>Ga0209726_10001709_pt1 | contig 34561 bp, 37 predicted proteins | sample Subgrocontami54m_FD_187453 | JGI IMG/M metagenome (GOLD analysis project Ga0209726, IMG submission 187453) | Subsurface groundwater microbial communities from S. Glens Falls, New York, USA - GMW46 contaminated, 5.4 m (SPAdes) (version 3) | ecosystem: Environmental > Aquatic > Deep subsurface >...
TCATGGCGGGTGGGGCCTTTTTGCGTGGGCGTCTTGGTCGGGACGCCCCTTGCAAAAGGGTACGAAAAAGGAGAACTTACGCCTTTCGGTCAAGCTCCAAAACTAAACCCTTACTTTTTTTCTTATTTATAGCAAAACCGAAAAGTTTCACGAGACTTTTCGGCCTTTTGCTAGATAGCAATCCTGGACTATTTTGTCGGGTTACTTTCCAGGATTGCTATATCGGCGCTTTTTCTTTCCTTGGGCTTGGGGCTTGCGCACGTCGCCATTGTCATGCAACACGCGGTGACACGATAGCTTGAGGTTGACTAAATGCAGGAGCATGAACGTGGCCCAGTACGAGACGATGGCGTGCGTGCTGGTCCAGCCGCCGGCGTAGGTCAACAAGCCGTGGTCCAACAGGATGGATTCGATGCCCGTGCCGATGGCTGCAATGAGCAATGCCGTGGACATCATGTATAGCGCGTCTTTGCGTGCCGGCAAAACGAGGTGGAATGCTCCGCCGGCAAGCAGTGCGATGAAGAAGACTTGGACGGGTACGGCCAGCAGGTAGGCGAACCCGCCTTGCGAGTACCATAAACCGGCTTGCGCTCCGGCGGTTTCAAACACGAGGTCGAAAATGGCCAAAAACACGCCCAAAAGCAAGGCTTTCTTAAGTTGGTCGTGGGGGGGTCGCATGGCCGCCACGATGCAGCCCGTTATGCCGAAGGCTACGATCAACAGGTACGTCCAGAGCGTGAAGTCGACCAACATGTTTCCATCCCTCGTAAGCGTACAACGAAAAGGCGGGTTTTAAAGGTTCAGATGCGGGCCCGTTTCGTTGAAAAAGTCAGGTAAAACCGAAGCGGATGCAGCCAAGCAAAAAAGCAGAACAAACGCAACCGGGAAAAAAATAACGTGAAATCAACCTGGAAAAGAAAGAAAAAAATGGAAAGGCAACCCGGCGAGGCAAGAAAAAAATGGAGGGAAAGCTGTTTTGCTCCACGCCGCTCAATGGTGCTTCCTTTTTTTTGGGGGGTTTCAATCCAACCCTTTTTTTTGTTTCCAGCCAACCGACTTTTTTTATTTCCGAATCGGTTTCAACCGTTTCGGCGCATGCGGCTTTATTCGACGTTGACCGTCAAGTCGCCTTTCCATACGCCGTTGTTGGGCCAGATGTTGGACACCTTGAACGTCCGGTCCGGGGTAAATTCGCGCACGCGCGTCTGCCCGGCTCCCACGCCCAATTCGTTGAACACGTCAGACTTCAAGTCGCCGCCGGCGAAGTACACGTTTTGTTCGCGCATCTTCATCGTGAGTTTGACCGGAACGCCTTTTTTCACTGCGATGGAGCTAGGGTACCATCCGGAGTCGTCGATTTCGACGGTGAATTCCTGCATGGCGGCGATGGGTACCGTCGTGGCGGAAGCCTGCACGTTGGCGGCGGGTTGGGACGTCGGGGCTGCTTCGGTGGTCGGTTCAGCACTTGCCGTGGCTTGCGTGGTGGCAATCGGCGTTACGCTGGTTTTGGCCGACGCAATCGGGCCCGGGGTGGCGATGTCTTCCTTGACGATTTCGCCGATGGGCTTTTCCGTTGCCTGCGCGCCGCCGGGGGCTTGGAGGCAGCCGAATAGGAGGATTCCCGCAATCAAGACGGATGCCAATTTCATGATGGTGCTACTTCCGGTTGTCATTTTCACTCCTCCCGCTGTACTCTATTTTTTTTTTAGCCCACTCGGCTTTATCTAGAATTGCTTTCATCGCGTCATTTTCTTGCGGGGTCGGGGATCCACGGTCCTCGCGTTGGGTTAGGATTCTTTGAAAGTGGGTCATGTCCGTTGTCGTGAAGTTTTTATCCAGCATCATTTTTTTTGCATAGGCGTTGTAGGTCGATTCCTTCCAATGGACTTGAATTCCGGTACGGTCTGAAAGTTTTTGTAGGAATGATGCGACGTAGTCGATGAATTGTTTTCCGTTGCCTTGGCGTTGCCTGTTCTTGCCAACGTCCATCATTATTGTACAGGTAACCTCGAATACTTTTCTTTCTGCGACGTATCGTGGACAGTCGAGTGCGTATGAGTCCCGTTGACCGTTATCATACTGTCGATAGAAACGGACGTGGTCGAATCTGTGGGCGTACTCGATGGTATGGTGGGTGAATTGTTCCTGCATTTTTCACGCCTTCCGTATGATGTTCCCGCGTCCTTTCTTGATTTTCCGGATGGCGCCCACGTCTTCCAATTCCGTCAGTTCCATCGAGACTTTTGCCTCGCTCCAAAAATGCAGGGCTTTCCGCAAGTCTTTCTGCGACGCGCGGTTGCCAAACGTCGAGAGGGTTTGCATGACTTTGTTTTGGTCGGCGGTGAAGATGCGCGAAGGTGTATCGGAAGCCACGGGTGAAACGGAGGCGGATGGCGTCTGTGATTTCTGGCCACGTCGGAAAAACGGAAGCCTGTCGCGGTGAACGTATGCCGCGGCCAAGACTGCAATGCCGGCCAAGATAGCCAACAAGAGCAACGGAAACGGCTCCGCGTTGTCCGCGTCGGGCTCGTTGACTTCCGGCACGTCCAGCAAGTCGGCCAAGACGGCGTCTTCCATTGGCACGCCGGGCAGCAGGATCAAATCGATGCGGAAATCGCCTTCATCTTGGATGAGGATGGTTTTTTCGGCCGATGAATTATCGCCCACGGCGGACATGCGGTAGGTTCCAGCCTGCACGGTGAATTCGTATGCGCCGGTAGTGCTGATCAGCTGCTGTTCTGGCGTGGTGTTGATCTGGACGGCGGCGCGCGTGTTCTGCAAGTCTTCGTCAAACACGGTGCCGAATATGCGGGCGGCGTCAAGGCTGTTGCTTAAGCCGAGTAACAGGAAGGCAAGCCAAACCCACGTTGTTTTTCCCACGTTGTTTTTGGTGTATTCTCGCCGTAAAAAGCGTTGCCTTGGTGAAGTAAACGGAGGCTTCGTGAAGCTTTTTTTTATTTTTGGAGGTTTTATGAAGCGTATTTTTGTGTTGTTCCAAAAGCATGCTTATATGCTTCGTTCCGGTGAATGGAGTCGGAAGGTGAATGTTTTTGAGTCCTTGAGTTTTTTGGACTGCGCTTTTCCTATTGAGGCAGGTGATGGTATGAAGTCGGTTTTGTTGTTGGTTTTGGCAAGTTTGTTCATGTTGACTGCCGGTATTTCCGCGGACGCGGGCTTGTCCGTGGGTGCTGGGGCAGTAACTGGTTTGGTTGTTTCCGACAATGCGTCCGCCTCGGCCGATGCATCCGTTCAGGCGTTGGTGAGTCCGTCCCCGTCCCTTGCGCCGGTCAAGACCCGTGTGGAAAAGGCGCAGGAGCGCCGCGTCAATATCCAAGCCAACGTGAAGGAACGCGTGCAGGATGCAAAAGAGCGTGCCAACGAAATCCGTGAAAAAGCCCGGGAACGCCTGGAAGAGGAAAAAGACCGTCGCGAGAACCTGCGCGAAAACACGAAAGACAAACTGCGTGATTTGAAGGAGGAACGCCAAAATGCGGTGCGGGACGCGCGTCAGGCTGAAGCGGATTTGGAGGCCAAAGTCAAGGCGCTCAAATCCAAGGACTCGTTGAATGAGTCGGAGCGCGACGACTTGCGGAACAAGACCCGCCTGCATTTGAATGCGTCGTATCGCCACCGCATTGAGCTGGCTAAAAAAATGGGCTCGGAAGGCGCCAACGCGACGTTGGTGGCGGAGTTCGTCGCCTATGCGCAAGCCAACTGGAACCAGTACGCCAACGCGACTAATAATTCGGCGCGCAAAGATTTGATTAAGGCATTTAACCAGAGGTGGCGCGCGTTCAAGCAAGCCGTTACCAAGGACTTGCTTTTGAACAAGCTGCGAACCTCCGTGAATGCGACGCGCCAGACGTTGGCCCGCCTGGATGCCGTTATCGCGAAGCTTACGGCCGGCGGGTTCAACACCACGGCGTTGGTCAACGCGTCAGCCTCGATTTCGGCCCGCTTGGACTCGGTGTTGGCCGAACCGGATGTGCCGCACGCCCTTAGCCGTTTGCGGCAGGTGCATAGCGGCTTGGTGCATTTGCGCAACGCCATCCAACGAACTGTGAATCGGGAATTGGTCGAAGCGTACCGCGAAAAAGCGGCACCATCCGTGGCGGCCGATGCGTCGCTTTCCATCGTAAGCTCGGTTGAAGCGTCTCCGACTGCCACGGCTGCCGCCGGAAGTTCAGGATCCGCGTCGGCTAATTCGACGAATGCAACCGGTTCCGCAGGCAGTTCGGCATCGGCCAACGCAAGCGTGGCTTAAGGAGGGGATGGTTGATGAACTTCTCTTCGTGGGCGTTGTTTGGCATCCTGCTCGTGGGCATGGTGTTGTTCGGCTGCACGCAACCGTCGGGCTTGCCTTCGCCCAACGCGTCGGCGCAAGCCAGCGTGGTGCCGGACGGTTCGGGCTCGTCGATAGCATCGCCTTCACCGACGGATTCGGCATCGTCCGCTCCGGCCGATTCGGATTCGTCGTATTTGGATGAGTCGACGGTGCAAGGGGTGGATTCGACCGGTTCGGACCTTGATGAACTGGAGCAGTATTCGGACGAGTTGTCTGCCGGCGACGTCGAGTATTCCGATGACGCGGGCTGAGGCTTTTCCCTCGGTTTTTTTTTCTTTTTTCCAATTCGGTAAAACTGAGTTTAGGGTATTGGCGCGTATCGGATGATTTCACCGCTTCGACCAACTGCCCACGCATGGTTGGGGTCCACGGCATGTACGCCGAAAAACATGACTGGGATCGCGTTTCCGAATCGTTCGATGGTCCAAATGGTTTTCGTCCACGTCGTGCCTCCGTCGGTCGTGGATAGGATGTTGCCATCCTGTCCGACGGCCCATCCGCTGTTGGCATCCGCAAAGTGGACGGCGTTAAGGTTGCTGCTCGTGCCGCTGGTTTGCCTGGACCACGCTTGTCCGCCGTTGGTTGTCTTGATGATGACGCCGTATTGTCCGACGGCCCAGCCAGTGTTGGTGTCTAGGAAGAAAACGTCCGCCAACTCCAACTCTCCGATTCCGGTTGTTTGGTAGGTTTGGACCACCATTTTTCCGGTGGCCGTGTCAGAATACTCTACGCCGCTGGGGCTGAGTACGATTTTGCCATTTTTGATGGTCGCTGTATTCCATTGGTCGACCTGCGCGACGCCGCCGCTGGTTAAAAGAATATGCAACACGGATCCAACTCTTCCCGTAATGGGGAATCCGGGGAACGGCTCTTCTTTCAATTTTGCCAGCCTGCCGAACCGGCCGGTAACCCAACCCGTGTTCTCGTTGATGAAATAAAGCCCGGTCATGGATGATCCTCCGAACGATATTGAGACCCAGCTGGTTCCCGAATCGGTGGTGCGGAGTACTTCAGTGAAAAAGCCGCCGCCGACGCGGACGTTTCTGTTTAGCATCCATCCCCGGGTGGGGCTGTTGAAATGGACTTCGTCCAACGACCCGGTTGGTTTCGTGAGTGGTCGCGCCGTCCAGCTTTGGCCGTCAGTCGTTTGCAAGAATGAGCTTCCGCCAGAGGCCCACCCGGTTCTGGCGTCAATAAAGCGCACGGACTTTAGGAAATTGAACGCTCCGCTGGTTTGCCGTATCCACCTTACTCCTCCATCTGTTGTCTTTAGGATCGTTCCGCTTTCTCCCACTACCCAACCGGTGTTTTCGTCGACGAATTGGACGTCGGACAATTCAGAAGAGCCGGTATAGCTTGCAGTCCATCTTCCAGGTGTTGGCGTGGGGCTTGGCGTAGGTGAAGCGGTTGGAGTTGGCGTAGGACTTGGAGACGGGCTTGGTGTTGGCGAGGGCGTTGGTGTCGGTGTGGGGCTCGGGCTAGGTGATGGGCTTGGGGTAGGACTTGGTGTAGGCGTTAGGGTAGCTGTTGGACTGGGAGTAGGTGAAGCCGTTACGGTTGGCGTGGGTGTCGGACTTGGTGACGTACTCGGAGCGGGGGTTGGACTGGGTGTAAGCGAAGGAGTTGGACTAGGCGTGATTGAGATGATTGGGCAGATGAAACTGGGTGGGATTAATTGTAGAGAACAGCTTGCGCCGCTGCAACAAAGGTCGCTTCCGGGTAATATTGCGCAGCCCTGTCCGTCCGGCACGCAGGCCGGCATGGGGCTTGGACTTGCGCTTGGAGTCGGTGACGGACTCGCAGAGGGGGTTGGTGAATTGCTGGGACTGGCGGAAGGACTAACGCTGGCCGTAGCGATTGGCGTCGCGCTGGATGAAGGACTTGGGCTGAGCGTTGTAGTGGGAGTGACGCTGATGGACGGACTTGCGTCGGGAGTCGGTGATGCCATGGTGCGGCAGTCGCACGGCGTGGTTTGGCTTTTGAATGAAAATGTGCCGCTTTCCTGGAACGTACCGCCGGAGGAAAAACACGCCAAGTCTTGGCGGGCTGCGATGGCGCATTGTTTGTCGACGTCGATTTTGGGTTGCGTGTTGACTAGGATGGTGAGCGCGACGGTGGTAATCAGGATGGCTCCGCCCAACAGGAGGATGTACTCGAAGGTGCCTTGACCTCGGCGGTTCAAGGGGGTGGGTTGGCTTCGTGTGGAATTGGGCTTGATGCCTGTTGTCTTCACAACACTTTTGAAAACTCTTTTCGTTAATATCCGTATCGTCAATGTAAGATTCGGCCGCGTTTTCTGCGGTGGAAACCGATGACGAAGCGGTGGACTTCGTCCCGCACGCGCTGCAGCAGTTTCAATCCGGCATGGTTGCGCGCAAGACGGATGGGTTGGCTGCGCTCCGGCAAATAGACTTCCTCGAATTCTTTGGCCAACGCGCAGATGGGGATGCGCACGCCCGCCTGCTCGAAGGCTTCCAAGGCGGAGGAGAGCTGGCCTTTTCCACCGTCGATTAATACGAGGTCGGGAAGCGGTTGTTTTTCTCGGACAAGTCGGTCGTACCGGCGGTAGACTACTTCTTCCATGGCGGCAAAGTCATCGGGTCTGGGCCATCTGTTTTGGGCCGTCGTCGGTCTTTGGTTGCGGCTGCTTGCCTGACCTTGCGCCGCCGCCGTGTTGATGTTGAAATAACGGTAGTGGTCCTTTTCCGGTTTTCCGTCGTAAAATGAGACCATGGCGCCGACGGTATGGCTGCCTTGCAGCGTGGAGATGTCGAAAGCTTCGATGCGGCGGGGAAGTTTGCGCAAATGCAGGGCTTTTTGGAGGGCGATGACTTCGTCCGGCACTCCGCTGGATAAAAGTCGTTGGGCGTTTTGTTCGGCCAGGTCTAGAAGTTCGGCTGCAGTCCCGGATTTCGGGCACTTCACTGCGGTTTGTGGAAACAGGGTTTTCAAAGAGGCTTGGAGTTGGACGTTGGCGTTTTCATTTTTTCCACCGGCAACGATGGCGTTGCTTTCGTTGGTGGTTTTCTTTTTTTCCTTGGCAAGATTGCCGTTGTTTTTAGGACCGATGCGGATGATGATTTCCTTGGGCGGCTCATTGGTGGCGTAGTAGCACGTGATGAATTCCGCTTTGGGGTCCTCAGATATGGTTTCGTAGACGTACTTTTCCTGCTCCCTTAGCACGCCCCATCGGACGCGGAAGGCTTGGGCCGCAAAGCGGTTGCCGTCTTGGGCGAAACCGATGACGTCCTGGTGCGCGTGCGTCTTTTGTTCGATAGCCTGGTGTTCGTCCATTCCCGCTAAGGCGTCAAGCCGTTTTTTGTACCGCAGGGCTTTTTCGTAGTCTTGGTTTTTGGACGCGGTGGCCATGCGATTTTTGAGTTCGGTCCGGATGTCGGACTTGCCATCCAGGACCGATTCAATCAGTTGGTACGCGTCCTCGTTTTCTGCGGAGCCGAAGGGTTTTCCGGTCTTCTGGAAGAACAAAAAGCGCAACAATCGGATGAGTTCCCAGCGGTGCGAGCCTTTCGCGAACGGGCCGTAGAGCTTGCCTTTGGGTGTGATTTGGCCCGGTTGCCTCCGGATGGTTTTGAACCTGAATGGTTTTTTCTGCAGCAGGAGGTAGGCGTAGCGCACGCCGTCTTTCAACATGACGTTGTACTCCGGCAGGTGCTGTTGGATTAAGGCCTGCTCCAGTAGCAGCGCTTCCATCTCGCTGTGTGTCAAGGTCGTCTCGAGGCGGTCGGCGTCGCTAACGAGGCGGCGGGCTTTGTCCGGCGCGTCTTGGCTGAAATAGGAGCCTACGCGGGAAGCGAGGTTCTTGGCTTTTCCCACATACAGGACGGTCCCGTCTTTGGAGAACTGGTAGACGCCGGGCGCGTGGGGCAACAAGGTGGGTTTGTTCATCGCGTTTTCTTTTCACTTGGTTCAACGCATGTCTTTTTGCGTGATGCCCTTTTTCTTGGCGAATTTTCTTCCGAACGCGGCGAGTTTTTCAAATTTTTTTACTCCCTTTCTTTCGAGGGCTTTTTCCCATCCCTCATCTTGAGCGTTGTTCCAAAGCTCGGTCATTTTTGGTTTTTGGATTTCAACGAGGATTTTTTCGTCTTCGGTTTTCTTTTTCACGTTTCCACCTTTTCTTGTTTTGGCGCTTGGTTTATTTTTTGTTTTCTTTTCCGGCTTTTGCTTTGGCTTTCACGTCCAGAACCCGTTGCAGGTATTGTCCGGTAAAGCTGTCCTTGTTTTGTGCGACTTGTTCCGGTGTGCCTTCGGCAATGATGTAGCCGCCGGCGTCGCCGCCTCCAGGACCTAAGTCGATGAGCCAGTCGGCCGATTTGATGACGTCCAGGTTGTGTTCGATGACCAGCACGGTGTTGCCGGAATCCACCAAGCGGTGGAGGACTTCCAAAAGCTTGCTGACGTCGGCGAAGTGGAGGCCCGTGGTGGGCTCGTCCAAGAGGTACAGCGTACGTCCGGTGGCGCGTTTGCTCAATTCGGCGGCCAACTTGATGCGTTGTGCTTCGCCGCCGGACAAGGTGGTGGCTGGTTGTCCCAGCTTGATGTAGCCCAGGCCGACGTCGTAGATGGTCTGCAGCCGTTGCTTGATGTTGGGATTCTTGATGAAAAAGTCCAGCGCTTCTTCGACGGACATATCCAACACGTCGGAAATGCTCTTGTTCTTGTAGGTCACGGCAAGCGTCTCTTTTTGGAAGCGTTTGCCGTCGCATTCCTCGCACGTGATGTAGACGTCGGGCAAGAATTGCATCTCGATTTTGATGGTGCCGTGGCCTTCGCATTTCTCGCATCGTCCTCCGGGCACGTTGAAGGAAAACCGTCCGGCTTTGTAGCCGCGGCTGCGCGCTTCAGGCACAGCGGCGTATAGGTCGCGGATGAAACCGAACACGCCGATGTACGTCGCGGGATTCGAGCGGGGGGTTCGGCCGATGGGGGATTGGTCGACCAATATGGCTTTGTCCAAGTGGGCGATGCCTTCGATTTTTTCGTGCGATCCTGGTCGGTCTTTGCTGTTGTAAAAATGCAAGGCCAAATCGTTGTAGAGGATGTCGTTGACAAGCGTCGACTTTCCGGATCCGGATACGCCCGTGACGCAGACGAGGCTGGATAGCGGGATTTTTACGGTGATGTTTTTGAGGTTGTGCTCGGATGCTTTGTGGATGGTGATAGATTTTCGCCCCGATCGGCGTCTGGTAGGTACGGGGACGCTTTTTTCGCCCCGCATGTACTGGCCGGTAATGGATTGCGGGCTTTTTTCGATGGCTTTGGGCGTGCCTTGCGCGACGATGTGGCCGCCGTGGATGCCGGCTCCGGGTCCCATGTCCAGCACCCAGTCGGCGTTGCGGATGGTGTCTTCGTCATGCTCGACGACCAAGACGGTGTTGCCCAAATCGCGCAAGTCCTTGAGCGTGGCGATGAGCTTGTTGTTGTCTTTTTGATGCAGGCCGATGCTGGGTTCGTCCAGGACATAGAGGACGCCCGTCAAATTCGAGCCGATTTGAGTGGCTAGGCGGATGCGTTGTCCTTCACCCCCGCTCAAGGAGGCGGCGGAGCGTGACAGGGTCAGATAGTCCAAGCCGACGTTGTGTAAAAATTCGAGGCGGGCATTGACTTCTTTGAACACCTGCTTTGCGATTTGCGCCTGGCGACTGTCCAGTTTGATGGATTTGAACAAGGCGCGGAGTTGGTCAACGGGCTTTTCGCAAAGCTCGGTGATGTCCTGGTCGTGGATCTTGACGGCTAGGCTTTCGGGCCGCAGGCGTTTTCCCTTGCAACCCGGACAGTTCGATGAGCGCATGTATTGCTCCAAGTCAACGCGTCGGTTCTCGTTTTCGGCCGAGCCGTATTGGCGTTGGAGTTGGGGGATGACGCCTTCGAACACGCCGGAGTGGCGCCATTCCGAATCCGAGCTTGCGGCGTGGAAGCGGAATTCGAGGGTCTGGTCGCTTCCGTACAACAGGGCGTGGCGTTGCTTTTCGTTAAGTTTCTTAAGGGGCGTGTTGAGGTCGAAGCCCAATTTTTGGCCGAGCACTTCGGCGGATTGCAGGCGGTAGTTTTTGAACATGCCTTTCCATGGCCGGACCGCGCCTTCCGAAAGGCTTAGGGAATCTTCGGGAATTATCAGGTCGGCGTCGAATTCTTTCTTTTCCCCGAGGCCGTTACATTCCTTGCACGCGCCGAACGGGCTGTTGAACGAGAACATGCGGGGTTCGACTTGTTCCAGGGACGTGCCGCAGTCGGCGCAGGCGTTGCGTTGCGAAAAGAGTTTGTCTTTTCCGCCGATTACTGCGATGATTTGGCCTTGTCCTGCTTTGAGCGCGGCTTCGATTGCGTCTTGCAGCCGCACGCGCTCCAATTCGCCGGGCGCGAAGCGGTCCACCAAAGCTTCGATGGAGTGCCGTTCGTATTTTTCCAGGCGTACTTGGTCCGCGTCGTCCAAGTCCAACGGCTTGCCGTCGACGCGGGCCATGGAAAAGCCCTGTTTTTTCAAATCGGCGAAGACGTATTCGTACGTGCCTTTCTTTTCGCGCACAATGGGCGCCAAAATGGCGACTTCGCCGGTTTCTTGCAAAAGCGTTTCGGTGATTCGTTGCGCGGATTGGCCTGCGATGATTTGTCCGCATTTTGGGCAGTGCGCGGTGCCGATGCGGGCGTACAGCAAGCGCAAATAATCGTAGATTTCGGTGACCGTTCCCACGGTGGAGCGGGGGTTTTTCGAGACGCTTTTCTGCTCGATGGCAATCGCCGGGGACAAGCCCGAAATGGAGTCCACGTCGGGTTTTTCCATAAGCCCGAGGAACTGGCGGGCGTAGGCGGACAAACTTTCGACGTATCTTCGTTGGCCTTCAGCATAGATGGTGTCAAACGCCAAGGAAGACTTGCCGGAGCCGGACAACCCGGTGATGACGACGAGTTTGTTCTTGGGTATGCTTACCGAAATGTTCTTGAGGTTGTGTTCGCGTGCGCCTTGGATGTCGATGGAGTCGCTCATTTTTTTTCGTTCCTCTTAATTGTTGGTGCTTTTTTGGAAGGGGGCGAGGCCCAGGCCGGGCCAGGGGGAAACCACGATGGTTGCCCCCGGGGCGACCATGTTGTTCAGGTTGTGTTCGCGGGCGCCTTGGATGATGATGGAATCGGTCATTTCTTTGCTTTCACCTGTCGTTTGGAATCATTTTGTTTTTTTCTTTTTGTTTGGCTTTCCGCAGCACGCGGTAGGCGTCTTGGTAGGTCAGCACGGTGGCGTTTTGCTGGTTGAGGTAATCGAGGAAACCGTCGAGGTCTTCCGTCTTTTGCGCATTGTTGAACGTGTTGCTGTGTAGTTGGAGGATGAACACGTTCGGTTCTTTTTCGTACGCGTCGACCCATTCTTGCAGCGGGTAATGCTCGAACTTTTGGGCATGCCATTGCCAGAGGCTGACGGGGTCAAAGCTGCGTTGGGTGATGAGCGTGCCGCCGTCGAAATAGGGCCTGGGCACGTGGGTGTTGCCGACGGTGTCAAAGCCCAGAACTTTAGCGTTGTAGTATTGTGAGTTGTTCCATGAATTTCCCGGGGGCAAGTAGGTGCGGACGGGGCCGAAAAGCGCTTCGAGCTCTTTTTTGCCTTTCGCGATGTTTTCGTAGTTTTCCTCTACGCCCTTGCACAACTGTTCGTTGAGGCAGTGGGTGTAGCCGTGCTGGGCGATTTCGTGTCCTTGGACTTGCTTTTCCTTGAGCCACGCCGTCATGCGCGAGTCGTTGGCCAGTGGGTAGTGTTGCCTTGTCCGTTCGTTGAATATCTGCGGCACCGCACCCAAAGTGGCCCGGTATCCGTGGGACTCGATGACGTCCAACACGTCGGCATAGTTTTCATAGGAGTATCCATATGGCGCGAAGTAACCGTCCTGGATGTTCCAGTAATCGTCGATTTCAATGATGGTGATTTTCTGCTCCGCGTACGCCCGCGTCTGCGCGTCGGTCCATTGCGCGTGTGCCCATTGGGCCGCGAAGGCACCAACGGCCAGTGCGACCACGACGATTGCGGCCGTTTTCCAGGTCAATGCGATGGGTTTGGGCTTGGTGGTTTTTCTCATTTTTTCACCGTGTGTATCTGCAACGCGCGCAACTGATTCCTCAAGGCAATGGCTTTTTCAAAGTCCAACTGCTCGGCGGCTTTGTGCATCTCGGCTTCCATGTTGACGATGGCCTCGCGGCGCTTGCGTTCCGGCATCAAAGCGATGTCTTGCAATTCGGCGGCGCCTTGCGCGATTTTCTTTTGGATTGTTTTCGGCGTAATGTGGTGGACCTTGTTGTAGGCCATTTGCTTGACGCGGCGGCGATTCGTCTCTTCAATGGCCCGCGTCATGGAGTTCGTCATCTTGTCGGCGTACATGATGACGCGGCTTTGCGTGTTGCGACAAGCACGGCCGATGGTCTGGATGAGGCTTTTTTCGGCACGCAAGAAGCCTTCCTTGTCCGCGTCCAAGATAGCCACCAGCGCGACTTCCGGCAAGTCAAGTCCTTCCCGTAGTAAGTTGATGCCGATGAGGCAGTCGAATTCGCCCAATCGGAGTTGGCGGAGGATTTCAGTTCGTTCGAGGTTTTCCACTTCCGAATGCAGGTAACGCACTTTGACGCCTTTTTCATCCAAGTATTCCGTCAAGTCTTCGGCGAAGCGCTTTGTAAGGACGGTTACCAATGTGCGGTGGCCATTCTTGGTTGTAGCCTCGATTTGTTTTTGCACGTCGGCAATCTGGTCTTTGGCGGGGCGGACTTCGATTTCCGGATCAACGATGCCGGTGGGCCGGATGAGCTGTTCCACCACCGGGCCCAGCGTCAGTTCCCACGAGCCTGGCGTGGCCGAGACGAAGACGGCGTTGGTCATGTAGTTTTCGAATTCCTCGAATTTCAAGGGGCGGTTGTCGAAAGCAGAAGGAAGGCGGAAGCCGTAATCGATGAGGTTCTTTTTGCGCGCAAAGTCGCCTTTGTACATGGCGTGCAGTTGGGGCAACGTGACGTGGGATTCGTCGATAATCAGGAGGTAGTCTTTCGGGAAGAAGTCCATTAAGCACGATGGGGGCGTTCCAGGGAGGCGGCCGTCGAAGTGGCGGGAATAGTTTTCGATGCCGCTGCAGTAGCCCAATTCTTTGATTTGTTCCAAGTCGTATTCGGTGCGCTGCTGCAAACGGTGTTGTTCCAATGGCTGCAGTTCCGGCAGGCGGGCGTCCAATTCGGCACGGATGGTCTCCAAGGCACGGGTCGTCTTGTCCGGTGACGTGACGAAATGTTTGGCCGGAAACAAGATGGCGTTTTTCAAGTCGCGGATTTTGTTCCCGCTGATGCCGTGGGTGAGCGTAATTTTTTCAAGCGCGTTTCCGTTAAAACGCAGGCGGTAGGCGTTTTCTCCGTATCCGGGAAACACGTCGACCGTATCGCCAATGACTCGGAAGCTCCCTTTTTTGGGCTCGTCGGTGCGGTTGTACTGGATGGTGATGAGTTTTCGCAGCAAGTCCTGGCGGTTGAGGCATTGTCCCGTCTTGAGGTTGACGGCCAATCCTTCGAAGTCTTGCGGCGAGCCGAGGCCGTAGATGCAGGACACCGTGGCGATGATGACGCTGTGGCGGTCGGACAAAAGCTGGGCTGTGGCTTCCAGGCGCATCTGTTCGATTTTCTCGTTGCGCTTGGTGTCTTTCTCGATGTACAAGTCTTGAGCTGGCAGGTAGCTTTCGGGTTGGTAGTAGTCGAAATACGATACGAAGTAGCCGACGTTGTTGTGCGGAAAAAATTCTTTGAATTCGTTGTATAGCTGTGCCGCGAGCGTTTTGTTGTGCGAGATGACCAATGCGGGCCGGTCGGTTCGGGCGATGAGGTTGGAAACGGTGAATGTCTTGCCCGTTCCGGTGGCGCCCAAGAGGGTCTGGCGCATTTTCGTTGGGTGGATGGCGGGTTCGCCCACGTGCCATGCCGCTGTACCTGCTTTGGCTGCCACGCCGCTGCATTTGCCACTGGCAGTGCTTCCGCTGCGCTCGACGTTGCGGACGAGTTGCTCGATGGCCGCCGGCTGATCGCCAGTGGGTTTGAACGGTGCTTCTAGCCGATACACGAAATTTGCGCCTTCTTGGAGCCTGACAGGTTATTTTTATTTCCCGCCGGACCGTTGCCTTCCTCTTGTTGCCGCCGTGAAGGCGGGCGTACTTGTATGTCCAAGGTGTTATTAGATTCTTTGGGCGGGCTGGCCGGTGGCTCCGCTTCAGCCCAGGCGGATGCCCAAAAAACCCAGGATGCTCAAGAGGACCAAGATGCCGCCGAGGGCAATCACAATGGCAAAGCCTGCGCTAGCTGGGTGAGGGCCTATCGTGGCTGAGCTTGCTTTGGGCTGCATCTCCATTTCGCGACGCTTCGAGGATTTGGCCGCTCCCGTTTCCTGCGACGCCCGCAGCTGGTCGGGGTGGAGGCTTTGTTCGTCCGGTCCTTGGACGGATATGGGACTCAACATGGGTCCGGGCGGATGCAGGGAAGGCGGGCTGAAGGTTTTGGCCATGGAAAGAAGCAGGGTGGCTGGGACTTATTGTGGTTTGGTTGGCTGCTCTGTCTTACTCGCTGGAATGGTTTTCGAGTTCAGTGCAGCGATGCCATCCCAGAATCCATGCCAGGGTATTTCCCACAAGGGAGCTAGGTGTTCGACGTGCCCGATTTCCGCATGTTGTAAAATGGCGCGGGCCATTTCCGGGCGGGTGACGATGACGATGTGAGGCTTTTTCTCTCGGATGGCCTCGATGACTTCGTGGTGTTCCGCTTTTTCAAGACTGGCTCGGATGATTTTCGTGCGTCGTGTTCGGCCCATCCATTTGGGAATTGCCATGATGGCGTCCAGGACTCGTTGAGGCCATGTTCGGACCATGGGTGTTAGCGGCACGCGTTCCAGCCGTCCGGTGGCCACGGTTTCCGTTTGCGCTCGCTGTTCCAGCCGTTTCTGTTGTTCATCTGATAAGTCGGGTGCGTGGCTTTTCATCCAGCTTCGGACCACTTCTCGGTAATGGGAATTGGGTTTGAGGGCAATGAATACGGATTTTGGGCCGGTTGCCTTGTTTTTCTTCTGAAATGCCAACAGAACGTCTTGTTGTTGCAAGTTCGAATAGGCGCCGTTGATGATGGGGACCAGCAGATTGGCGCTTTCGCCTTGGATGTCGGGAAAATTGCTTTGCACGGCATCGCGGACGGCCCGTTTTGGGTCCGATGGAAGCATGAGGCCCACGCGAGTGCCTGGTCCGGCGGACTGGATTTCGCGTTCAATGGCCGATACGGCCGACTCCAGCGCCCGTCCGGTCTTGAAGCGGCCGTGGGTGACGATGAGCAAATCGATTTTGGGCCGGGAACCCGTCCGTTCTTCAGGCATGCGGCATCAGCGATTTTCAATTTTCCGTTGGATTATTTTTGCTTTTTGTTTGTGCCGGTTTTCAAGTTGGGCTTAGTGAGGTTTTCCGGATCCAACAAGGCGTCCAGTTGCTTTGGCGGCAAAAGTTTTCGGTCCAGCACGATTTGTCGGATGGGTTTGCCTGATTTGAGCGATTCCTGCACTAGCTTGCCCACCGTACTGTAGCCCAGGGCCGGGTTGAGCGCGGTGGCTACGATGGTGCTTTGATCGACGTAGTGACGGATTTGTTTTTCATCCGCTCGGATGCCCAAGACGCATTCGCGTGTCAGCATGCCGCACGTTTTTTCCAACAAGGCCATGCTATTGAGAAGTTCAAATGCAATCAGGGGCGTGTTGGTGTTCAAGTCCAACTGGGTGTTGACGCAGGAAAGTTCGACGGCGTGCATCGCGCCCAAGACGTGCATGGCGGCCATCTCCGCGGCTTCCGGAATGGACGGGTTGACTTTGCCCGGCATGATGCTGCTTCCGGGTTCCACGTCCGGCAGGGTGATTTCCCCGAGGCCCGTCTTGGGCCCGCTGGATAGCAATTTGAGGTTGGTGCAAATGCGGCAGACGTCGGTTGCCAAAAGGGACAGGCTTTGGCCGAAGTGTAAAAAGTCGTTGTGGTTCTGCGTCAGTTCGATGAAATCGGTCGTGGTGTGCATGGTGATGCCTGAGAGTTTGGACAACTTGGCGGTCACGTTTTTCGCGTAGGTGGGCGTGGTGTTGATGCCGGTGCCTGCCGCCGTGCCGCCCAAGTGAATTTCCTGCAAGGCGTTGGCGGCGGATTGCACGCGTTTTTGGCTGCGTCCAAGCGCCGAAGCGTATGAGGCGAATTGTTGGCCCAACGTAATGGGTACGGCGTCCTGCAAATGGGTGCGGGCCGGTTTGATGATTTTCGAAAATTGTTTGGCTTTTTTTTCAAACGCGGCTTCCAAGTCGGAAACGTTTTTTTCAAGTCCTGGAAGCACCAGAAGGCAGGCCAAGCGGATGGCGGTGGGGATGACGTCGTTGGAAGATTGGCTGCAATTGACGTGGTTGTTGGGGTGGACCAAATATTGTCCTTTTTTTCCGCCGAGAAGTTCCGTGGCGCGATTCGCCAACACTTCGTTGGCGTTCATGTTGTACGGCGTTCCGGCTCCGGCTTGGAAGGCATCCATTATGAATTGGTCGTCGAATTTTCCGCAAAGCGCTTCGTCCGCGGCTTGGATGATGGCTTTGGCTTTGATGGGGTCCAACAGGCTTTCCTCCAGATTGGCCAACGCGGAGGCTTTCTTGATTAAAAGGATGGCGCGGATGAGGTTCGGGGGCGCGCGGTGTCCGGAGAGTTGGAAGTTTTTGGCCGCTCGCACCGTGAATCCGCCATAGTACGCCGCTTCGGGCACTTGGACGGGGCCCAAGAAGTCGGATTCGGTGCGCATGAGAGCCTTGAGCTTTTGGCAAGTATTAAAAGTTTGTTTTGCCCCAAAGGCGCCGTATGCGTTTTGACACGGTCATCGTTGGTTCGGGCCTTGCGGGCCTTCGGGCGGCTATCGAGCTGCAAGGCAATGACGCGACGGGCTCGTCATCTGGCTCCGCTTCCGGCACGTCCGGCGGAAAGCGCAACTCGGTTGCCGTCTTCACCAAGTTCTACCCCAATTTGTCGCACTCGACCGAGGCACAAGGCGGCATCAATGCGGCCATCGACGCCAAGGACAACTGGCAGGACCATTTTTTCGACACGGTCAAAGGCTCGGACTGGCTTGCCGATCAGGACAAGGTCGAAGTCTTATGCCAGGACGCGCCCCGCGTCATCCGGGAAATGCAGGAGTGGAACGTCGCGTTTTCCAAGACGTCGGAAGGCAAGGTGGCGCAGCGGCCGTTCGGCGGGCAACGCTTCAATCGGACGTGCTTTGTGGCGGACAAGACGGGCCACGCCTTGTTGCACGGCGTGATTGCCAAAGCGGCGGATAAAAACATCGCGATTTTCAGCGAATGGCTTGTCTTCCAACTCGTGGTACGCCAAAGCCGCGTCGTCGGCATCGTGGCCCTTGAGTTGTCTTCCGGAAAAATGCACGCCGTCGAATGCAAGGCCGTCATCCTGGCTACGGGCGGCGCCGGGCGGCTGTACGGGCGCACGACGAATCCCAAGAACACCGGCGACGGCCTGATGCTGGCGTTGGGTGCGGGCGTGCCCGTGATGGATTTGGAAATGATGCAGTTCCACCCCACCACGCTGTACGGTTCAAACAAGTTGATGAGCGAAGGCGCCCGCGGCGAAGGCGGATATCTTCGGAACTCGTTGGGCGAGCGATTCATGCAGAAGTACGCCCCCGAAAAACTGGAACTCGCTCCGCGTGACGTGGTGGCCCGCTCGATTGCGCAGGAAATCCGTGAATGCCGCGGGTTTGAAAACGAGTACGTCCATTTGGATTTGACCCATCTGGGTTCGCAACGCATCTTGGAAAAACTTCCGCAAATCCGCGACATCGCCTTGCAGTTGACGGGAAAAGATATGTTGACCGATCCGATCCCGGTGCAGCCGGGCCAGCATTACACCATGGGTGGGGTGCCAACGGATGTTGGCGGCCAAACGGCCTTGAAAGGATTGTTTGCGGCCGGCGAGTGCGCGTGCGTGTCGGTCCATGGGGCTAACCGTTTAGGTGGTAATTCCTTACTGGAAACGCTCGTCTTTGGGCGACGGGCCGGCCTTGCGGCGGCGCAGTACGTTTCGGGCGTTGATTTTGTCGCTATTGACTCGGATGGCGTGAAACCATTTGAAGAAGGTCGCGCCAAGTTGTTCGAGCGTTACGACGGCGAGAAAGTCGACACCTTGCGCCAGGAGATGGGCTCTACTTTGGACCGTTTGGCTGGCGTGGTGCGCAACGAAAACGACTTGTTGGCGGCACGGGCCAAACTTGCGGACCTCCAGACGCGCTTCCAGGCCGTCTTCATCTACGACCATAGCCACGCTTTCAACGAGGACCTTGTGCGGGCTTTTGAATTGCAAGGGATGCTAGTCTTGGCCCAGTGCCTTGTGGAAGGGGCGTTGGCACGCAAAGAAAGCCGCGGCGCGCATTTCCGAGATGATTACCCGGTGCGCGACGATTCGAAATGGTTGAAGCACACGTTAGCGTATTGGGATTCTTCCACGAACAAGATCCGGCTGGACTACCAACCAGTTTCCATCACGAGTTTGCCGCCGAGGCCGAGGGAGTATTGAACTTCAGGCAACTCGACGGAACTCCTTGATTGCTTCGTCAATCACTTTTTCTAACGTTTTGCCGTGGTCTTTTTCCGCCTTCGAAATTTCTTCAGACGTAAACGTTCCCGACTCCGTCCTCCAGAATTTAAGGAGGCGGCCCCGAATTCGGTGGAGGTAACGGGCTGCACTTTCCGGTTTTTCCAAGAAATGATGGACGTCACTTGCATGGTCAGCGCCCATCAACGCTACGATCGGGCCGGGCCTTTTCCTGGTTTCGCGTAAGATTCCACTGGCTAAAAGTGCGCTTCGAACGTTGGTTGTGATTTGATCTTCCGGTCTTGTCAGCCCCTTTGTTTTTCTATATTCCTTCGTTTCCTTTCTGGTTGCCGGTCGGACGGACAATTCGGGTGTGCGTCCCTGGTATTCTTTTGCAAGCCGAGCCATCGATTCCCTGATTTGCTTCGTGGTCAGCGGTTCGTCAACCGATTGTATCGCCTTATCTGACAATGCAAATATGAGTTGACTTTCTATCGGGACGGCCCGTGAGTAAAATTGTCCGGCTTTGGGTATCAAGTAAGCGACGTGTATTGTTTTGAATCCTTCGGTCAGAATCCGCCCAGGGTGTTCGTCCAGGACCGCTTGCACGTAGGTAGCGTCCGCTTTGGGTATGTTGATAGGTCCAACGGGGTGCGCATACCCCGGCAACTCGATTTTTTCCCTGTTTTTGACCCGGGGCGTCAGATGGAAAATTGTGTTCTCGACGTTTACCATGCGTTTGCCCTTCGTGTCTTCCCTGATGTTTGACGAAACCGCGTGCTTTTTACTTTTTCCCTTCATTGCTTGTTGAGATCCTTTCCCATGAACTCCGCCGACCTGTTCGTCCAGTGCCTCGAAACCGAAGGCGTCCAGTATGTCTTCGGCATTCCGGGCGAGGAAACGCTGGAACTGATGGAAGCATTGCGCAAGTCGTCCAAAATCCAGTTCATCGTGACGCGTCATGAGCAAGGCGCGGCTTTCATGGCCGACGTGTACGGGCGGTTGACGGGAAAGGCCGGCGTCTGCTTGTCTACCTTGGGGCCCGGCGCGACCAACTTGATTACCGGGGTCGCCGATGCGAACATGGACCGTGCGCCGCTGGTGGCCATTTCAGGCCAGTCTTCCTTGAAATCGGCGCACAAGGAGTCCCACCAATACATCGACTTGGTCAACCTGTTTCGGCCCATCACGAAGTGGAACACGCGGATTTTGACGCCGGAGACGGTGCCGGAAGTGGTGCATAAGGCCTTCCGCATCGCGCAGATGGAAAAACCCGGCGCTACGCACATTGAACTACCGGAAGACATGGCGGCAAGCCACGCCGAAGGCACGCCTCTGAAGCCCTCGCCGCCGATCTTAAGCCGGGCGTCGGACCGCGAGCGGCGCGAGGCGTTGAAGATGTTGGACCAGGCCAAGCGGCCCGTCATTCTGGTGGGAAACGGCGTCATCCGTGAGAACGCCGCGAAAGAATTGCTGGCGTTCGCGGAAAAGACGAACATCCCCGTGGCCAATACGTTCATGAGCAAAGGCGCGTTTCCGTCTGATCACCCGCTTCACATGTCGACGTTAGGGTTGCAGGCGAAAGACTACGCGGCGTGCGGTTTTGACCACGCCGATTTCGTCATCACCATCGGGTACGACTTGGTGGAGTACGCTCCCGTGCACTGGAATCCGTTCAAGGACAAGCGCATTTTGGCCATCGAATCGGTCCCCAGCGACGTTGACGAACATTACAACTTCGAATTGGAATTGGTCGGCAACATCCCTTTTGTGTTGCGGAAGATGACGGAGGAAACGACGTTCCGAAACGTTGACACGTACGCGCGGGGTTTGAAGGATTTCATCGCTGCCGAGAAAAAAGACGTAGGCACGGATTCCGATGCGTTGCTCAAACCGCAAAAAATCATCGCCGATTTACGTGACGCGCTGGGCCGCCACGACATCCTGGTGTCGGACGTGGGCGCGCACAAGTTGTGGATCGCGCGGCTGTTTGCGGCGTACGAGCCGAATACGGTCATCATTTCCAACGGTTTCGCGTCCATGGGCATCGCCGTTCCTGGCGCGATCGGCGCTAAACTTGCGTTTCCGGAGCGCAAGATCGTGGCGGTCACCGGGGACGGCGGCTTCTTGATGAATTCGCAGGAATTGGAAACCGGCGTCCGCTTGGGCTTGGACTTTGTCGTCTTGATTTTCAACGACGAGAAGTACGGCGTGATCGAGTGGCACCAGCAAAAACGCCAACTGCCTGCAAGCGGCGTCCACTTCAAGAACCCGGATTTCGTCAAATACGCGGAGAGCTTCGGATGCAAGGGCGTGCGCATCGGTCGCGCCGATGAACTGCTGCCGGCCTTGCAAAAGGCGTTGGGCGAAAAAGGCATCACCGTGATTGACGTGCCGGTGGATTACTCGGAAAACATGAAGTTGACGGCGAAGTTGGGGCGCAATATTTGTCCGGTTTGAGGGGGCTTTGTTGAAAATCTCCTAAATGAAGCAAGGCTGGAAAAAACGGTGTTGACGGAAACAAAAATGGAACGTGGCACGCTGACTGCGGCAGGGCAATACGCGGGCATCGGCAAAGGGACAAAACGACTTCGTTTTTTCTTCTCTGGCCCTTTTCGTTTTTTTTCCTTTTTTCCGTCTTGTCTGCATCGCATTTTCAGGTTTTTTTTGGACTTTTTCAACAGAGCCGTTTGAGGGGTTCAGGCTTTCTTCGATATGTATTCGACGTCGTCTTTGCCTTCGAAATGTGCGTCGGCCGTGACGATGGTCGCCCCCGCGTTTTTGGCCGTTGCGCGGATGATGGCGTCCGCAAAGGCGAGCCTTTCGGCCATGGATATTTCGGCCGCCGTGATGGCCAGCGTCGGATTTAGGTTGATTACGGTCGTATGGCTGGTGATTTCCGAAATTCGTTCGAGTGCTTTTTGCTCGCCGAACTGGAGCTTTGTCCGTTTATAGACTTCATATAGCACGACCGTTGGAGTATAGTGTGTCGCTGGATCGGCCGATTCGATCCACGGGGCAAATGCTTCCGCTTGAGCGCCCCCGGCCGCGTATTCGAGCCACGCCGATGAATCGATAACAAGGGTTTTCATATCCTATCCTCGTGGTCCCGGATGCCTTCGGCGTCCAATCCGGGCAACGATCCTTTCATTTTTCGTATGTCTTTGTAGGGGAACAGGTGCACGTATCCGTCTTTTTCGACCATGACTATTTTTTTTCCGGCTTTCAGGCTCAACGCTTCCCGGATGTCTTTGGGCAGGACCATTTGGAATTTCGATGACAACGTAACGACGGCCGAGTGCATTCCATCACCGTTTTACCTGTTGGCTATCGATACTTAAATGGTTTTACTTTTCCCAGGTTGGACGGGTCTTTTCCGATTGGGCATTGTCGGCGTGTGGGTGGATTACTCGGAAAACATGAAATTCACGGCGAAACTGGGCAAGAATATTTGTCCGGTTTGAATTCGCATGGCCTCAATTGCGTTGAAAATACGCTTTCAAGAAGTAGTGCGCGCTAAGGAGTTCAGACTTCATTTTTTCACGGTCGGCCGGCTTCAGGATGCTTTGAAGTCCCAATTCTCCGGTGTGTATTCCCTGGTCCGCAATCGCAATCATCCTGATTTTTTCCGAGCGTTCATCGGCATTTTCCATTTGTTCCATCAACGTATGCATGACGGCTTTGGCCTGGTTGACTTTATTTTTTTCCTCCCTGCCGAAATAGGGTGCCGCCTCTTCCAGGGCTCTTTGCTGTTGTTCGTGACTTCGGCGCGCGTCTTCCAGCGTGGCTTTTGATTCATTCACTTTGAAGTAGAATTCTTCCATGCATTGTTTTTGCTCAAGCAGGGTCCGAACGACCGGCCGGTATGCTTTGGGTGTCAACCGTTCGAATAGGTAATTGCGAGCCAATGCATACGCTTGATAATAGGGCCGGGCCTGGTTAGGAACATGTAACGTTTTTTCTACATGGGCCTTCAAGAACTCGACTGTCAAGATGGTCGGTTCGGCCATGTAGTTTGCGTCTCGTTCACGGATTATACACGTTAATCGCCTTGACGTTGCAGAACTCCCGCAAGCCGTATTTGCCCAACTCGCGGCCGATTCCGGATTTCTTGATACCCCCACAGGGCATGCGCGGGTCGGAGTTGGGCACTCCGTTGACAAAGACCACGCCGCATTCGAGCTGTCGGGCGACGTCTTCACCGGTTTCGATGGATTCAGTCCACACCGACGCGTCCAAGCCGAATTCCGAGTTGTTCGCCACTTGCACGGCTTGTTCCGTATAGCGTGCCGGGTAAAGGGGTGCGACGGGGCCGAAGACTTCTTCGGTCCAAACGCGCATGGAACCGGTCGCGCCGGACAAGACGGTCGGTTCATAGAAGAATCCGGGCTCCGTGCGTTTTCCGCCGCACAGGACGCGGCCGCCTTTTTGCACTGCGTCGCTGGTTTGGCTTTCGATTTCGTCGCGTTGCTTGGCGTTTGCCAAGGGGCCGACTTGGGTTTTTCCGTCCAACGGGTCGCCCACCACCAACGCTTGCATGGCGGCGGTGAATTGATTGGCGAAATCTTCGTAGATTTTTTCCGATACGATGAAGCGTTTGGCGCACATGCAGCTTTGTCCCGAGTTGATGGTTCTTGCCTGGGCCGCAGCTTTCGCAGCTTTAGCAACGTCGGCGTCTTCCAGCACGATGAACGCGTCGGAGCCGCCCAATTCAAGTACGCATTTTTTCAACGATCCGGCCGCGAGTTTGGCGACGTGTTTGCCTGCGTTTTCGCTGCCCGTGAACGACACGGCGGCAACGCTTGGGGATGCGATGAGTTGGGCGACGGTGTCGTGGTCGGAGATGACGAGGCCAAAGGCGCCGTTTGGAAAGCCCGCGAGCTTGAAGGCGTTACCCATGGCTTGCGCGCACAATGGCACGGCGTTGGAATGGCGCAGAACGGTCGTGTTGCCTGCTGCCATAGCGGGCACGGCGTAGCGGATGGCTTGCCAGAACGGGAAGTTCCACGGCATGACGCCCAGCACGACGCCCAACGGTTCATAGCGGACGTAGTGTTTGAGTCCGTCGGCTTCCGCGGGTTCGTCTTCCAGCCAGGCGGGCGCATTTTTGGCGTAGGTTTCGGCAGTCCACGCGCATTTTTCAACTTCCGCTTTGCCTTGGGTGACGGGTTTTCCCATTTCGATGCAAGCCAGACGGGCATATTCGTCCTTGTTCTGCCGTAGGACGGCGGCTAGGCGCGTCAGGTATTCGCCGCGTTGGTTGACGTCGGTTTTTTTCCATTCGGCAAATGCTTGGTAGGCCGACTTGCAGGTGTCAAGGGCCTGGGTGGATGACTGGATCTCGATTTCAGCGTTGACCGCGTTGGTGTACGGGTTGATGGATTGGATTTTCATAGGATTTCTTTGCCTCCTTTGGGCTTTTCTAACCTTCGGCCGCCGATTGCATGGATTGCAAGAAGGCTTTGAATGGCGTGAGGCCTTTTTCTTGGGTTTTGAGGGCTTCGGACCCCAAAAACACGCCGTCCGCGCCGGCGGATTTGAGCATGGCGACGTCGGCCGAGGTTTTGACGCCGAAGCCGCAGTACACGTCAATTTTCTTTATGGTTTTGATTTTTCGGATGGCGTCGCAGATTTCGTTTTCGGGATAGAGGTCGCCTTCCCGTTCCGCCGCGACTTTGAGGTAGACGAAGCCTTCGCTTGCACGGATTTTGTCGTCCATGTCGGGGTCGTCGGGGGCCATTTGGCAGCCGAAGTGCGTGGCGGGGTCCTGGTCTTTTTTTCTCTGGGTGGCGGAGGCGTTGAGTTGCGCGACTTTTTCGGCTGCAAACGGCGCGATGGCGTAGGCAAACGACGCGTGGATTTGGCTCAATTGTTGGCCGTCCGGTTCGGTGTGCAGCATAAGCATGGCTTGTTGTTTTTTCCGGCTGGCTTGAAACGTGCTTAAGACGTCTTCGGCCTTGATGCCGGATCGGATGACGACTTTGCGCACTTTTTGCACCAAGGCGGAACCGGACGGCTGCGTGGAGGGAAGGGCGGTTTCGACGATGACGCTCGATTGCGTCTGGAGGAACAAGGAGACGTCGTGAGAGGCCCGGATAGATGGGAATCCTGGCATGAGAAAGGGGATGAGTTTCATGGTTTGCAGGATTGTGGCAACCGCGGGTTTATTGGGTTTTGTTTTTTTTTGGCCGTCACCCGTACGCGGGGTGTTTGCTACCCGTCATGGTTTGTTTTTTGGGCCGATGAAAACGACGTCCCGTTTTCCTTCGAAGTGGGGGTCTCCGGTTACGATTTTTAAGGAATTCGCTAATGCGGTCGCGTAAATCATGGAATCGACCATTCCGAATCCTTTGGTATGGCTCTTGTTTTCATTGTGGATTTGTCCGGCTAACCCGGCGATTCCGTTCGTGAATTCCATGAGTTGGGAACCATCCTTTACCACTTTGAGTATGGCTTGGGGGTCTTTTCCGTTTTTCAATGCCCAGCTGGATAATTCGGATATGGATGCCATGGCGGTTTGGGGTGGTTCAACCTCCAATGTTTTGGCCACTTCCACTCCGACGTCGGAGTTGTTGAGGAATTCGACCCAGGCGTACGTGTCCCAAAGCATGTTCAATCCACCTGGTCGTGTCCGCGTTCAAAAGACGAAGCGCCTTTGGTCATGCCCATGAATTTTTTCAGGTCTATTTTCCGTTGTTTGAATACCGCGATTTGGACGGTTTCGCCTTTGTGGAAATTTTCGGACCGGATGAGTTCCGCAGGCAGTAACACGCCCAATGAATTTCCCACCTGCATGATTTTCGCTTGAATGGCCAACGGCATACGCATCACCACGTTATAACTTGTTATTACTTCTGTGTTCCGCTATAAATACGTTGGGTTGATTTTGGGTCTACCCCAGAACCGCGGAGGGGACGCGTCCCCTCCCCAGTTTCATGGTCCTCCGGACCCACCCCTCAATAATGCTTGCGAATTCAAGGAAGGGGGATCAGGATTGACGGAAAACTGAGGGGGAAACCGGAGCGGAAGCGGAGGTGTCCCCCGCGGTTCCGGTTGACTTTCGTTCTACCCGCGGGTTTTTCATACGAGGCGTGCAAGCTGGGGGCGCGTTGAAGCCGGGGTGCGATGCGGACGTTTTGAAGACGGCCGTACGCGCTTTCGCTGGATGTTTGATTCTTTTCCGGGCAATCCGGATGCCGTTTATTCGTTTTCGACTCTTGGGGCCAAGTAGTAGGTCAGTTGGGCGTCGCCGATTTGGTAGGAAATCTTGACGGGCGCGTCTGATTTGAGGTTGAGTTCGAGTGCCGCGTCGTCGGGGCAGGCTTTGGCGATGTCGTTGAGGTACTCGTAGGGGAACATGGCGCGGCTTTTGCCTTTGGCGTTTATGGAGGCCAGGAGGCCGGAGTCTTTCGTGGTTTCCGATCGGAGGTCGCCGGAGTCGCCTTTGGCTTCCAACGTCATGCCGGACTCGTCGATGCTGAAGACCACGTGGGATGACAAGAGGCCGGCGTCTTGCAGCATGGCTTTCAAGGCGCCTCCTTGCATCTTGACGGTGGCGTCGAAAGGCACGTTGGGTTCTTTCGGCATGGTGGCGCTGGAATCTAAAAGCGGCATCTTGAAGACGCGCTTGCTGTCGCCGGAGAACGTGAGGTGGAGTTTGGATTCTTTTTCGTCAAGTAAGACGTCGAGGCTTTCGTCCGAGCGGGTGCGGGCCAGGATCTTTGAAAAGTCGGACAGGTTCATGGTGATGGAGGCTTTGCCGTCCACATCCATCTTCTGCAGTGCCGATGCAGGCAGTTTGAAGTCGACCATGGCGATTTGCGAGGGGTCCATGGTGCGCAAGTGCAGGCCGTCCTTGGTGGCCTCGAATGACCCTTCGTCGACCAAGTTGGCGATGGCGTCGATGCAGGACTTGAAGAATCGGGCGTCTTTGATGGCGAATTGCATGAGGAGTTTGGTATTGTGACTAAAACATTATTAACCTAATTGTGGAAGTCGGCGGGTTTCCATCGGAGTTCGGAAATGCCTCTGTTTTCGTATTTTTTTGGGACTGCTTTTTTCCGATGGTTGCCCTATCGGTTTTTCCATTCGTTGCGTCTCCTTCTGACCGGTACGCTTATAAATTTTCAACGTAATTATTACGTTGGTGAACGTGCATGGTAAGTTTGACGTTGTCGGTGCCGCCCGAATTGAAGAAGCGGATGGAGAAGCATCCTGAAATCCGCTGGTCCAACCAGGTCCGCGCCATCATCCAGCAGCAATTGGATGACCTCGAGACGACTGACCGCCTGGCGTCGAAAAGCCAGTTGACAGAAAAGGATGTCGAAGAGTTGGCCGCTAAGGTTGATGCGGGCATGGCCAAGCGATGGAAGGAGGCCAAACGTGAAGCTCGTCGTTGACGCCAACGTCCTGTATTCGGCTTTTCTGCGTGACGGACTCACCCGCCGGATTCTGTTCAATCGGGATTTGGAACTGTACGCGCCATCTTTTCTGTTGGACGAATTCTTCAAGTACTTTGCCGAATTATGCCAGCGTAGCCGTGAAAGCCCTGACGAACTGAAGCAAATGGTCAGCCGTTTCCTCCGGCGGATCAAATTTCTGGAATTGGAGGAATTGGAACCCTATCGTACTCCGTCCGAACATCTGATTGCGGACGAAAAAGACCAGGTTTACATCGCCTGCGCCTTGGCGGTAGGTGCGGACATCTGGACGCGCGACCGGCACTACCGGCAACCGCGCATCCGCGTATGGAGCACGCAGGCGTTGGCGGAAGAATTGGCGCTTATTTGATTCTTTTGCGTTTTTTCTTCGGAAGCCGTGTAATTATCGCGGATCCACCGTAAGTCGACTAGCTTTTGGTGGGTTTTTGTCTCTTTTCAGAAGCAATTCTCAGAAATACTGCAAGCTTATGCGGTTCGCTAACGACAAACCTTTGAAGTTTTTGCCGATTGCTAATACCTATTTCGACTGAGTCTAAATGTTCTTCTATAGTTACTAATTTTGTCAAATTGTACTCTGCGCTCCTAAGGTGTCCATTGAATATAATTCGCTTATTGGTCAAAAAAAGCTCTCCATCGTCAATTCTTTTGAGTTCACCATGCGATTTGCTTTCTGAACTTCCAATGTATACCCCGTTCATCACTCTTACCGCAGAACCGTACGTTCGCCTAACGGCTCTTTCTTCCATAAGTTCTGCCCTTGAATGATAGTGGAGGTTCTCATCTGTTGCTAAGACTATTTTTGAATTTTCCAGTGATTCTTTTGGCAGTGAATTAGTTTTGATGCAGAGATCCAAATCCGAAATTCCGCGGTTCCATTCGCTGATTTTTAACGAAGTACCCTTGTATTTGTTCTCCAAATTCGAGTCAGATAAATCCAGTCGATAAACGTCTTCACCATCTTTTCTGCCTTTTTCAGCAAACCGGGCGTTACAATGACTACAAACGATTTTTAAGTGATTTAAGAAACCAAAAAACTTTGATGAAATTATTTTTTCCACTTTACTTTCTTTACATACCGGACACTGTGCGAAAATAACTTCCGTGGACAATTCTTTCATGGTTGAGTTGATAGTGACCGCAGTTATAATTCTTGAGATTTGGTTGTTCTCACATCGGTTTTTGCAGCACGCTGTCGCATCCGGGCGGCGCTTGGATTTGCAGGAACAAGAGCAGCTTGATGTAGCCGATGTACGGGATTCGGAGCGCGACTTTGCCTTTGAGCGGGATTTGGTTTTCTTGGAGGAGTTGGAGTCCGCCGTTTGGGCTGAGGGTGAGGGCTCCGAGGAATGGGAGGTTGACCAACACGCGTCCGGCGGTTTTGTACGGAATCAATTGGAAACCGCTTTGTTGGTCCAAGAAGGGATTGTTGTCGCCTTTGGTCAATAGGTAGGCGCCGTCCGTGCCGTTCAGCAAGGCGTACGCGCGGTGGATGATGAGGCCGGCGGGCGTTCCGGAGTCGAAGACGACGACGTCCGGGCTTTGGAGGATGGGAACGGTTTGGCCTTGGAAGGTGACAGATTTGAGGCAGACTTGGTCTTGCGTGTTTTGGGTGGCATCGAGTGGTTTGCGGGAACACTTGGAGAATTGGGGTTGGAACAGGGGTTGGCCGTTGATGGTGGGTTGGAGAATGCGGGCGACGGTTTGGCCGTTGTTGTTGTTGATTTCAACGGGTTGGAGGGTCGTGTTTTGCAGTCCGAAAGGAATCTGGATAATAGGCGTGTTGAGGTCCGCTCCTTGCAGGAAGATCAGGTCGCCGCGTTCATATTGCGGGAGCATACTGCAGGACGTGATGATGTTGATGGGCGAGGTGGTGTTCAAAAGCAGGCTCAAGGCGACCCATGCGCCCAAGGCGATGGCGACGGAGCCGGCCAGTTCTTTGGAGAATTCCTTCCAGTTGGAGGTGTGCTTGAACTCGGCGTAAAGCAGGTAGGCTAAGGCGCCAATGGCGACCAAGGCAAAGATGACGTTTTGCGTCGGGCCGAAAAGTATGACGCCCAGTACCAGTGCCGCGTGCGGCAGATATTTGTGCCACTTACTGGGCTTTTCGGAGGGCTTCTTCGAAGGCATGCGCTTCCTCCTTCATCGCGTCCAACGCTTTTTGGATTTCTTTTTTCAGGTTCTTGCCTTTGACGTACAGCACGGGGTTGCGTTTGGTGGGGTGGTCATACGTGGCGGCGGCAAAAGTGACTTCCTTGTTTTCCAAGAGTTGTTCGGCCAAGGCTTGCGCTGCTCCGATGTCGTAGCCTTCCATGAGGATTTTGAGGCTGCCTTTTTCGTCTTCCAATATTTTCATGTCGGTTTCACCTGTTGGCTCGGTATGGTCGGCGGTCACGGTCGAATCTTTGTTGTGGTCGTGGCGCTTGCGTCGCGTTGGCGAGTTTTCGGTTCTGGCGGCGGCCGCAGTTTTTGCATTGGATGTCTTGGCCTGATTCGTTGGGTTGGATTTCTTTCCGGCAGGACGCGCAAAACGCCCGGATGACGCCCAGGCCCGGCTCGGCCATGGTCAGATAGATGCCCAGCGGCTTGACTTCGTGGATTTTGGCCTTGACGAAGTCGCCGACGCGGAAGACGTCGCGGAACGATTCGGTGTAGCCGCGCTGCACGTTGGCGATGCGGATATAGCTGTACGTGCTGAAGGCGGCGCGGGGCTTTGTCGGTTGGAATTCCAGCAAGGCGATGGAGTCGTAGACGTCGCGGACGACGGCGACAACCAAGTCGCCCCGTTGCAGATGGGTGATGGCTTTCGGGTTTGTTACGCTTGCTTGGTGCGCTTCAGTCTTGGCGGAGCCTATGATGGAGGCGTAGACTTTTCCGTCTTCCTCAAAAGCGCCGAAAGCGGGTTCGAATTCTTCCACCACGGCAAGTTGTTGGCCTGGAATAGCAACGGATTGTTCGTTCATAGTTGGTTTTCACATCGTTTTGGTTTCCGATTGGAAATCGTTCGTTGGATTGGACAAAACGGCAAAGGCGGTTTTTTTGGTTTTTCTTTCCGCTGGCCCGTTGTTTTCTGTTTTTTTTTGGGGGGGGCCGTCGGCGGAATGTTTTTCGTTCTTTTTGGTTTTTTGGAATCGGTTGGTTGCTTTTCTTATTTTTCTCAGGCTTTTCCGCCACCCGTTGTTTTACTTGGTTTGCGTTTTGGTGTTCACTTCGTTTGGCCTTCCTGTTCGCGAAGCGCCATGAGTTTTTTCATGAGTTCGTCCGCGGCGTCGACGTTCTTGCGGAGTTGCGGTGCGGCGTCTTCCGCCGATTTCCGGTCTACCGTTTCGATGGTCTTGCGTACGTTGGCCTCCAAGGCGTCTTGGTGTTTTTGGAGTTTGGCCACTATTTCAGGCGGGTGTTGGCCGTGCACGTCGTCCAGGATGGAATTGGTCTCGTTCGATATATGTTGCACGATGCTTTTGGTGATGGCGGCCGCGTGGTTGTCTTCCTCGTCCATGGCTTCCTTAAGGAGACTGACGAGTTCGCTTAATCCGAGAAGGCGTCCTTCGACATAGGCTTCTTTTGGGGTCTTCGATAACGGTTCCATAAAGCTAGGATTGGGCCGGGAGGGATATAAAAACATTCTATTTTTGGGGCATCGTTGAAAATCTCGGAAATGAAGGAACGGGTTGGAAAAAAAAGGAGTTGGCTGGAAACAAAAAAAAAAGGCGCAATGCGCTTGCAACTGCGCCGGGTAAAACGCGTCCAGCGGCATATTAGGGCAAACAGGCTTCGACATCGTTTTTTCCTTTTTTCGCCGTTTTGCTTGCCATTTGCATTTTTAGGTTTTTTTCGGAACTTTTCAACACTGCCATTTTTGGGGTTAGGGCCGCGCCTGGATCCGGAGGTGGACCGGTTTCTAAGACGCCTGGGGGTTTGGGCCCGATTTTTCCAGTCGGGTTTCGACTTCGACGGTAGCCGTCTTTGTCTCTGTTTTGGGTTTTTGGTCCGGGCCTTGGCTTTTCAGGTAGGCGGCTATGAGTTGTTGGGCAAGTTTCTCGTCGATGGGTGCGCCGTTTTTGCCTGCCACATGGGCGCTTAAGGCGTGGGCCAAATTGGACAATTCCATGGGCAGCACGATCTTGGATGCGCGGCCGTCGGCGACTTTCTTGAGCGTCTCCATGTAGAGGTACGTCAAGGTTTTGTCGCCCATGCCTTCGGTGGCTTCCGTCAAGATGCGCAGGGCGACGGATCGTGCGCGGCTTTCGGTTTCAAGTTTTTCCTTGTATTCTAAGGCTTCTTGTTTCTTGCGGAACGCCGCTTCGAGCTCCGGTGGCAAAGTGATGTCGGTCAGTTCGACGTTGAGCGCCTTGATTCCCCAGTCGTCTTCCACTTGTTGCAGTTGGGCTTGGAGGTGTTGGTTGATTTCCTCGGATTTTTCCAGGACGTCTTGCAACGGCAGTTTGCCGATTTGCGTGCGGAGTTCGCCGTGCAAGATGTGGGCGACCGAACCGTTCAGGTCTTTGACTTCCAACACGGCTTTTTTGGGATCGACGATGCGGAAGTAGGCCACGGCGTCGATGGTGATTCCGATGTCTTCCTTGGTCAGCACTTGTTGCGGCGGTATGTCGATGGTCTGGGTGCGTACGTCGACGATTTCGGTTTTCTGGAACAACGGAAACGTCCAATGCCATCCGGGCGGCAGCGTCTTTTTGTAGCGGCCGAAGTCGAACAGCACGCCGCGTTCGTACTCCTTGATTTCCTGGATGCGCGGTGCCAACACGATGGCTGCCAGCAATAAAAGCACGATGATCAGGGAGATGGCGATCGGGAGTTTGAGTATGAAAAGCAACGCGATGGGGATCAAGAGGATGCCGCCGAGAACAAGTGCGAAAATCAGCGGTTCGCGTCTCGAAACCGGGCCGTGTGCTTTCGGGGATGCATGGCCGTGGCCTCCGCCGTGCATGTCGCCGTGTCCGCCTCTACCATGCCCGTGATTGACTGCCATGGTTGTTACTTCTAGGTAGTTACATATTTAAATGTGGGGGTTGTCCGGGGTTCGAATACGTTTTTATTGCGTGTGCGGCCCAACCTTCATTCCGGGTGCTTCGGGATGTGTGGAACCTTGGACGGCTCCTGGCACTTGCGACTAATCGGATTTCGTGATTTTTAATGAGGGCGATCATCTTAGCCGGCGGATACGGTTCCCGGCTGCAACCATTGACCTTGCGCATCCCCAAGGCGCAAGTCAGCGTCGCGGGCGAGCCGGTGCTTTCGCATCTGCTGCATATGGTGGAAAAGGCGCAGGTCAGCAAAGTCGTCGTGTCGCTCAACAAGAATCAGGCGTCTATCGAGGCGTTTTTCGGCGACGGCTCGGATTTCGGCATCGATTTGGAATACCATTACGAACATTCGCAAAGCGACTTGGACAAGCCGGGCGCCGTTGGGGCGCTTTACCAATTGGTGCAGGAACTGGGGCCGGAGGAAAGCTTCGTCATCGGCGGCGACAACACGGTGTACGGCTTGGATTTGGACAAGATGTTGGTGTACCACCGACAGAAGCAGGCCGCTGCGACGTTGGCATTGTATGAGTTGTCCAACCCGCGCCTTGTCGAGCAGTACGGCGTGACCAAGACGGATACGGAGGGGCGCATCGTGGGCTTCCAGGAAAAGCCGTCGATGAAGGAAGCCTTGTCGCGCCAGGCGTCCACTGCGGTGTACGTCATGAGCGAGACGTTTTTGCGCAAGAGCCTCTCCGAATACGTCCAGTCCAGCCCGAAAGCCGATCGCATCGGCGATTTGTGGCACCACTTCGTCTCCAAACAACCCTTGTATGGCTTCGTGTTTTCAGGGGTATGGGGTGACACCAACTCGCCGGAAAGCTATTTGGACACGCACATGCGGGTGATGGAACACCGCCAGATCGGCGTCGTGACGGACCCGTCGGCCGAGGTGGACCCGTCGGCCACGCTGGTTGCGCCCGTCATCGTCGGACCGGACTGCCAGGTGGCAGCCGGCGCCGTGGTGGGTCCGTTTTCCGTCTTGGAGTCCGGCGTGCAGGTTGCGGAAGGCGCGCACGTGGCCCGCAGCATCCTGTACGAGGGCGTGTGCGTCGGAAAGGCCGCTTGGGTTGAAGACTCCATTTTGGACCAAGGCGTGGCCTTGGGCGACGGCTGCCGCGTGGAGAAAAACAGCATGTTGGGCGAGTCGGTCGTGTTGGAAAGCGGTGCGCGGGTGTTGGCCGGCTCGAAAATCTGGCCGCATGCGTCTTTGAGTGGCGACGCGGTGGTGCGCGGATGCGTCAAATTCCAGTGAATCCCGCGATTTTCCGCGAGTACGACGTCCGCGGCTTGGTGGGCAACGACCTTGACGATTCGGTCTATTTCCGCATGGGACGCGCGTTTGGCCGTTACTTGGCGCAACGTTCCGGAAAGGCCGCGTCGTGCGTCGTGGGCCGGGACAACCGTCTTTCTTCTGCTGCATACGCGGAGGCATTTGCGCAAGGCTTGCTTGCCGTGGGCTGCGACGTGACGGACATCGGTGTGTGTTCGACGCCAGAAATCTACTTTGCCAACGACTTGCTTAAGACCACGGGTGGCGCGGCCATAACCGCGTCGCACAACCCGCCGCAATACAACGGCGTCAAGTTCGTGTACGATGCCAAAAGCGCCGGAGGTGTTCACGTGCGGCGCATCCGCGACCTGGCGTTGGAAGGAGTCAAACCAGCAGACGTCCCCGGATTGTCCACGAAAAAAGATATTCGTGCCGAATACTTGGCAGCCCTCAAGCAAGGCGCTCCTGACTTGTCCGGCCTTACCGTCGTTTTGGATTGCGGCAACGGCGTGTCGTCCTTGTTTGCGCCGGATTTCGTGCGCTCGCTGGGTTGCAACGTGGTGGAACTGTATTGCGATGCTTCCCGGCCTTTTTCCGTGCATTTGCCCGATCCGGTGGACCCGGACAACTATACGGACTTGTCTGCCGCTGTCGTGAAGGAAAAAGCGGATGTGGGTTTGATGTTTGACGGCGACGGCGACCGCGTGGGCGCGGTGGACGAACGCGGAAAGCTCGTCACACCGGACCAGTTGTTGATTGTGTTCGCCCGCCGTTTCTTGCAGCGCCATCCCGGCGAAAAAGTCGTGGTGGAAATCAAATGTTCGCAAGCCGTTGAGGAC
>Ga0209726_10001710_pt1 | contig 34560 bp, 32 predicted proteins | sample Subgrocontami54m_FD_187453 | JGI IMG/M metagenome (GOLD analysis project Ga0209726, IMG submission 187453) | Subsurface groundwater microbial communities from S. Glens Falls, New York, USA - GMW46 contaminated, 5.4 m (SPAdes) (version 3) | ecosystem: Environmental > Aquatic > Deep subsurface >...
CCCCCCCCAGCCCCCCCTTCGCAAGGGGGGGAGCGGGGGGGTTGCCGGGCGCTGCAATCTTCGGAAGTTCCGGCGGCAACATCGGCGGCGCTGCCACAACCGGCGCCGGCTCCTTGACGCGCGGCAGATGCAGCGGTTCGGGCGCTTCCGTCAGCGGCGGCGGTCCGGGGATGATGACTTGTTTCGGCGCCTCGACCACGGTCGGTACGCTAGGCGTCGCAGGCACTGGCGGTGGGATCGGCGGCGCGTCCGGGAGATTGGGGAGCTTTACCGTCTCCACGGTTGCAGGCAGCTCGGGCGTCAGGGGCGCCGACGCGCTTGGCACTTTGGCCTCGGCCTTGTTCGGCCGCGCTGGAATCTCCGCCGGCAGCTTGGGCGGCGTGTTCACCACGACCGTCGATGTTGCCAGGGCCTCGGTAGCTACGATCGACGGCGGCAGTGCGGCCGGCGGCATGGGCACGCTGACCTGAGGCACTTCGCTTGGCGTTGGCGGCGTGTTTTCGATTTTGATCTGAGTTGCGCTGACCAGGGTCCCGGTGGCGCGCGGATCGCTCGAGATCACCTCTGGTCCGCGCGTGCCAGGCGCTGGCTGCGCGACGGCCGCTTGAACCACAACGACCGATGCAGAGTCGGACGCCATCGACGCGGTCGGCCAGTCGGTGCAGCGCTCTTGCGCGCGCACGCCCAGCCAGGCGCCAAGCACGCCGAGCGCGATCATCAGCAGGACGACGGTCATCCTGGGTTGGCGCACGACCCACTCCTCAGCCATGTCACACCGTGTATTTCCCTCGGTACAGTTCCGCCGGATATTTCACGGCATTCTTGATCATCTTGGCCCGCAGCGCGTCGCTCAGGTCGATGTCGAGCGCCATGCTCAAATTGAGCAGGTGACAAAACACATCGGCCAGCTCGTCGGCAATCGGCTCGCGCTTGCCCGGCTGCTTGACCACGTCGCAGGACGCCGCACAATCGACCCACAGAAAATGCTCCATGAGTTCGGCGGTTTCGATCGCCAGGCCCATGGCCAGATTCTTGGGCGCATGAAACGGCTGCCAGGCGCGCTCTTCGACAAAGCGGCGCACCACGTCCTTCAGCTCCGCCAGCGTGGTCGCGGCGTCCGCCATGCCAAGTTTCCTTATTTCGGGAAAGGGCGGACTATAGCCCCGGCGGCGGAACTGTCAAGGCGCCTTTGGTGAGTGATGAATGGTGAGTGGTGAGTCGTAATACGTCTGCTTCCACCACTCACTACTCACCACTCACCACTCACCACTCACCACTCACCACTCACCACTCACCACTCACCACTCACCACTCACCAGACCATATTCCCGTCCTTGCCCCCTTTTGCTACCATGCCGGCTGGGGAGCAGAGCAAAATGGCCGACAAACACAAAGCGGACAAGGAGGACGGCGACATCCAGCCGATCTGCCGCAACAAGCGCGCGTCCCACGAATACGAGATTTTCGACACGCTCGAATGCGGCCTGGTGCTGACCGGCACCGAGGTCAAGAGCTTGCGCGACGGCTTCGGCAGCCTGGACGATGCCTACGCCAAGATCGAAGAGGGCGAACTTTGGCTCATCAACAGCGACATTCCCGAATACTCGATGGCCCATCGCTTCAACCACAAACCCAAACGCCCGCGCAAGCTGCTGCTGCACCGCCGCGAGATCGCCAAGTTCGCCGGCAAGGCGTCGCAGCAAGGCTTCACGCTCGTGCCGCTCAAAATGTACTTCAAAATGGGCCGTGCGAAGGTGGAATTGGCCGTGGCGCGCGGCAAGAAGCTGCACGACAAGCGGCAGGATCAAAAGACCGCCGCCGCCAAGCGTGAGATTCGCCAGGCGATGCGGCGCAAACCCTAATCGTCGGTCAAGCTCCAGACTGATACGCGGGGAGTTTTGGCGGTGCAAATGAGTTGCACCGTTGCGACATGGTTCAAAAATGCTAACTGGCATAGTGCTATGTCACACGTCGAATGATGGATCACAAGCGCACGAAGTAAGCGGCTGCGAGTGGGCCGCTTACTTCGTGCGCGGCTCTTACTTCTGGCGACTCATCAATTCATGCGTGACAGAGCAATAGGTGATTTTCGAGACGACAGGATTTCGACACAGTTGGCACGCACTCAACTTCCTATCCCGTTGAGCCATCAAATGTTACACCAAAAAAAATGCCGGCATCACACGACAGTTAGTGTACCCCCCCTAGCGTTCACTCTGTCACCCAGAAATGACAAGAATTGAACCAGGCCCGACATAGGGCATGGTTCAAAAACGCGCGGTTACGGGCGCCAAGCGACAGTGCAATCGACTGGGCCACTTGGCCTAGTCGGTCCAGTCGTGGCGCTTTTCCGTAACCATCAGATTCATAAGCCTTTGCGACACCAAAAATGGGCGACTAGGCCACAATGCATGAAACTCCACACACACAAGCTTGTTACCCGGTGTTGAACCATGCCCGACATAGCCACATAGCCACGAGACTCCACACACACACCTTGGCAACGTTGCCACCTTTTGGCAACCTTGCCGGTGTCAAGGTGGCCACTTTTTGGCAACGTTGCCCCTTTTTGGCAATGTTGCCAGGGCTGACTTCGCTTTCGCCGGGATCCCTTGGGCTTGTACGTCGTGTCCGCCTCCCTTATATTCCCCGGTTCACGCGGTAGGCTTCCCGGTCACGGATGACCCGCATGCGTATTGTCGCGCTGGTTGCCAGCCCTGATCACGTTTGTGCGCGCTACCGCGTCGCGGCGTTTCGTTCGTTCCTGGAGAACGCCGGCCACCACTTCACCGTTCAAACCCTGCCGCGCTACTGGTTGACGCGCTGGTCGCTCGGCCGCGATGCCGTCGCGGCCGACGTGGTGATCGTGCAGCGGCGTTTGCTGTCGGCGTGGCAGTTGCGCACCTTGCGCCGCCAGGCGCGACGTCTCATTTTCGATTTCGACGATGCCGTCTTCCTGCGCGATTCCTACGATCGCCGCGGCTTGCACTGCTCGCACCGGTTGCAAGACTTCGCGGCCATGGTGCGCGCCGCCGACGCCGTTGTCGCCGGCAATGATTGGCTGCGCGATCAGGCCCTGCACTGGGCCGGGGCGGAGCGCGTGCATGTGATTCCGACGTGCGTCAATCCGCAGATCTATCCGTTGGCCGCACACCCCCCCGTTCCCCCCCTTGCGAAGGGGGGGCTGGGGGGGGAGGCGGCCGTGCGTCTCGCCTGGATCGGTTCGTCCAGCACCTTGCAAGGACTGGAGCGAATTCAACCGGTGCTTGAGCGGCTGGGCAACACCTATCCCGGCTTGCGTTTGCAGCTCATCTGCGACAAGACCTTGCCGTTGCAAGCGCTGCCCGTTGATTTTCGGCCATGGTCGCAGGCCACGGAAGCGCGCGACCTCGCGGATGCCAGCATCGGCATTAGCTGGCTGCCCAAAGACCTGTGGAGCCAGGGCAAGTGCGGACTCAAGGTGTTGCAATACATGGCCGCCGGCCTGCCCGTGGTGGCCAATCCCGTCGGCGTGCAAGGCGATTTTGTTCAGCCGGGCATTACCGGATTCTGGGCCGATTCGGCCGACGAATGGGTCGAGGCCGTCGGTCGGCTGGTATGCAATGCGGCGTTGCGGCAGCGGCTGGGCCGGGCCGGGCGTCGCCTCGTGGAACAGGAGTATCACGTCCAGCGCGGCGCCGAGCTTTGGCTCGACGTGCTGCGCGGACAGCAAGCGTCGTCGCCCCCCGAAAAGGGGACAGGACCTCTGCATGCAAAAGGTCCTGTCCCCTTTTCGGGGGCCAGGAAGTCCGCATGAAGGAACCGCTCCTCGCCGTTGCTGCGGGCTCCTTCTGCTGGCGCCTGCAGCCTGAGTTTGCCCGGTTGCTCGGACCGGCAGGCATCCGCCTGGAAGAGTGGCTGCGCGCCGGCCAGGCCACCGTGGTCAAGCAAGGTCCGCACCGCGTTGTCTATCGTGTGGCGCTGGCAAACGTCACGTTCTATGTCAAACACAACCTGACGCCCGACCGCGTCACCTGGATTCGGCAGCTCGTGCGGACCAGCAAGGCCCGGCGCGAATACGACAGCTCCCTGGAAGTCGCCGCCCGCGGCATTCCCACGGCGGTGCCGCTCGCCTGGGCGCAGCAGCGCGGCCTGCTCAGCAACGGCGAGAGCATGCTGATCACCCGCAGCCTGGACGACACGCAGCCCCTCAACCTGTTCGTGCAGCAAATGCTGCCGGCGATGCCGCCCCGGCGCCGGGCCCAATTGCGGCAACGGCTCGCGGTCGCACTCGGTGAATTCCTGGCGCGCATGCATCAGGCCGGCATTCGCCACAACGACCTGCACGCCGGCAATCTGCTCATCCGCCTCGATGCCGACGATGTGCCGTCGCTGTTTCTCATCGATCTGAACGACGTTCAATTCGGCCCCACGTTGACCTGGCGGCAGAGTTTCGACAACCTCGTGATTCTCAATCACTGGTTCGTGATGCAGGCGGCGCGCTCGGACCGCATGCGCTTCCTGCTCGGTTACCTGCAAGCGCGGCCCCTGCCCCCCGAAAAGGGGACAGGACCTCTGAATGCAAAAGGTCCTGTCCCCTTTTCGGGGGGCCTCAGCCAAGACCTGCGCGACCCGCTGGTGCGCTGGTGGCTGCGCCGGCTCGAACAAGCCACCTGGCAATCGCTGCAACGGCTCTGGCGGAGCCGTGATCGCCGCTGCTTGGTGGACAACCGCTACTACCACCGGCTCGACAGCCCGCACGCCACCGGCCACGCCGTCACCGACCTGGACGCCGATCTGGCCGCGCGACTGCTCGCCGATCCGGACGCGCCGTTCCGCCGCACGGATTCGATCGTTCTCAAATCCTCGGCCACGAGTACGGTCGTCGAGTTCACCGCCCTGGTGGATGGCCGCCCGACGCGGCTCGTCTACAAGCGCTTTTACGTGAAGAAGACCAGCACGCCCTGGACATCGCTGGTGCGCAAGCCGCCGGCCTTGCGCTCCTGGCAGCAGGGCCAGGGTTTCCGCGAGCGCGGCTTGCCGACGGCGCGGCCGCTGCTCGTGCTGCACCGGCGCCGGCACGGGCTGCTGTTCGAAGGATACTTGCTGTCCACGAAGATCGAGCACGCCCAGCATCTGCACGACATCTTGGACAGCTTGCAGCGTCTGCGGCCGGCCGATAGTCGCCGCCTGCTGCGGACCCGCATCGACGTGGTGGCCCAGGCGGTGCGCGAAATGCACTGCCGACAGCTGGCGCACCGTGATTTGAAGGCCAACAACATCATGCTGGCCACGCAAGGACACGAGACGGCGGACGATCCGGCTTGGCCCGGACCCAGCCTGCTGCCGATGTCGCGCGCCGGCGTTTGGTTCGTCGATCTCGTCGGCGTCGCTGCCCAGCAAGGACTCTCCTGCGAACGCCGCGCCCAAAATCTCGCCCGCCTCAACGCCAGCTTTCATTGGCGGCCGGAGCTGACGCGCACCGATCGCGTGCGCTTTTTGCGGACGTATCTGCAATGGGGCCTGTACGGCAAGCAAGCATGGAAGACCTGGTGGCGCGCCGTCGCCCAGGCCACACAAGCCAAACTAACCCGCAATGAACGCCTCGGCCGCCAGGTGGCGTGACGCTTATTGCAAACGATTCTTTTCTTCGCACGCAGCAAAGAGATTTGAGCCACAGATGAAACACAGATCAAACACAGATTTCAAAAACAGCAAGAAGGCAGGTCTCTGCTTTGGCTTTCAATCTGTGTTTGATCTGTGTTTCATCTGTGGCTAGATTCTGTCTTTTCTTTTGGCTGCGGCGCGGCCGCGCTGGGGAGAACCGAGAGTGCTTTGGCGTCGTTGTTACTTCCTGTTCGCTTGGATGGCGCTGATGGCGCTCGCCGGCTGCGGCGCTATTCAGCTCAACCCGCTGGGCGGCCCGCGCCTGGAGCATGAAACCGTCGCCGGCACGCCGGTCAAGCACTCCTTGCGTGTTTCGCAATTCGTCTTTTACTCCGACTTCGAGCTGCAGCGCAACGCCCCCTTGTTCAAGGAACTGAGCGGCCTGCGCGAACAGGTCTTCAAAGAGCTGCAATTGCCGCCGTCGGGATCGCTGGTGCAGGTCTACCTGTTTGAGGACAAGGAAAAGTACGAGCGCTTCATGCAATCGAAGTACCCCGATCTGCCCAAGCGGCGCGCCTTTTTCGTGGCCCAGCCGCGGCGTTTCGGCGGCGCCGAAGACCTGATCGTCTACACCTACTGGGGCGACCGCATCCAGCAGGACCTGCGCCACGAGCTGACCCACGCTCTCCTGCACAGCGTGCTCAAGGACGTGCCGCTCTGGCTCGACGAGGGCCTGGCCGAATTCTTCGAAATGCCGCCCGGTTGGAAAGGCGTCAACTACCAGCACCTGGAATCTTTGCGGCGCGGCGCCAACGGCCCGGCGCCGTGCAACCTGGATCGCCTGGAACAACTTCGTGAAGTTCAGCAGATGACACCGGCCGAATACCGCGAAGCCTGGGCCTGGACGCACCTCATGCTCCGCTCCACGCCCGGCGCCAAACAGGCGCTGCTGAGCTACTTGCAAGAATTGCGCACCAATCCGCGGCCCGGACCGCTCAAGCCGCACCTCGCGCAAGCGTTCCTGTCGCTGGATGACGCCCTGCAGCGCCACCTCGCCGAATTGGAACTCAACCGGCCCAAGACGGCAACGGCACAACCCTGATCGTTGGCCACATACAATAAAGAGGTGCTGCGCCATTCTTGTGGGGCAGACATTCCTGTCTGCCACTGAAGCCGCTGAATACGCAGGCAGACAAGAATGTCTGCCCCACAAAGACCAGCCGATTCCACAAGTTTGGCGGAGAACCAATAAAGAGATACTCGGATGCGTGGCCGGCGCTGAGCCTTCGAACCCCCATACGCATCAAGTTGAGGCACGCGTTAGCCCCGAAGGGGCGACCGTGAATAGCCAGGGGCGTGAGCCCCTGGACAGAAGGGGGAGGCCCGGCAGCCCCGAAGGGGCGGCAGAGACTGTCGCCCCTCTGGGGCTCCCGATGCGACAACCACCGAATCCAGGGGCTTGCGCCCCTGGGTAGTGGGTCAGTTTGCTGTGTTGTGGTGCGGGCGTCTCGCCTGCATCGGTGCAGGCGAGACGCCCGCACCACAAACTGACCCACTACCCGCCCCTGGCTATTCACGGTCGCCCCTCCGGGGCTAACGAATGAAACTCCTCGTCACCGCCGGCAATACACAGGTCCCCATCGACCGCGTCCGCTGCTTGACGAACATCTTCACCGGCCGCACCGGCGCCGGCATCGCGCTGGCGGCTTGCGAGCGCGGCCATCGCGTCACGCTCGTGACCTCGCATCCGGAGACTGTTGCCGATTTGATCGCACCGGACGCTTGGCTTGAACACGGCACGACCATTGCCTATCGCACGTTCGACGATCTGCACACGGCGCTGGCGGTCCTGATTCCTTCGGGACCGTTCGACGCCATCATCCACGCCGCCGCCGTCAGCGATTATCAGGCTGCCGGCGTTTTTGCACGGGCGCCAGGCACGAGCTTCGAGACGGACCGGCGCACCTGGCACGGCGCCGAAGGGCCACCGGCCTTGCTCGACCGCGCCGCGGGGAAAATCAAGAGCGATGAACCCGAACTGTGGCTGCGGCTCACCCGCGCGCCGAAGCTGATCGATCGCATACGCACCGATTGGAGCTTTCGCGGCCGACTGGTGAAATTCAAGCTCGAAGTCGGCGTCACGGACACGCAACTGTTGGAGATTGCCGAGCGCTCGCGCCAACATTCGCAGGCCGACTGGATGGTCGCCAACACCCTCGAAGGCGCCGCCGACTGGGCCTATCTCGGTCCTTTCCCGGACGGCTATCATAAGATCAGCCGACTGGAGTTGCCGCGGCAGCTGCTGACGGCGTTGGAACAGTCGAAATAGTCCGTATTCTGTGGGGCACGTTTCCAGCGTGCCCCTTTTCGGGCACGTTGAAAACGTGCCCCACAGGAATCCATGGCCAATATTCTGCTCGGCGTGACCGGCTCGGTGGCCGCCATTTACACCCGCGAGCTTTTCGAGGAGCTGCGCGGCGCGGGCCACGCGCTGAAGGTGGTGGCCACCACGCCCGCTACTTACTTCTTCGATCCCGCGCTGATTGCACCGCTCGAAGCGGGCGTCCGCAATCGCGACCTGATGGTTCTCGATCAAGATGAATGGGCCAGCGATCGCTACCAGCGCGGCGACGCGGTCCTGCACATCGAGCTGCGCCGCTGGGCCGAATTGTTGCTGATCGCGCCGTTGGACGCCAATACCCTGTCCAAGCTGGCGCAGGGAATGTGCGACAATTGTCTCACGTGCGTCTATCGTGCCTGGGATCGCACCAAGCCTGTCGTGCTGGCGCCCGCCATGAACACGCTCATGTGGGACCATCCCGCCACGGTTCGCCACCTCAGCCAGATTGCGGAAGACCTTGGCGGTCGAACCGTGCCGACCTTGATCGACCCGGCAGCACGCATTGCCTGGATCAACGCCGAATGCCCGACCTTGACCATCGTGCCGCCGGTGACGAAACAGCTGGCCTGCGACGACGTGGGGCTGGGAGCGCTTGCCGACCGGCCCACGATTCTCGATGCCGTGCAGCAGACCTTGGCCAAGAAGCTGCGGTGCGTACTTGATTCATGACGGAAAAAACGCTTACGGACGGGGTTTCGCACTCGCGGGGAGGAACGGAACCTGATCGGCAGTGAAGCGTCGTGCGTACGCAATAAAGCGATATGGCGCATAGGACCAAACCACTTCTTTCGCGCGGGTTACTTCCAGGATCTCGCCGCCTTTGGAATTCACGGCCAAGGTATTGCCATTGGGAAGACGCTGGCACATGCCCCGTTCGCTCGTAAAGAACGGCCCCCAGTTTTCTCCTGAGTATGACCAGGGGAATGCCTGGGTCCGCGGGTCGTATTCCAGAATGCGCGAGCCCTTACGCAGTCCCTGGTTGTCGAAAAGCAGCAAGGTTCCGTTGTCTAGAAATTGCGCGTCGTGGGGTGCTTGCCAGGGGCCGCGTGCCGCCCAAACGACTGCGCGCGATTCCGGGTCCACGACTGCGATTGCGTCGAGATTTCGCATGGTGATCAGCAACTGACCGGCCTTCCATCCGGGAAACTTCTGGGCGAGCGCCGGAGTCAAGACCTGGACGGTATTTGTGTGAAGGGCATCCTGCTTGCGAGTCTTGTCATCGAAGTGTTGCATTGTCGATGGACTAGATTCTGCGTCCTTCTTTTTGGATGGTTCAAGTGATTGAAGGAGCGCTGCATAAGGGGAATCGCGGAAGGCTTCAAGCACTGGAATCGGTTTGCCCTTCAGTTGCCCATCGGGAGTCAACATGATCAGGGAATCGATAAGACATGGGGTCGGGATGAACTGAAGCCCGTCGGGCATGGTATTCACCGTCTCGTGCTGGACGGCATAGATGGTCCCGTCCGCCGCGACATCGACATCGTGGTGGACGCCGGCCGGGTAACTCCAAAGGATGTTCGAGTCTTTATCGAGTTTGACGAGCCCATAGCCGACCGCCGTCTGCTGCACGCCATGGAGGACGACCAGCAGGTCGCCGTTGGCGTACAAATGACAGGCGAAAAACGCGACATAAGAATCCTTCACGGGAGTCGGAACGTGACGGGGGTTCGGCCAGATCTTGCTGAACGGCACGCCCCAACTATGCTGGAGCTTGAACTGCATGTCGATGAGGTAAGCCTGGCTGCTAGCTCCATGCACGGCTGCGAAGGTGCAAAGCGTGAAGCCGTCGGAGGTCTTCTGCGGCTGGTCGATTCCCGTGTCGCCGGGCGGCAGATCTTTCTCAGTTTTTGGCGAGGAAAGGCTGGTCCGCTCAAACCAAGCTCGACAGCCGATGAATGCTTTGGCCAGGAAGTCGGAGGGAGGCAGCTCAAAGAACATGACCGCCGCGCCGAAGACGAAAAGGAGCACAAGAACGCCGGCACGGGAAGCCAAAACGGCGATCAACTTGCGCCGTGTGCCACGCGCCGATTGGAGGACAGGAGGGGTTGCAGGCATGTTGTTCGTTGACATGGTGGTTCCACCCACAGATCATTCGTGACCAGAAACAACCGCAACTCATCATGAGCGGTCATGGGAGTCAGGCTGGTCATTGACCCCCCAGCGTCGAGCGGTGCCGACGGTTTCCGTTTGGATAATCGCCAATTCTGCGGATGTCAATGGGCTCTTGTAATAATCGGGACGGCGGATGGCCGGCGCGAATTTCTCGATGATCGGAGCCGTGTCCGGCAGCTCGCAGTGTTCGAGAACGCGTTGCAGCACTTCTGCGGGCCTTTCGCATAGTTCCTCAAATCGCACCACGATCGATGCCTGCCGAATTGCCTGATGGGATTCGAGCAGGTCCGCCAGATATCTGTAGACCATGTCCCAGTAGTACGACCAGCCCCGGATTTCATTTCCGCAAGCCCAGGCGTCCTCAATCTGATTGACCCTGTCTCTATCTCCCAGGTTCATGGGACGACGATCGAGCCCGAATTCAAAATGCCCCGAATGCTGCATGACCGCGAGCGCTCTGGGCGATTGCCGGTGCCCCGCGGAGAACCATTGATGTTGACGAACCAGGGAAGCGATGTGTCCTGACGGAGCGCGAACGGGAATGACCAATTTGGCATCCGGGAAGAGTCTCAACAGGTATCCTATCCGGGCAACGTGATAGTTCGCCTTGGCCGCATATCGTGTGGCCTTTTCCACAAAAAGCAACTTGCGCAGCTGATTGAGATAATAGCTGTCGAACGTGGAGTTGCCATCCCGAGATTGCAACCGATTGTCGAAGTTGGGATCGTGACATCGAGGAAAGAACGCCATCCACAGCATCTCCTCGATCGCATCCGGGCTTTCGGATGTGATCATCACCTTGTCGCGGTGCGGCCGCTCCCGCGCTGCCGTCGGGCGGGTAAAAGAGGTCGCGCAACGCCACCAATAAGGAGTGGAAATGAACGGATAGTCCTTGATGCGCTGAGTCGCAACACTCGGATGCGCGGACAGCACTTCGTGCAGCAACGTGCTCCCGGACCTGGCAAGCCCGCAAACATAGATGGGTTTGGTGATCGGCAATTGGGAGATTCTCGACGCCAAAAGCATCGATTCGACGTCGCCAAGCCATATCCAGAAATGCGGAAAACGCCTTACGAATCTGCCAAGCACGTCCAGCATGGGCGGAACGTAAAACGCCGAAGTTCTGTCCGCCGAAGATTGCCTCGATCGCCTTGGCCCGCGAATCATCGAACGGTCCTTCCCCAGAATCACTTATGGAACCGATGGAGAGGGTGATGTGGTTGGTCCGTTTTCCGAAGGTGCTAATGGTGAGGGAGCTGGGGAAGCGTCAGCAACGGAGGTCGTGGCGGCCGATTGTTGGGCCGTCGCGTGTGCCTTGGATCCGCGCAACCAACCCAGGAATTTGTAAAATGGCCACAAAACAACACTCGTGAATGCTGCTCCCAGCATGGCAATCAACGCCATGGCATAGCCGATAAACTCCATCCCCCCGCCAGGACCGATGTAGGCCATTGCGTTGTTGGTGAGCATAAGCGTGGCGATGATTGTCCACAGCGCCACGATCGCAAATTGATTACGGCGGAACATTTTCCCTCCTCATTCCTGCAGATTGACGCCTCCGCGTCGTGCTTAGAGCTTGTTGCATCTTGACGGCCGTGACCTCTCATCACAAGCTTCTTCGACGCGCGACTTCGCCGGAGGCCCCTCGCGACTCTTGACCCTTCCCGGCGCCGACCACTTTTCTGGAGTGATCATGTTACCACACCATGCTCTTGTTTCGCAACCGTCGGCTGGCGACGCCCGCGGCGTCTTCAGGGGCCCGGCGAAGCACGCTGCGCCGCCGACGCCGCGCCGCATCGGCGTTGGCATCGACACCTCGCACTACGACCACTACGCCGCCTTCCTGGGCGACGATCTGCAACCCGCGGCGGCAGAACTTTCGGCGCACGCGACCGGTCGTGCTCGCGCCCGCCATGAGCACGCTCATGTGGGACCACCGCGCCACGGTTCGCCACGTCAGCCAGATTGCGGAAGACCGGTCCAGTCAGATCGCGCCCAGCGCGCTGGACCTGGCTGCCCGCATTGGCTGGATCAACGCCCGTTGCCCAAAATTGACCGTCGTGCCGCCTGTGTCGAAGCAACTGGCCTGCGCCAATGTGGGCTTGGGCGCACTTGCCGACCGGCCGGCTATCCTGCAAGCCGTGCAACAGGCGATTGCAGGGAAATCTGCGCCGCGGCCGTAAAGCAATGCGGCCGGCAGATTTTCATGAATTTTTCATTTTTTTTGCTTGACGCGCAACCACGCGAGCATACATAATCGACATTCAACTTAGACCGTGCTGACTCGCAGCCCGATAACTGGTCGTCAACACGGTCTAAACCGGTTCTTTTTTGTAGATTGCGCGAATACTCGCAGGCGGCGCGATCGTCCGTGCTGCGATCTTTTCCTACTTCTTTGTTCATTGTTTAAGGAGCCGACCATGTTCGCACGCATGCCGTCGCAACTGCGACGAGGGTTCACGTTGATTGAACTCCTCGTTGTCATTGCCATCATCGCCATCCTGATTGCCCTGCTGGTGCCCGCGGTCCAAAAGGTCCGCGAGGCAGCTGCGCGCACCCAGTGCCAGAACAACCTCAAACAACAGGGCATCGCACTTCACGCCTATCACGACGTGAATAAGAGATTCCCACCGGCCCTTTGCCTCGGGGCGCGCTGGTATTCGGGCTATCTGCGGGACTATCCCCCGGGTGGCTTCGCACCCGGCAGCAGTTATCCGGCGGCGGGACCGTTCTGGAGTTGGACCACACGCATCGCCCCGTATATCGAACAAGACAATGTCTTCAAGCAGTTCGACATGCGTCCTACTGGGGCCGCGTGGCCATGGTGGCAGTACATCCAAGGCCTGCCGCGGACACCCCAAAACACGCTCAACGGCATCACAGTCCCAATCATGTACTGCCCGTCCGATCCTCGCGGCATAATTGCGCTAATTGCCAAGTACCCAGAGTGGGCAGCGCTGACCGATTACATGGGAGTGACTGGCCGCGACCAATTCAAGGAAGACGGCGGGCAGGACGGGATGTTGTACGTCAACTCGGCCGTCCAAATTCCAAAGATTGCGGACGGAACCAGCAACACTCTATTGGTCGGAGAACGACCGCCGTCCAATACCCTCGACTACGGTTGGATGTGGGCCGGTTCAGGCGATTATCCGTACTTCGGAGCGACCGATGTGGTCCTCGGTGTCCGGGAGAGATTCGCTGCCTTACCTAGCCCTGGCGTCATCAGCACTCCGAATGCCGGCACGCGGGATTTCTACCGACCCGGAACGCTGAACGACCCCCAAGATATCCATCGGTATCACTTTTGGAGCCTGCACACCGGCGGCAGCAACTGGCTGTTTGCCGACGGCGGTGTCCGGTTCATCACCTACGCTGCCGGCACGCGGGTGATCGGCAATTTCAACGGCGTCACCAACCAAACTCTGTTGGAAGCGTTGGCCTCTCGTTCTGGCGGCGAACCGGTTGGCAGCGAACCGTAGATGTCTGGGCGGGCTCTTGCTTTGTCAATATTGGATTTTCGGGTTGTCCGAGCCTGAGCACTAGCGAAGGGCACAGCCGGCCCTTCGCTGGTGCCCACGCTCGGAGAATTGTCACCCCAATTTTCAAGATTGACAAGGCATTACGGCCAAGTGTGCATCCTGGCTTTTGGAGGCTTGAATATGCAAGGTGTGTTGCGCGGATTGCTGGTGGTATTGCTGGCGGCCGTAACGGTCGGCGGGCCAGTCGGGTGTTCCAATAAGGAAGGATCGCCGAATCCTGAACTCAAGATTCCGGACGTTCCTCCTTCTCCTCGGGGGGGAGGAAAGGGCGTCCTCAAGTCGGATCTCAAGGCTCCCAACAAGGATGCGAACGAGAAGGCAAGCCCGGAGAAGTAGTGAGATGTCCGAGAGTGGCAGCGAGCCTTCCAAAGCCGAATGTTGCTGCGACCGAAATGACGCGAGGTATCCGATCAACTGACGCGCTAGCGTGGTCTAGCGCGTCAGTTGTTTTTTTCGCGGCCCCTCCCATGCCCCACATCCTGCGCATCGACTTGCTGAATCATTGTTCGACGGTTTTTCGCGCGCCGTGACATGGCTCGCCAAACGGACCGCTTGCCGCTTTTCACACGAGGAGACCAGGGGTGCCGCCTAATCCTGCGTTCGGCAAGATGCGCCGGCTCGTCGTCGGCATCGGTGTGCTGATTCTAGCCATTCTTGCAACCTGGACGTGGTGGCGGCGCGCTCCCCGATCATCCATTTCCGATCCCCGTTTTGCGGCCGCGGCCGTTTGGCGGAATGTGCATCCCGACGTTCAATACCTGGGCGATGAAGCCTGCGCCGGGTGCCATGCTGCCATTGCGCGCACCTATCGTGAACATCCCATGGGCCGTTCTCTCAGCCCGGTCGCCGCCACGTCCACGCTGGAGCGTCTCGATGAACGCGCTCGCAATCCCTTCCAATTCGGTCCCTTCCATTACCGGATTGAAAACTTGGGCACGCACGTTTTTCACCGGGAGACCATCCGCGACAGCCACGACCACGTGGTCGCGGAACGGTCGGCCGACGTTCACTTCGCAGTTGGCTCCGGACGCCGCGGCCGCTCGTACCTGATCAATCAGGACGGCAACCTGCTGATATCGCCGCTGACGTGGTATCCGCAGAAGGGGCTGTGGGACCTGTCGCCGGGCTACGAGCGGCAAAATCTGCATTTCACCCGCGCCGTCATCCCGGAATGTTTGTTCTGTCACTGCAATCGCGTTGAGCCCGTGGCATCGACGATTCACCGCTACCAGGAGCCGATTTTCCGCGGCCATGCGATCGGCTGCGAACGCTGCCATGGCCCCGGCGCGCTGCACGTGCAGCTGCGGCGGAGCGGCCAAGAGGTCGTGGGGACCGATACGACGATCGTCAATCCGCGCCACCTGGAGCATGCGCGCCGCGAGGCGGTCTGCCAGCAGTGCCACTTGCAAGGCGAGGAGCGCGTCCTGCGGCGCGGGCGCGCGCATTTCGATTTCCGTCCCGGCATGCCGCTGCCTTGGTTCTACGTCGACTTTGTCAAGCCCCCGCAGCATCAGGCCGACAACAAATTCATCGGCTCCGTGGAGCAGATGTTCGCCAGCCGTTGTTTCCAAGCGAGCCAGGGTGAGACGAAAATGGGGTGCATTTCCTGCCACGACGCGCACGCGCTGCCGAAAGCTGAGCAGAAAGTCGCTTTCTACCGCGCGCGCTGTCTCAACTGCCATGCGGACCGGGGCTGCAGTCTGCCGCCGGCCATCCGTTTGCAGGAAAACCAGGCCGATAACTGCCTCACCTGTCACATGCCGCCCACCGGCTCCGAGGTCAATCACACCACGATTACGGATCATCGCATCCCGCGCCGGCTGAGCAAGCCCGCGGCGCCTGCCACCCCCCCTCTCCCCCCCTTACCAAGGGGGGGCTGGGGGGGGTGGCCGCGTGTCGCCGAGCCGTTGGTGTTGTTTCACGAAGACCTGATCGCCCGCGACGACCAAGAAACCCGCGGGCGCGATCTCGGCGTTGCCCTCATGAAGCTCGCCGATCGCCAACCGGATGACAGCGCCAACCACCTGGCGAAGCTGGCCTTGCCGCTGCTGGACCGCGCCGTGACCGACGATGCGGACGATCTGGCGGCCTGCGATGCGCGGGCTGATGCGCTGTGGATGCACAGCAAGCTCGAAGAAGCCCTCGCGGCCTATCAGACCATTCTGGGCAAAGCCCCCAAGCGCGAAGTGACGTTGCAGCGCGCCACCGCCCTGGCGCTGCGTCTCAAACGCCAGGATCTGGCGGCTGATTACGCCCGACAGGCTCTGCAGCTCAATCCGTGGCGCTGGCAATCCCACCAGGACGTTGCCGCGGCTGCTGCTCTGCGCAAAGACTGGCCGGGCGCCGTTGCGGCTTGCCGCGAAGCCCTGAAAATCGACCCAGCCAGCCTGCCGGTGCGCGACCTCTTGATGGCTTGCTATTTGCGACTCGGCGACCGGGCGCGGGCCCAAGCTGAATTGGACATCATGTTGCTTTTGGTGCCGCCGCAAGAACAGGAGAAGCTGCGGCGTCGATTCGCCGCGCAGGCTCGCTGAAAGGACCGCAACTACGAGAACAGCCGTGGGCCCGTCGGATCATCCGAACCACTTTGGCATTTCGCCCGCGGTCGGCAATTTGACGACGCACAAGCTGCTGATTTTTGGATGACCGCGCACTTCCTCTAGCGCTTTCTCGCTGGGCATGCTGTCCAGATTCAAGATCCCCATCGCGTCGCCGCCCGGCATCTGCCGGCCGACGTTCATCTGCGCGATGTTCACCTGGTGCTTCCCGAAAATCGTGCCGATGAAGCCGATCAGGCCGGGCACGTCGCGATGCGTGAAGATGAGCAGGATGCCGTCCATGTAGGCTTCGAGATGGTGCGGCCCCAGCTGCACGAGCCGTAGGAATTGGTTGCCGAACAGCGTACCGGCGGCCGTGTAGGTCTTCTTGTCGGTGGTCACTTCCGCCTTGATCAGCGTGCTGAAGTCGCCCTTCTTGGGATTCGATTGCTCGATGATTTCGATGCCGCGTTCGCGGGCCAGCAGTTCGGCGTTGACGATGTTGACGTCCTGGGCGAGACGAAATCCCAGGAGGCCGGCCGTGAATGCCGCCGTGATCAGCTTCGTGCTGCGCCGAGCCACCTCGCCGCGATAGGTCAACTCGGCCCGCGCGATCGCCCCCTGGCACATCTGCGCGTGCAACAATCCCAGGCGATGCGCCAGATCGACGTAGAGCCGCAATTCCTGAAGCTCGGTGCGGTCGACCGGGGCCATGTTGACGGCGAAGCCGACGATGCCTTTGGTGAGAAAATCGATCAAAAGTTGAGCTGCCTCCAGCGCCACCGATTCCTGAGCCTCCACGGTCGAAGCGCCCAGGTGCGGCGTGATCACGACGTTGGGCAGTTTCACGAGCGGATGATCGGCCGGCGGCGGCTCCTGCACGAACACGTCCAGCGCGGCCCCCGCGATCTGCCCCGATTGCAGCGCCTCCGCCAGCGCCTCCTCGTTGATGATGCCACCGCGGGCGCAATTGATGACCCGGCTGCCCTTTTTCATCAAACCCAGCTCGCGGGCACCGATCAGGTTGGTCGTTTCCGCCGTGAGCGGCGTGTGCACCGTCAGAAAATCGACGCGCGGCAACAAACTGTCGAGATCAGGGGCGGCCTCGATGCCGAGCTGAGCGGCGCGATCCGGCGCCAAGAACGGATCAAAACCGACGACCTTCATGTCCAGGCCGGCGGCACGGCGCGCCACTTCGCGGCCGATGCGTCCCAACCCGACGACGCCCAGCGTCTTGCCGGCCAGCTGCGTGCCGACAAACTTGGCCCGTTCCCATTTGCCCTGGCGCAAGGTCGCGTCGGCGGCAGCGGTATGTCGTGCGAGTGCCATGAGCAGCGTGACGGTCTGTTCGGCCGTGCTGACGGTGTTGCCGCCCGGCGTGTTCATGACGATGATGCCCTTGCGCGTCGCCGCCGCCACGTCGATGTTGTCCACGCCGACGCCGGCCCGCACGATGGCCCGCAGCTTGCCCGGCGGCTCGAGCAGTTCCGCCGTCACTTTCGTGCCGCTGCGCACGATCATGCCGTCGGCCGCTTGCAGGGCCTGCTTCAGCTCGTCGCCCTTGAGGCCGGGTCGATTGTCGAGTTCGAGCCCGGCTTGCTTGAGCAAGTCGAGTCCGCCGGTTTCGAGTTTGTCGCTGATGAAGACGCGTGGCATGATCGCACAAATCCCTGCGAGCTACCTACGGAACCGAGTTTCCCTAAGGCGCACTCGGACCACAGAGGTCGATGTCGGTGATGGTAACGGAGTAATCAAGCTGCGAATAGGTATAGAAAACTTCGATTGGATCGTGCCGCAAGACCAACTCACTCCTGTGACGATGTCCTATCTGCGGCGTCTGCTGCAATTGCTGATCAATCCAATTGACGGCGGTGGTGAAGCGTCTGGCCATGGTCGCGTCGTGAAGCCAAAAGGAAATCCATAGCCTGGCCGACTTGTCTCGAGCTTGCGTGGTCCAGACTAACGTGTAAGGCATGCATCTTCATCCCTTCGCTTGAGTTCTTCGATATGACGGTCGAGATCAGCCAACAGGGCGGGATCATCAGTCAGAGTCCGCAGGTGCTCGAATACCTCGGTCGTTGTGTGAAGTCCGCTCTTGTTGAATCGACGTTCAACGTCCGTGGCCGGTCGATAGATTCCGATCAGCGCTCCGTTGGCATCGCGCAACTCTGTCGATTCGCTGAGCTGCCCCAAAACGCTCGCGGTTTGATCGTTGATCGTCAAAGCACTCATGCGGCACCTCCTCAAGTTACCACCATTATGACCGCAAGCTCGTGATCGCGAAACAGCAAATTGACCGGCACGTCATTTTGCGGCCAACACGCGCTGCGCCGCCGCAACGCCCTTGCCTGGCTCGACCGGATGCCCCATCTCGTGCAACACCAACTCCACGCCGGCGATCGCCGCCAAAATATCAAACTGATCGATGTAGCCCATGTGCGCCAGGCGGATGATCTTGCCCTTGAGCGCATCCTGACCATTGGCGAGCTTGAGGCCGTACTGTTTTTCCAGCTTCGCGAGCACGGCGGTGCTGTCGATGCCGGGCGGCGTTTTGACGACGGTCAGCGCCGTGTTCGGTTGCGACGGAAATAACTCCAGCCCGAGCGCCTGGAAGCCGGCCCGCGCCGCCGCCGCGTACTTCGCCTGGCGAGCCCACACATTCTCGATGCCTTCGGCAATGATCCTCTTGAGGCTGACGCGCATGGCCCGGATCATCGTATGGGCCGGCGTGTACGGCGTGTCGTTGGATTCGAGATTCTTCTTCGCCTTTTTCAGGTCAAAGTAGAACGTACGCGGTGCCGGATTCTGCTCGATTACCTGCCACGCCTTGTCGCTGACCGACAGAAACGCCAGACCCGGCGGCATCATGAGCGCTTTCTGCGAACCCGTGCAGCACATGTCGATCTGCCAGGCGTCGGTGCGGCATTCCATCGCGCCCAGGCCGCTGACCGCGTCCACAATCAGCAGCGCCGGCGTCTTGGCGACGAGCGTACCGAAGGCCGCAATGTCGTGGCCCACGCCGGTCGAGGTTTCGCTCAGCGTCGCGCAAACGGCGACCGCGTCCGGATGAGCCGCGAGCGCCTGCTGCAGTTGTTCCGGCTGCACCGCCTGACCGTAAGGCACGCTGACCACGATCGCTTCGATGCCGTACGCCTTGGCAATGCTCTTCCAGCGCTCGCCGAACCGGCCGGCGCTCAGGCAGATCACCTTCTTCCCCGGCGGCACGCTGTTGACGAGCGCGGCTTCGAGCGCCCCGGTGCCGGAGCTGGTGAGCGGCACAATCAGGTTTTTCGTGCAGAAGATCGTCTGCAAATCCTGCAGCACCTCGGCCAACATTTGCCGAAACTCCGGCGTACGATGAAAGATCATCGGCTTGGCGAGTTCGAGCAGCGTTTCTTCGGGCACCGGCGTCGGGCCGGGCGTCAACAGCCGCTGTTTCACGGGCATGATCCTGTTCCTTTCGATTTCGACGTGTACGCAATCATTGTAAGAATCGATGCGCAACAATTAAGCCCACGGACGATGGTCCGTGGGCTTTGTAGACCGCACACTCCGTGTGCGGATGTATTTCGGCACAAGGTGTGTGCCCACTACTTTTGATTCCAATAGATGCGCACGTTCTTCGTCGCTCTGCCGACGGCCACGATGTCGATCTTGCCGTCGCCGTCCAGGTCCGCCGCCGCCAAATCTTCGACCGCGACGCCGCCGGGATCGACGATCTGGCGCGACCACGTGGCGCCGCGCTCGTCCATAGCCTTGTATACGCGCACACCGCATCTCTTTTCCTTATCCAGGTTGTCGCGCACGCCGATGATCAGCTCATCGCTGCCGTCGCCGTCGAGATCCGCGAACGACACGGCGTGCCCCCATTTCAATTCACCATCAATGACATGCCGGTCCCAGAGCTTCGCTTGCCCTTGCGGCTCGGTGTAGACGACCACCTGATTGCCATGCCACGGCTCGATGGTGGCGATCATCTTCCTGCCATTCTTGAGCTTGCCCTGCTTGATCTCGCTGCTGCCACGATTGCTTTTGGGATTGTCCTGATTGCCGACGCCGAGCTGGGCCCGCGACCATTTGCCGTCGGCCTGCGTGATGAGATGCACGCCTTCGTAACTGGCCGTGATCAGGTCCATGCCCTTGCGCCGCAGCGACGGAATCGGCTGGAAGTTGTGGATGACGCGCAGTCCGTGGTCGAGGATTTCGGGCGTCCAGCGATCCTTCACCGGATCCTTGGGAATGTGATACGCGATGATCCGCACCGGTTCGCCGTCTTGCCAGTTGTTCTTCGCCGAGCTGCCCCGGCCCATCAGCGGCGCGGAAATGAGCGCTTTCTTGCCGGAGCCGTCGATATCGGCAAAGCGAATGCGATGTACGGTAGGCTCCATATCGATCGGATGGATCGACCACGGCTCATCGAGCGTCTTGCCGCGCTTGAGCCACTGCAATGTGCCGCCGCTCTTGGTATTGAACGGTTTCCAATCGGCGCCCAGCGCGAAGTCGATCTGGCCGTCGCCGTCGATGTCGTGAGCGTCGATGCAGACATTGTCGGCCTTGGTGCCGCCCTGGACGATCGTGTGCAACTTCCAGGTCGGATTTTCGTACCAGACAACGCGCGTCTGATCGACAACGACAATGTCCTTCTTGCCGTCGCCATTGACGTCGACGAGCAGCACCGCATAACCTACGCCGAGCTTGGTTTCAATTTCCTGCATGCGGAAGCGTGCAATGGCGTCGCCAGATTCCGATAGGGCGCAAACAAGCCCGGTTGCCGCACAGAGACAGACCAAGGCGCCAATCAGCCGCATGAACATTACATGGACTCCATCAAGCGTTGAGACGTGCGGCGAGTTCTTGAACGAACCTTGCATGTTCTGGCGATTGCAATCCTTCATTCAACGTGGCCAGGACTTTGGCCATGTCGCCGGCGAGAAACGCGGGACCGTTCAGCCACAGGCCGGGAAAGACACGCGAGCGCCAGATGCCGTCGGGCGGTTCCGCTACGGGTTGTAGCTTATCGCCCTGCCGGTGAAACCAGCGGATTTCGCGTTCTTCAACCAAGACGACGACGTACTCGAGTACGCCTGCTTCCTCGTACAAGTCGAATTTGTCACCCAAGTCGTATGAAGCGCTCGTAAGACTGACTTCGCCGATGAACTCGAGCCCACCTTCGAGATACTTGCCGATCCGTTTGGTACGACCACCTGCTTCCGGAAGAATGCGCAAATGGGAATCTGGCTGCGGAGCATCCGCCAACATGAGGTGGGTCGATGCCTTATTGCCCTTTGTCCCAGGGGTATGAACGGCATAAGCGGCCAACCAAGCGCCGAAGTCGAAATCTTGGTCGCCATGTTCCAAACTAAGTGGCGAAGACATGATGTGAACCACTCCCTTAATCAACTCAGCGCACTTGAGGTGCGGCATCGCCTCCCAGCGGCGCATAAACTCCTCACGAGACAGCCGCTGACCTTCGACGAGCGGCGGCACTTGCATTTCAACGGTAGCCATGGTTCGCCTCCTGGCGTCCCCGAAAAGGGGACAGGACCTCTGAATGCAAAAGGTCCTGTCCCCTTTTCGGGGGCCATCGGACCCGAGCGCTAGGCCGCAAGCGACAAGGTCATTTCCGGCACAACGGATGTCTCAGCGATCGCCACGCTCCGCCTTCCTTCGAGCTGGCGACGCACTGCGTGATGAAGTTCATGCCGTCCACGCCGTCCGCGACGTTGGGATACAAAGTGTTCGCGCCGTCGAATTTCTCGCCCGAAGCCCGCTTGATCATATCGTTGTACGCCGCCGTGTAAACGTTGGCGAACGCCTCCAGAAAACCTTCCGGATGGCCCGACGGGATGCGCGTGCTCGCCCCCGCCGTGGCGCCTAGATACGGTCCGCCGGCGCGCGTGTAAATCTGGTGCGGCTTGCCGTTGACGCGCACCAGCATTTTGTTCGGCTCTTCCTGGTGCCACTCGATCGCGCCTTTCGTGCCGTCCACTTCGATCCAAATATCGTTTTCACGACCATGGGAAATCTGCGACGCCGTCACCGTCCCCAGTCCGCCGTTCTGATACTTGATGATCGCCGTGCCGTAATCGTCGAGCACCCGGCCCGACTCAAAGACCTTGAGCGTGCACGAAATCTGATCCGGAATCAGCCCGGTGATGTAGCGGCCGAGGTTGTAGGCGTGCGTGCCGATGTCGCCGAAGCAGCCCGCGGCGCCGGACTTCGCCGGATCGGTGCGCCACGCGGCTTGCTTTTGCGCGTCCTTTTCCAGGCGAGTGCGCAGCCACCCCTGAAGGTAGTAAGCTCGCACGGCCTGAATCTCGCCCAGCTCGCCGGAAAGCACCATGTCGCGCGCCTGCCGGACCAGCGGATAGCCGGTGTAGTTGTGCGTCACGCCGAAAACGACGCCGCTCTTCTGCACCACCTTCGCCAACTCTTCCGCCTGGGCCAGGTCGAACGTCATCGGCTTATCGCACATGACGTTAATCCCGGCCTCGGCAAACGCCTTCGCGATCTCGAAGTGCGTGTGGTTCGGCGTCGCCACCGAAGCGAAATCGATCCGCTCCGTCGCCGGCAACTTCAGCTCGGCCGCGATCATCTCCTTGACGGAGCCGTACGCGCGCTCCGGCTTGATGTCGTAATCCGGCGCCGAAGCCTTCGCCTTGGCCGGATCGGACGACAGCGCCCCCGCAACGAGGGCCGCGCGATTATCGAGAACGGCTGCCGTGGCATGGACACGGCCGATGAACGCGCCCTGGCCGCCGCCGACCAGGCCCATGCGGAGTTTGCGATTGAGGGGTGCGTTGGTTGGCATGTCTGGATCCTCTTGGATGTCGTGCAAGGTTGATGATGAGGGAGATGATAAGGGGGAAGCGGGCGAGAGGGAAGCAAGAAAACGAGCGGTCAGCGCCACTGGTTCAGGACAGTGTACTCATCGCGAATCGGTACACCGGCGGCTTCCAGTTTGCGGACGGCGTTGACGATGCCCTTGGGCGACATGTCTCGCGTCGGATCGTTGTCTTGACGCACAACCAGGATCCCGGAGTGATGTCCTTGAGCCGCCTCGATCAAATGCTGCAACGCTTGATAATCGTCGTAATCTTGCGTCAAACAGGCGCGACAATCACGAATGGCGTGTGTAAGGTGAGCTGCGTCCGGTTTGCCGATCATGCCGACTTCGCTTGGCAGTTGCACGTCGTGACCAGCTTTGCGAAGCAATTTCACGAGTAGCGGCGATGCCGAATTGTCGTCGAGGTAAATCCTCATGTATTGAAGATCCGCGCGAATTCTTGTGGTGACAACGACTTGAACTTGCCCCCGTATTTATAGTCCGGATCGTTCATGCCAGTCGCTTCCATGAGCCGCTCTTCGCGCTCGAAGTCCTTCTTGATTTCCGGCGGGTCGGTTTGGCAATAGGCGATCGCCTCCTTGACCGCCTCCAAGGGAAGGTTGTAATCGGCCGCGATTTCTTCGGGCGTCCTCGGTTCCTCGGCACTCATGTACATCCCAAACAGGATGCGAGCGCGGATGCGCGTTCCTTTCACGAATAGCTGCGTGTACAGCGACTTCGGATTCGGGGCCAGGTGTTGCCAAGTGGTCGTGGTCGGTGAATTATCCATAATCGAATTGTACCATACCGCTGTTGATTGAGAAATGTGACACTCGATCAAGTTGCCTGGTTCGCAATCATCGTGTATGATACACGAGTTCCAACTTCCCATAGCCCCGCGCCGCACGAATGGGCTGCTAATATCGGCGCATGAAAGGATGGCCAATGTCAAGCTTCGTCAAGCGATCGCCCTGGAAGCCGCGCGGTTGATGTACGATCGCACCGAAAGCGAGTACTTCACCGCGAAACGCAAAGCCGCCAAGCGCCTCTGTCGCGGCGGCGTCAAACCGTCCGATCTCCCCTCCAACGCCGAAATCCGCGATCAAATCCAGCTCTTCGCCCGCCTCCATGAAGGCGACCAGCGCACCAAGCATTTGCGTGACATGCGCCTTGCCGCCCTGCACCTCATGCGCCTGCTGAGGCCGTTCAAACCGCGGCTCATCGGCAGCGTCATGACCGGACACGTTCGCCAAGGGTCCGACATCGACCTGCACGTGTTCTCCGACAGCGCCAGCCTGATCGCCGACCTGCTCGAACAGAACGGCTACCAGTTCGACGTGGAGCGCAAGCAAGTCGTCAAGCACGGCGAGGCCCGCGTCTTCACGCACATCCATGTCCACGACCGCTTCACCTACGAGCTGACGGTGTACGCCGAGGACCAGGCCCATTACGTTTTCAAAAGCTCGATCACCGGCAAGGCGATCGAACGCGCGTCCGTCGCCGAGCTGGAAGCGTTCTTGCGGCAGGAGTATCCCGATCTCGATCTGGAGGGCGAATTGCAAGCGGAAGAGAACATTGAGGATCCGTACCTCGTCTTCCGCCGGCTGCTGTTGCCGCTGGAGAACGTGCATCAATCGCCGATCCATCATCCCGAAGGCGACGTGCTCTTTCACCTGCTGCAAGTCTTCGAGCTGGCGAAGGAGCAGCGCGATTACGACGTCGAGTTTCTGCAAGCGGCGCTGCTGCATGACATCGGCAAGGGCATCGACCCGCACGATCACGTCGCCGCCGGTCTGGAAGTGCTGGAAGGCTTGATCACCGAGCGAACGCGGTTCTTCATCGAACACCACATGCACGCCTTGGAATACAAGGCCGGCAAGCTGGGCGCGAAATTGAAGACCGAGCTGCGCGCCTCGCCGGACTTCGACGATTTGATGCTGCTGCGCGAACTGGATACGGCCGGGCGCGTTCCCGGAGCGCTGGTCGGCACGTTGGATGAAGCGCTGGACTTCATCAAGGAAGTGGAGCGGCAAAATGGATGATGGCTGATTGCGGGATTTGCTAATTGCTGAGACATCGTTTATGATCGAATCTGATTCGAGGGAAATCGCATGCGACGAAACAACACGGCTACGCCCAAGAAGATGCGCAACACTGCCTCGGCAGCGCGCAATGGCGTCTCGAAATCACCGCCACATTCGCGATTGTCCGAAGACGTTCGGCTCCAATTGAAGTATTCGGACCAGTACGTTGCGATGGAGACCGGATCGAGCGCCAAGAGGCGCAAAGTGCTTGCCGTAGCGGATTCGCTCGCGGAACTCCATCGACGCCTCGCCAAGTTGCCGGCCAGCGCGCGGACGCAACTTTGCATTGAATACATGCCGGATCCCAATGGCCCCCTCGATTTGCCGGGTCCTATCGTTGGCGCGTAGAGAGATGCGACCATGGCGATTTCCGTGGTGCGGATTCCTTTGCGCAAGCGCATCCTCCATGGCACGACGGTTTTCGAACTCCCCGTGACCTTGGAAGTACGAACGGCTTCAAGTCATTTCGTTCCCATGCCTTTTGTCTTTGACACCGGATCACATTTTTCGACTATCCGAATCACCGATGCGCAAGCTCTGGGAATCCCATTTTCCACGAGCCAACCCGTACCCATGCATGCTGCCACCGGCCCAAGTGCCTCAGCCGTTTTTCTCTCGCCATTCACGTTCTCGTTTCCGAATCTTCCCGCCTGGCAATTCACGAGGCTCGGTTGTTTCACTCCCCATCCCGTCAAATACTCTTTGCTGTCACTGACGGACGTGATCATGAATTTCGCTTTGCGAACCGAACCACCCACGGCCACTTGTTCGGAGGGGGCGCTGCTGCTTCGGCTGCGCCGCAAGCATCACGGGCAGCCACGGCCGTAGGGTTGACTTACTTCATCAATTCCCGCGTCAACTTGACCTCCAGCACACCCGGCCCGCGGACTTCCTCGCGGCTGATGAACGGCACCACGATCTCCGTTTCGACCTTCAGTTCGGCCTTCATCACGAAGCCGGTGCGGAGATCGACCAGCGCCGTTCCTTCCACCTTGCCGTCTTTGCTGTTGCCGGCGCCTTTGCACGTGCCACGCACGGACAAATACGCTTCGTCGCGCATCTGATGACTGCGCCGGCCTTCATAGGTGGCGGTCAGATCAAGCGTCGTCTTGTTCCAGAGGCGCTGGTGGCTCCAGCTTTCCAGTGCCTTGAGTTCCCGGTTGGGCAAATGCAGGCTCAGCAAGTCGAGCGCTTGGGCCAGGCGTTCGTCGAATTCGGCAACCTCCTTGCGCACGGCTGCGGGAACGTCGTCCAGGCTGACGGTCCGCTTGCTCACCGTGCCCGCCGGATCGAGCCGCCAAGTCGATTTGATCTTCGGTGCCGCGTCCAGGGCGGCGCCCAACACCTTTTCTACCAAAGCGGGAATGCCGTCCTGAGCGAAGTCGAATTGAACACGCACCCATCGAACTTGCAACGAGGCGGCGTCGGCATCGGCCTTCAGTTGTTCGTCCGCGTCGGCTCGAACACCGATGTTGAACACATAGGGCTTTCCGGTCACGTCGCGCACCGTCACGGTTGCCTGGGTGTTGAGGTGAATCTTGCGCTGGCTCGCCTCGATCTTGTGTGCCAACAGCGCAGGCCGGCGTTCTAGCGGCGGCGCGGCCGGCTCCCATGGTTCCACCGCCAGCCACTGCTGCTTGCCCGCAGCGTCCACCAGCATCGGCTGCAGCCAGTACACCTTGTCCTTGGGCAAGGGCGGCAGCGGCACTTCGACCGTGCCCCGGCCTTCTTGGTACGGCACCGCCACTTCCTGACGAACGTCATCGCCAGGGCGAACGCGCGGACTGCGCCATGATGCCGGCTTCGGTGCGCCGACCTCGCCGGTCCAGACGACGACTTTCAATTCCTTGACGGGCGCCGCCGGATCGAGGCCGATGAAGTCCAGCCGCACTTTCGACCCAGCGCCATCGACGTACCATTCACTCATGGTGCGAGCCAGAAGCGGCGGCGGCGGCTCGACATCCAGATCGGGCTCCGGCTCAGGTGGCGGCGGCTCGACCTTCTTCGCCGGCGCCGGCTTGCTCACTTCTTTCTCGCTCTGAGCCTTGTCCGCCTGCGCTGGCGCCTTGGATTGCGGTCGTGTTTGCTCGCGGCCTGGCCAGAAGAAGATCGCCAGCGCGACGCCGGTCAGCATCGTCAGCGCCACGACGCCGGCAACCACGTAGATCGCGATATTCGATCCAGACCGGCACCTTCCCGCGCGGCCGGCCCACGCCAGGGTCGCTGCCGGCGATACCGGCCGCGCCAATGGCACTGCTGCCGGCGCCGCCTGTTTGCCGCCCGCGGGAGGCGCCGCAATCTTCACGACGCGCCGACATTTGGCGCACGCAAAGCTTTGGCCCTGCGCCTGATCCAGAACCAACTGGCTCGCCTGGCAAAACGGACAGATGAATTGCAGGGGCATTGTGCATCCCCAAAATCATGTTCAACGATAGGAACATCGTAACGGTATGGCAAAGCCATCGCAAAACAATCTGCCCAGCTTACGACGCTTCCAGCACTCAATGGAACCCATACGCTCGGTCGACCCGGCACACGCGCAATTCGAAGCTCTCATACCAGCGTGCCCGCCCCAGCCTTTGCGCCTCCAAATGTTCGGCGTGCTCGTGCCAGCGGCGAATGTTTGCTTCGCTGTCCCAGTACGACACCGTGATGCCCAAGCCGTCCGCGCCACGCGCACTCTCGATGCCGAGAAAACCCGGCTGCCCATGCGCCAGCTCGACCATGCGCGCCGCCGTCGCTTCGTAGCCCTCCGGATCGGCGGCGGTCCGAACCGAAGTGAAGACGACGGCGTAATACGGAAGTTGCGGAGTGGACGCAGGCACGGCCATAATGTTCCTCCGTAGTGCGGGCGGCGCGCCTGCACATGGTCATTCAGGCGAGCCGCCCGCGCTGCGACTTTTCGCTGCCACACGAAATTGACGATGCGACAAGATTCTGTCATTCTCGAATCCACCCGATGATCGTCAACCCCTACGCCATCCTGGACGCCCTCGTCGCCCTTCTGCGATTGCCGCTCGGCGTCGCGCTGGTCGCACTCGGCAGCGCGGCGTGGTTGCGAACGCGCCGCACCACCATGCCCGAAGACCGCACCGCCCTCGAGGATCGCTGCTACCTATTGCTGACGTTGGCCGTCGTCGTGCAGTGGCTCAATGTCATTTCCTGGCCGCTTTTCTATTTGCTGCTGCAAAGCTACGTCGCCGAATGGTCCGGCGTCATGTGCATCTACGGCGTCACGCAGATCGGCAGCGGCAGCGACGGGCCCAGCCGATTCCTGCCGCCGCTGCTCGTCGGCTTGCAGGTGTTCAAGCCGGCGCTGGTGTTCGGCAGCGGCGCCTGGTTCGCGCTTTATCAGCTCAATCGCCAAAGCCGCACTGGGCCGCTCTTGGGTCGCGTGATGTTGCTGCTCCTCGCGCTGGGGCTCTTGGCCGTCGTCGATGCCGCGACGGAATTGACGTACCTGGTCATCCCAAAAAAGGAAGTGTTTCCCTGGTCCGGCTGCTGTACCGAAGCGCTCGCGACCGCCCGCCGATTGTCCGGCCCGGCGCCCTGGTTCGGCCCCGACCGCCCAGCCCTGTTGATCGGCGCCTACGCCGGCATTCAGGCATTCCTTGGCGTGCTGCTGGCTTGTCAATGGCGCTGGCCGACCCGAGGCCGGTCCGTCCTCCTGGCGGCGACCGCGCTGCTCGCCGGACTGGCGCTGCCCGTCAGCTATTGGTTTCTTGCCGACATCGCAGCGCCGCGCATCCTGAATCTCCCAGAACATGCGTGCGCCTATGATCTGTTGCCGCGCGCGCCCTGGGCCGTTGCCGCCGTCGCCCTGCATTTCCTGGGCTGCTGCGCCGTCGGTTGGGCAATTCTCGTATATTGGTTAGGAAATCACGCGGAAGTGGCCGCCTTCGTCCCCGGCATTAGCCAGCGCTGGCTGCGCCTCGCTCTGGTCAGTTACCTCCTCTCGGTCGTGGCCATTGGTGTGGCGCTGCTGCTTGCTTAACGTTGGGCCGTCAACAGCCGCTCCCTTCCTCTGCGGCGCGAAGGATTCCATTTGACAATCGATGTTGGCCGATTTCCAATTGTGCCAAGGATCGGCTCCCACTTCCTGCAATGAACCAAAGGAATATGTCCATTGTCGAATGTCCATTCGGAACCTGACCCGCTCCCAAATCAGCCTGCGCCGGCGGCCGTGAGCCCGCGTGTCTTGTGGTTCACGCTGCTCGTGCTGTTCGGCATCAACACGGTGAATTTCTACGATCGCCAGGTGGTCGGCGCCATCGGCGAACACGTGCGCAATGAATGGGAGTTGACCGACACGCAACTCAGCAGTTTAACCACGGCTTTTATCCTCTTGTACGCGGCCGTTGGGTTGCCACTGGGTCGCTGGGCCGACGTCGGCAAACGCAAGCTGATCCTGGCGACGGGCGTGCTCGTCTGGAGCGTGATGACGGCAGTCTCTGGATTGGCGGCGAGTTTTGGGATGCTGTTTGTGTGCCGCCTGGGCGTCGGCGTGGGTGAGGCAAGCTGCGCGCCGGCGGCGAATTCCCTCCTGGGCGATCTGTTCCCACCCGAAAAACGTGGCCGCGCCATCGGCTTTTTCATGCTGGGCTTGCCGCTGGGCCTGGCGCTCAGCCACATCGTGAGCGGCGAAATCGCCCAAGCGCTGTCGTGGCGGGCGGCGCTCTTTGTGGCGGGGGCGCCGGGGCTGATCCTGGGAATCATGGCTCTTTGGCTGCCGGAGCCGCCGCGCGGCGCCGCCGACGTTGCGGCGCCCCACCCCCCCCTTCCCCCCCTTTCAAAGGGGGGGACACAGGGGGGGGGCACCGGCGCTTCGGCGGTGATGTCGATCCTGCGCATTCCCACGATGTGGTGGATCATCCTCTCGGGCGCTTTGCAAAACCTGGTCATGTACGCGCTGTTCAGCTTCTTGGTTTCGTTCCTGATGCGCTTTCACGGGTTGTCGATCAAGGATGCGAACTGGCTCAACGGCCTGGCGGTCGGCATCGGCGGCAGCGTGGGAATGCTCGGCGGCGGTTGGTTGTGCGACCGTGTCCGCCGACGCAGCGTTTCGGGCCGGCTGCTCGTGGGCGCCGCGTCGATGCTGCTGGCCACGCCTTGTTTTTGGCTGGCTTTGGAAATCCCGCGCGGCGCCGGCCTCGCCTTCGCCGCCCTGCTCCTGCCCGCCTACGTCTTCGTCTACGTCTACTATGCCTCGGTCTACGCCACCATCCAGGACATCGTCGCCCCGACCCTGCGCGGCACCGCCATGGCCGTGTACTTCTTCGTCTTCTACCTGTTCGCCGCGGCGGGCCTGTACGCCTTCGGCTGGCTGAGCGATCACCTGGCGCAAACCGCGCGGACCGCACATGCCCTGTCGGCGCCGGAAGCGCGGGCGGTGGGTCTGCACCAGGCCCTCTACGTAGTGCCGGCGCTGCTCGCGCTGCTGGCGCTCGTGCTGTTCGCCGCCGCGCGCACGGTGACCGCGGACCAGCGGCGCCGGCCAGGCAAGACGCACGTCGGTTCTCCGAACCGGGACTGACAATTGAAGGCACGCCTCGGATTCGGTAATGAGTTCCTTGAGGACGAGCAGGGTGCGTTGCTGGACGCGCTCGATATCCGTCAAGCGCATCGGCAACGGGAATGGGCTTGAAATCGTTGTTGACATCTGTATACCATGTCAACCAAGCCCTTTGTCTGAAACTGGAAAGGAACAAGTCGTGGTGGAGCGCAATTCTCTTCATCAGGGAGATTGCATCAAAGGGCTGGCCCATCTGGAACCAGGTTCGGTTGACCTTGTGTTCGCCGATCCTCCGTTCAACATCGGCTACGATTACGATCTGTACGAAGACCGAAAGAGCGCGGACGAGTACCTGGCTTGGTCAAAAAAATGGGCGGAGGCCGTCAAAAAAGCGCTCAAGCCATCAGGAACTTTCTGGCTCGCCATCGGCGACGACTTTGCCGCTGAACTCAAGACGCTCTTGCAGCGTGACCTGGGTTTTTGTTGCCGAAGTTGGGTGATTTGGTACTACACCTTCGGCGTCAACTGCACGAAGAAGTTCAGCCGAAGTCATACGCACCTCTTCCACTTCGTGAAGGATCCGAAGAACTTCACATTCAACGCCGATGCCATTCGAGTCCCTTCCGCACGTCAGACAGTGTACGCGGACGTGCGCGCGCACTCGAAAGGCCGCCTGCCAGATGACACCTGGATTCTCAGACCACATGATCTTGAAAATGGCTTCGTATCCGACCAGGACGTCTGGTATTTTCCGCGCGTTTGCGGAACGTTCAAGGAGCGGGCGGGGTTCCATGGCTGTCAAATGCCGGAGCAGCTGCTGGCGCGAATCATAAAAACCTCGTCCAAGCCCGGTGATCTGGTCGTGGATCCCTTCGCCGGCAGCGGCTCGACGCTCGTGGTTGCCAAGAAGTTGGGGCGTCGTTGTCTAGGATTCGAGCTTTCAGAGAATTATGCGAAACGAATTCACGAACGCCTGACGTCAATCTCCCCCGGCGACGCACTTGAGGGACCCGAAAACCCATTGGCAAGTGCACCGCGGACCGAAGAAGGAAAGAAACTGATTCGGCCGGTGCCGTCGACGTTGGTTGCGCCAGTGATTCAGGACCAATCCGACAGGGACAAGGCGATTCTTGAGGCCTTCATCGTCACGAGAGACGAATACTCTGTGGATCGTGTCATCGCAGACCCCGATATGAACCGTGAGTTTGTAAATCTGTGCGCGCGCTGGGGAGTGCCCGGAAGCGCATTCGAATGGAACTTTCGTCTCATGAGTCTCCGAAAAGCTGGCCGACTGAGCGCTTTGCCTAAGTCAAAACGAACGAATTTGCACTCTGACGAGGAATTGTTCACTGACGAAGTTGAGGACAGCTGCACATTTGCCTGTGAGATCGCGATGCAGCATTTCCATGAGCAAGCATGGTCGCTGGACCAATTGTTGTGCGCTCCGGAGCAAGCAGCCGAGTTCGATCGTTACGTGCGATCCATCGTTGGGAAGGATCTTCGGTCACTGTTGATTCGTTGGGTCGCATTAGGGATTCGCAAGCGGGAAAATGCTATTCGAAAACGAGGATCCTTGATCACAGATTCCAAACGCCGTTTCCCGAAAGAGAGCTTTTGCGCGGCGCAACTGGACCTTGGAAGGGTGCCTGCCTCATCGGGTTTGTATTGGCTGGAAAACGCAGCAGAGAAAAAGAACTTGTATGTGGGCGGAACGTTGAATCTCCAAAAACGCTTGGAAACGCAAGTAATCGAATCGGCATTCGATTTTTGGGGCACCAAAAAAGATCAACTTTCGGTGAGATTTCGAGAGAAAGACTTGAGCCGATCCGAACTCGAAGGCTACCAGTCCTATTGGATCGGGCACTGGAAACCGCAAGGCAACTACTGCAAACTCGCCGCCCTATGAATCAGGCAATCATTGACGCCTTTCACGAAACTCGGGTGAGGGAATCGCCGGACGTGGTGATCGCCAACCCGGACCTGAACGGTCGTTTTCTGCAACTATGCCGTGCAAAAGGCGTCGAGGACCCTGCCGAAAGGATCAATCGCTCGTTGTTGAACGCGCGCAAGGCCGGCTATTTCAAAGGCATCAAGTCGAAACGCGTGACTGTCAGGAACCAAGAATCGTTCCGGTTCGCCAGCGAGATTGCCGTGCGCTTTCTCGAACGGCGAGATGGGATCTCGCTCGACCAAATTCTCTGCGATCCATCCAAGGCAATTGAGTTCGACAAGATCGCGGCGGAAATTGCTTCGGGGTTTTCGTCCTTTGAATATCGGTGGGCGGCGCTCGGGCTCCGCAAAACGCGCCAACTGAAACCGGAACTGATTTCCAAGGTGATCGGAGACGTGGTGACCGCCAGGCACAAGGTTGAGAATCTCGACATTGAGCTGATTCCCAATCAGCAAGGCCTCTACATGTTCCACGATTCGAAGAGCACGCTGTACGTCGGCGAGGCGACTAGCTTGTACAAACGAGCCAAGAAACACCTTGATCACTCGGACAACAAGGGACTCGCGCATTGGCTTTGGGAACACGGCGAGGGCGATTTGCACTTGGAAATCCACATTTTGCCGAAAACAACGGCAACGAAAGTTCGCAAGGCCCTGGAAGCAGAAATGATCAAGTCACGCAAACCGCTGTTCAACGTTGCAGGCGCCGGCCGTTAGGACGTTTCTATGAACGAGCCCTCCATAGCGTCGCGGTGTCTTGCCCTATCAGGACTATTCGAGGCCGAGTTGCTTCTCGAATTGATGTTGCGCCATTGGAGCCATCCCTTCGCGGACAACTTGGATTTTCGGAATCAACTTCTGGAAGCGGCGGTCGAGTTCCTCAGGGCGTCGGTCGACGGCAAGACGCTGCTTGAGGGCATCCCACCTGACCAAATGAACCTGGTAATGGCCCTATGGTACGCGGAATGGAGCAGTGTGAATTCCGGCGAAAACGAGCGCGTCGGTGAGCGCACGCAGTGGCTTGAAAATGTGAAACGGGCTATTCCGTCGTGTTTTTGCGATCAGGGAAACCTTGGCTGAAAACTCGACGAGAAGAGAATTTGCCGGCAAACACCAGGAAATACTAGTGGACGATGCTGGTCGTGAAAGGGAATGCGGCGGTTGTCGGATCGCCCCTCAGTCCCGGCCCTAATCCGCTTGTAGGTCCGGCGAACAAATGCTGGCACCCATCTTGTTCTTGCCCAGGTCAACAGCGAGATTAGCATCCCACGCTTGAAAAGGACCGCGTCATGCCGCGCGATCGCCAAGAAATTGGCAAATGTCTCCGCTGCACCAAAGGAACCGTGAACTGTTCGCACAACCAATTCACGGATGGCAATCTGGCAATTCATTCTTGGGAACACCGCTGTTCCGATTGCGGCCATCGCGAGACGCAGGCATTTCGATCCGACGAAGCCAACCCTGACTTGACGGTCGATGCCGCGGTATGCCCGTTCTGCGGGCGTCATGCAGGCGATTTGACCTGAACATTCAAGGGGACGCCGCCCTGGTCCGGCGCGTTTCCGTTTGGCTCACGCGTGGCGTCGTTGGCGTGACGCTGCCCGCGGCGGTCGACGGATCGTCCCTCACCCCCGTACCCGTTCCCCTTGTAGGTCCGGCGAGCCGTTCCCGTCCCCCTCGGTTTGCCGGACCTTCCGAAAAGAGTCGAGCAGTTGCGGCCAAGAACGGGCGGGGGTGCCACACTCGGGAATTTGCGCATGTCGGCATGGTTCAAAACCGGGTAACAAACAGGTGTGTGTGGCGTGAACCGCAGGTGTTGTTGGCTAAGTCACAAACGGTGCGGTCTTTTCTTGCGAAAGGAGGACCTAATCCTACCTGGGCGAGTCCGTACTCGTCCAGAAATCCTTGCTCGAACTTTCCGCAAGGAAAGGTATGCAGCCAGCGTCGTCCGGTAACGGGCGGCGGCGAAGGGGCCAGGCAAGGACAGGGCGGGAGGGGTCGCGTTTCAGC
>Ga0209726_10001724_pt1 | contig 34329 bp, 30 predicted proteins | sample Subgrocontami54m_FD_187453 | JGI IMG/M metagenome (GOLD analysis project Ga0209726, IMG submission 187453) | Subsurface groundwater microbial communities from S. Glens Falls, New York, USA - GMW46 contaminated, 5.4 m (SPAdes) (version 3) | ecosystem: Environmental > Aquatic > Deep subsurface >...
CCGGGGTTCCCCCCGGCCTACCGGGTACTATCGCCTAATCGTGACTTCATGTCACGATTTCTGAACACGCTCTCAGGGTTCGGGGCGTCCTAGTGCATGAAGCCGCCGCCGTCGACGATGATCGTCTGGCCGGTGATCAGGCGGGCGTCGTCGCTCACGACGAAGGCGATCAGGTTCGCAAGATCTTCGGGCTGTCCGCGCTGCTTCAGCGCCTGGGCCTGCATCGTGCGGTTGAAGACCTCATCGCTCGTGAACTCCATCGTGCCCGGGGTGGCGACCTGGCCGGGCATGACCGCGTTCACCGTGATTCCCTCCTCGCCCAGCTCGCGAGCGAGGACCCGGGTCATGCCGATGACCGCGCCCTTGCTGGCGATGTACGCCATCTGGCCCGCCGGCGCGGAGAAGAAGGTGCGCGAGGCGACGTTCACGATGCGGGCGGGGACCTGGCTCTTCTTGAGCAGCGGGTACGCGGCTTTCGTCACCAGGAAATAGCCGATGTAGTTCACGTCGATGAAGCGCTCGACGTCCGCTTTGGTGTGCTCGTGCCACGGCTTGCGGTCCGACAGGATGCCCGCGTTGTTGACGAGCACGTCGATGCGGTCGAAGCGGCCCTCCATAGCCTTGAACGCGGCGTTCACCTGGTCCTCGTCGGTGACGTTCGCGCTCCACCCCTCGACCTGGACGCCCTTCGCTCGAACCAACCCGAGCGTCTCATTCTGGTCCTTGACGTCGATGAGCGCGAGCTGCGCGCCCTCGTCCGCGAGCCGGAGTGCGATCGCCCGGCCGATGCCGCTCGCGGCGCCGCTGACCACCGCGATGCGGCCGTCAAGCTTCCCCATCTGTTCCCCCCAAATTTGTGAGTCAACGCTCAGGTTATACGGGCCGGAAATTCCGTGTCGCCATCCGAACGGTAGGGCTAACCTACACTGCAAGTGGTGCGAATGCGTGCGCTATAGTGCGACCGCCGCTGACCTGATATCAGCAGCCGCGTACTGCGTCGTCCCGTGCGAGGCGTGGCGAGGTGGCGTTGAAGAGGAAGGGCAACCAATGAAGATCGTCGTGACGGGCGGCCAGGGAAAGCTCGGCCGCTTCATCGTGAGTGAGCTGACCGATGGCTCGGGCGGCCGGACGGCGCACGAAGTCACGGTATTTGACCGCGTGCCCGGGCCGGAGCAGGGGCCGATTCGCTACGTCACCGGCGACATTCAGGATCTCGGCCAGGTCTTCGGGGTGCTCGCGGGCGCGGATGCCGTCATTCACCTCGCGGCGGTCCACCGCGATGGGATCACGACGAACGATGTGACGTTCCGCACCAACGTCATCGGCACCTTCAACGTCCACGAGGCGGCCTGGCGGCTGGGCATCCGCCGCGTTGTGTCCACGAGCAGCTCGTCGGTGACCGGCTGGGATTATCGGACCCAAGACTTCCTTCCCCAGTACTTGCCGCTCGACGAAGACCATCCCGTCTTCCCCCAGGATGCGTACGGGCTCACCAAGCAGCTCGGCGAGGACATCGCGCGCTCCTACGCCAACAAGTGTGCGATGGAGACGGTCGTCCTGCGGCCGCCGGGCGTCGTGTCCCCGGAACAGCTCGAGGAGATGCGCGCTAGCGGGGGGCGGACGCCCTCTCGGATGTTCATCCTGGCCAACTACGTCGATGCCCGCGATCTCGCCCGCGCCTACCGCCTCGCGGTCGAACGGCCGCTTACGGGCTGCAACATCCTCTTCATCGCCGCGGACGATAGCAGCGTGGCGGAGCCGCTGGCAAAGGTGCTCCCGAAGCTGCTGCCCGGCATCGGCGATATGGCCAAGCACCTGACGGGCACCGAATCGGGCGTCACGACTGCCCGAGCAAAAGAGCTCCTCGGCTGGATGCCGGAGTACTCGTGGCGACAGCCGTAGAGCCCGAGATGGAGAACGAGCTCAGCGCCAGCCTCGAGGCGCCGGCGGGTGCCTGGCCGCGATACGCTGCCGCTGCGCTCGGGTTCCGCAACTACTGGTATCCGGTGATGTTCGCCCGCTCGCTGCGCAACAAGCCACGCATTCTTACGCTGTGCGGCGAGAAGCTGGTCCTGGTACGGCTCGCTGGCGGCATTCAGGCCGGCAATGCGAGGTCCTACCCTGTGGCGGAACGGGCTGGGCTGATCTGGGTGTACGTCGGCGATGACCCGGCTCCGCCGGTCGAGGACGACATCCCGGACGAGCTGCTGCGCCCGAATACTGTGGTGATGGGCGCGGTCGAGCTCCGCAAGGGGAACTGGCGGCACGCCATCGAGAACTGCATTGACGAAGGCCACGCCAAGTACCTCCACCGCACGGCGCTCTCGCAGCTCTTCAAGGAGATGCCCGTCTGGACCAAGGGCGTCAGCATGGCGCCGAGCGAGGATGAGCGCTGGCTGTGCCGAGTGCGCGGCCAGACGGTGGCTGAAGACCTGTACCCTCGCATCGGGCAGTGGCCGCGCAAGCGCTTCTGGAAGCGGCAGCTTCGCGGCCAGCCGACGGAGCTCGCGAATCGCCTGCCCTGCCTCTGCCGAGTCGGTGGACCGGCGCGCGGCTGGACGGCCTACGAGTACTTCGTGCCTGTGGACGAAAACCGGCACCGTGCGCTGATCCTCGCCGTGCTCCACACGCGCGGCTTGGGCGCGTTGGCCTTCCGTTTGAAGTACTGGTTGAACATCTACTGGCTGCACTACTGGTTCTTCAACCGCTCGCAGGACCAGCGCATGGTCGGGCTCATGAACTGTCCACCCGAGCGCCTCTACCGGCCCGATCGCTCGATTACCGGCTGGCGCAAATGGGCGCACGAAACGGCCCGCCGGGCTCCCCAGTCGCCAGCGATCCTCAGCCGCCGCGGGTCGCCGAGGCTCGCGTCGGAAGCTAATCCCTGCCCGGCGGCCGGTTAGCGCAGCTCCCATGCATGGATGTCCCAGGCCGAGCCGGCGGAGAGGATCGGAGCGTCGACCGGTCCGCGCAGGACCGCCAACTGGGCTTTGGCTTGGTAGTCGAAGTAGAGCCAGAAGCCCGGGGTGTCGTCGCTGACGACCTTCGCCATCTGTACGATCTGCCGGTAGCGCCCGTCCAGCTCGAGCGTCGCGTTGTACGCGTCCCACAGCCGGTCGCTGCGAGAAGCAGGCGACAGACGAGCCTGCTCGCATGCGGCCCGGCGCCCATCCCGTACCTCAGCATGATGCTCCCCTTTCGCAACGTCGCCGTCGTTCCCAGCCAGGACGTGGTGGCGGCCCGCTAGCCCGAGATCTCCCATGCCAGGGGGCAGCGGGTGGCGCGGTAGAAGCCTTCCTTGGCGACCACGTCCGGCTGCTCGACGCAAGGTGTCATCTGGCGGGTCATCACGGAGATCTGTAGCTTCCGAATGTCGAACGGGAAGGGGCTGATGCGCACCGAGGTCGGGCCCGTCGGCGTGATCGTCAGGTCCACGGTGCGGGTCGAGCCAGTCGCGACGGGCACGTCCACCAGCGTGGCTTCCTTTAGCTCGGTCCCGTCGTACCCGTCGCAGCAGAAATACAGCGAGAGCTGATCGTAGGTCTGGAGGCAACGGTAGTTATGCCAGAAGGCGTCGCGCGCCTGGTCACTCGTGATGCCGAGCTGCTGGGCAACCTCGCGCTGCCAGTCGGAAAGATCCTCGAACGCGGCATCCATCCCGAGGGCCGGCTGCTGCGTTGCGGGCGCCCCGCCTTCATAGCCGTCCCGGATCCCGCCGCCCCAGTGGACCGTGTCGTAGCGGCGCTTCCGGAGCCCGGCGTGGTGCACCGAAGCGAGGAAGGCGGCGTACGTATCGCGGCCGCGGATCCACTGAAAGTTGTTGGAGTCCGCGTCGCGCCGCCGCACGGCGAGCGGAGCCTTCCGATGGAAGTAGGGAAGGCCGGTCTCGACGTCGATCGGCAGGTCCGCTTCCATCTCGCGGTGCCCGCTATCGTGGTAGGTCGTCCCAAATACCACCGACTGATAGGGATCGAGCCGCGAGAACTCCGTGTTGCCCCAGTGCGCGGCGAGCTGTGCCGCCACGTCTGCATGGCTCTCCTGACCGATCAACAGTGCGGTTCCATCCGGCAACTCTCGGACGATCATGGCTCCCCTCCTGCTGGGATATCTCAGGCGGCCAGGTTTCGGATGCGTACAGGACGCACCTATGCAGGCGTTAGCTTACTTCTAACGGGGCTCCGCCCCAGCCCGACGAGGTGTACGGGTGAGGGAGTTGTGGACAAGAAGCGGCCCCGGTTGCGGTGGGGAAACGGGGTCCGGTAAAACCGGCCACCAGTCATAGACCGCTCAAGGCGGTTAGTTTGTCCTTGTGGGACACCCATCCGCGAACCGGAGCCGAACATGAGTGTAGCACGGAGTGTGGCGGAAGTTCTGGACGGGCACGTGACGTTGGAGATCGAGGGGATCGATCGGATGTACCTCAACGGCTGCGTCCCCAAGCTCCAATACGAGATGGGGGTGGTCGGCTTCTTCCGGCAGCACTTGGGCTACCCCTTCGCCTCCTCGGCGCTCATGGACCCGATCACCAAACGGTTCATCGCGGCCATCGAGCAGTTCGTCCGCGACCGCGGGATTGATCTCATCATGTTTAAGAAGGGCCAGCGGAAGGACACCATCGCAGCAGGCTACCGCGCCCGGTTTACTCCAGAGGAAGGGGTCATGTTCGTGGGGAAGGCCCAGGAGAAGGCGCGGGTGTTCCGCACCGAGAAGCGCAAGCACCCGGAAACCGGCCGGACCTACCCGTGGATCGTCCGCTCCACGGCGCTGGTGAACCAGTATTACTTCTACTGCATCGACCGGGACTTCGGGCCGTTCTTTCTCAAGTTCTGCTCGTACTTCCCCTACACCGTCAAGCTCTGCATCAACGGCCACGAATACCTCAAGCGCCAACTCGCGCAGGAGGGCATTCCCTTCGTAGCCCTGGATAATGGGCTCTTGGCCTGTGCCGACCCGGAGCGGGCCCAAGCTATCTGTGACGATCTCTCGGCCGAGCATATCGCCGCGCTCTTCCGCAAGTGGTTGGCGATTCTCCCCGATCCCTTCAGCGAGGAGGATCGACGAGCCGGCTATCAGTACGATCTGTCCATCCTGCAGGTGGAGCTCTCGCTGACCCAGGTGCTGGACCGACCCCTGACCGGGCGGATCTTCTTCGAGGAAGTGATCCGCGAGAACCTCGACCTGGGCCGGCCAGACCAGGTGCAACTGATCTTCGGGCGGCGCGTGACCAAGCGGACCCCGGGCCGGTTCCGCACCCGGGTGATCACCAACGGGGTCACTCCCTCGCTGCACGTGTCCTACAAATGGACCCAGATCAAGCAATACCATAAGGAAGGCCGCGCCCTCCGCACCGAAACCACCATCAACGATACGCGGGACTTCGCCATCGGCAAACGGCTGCACAACCTGCCCGCCTTGCGGGAGGTCGGCTTTTCCGCCAACCGACGTCTTTTGGACGTAGAACGAACCAGCCATGATTGCACGATGGATGAAGATCGCTTCGGGCGGATGAACCACCCCCTCCAAGTGGGGACCCAACGCACTTCGGCGCTCCGCTTCGCCGATCCAATCGTCCAGGGCCTATTCAGCGTGCTGGTCCTTTTCTCGCTGCTGCCTCGGGGATTTACCAACCGCGAGTTCCGGGAGCGGCTCGCTCCCATGCTGGGGCTCCCCCTCAGCGCCATGACCCCGGGCCGAACCAGCTACCAGCTCCGCCGCTTGCGCCTCCACGGCTTCATCGCGCGCCAGCCACGATCCAACCGCTACCGGGTCACAAAAGACGGACTGCGAACCGCGCTGTTCTGCGCTCGCACCTACAACCGCCTGCTCCGACCCGGCTACCACTCCATCAGCGCCGAATCTCCGACAGTGGACACCACCCTGCTTCGCCATTTCCAGAAACTGGAGGATCTCCTTGATCAACGCATCGCAACCGCCAAACTCGTTGCCTGAAAACTTGACTCATTCACACACGGTTCCGCATATCAAGCCGAGCTAGAGAACATCCACCGGCACTTGCATCTGGGTGAGGATCCGCAATTCGCCGCCATCAACGGTCGCAACGAGATCGGACTCGCGGCGCTCGCCATCACCGCGGCGGACATCGTCGTGTACACGCCGATCGCCTTTATGTCTGGCATCGTCGGCCAGCTCTTCCGGCAGTATGGCCTCACGATCGTCGCGGCGACACTCTTCTCACTCGCAGTGTCGTTCACGCTGACGCCAATGCTTGGCGCCCGTTGGATGCGCCGCCAGGACGAGCACGGAATCGTGGCCTGGCTTGGCGGGCGCTGGGACGCGGGCTTCGACCGCTTTGCGGCGCTCGCGCAGTGGGCGGTGCCGGTCGCCGTGCGTGCGCGCTGGCTCGTGGTGGTGGTCAGCGCGGCGTTCGTTGGATCGAGCGTCTTCCTCGTGCAGCAGCGACTCGTTGGAAGCGAATACGCACCGGGCGAGGATAGCGACAGCTTTTCGGTCAACCTGCAGACGCCGCCAGGAACGTCTCTCCTCGGAACGGATAACGTGGCGCGGCGGATGGAAGCCGAGCTCGCGCGCATGCCTGAGGTGCAGGACGTCTTCACGTCGGTTTCCATCGGCGGCGCCGGGTTCAACGCCGGCACCGGCGGCACCGCGCGCATGCTCGTACAGCTCAGACCGAAGAAAGAGCGCCAGCGCTCGGTGTTCGAGATCGTGCAGGATGTGCGGCAGGCCGGCCGCCGGATTCCGGGGGCGCGGGTGGTGCCATCGATCCCCAGCTCCCTTCCGGGTGGCGGCGGCAGCAGCGGGCTGGATTTCGTCGTCAGCGGTCCAGACATCGACTGTCTTGCGCGGGGTCGTGAACGACCTGGAGGCCGCGGCGGCCACGGTGCCCGGACTCGCCGACATCCAGGACAACGGCGAGTCGGGGAGTCCGACAGTCGAGATCACGTTCGATCCCGCTCTGATGGCTCAGCTTGGCGTGACAACCCAGCAGGCCGTATCGGCCCTGCGGACCACCGTCGGAGGACAGGTGGTGACCCAGCTCCGCCGGCCTGGCAAAGTCCAGCAGGACATCACGGTCGTCGCGGCTGACGTGGACCGCAAAGACCTCTCCAAGCTAGGTTCGATTCCGATCAAGGGCACGGTACCGAACTCGAGTGGCAACGTCACCCAATCGTCGACGTCACTCGTGACTCTCGGCCAGGTGGCAACGATTGCACCCGGCACCGGGCCGGTCCAGATTCAGCGCCTGAACCGCAATCGCACCCTTACCGTCACCGGCACCGCCGTCGGCCGGTCGCTGGGAGACGTCGCGGCCGACCTGCGCGTGGCGCTCGCATCGGTCCCGCTGCCGCCCGGCTACACGGTCGTCCCGGGGCGGCAGGTCAATCGCTTTAATGACGCTCTGGCTGCACTGCTTCAGGCGACCGCGCTCGCGCTGCTCCTCGAGTATACGCTGCTCGCGGCGCTCTACGAATCGTTCCTTTATCCACTGGTGTTGATCCTGTCGGTGCCCCTTGGGCTCGTCGGCTCGATTTTCGGCCTGTACCTGACCGGAAATACGATCAACATCTTCTCCATGATGGGCCTGATCATGGCGTTCGGCCTCGTCGCGAAGAACGGAATCCTCCTCGTGGACTTCGCCAACCAGCTCCGACGCCAGGGCACCCCACGGACCGAAGCCCTGGCGCTCGCGGTGCGGACTCGACTCAGACCGATCTTGATGACGTCCGCCACGATGCTCTTTGGCATGCTGCCGCTGACGTTCAAGAGCGAATCCGGCGCGGAGTCGCGCGCCCCAATGGCAGTGGTCGTGATCGGTGCGCTCATCACGCCGACGGCGCTGGCGACGATCGTGCTGCCGGCCGTTTACACGCTGTTCGACGACCTCCAGGGCCTGTTCGATCAGGTCGTTGCCTCGCTGGTTCCACGCTCTCGAGACCCGGTGCTGGCGGTGACTGATGCGGCACCAGGTCCTGCCATCCCGGGTCCCACCATCGCGATTCCCGCCACCCCCATCAATGAAGGCCCAATGCCAGCTCCCACCCTTACGGCCGCGGAGCCGGGACCGCTTGCGAGCTTGACGACGATGAGCAGTCAGCCGGGCATCCACGACGGGTGAACCGCGCCTGCCCGAGCGCGGTTCACACATGCGTGTTTTCATGAAGTGTCGTGAAACAGACAGTTTGGGAGTCGGCAGCACAACACCCGCGACTCGCCTCTGACGCGACAATCCTTCCGCGGACCGTGAGCGCCAGGGGCGCAGGCTATTCTGCGTCCCGGTACTACACGCTCGGGCCCGTGGACCGCGCGTGCGAGCTTCGCGTCCACAAATTCGCGTGCTCAAATTTCGACGGAGGGTTCGGTATGCGACGACTCGTCCTGCTCGGCGGCGTGTTCCTGGCACTGGCGGCTCCCCTGCTCGGCGGAGCCATGCGCACGGCACTTGCGGTCCAACCCGCCCCGTCGTTAACGGTCGCCGTCGGCTACGGCGGCGCGAACGTGACGGTCGAGGAGTATTTCCCGAGGACGGTGCGGATCGCCGAAGGCACGACGGTCAACTTCACCCAGCGTTCCCTGCGCGAGCATACGGTCACATTCCTGGCTGGCTTCGAGAAGCCCGAACCAGACATCCCTCAGCCCGAGAACGCAGCGGTCCGGATGCGGAATCCGCTCGCCGAATATCCGACTCGTCCGGGTGGCCCCTACGATGGATCGAGCTTTATCAACTCGGGAATGATGGATCAGGATGAGACGTTTCCGGTCACCTTTGCGAAGGTCGGAACGTACGAATACGTCTGCTTGCTCCGAGGCCACGACAGCATGACCGGCAAAGTCGAGGTAGTTCCGGTCGGCTCGGGCGGGCTCACCACCCAGGATGACATCGACCGGGCAATCGCGAGTGAATGGCCCACGTTTGCCGCCGAGGTCGAAGAGATGCGGGAGCTTCGAGCGCGACCCGAAGTCCTTGAGAACGCGGATGGGACGAAGACCTGGTTCGTGCGCAACGGCAGCGACTGGCGTGATGAGGAGGGGCGGGTGCGGCTCAACCTCCGCGCGTTTCTCCCGAACCAGCTCACCGTGAACCGCGGCGATACAGTGGTCTGGTACACCGACACCCGCGTCCCCGTGCATACGGTCACGTTCCCGCCGCAGGACCAGCCACCGGCCTCCCGTTGGGCGCCTCGCATGGAAGACGGCGAGCTCGTGCCGATCGAGCTGCTCACCCTGACGGGCCGCTATCGCGGCGATCCGAACTCGATGGACTGGCCGCGGATCGTGGAGGATCCATCGCTGAATCGATTCAACAGGCCGAGCTCGGTGTACGATCCGACGAAGCTCTTCAGCTCAGGACCGCTCGGAGACGGCCCAGCGCCGACCATCGGCCGGGCGTTTTCGCTGACGTTCGACGCGCCCGGGACCTTCTTCTATTTCTGTGTCCCGCACGTCGAGATTGGCCAGATCGGCCAAATCACGGTGGAGTAGCTTGACGATAAGTCAGCTTAGCAGCTTCTCGAAGCGGGCCCGGCTGCGATTGGGGCCGACGAGCGCGAGGTTGGCGCGGTCGTCGCGAATGATGTCCTGGGCAACCCGCAAGACGTCCTGGGGCGTGACTGCGTCGACGGCCTGCAGGACGTCGTCCACCGAGCGGACCTCATTTCGCAGGAGCTCCTGGCCCCCAATCCACGAGGACACCGCGCGAGAGTCCTCCATCCGGAGCACCATACGGCCCTTGATGTACTCCCGCGCCTTGGTGATCTCCGTCTCCGGCACCAACGTCGAACGGATCTGGTCCAGCTCGTTACGGATTGCTTTCACGCACTCGATCGACTTGCCCGGGTCCACGGCTGCCCCAATCACGAACGCGCCAGTGTCGAAGAAGTGCGCCACACTGGAGTGGACGTCGTAGGCGAGACCACGCAGCTCACGGACCTCCATGAAGAGCCGACTGCTCATCCCCTCGCCGAAAATGGTGTTCAGCACGTCGAGCACGTAGCGATCCGGGTGGAAAGACGAGTAAGCAGGGTAGCCGAGCGCAATCTGGGTCTGCTCGGTCCGCTTGGTGCGGAGGCCAATACGATACGAGGTCTGACCATCCGTCGCAGGGGTCCAGGTGCCGTACGGGGCCTTCACCCAATCCGAGACGCGCTCCAGGGTCTCGCCGACGATGGCCTCGTGACTGAGATTACCCGCGACCGACAGAACGATGTTGTCCGGGACGTACTGGGTCTGGTGGTACTTGACCATGGCCTCGCGGGTGATCCCAGCTACCGACTCCGCGCTCCCGGCGATGTCGCGGCCGAGCGGCTGATTCGGCCAGAGCAGCTCTTCCAGCAAGAGGCCGACGAGCTCACCGGGGCTGTCCTCCACCATCGCGAGCTCTTCGATGACGACTTTGCGCTCGCGTTCGAGCTCCACGGGATCGATCCGCGAGTGCAGGAGCTGGTCCAGCAAGACGTCCAGCGCGTCGGTGAAGTGGTCCACTGGTACCTTGGCCCAGTAGACGGTAAGCTCCTTGTCAGTGGCCGCGTTCATGACGCCGCCGACACCCTCGATCGCCTCGGCGATCTCGCGCGGCGTGGGGCGCTTTTCGGTCCCCTTGAAGAGCATATGCTCGAGAAAATGCGACACACCCGCGACGGAATCGTTCTCGTAGCGCGAGCCAGCGCCAACGAAGAGCGCGACGCTTACCGAACGCGTGTGCGGCAACGGACTGGTCAGGACCCGCAGGCCGTTGTCGAGAACGGTCTTTTCGTACATGCTGCTCCTCAGGGGCGGAACGCAGCTGGCCGGCGCAACGCGACCCAGCTCCTGCAATCGACCGCTCGTCAAATTATAGGGCGCGTCCCGGGGGAGTGCGGACCTGGCCGAGCAGATCACCAAGGTGGCGAGCACCGCGAGCGATATCTACGTTGCATACAACAACAACTATCGGGCAAAAGCGGTCGCTAACAGCATGCAGATGAAGCTCATGCGCGGCCCAGGAAATCCACGCCGACGTGCCGGCGCCCTTGCTGGCAGAGTACCCTGACCTGGCCGAATTGCTGCGGCAACAATCCCTCGCGGCGGGCGAGTCGCACTGACCGATGCCGCCCCGGCCGATGCAAGGCGTGATGTTCAATTGGGTGACGCTGCCAACCTTCGCGGCGATGCTTCTCTTCTGGATGCTCGCCTCGTATGTGTTGACGCGCAGCCCGCGCAGCGCCATTTCCATGACCGCCGTGGGCGCGCAGGTGGCTACCGCGGCCTACCTGCTCGGCCAGGGAATGCAGGCTAACGCGGCGACCATCGATGAATGGCTTCCCTGGGTGCGCAACCTGAGCTGGGGCTCCTCGATCGCGCCCGTTCTCTGGTACTGGCTCACAACCCTGCTGCTCGGCGAACAGGACGCTCCGGCCATGCGCCCGTATCTCCGGCGCTTGGCGCAGCCATTCGGCATCCTGCTCGCGCTGGCGAGCTGCGCCCTGACCATCGCCATCTATGCCGACGACGCATTGTTTCGCTGGAATGAGGCCCGGCCCCTGCCCCCTGGCCAGGTGACCTACTCACAGATGGATCTGCCCCAGGGACCGCTTTACCCCGGGCTCGTCGCGTTCCTCGCGGCGACAACGCTGGGCGGGGCGGTGAACGCGGTGCTCGCCTGGCGATCGGAATCCAATCCCGGGCGACGCCGCCGTTTCACCTGGCTCATCGGCAGTGCCGTACTTTTTGTCGTCGGCGCAAACTCCCTTGGCGTCGTGAACTGGTTGACCCACGGCGCGATTCCGAGCTGGGCGGGGCATCTCGCGCTCGCGGCGGCGATGGTGGTCATGGCCTGGAACGTCGCCGCCTACAGCCTGCTCGTGCGCGGCCAGGTGATTCGCACGGACTTTTTCTATTTCCACACGACCATGGTCGCGGTCTGTTTGATCTACGGGCTGCTCGTGGGCCTGGCGGGTCCAGGGTACAGCTTTCAGCTCCTCGGCCTCGTCGCGGTGACGATGACCGTCGCGATCCTCTCCCACGCGCTGGTGGACATTGCGAGACGCGGCTTCGACGCCCTCTTCTACACCAGCGACGTGCGTCGCCTTCGCTCCAACCTGAGCAACGTGGTGCAAGAGGCGGGTCTAAACGCCGACCTGGATGAGGTTCTCGACACGGCTCAAGCGGAGATAACCGAGGTGTCCAACGAGCGCCTCGTGCGTCTCACGGAAGTCGCGCTGCGCCGCCTCAACAACCCGTCGGCCCTCGCGGGGTGCGAACTGCTCGCCCGGCTTCCCGCTACGGTTGGGGAAGCCTACGCCGCCAGCAACGGCACGGCGAGCTCACCGCCGACCGATTTGGACCGAGCGCGGGCGCTCCGCGGCGTGCTGGTCGCGGCGATCGAGAAGCTCAAGCCGCCCGAAGCGGAGAGCCGGCGGGATTCGCCTGCCGCGCTCCAGCACATGATCTTGCGGGAGGAGTACCTCGACGGGCTACTCAACAAGCAGATCATGGCCCGCCACGCGATCAGCGAGGGCACGTTCCACCGCAATCGCCGCCAGGCGATCCACAGTGTTGCCCGCGAGCTCCAGGCTCGCGAGGAGCAGTTCACCTCGGCCGGTAGCCGCACCTTCTGACACTTTCAGGCCATCGTCTGGCAGTTGACTCGCGGTAGACTGCCGTTCAGCCGCCACCGAGGAGGTCGAATGGTCAGGCCCGCTCCCGCACTGCCTGCACTGCACCGCCGGATGCCCGCGCAGCCGCGGCGGCGCCGGCATACTTCTGATAAGCGACCCGGCCCAGCGCCGGCGAGCAGACTGCATCCGAGGGAACGGACGGACATGGCGCTCGAAATCGCGCCCGGCGTGTACCAGCTCCGCGCAATCGCGTGTCAGGTATTTGCGCTGGTTGGGCGCGACGTCACATTGATCGACGCGGGGGCACCGGGGAGCGGGCGCATGGTGCTGCGGCAGCTCCGACAGCTCGGCATCGCGCCGACTGACGTGAAGCGGATCATTCTGACCCACTACCATATCGACCACCGCGGGGCCGCCCGCGAGATCCAGCTTGCAACAGGCGCCGAGCTTCTCGCCCACACGAGCGAGGCGCCCTATCTGCGCGGCCTGCTGCCATACCCGAACCCCGTACGGAGCGGTCCGTTCGTGAGCATCGCGGGCCGGATGCTCGCCGCCGCTCGGGGCCGGCCCCTGGAAGTCCAGGAGGTGGAGGATGGCGACATTCTGGACATTCGAGACGGGCTACGCGTGCTGCACTCGCCTGGGCATACACAGGGAAGCGTCGCCCTGTATCTCGAAGGGCAACAATTACTCCTGGCGGGCGACACGATGGGCTTCAAGCGTCGGATTCTCGAGGCGCCGGATCGCACCGTGAGCGAAGATATCCCTCGCGCTCGCGTGTCGCTCGAGCGCCTGGCGGCTCTTGACGTCGAGTCGATCGCGTTCGCGCACTTCGAGCCGCTCCTGGAGGATGGGCAGCGGCGCATCGAGCAACTCGTTGCGACCTGGTCGAACGAGTTCCAGTCGTGAACGCGACCGTCACGATCCAACAACCCCCTACCGGAACTCTCGAAAACTTTCTCACCGAGGTCGCGGGGCGCCATGGACGCAAACCCGCGCTCATCATCAAGCCCGGCGTACGCGATCGCGTGACGACGTACGCCGCGCTAGAGTGCGATGCCTCGCGCTTCGCTCGCCTCCTGCAGGACCGCGGCGTTGAGAAGGGCGACCGGGTGTTGATCTGGGCGCCGAACATGCCAGAGTGGGTGGTCTGCTTCTTTGGCTGCCTGCGGGCGGGGGCGACACTCGTCCCTCTGGATGTGCGCAGCGCCCCCGACTTCGTGGCTTCGGTCGTCCGCCAGACGGAGCCCGTGCTGGCAGTGCTTTCTCGGACCACCGAGCGCCTCGCTGAGAGAATTGCCGTCCCGTCACTGCTGCTCGAGGAGCTCGAAAGCAGCCTGCCAGGTCCTGAGAGCGGACCCGAACGCGTCGTGGTCGCCCCTGACGACCTGGCCGAGATCATCTTCACCTCGGGGACAACTGGCGATCCCAAAGGGGTGATGCTCAGCCATCGCAACATCCTGAGCAATGTGCGGGGCGCCGATCAAGTGCTGGCCGTCTCCGATCGCTTTCGTTTTCTGTCGCTCCTTCCCTTGAGCCATATGTTCGAGCAGAACGTGGGTCTGCTGGCGCCCCTTTCGGGCGGAGCTCGCATCGTCTATCCGGTGAGTCGGCAGCCGAGCATCCTTTTTCGCACGCTCGCCGAGCACCGCGTCACGACGTTGGTTGTCGTCCCCCAGGTCCTGCAGCTTCTGCTGAATGGGATCGAGCGCGAGGCTGAGCGGAAGGACCGCGCCCAGCAGCTCGCTCGCGCGTTCGCGATCGCCCCGCGCCTACCACGCGGCATGCGCCGGCTGCTCTTCCGCTCCGTGCATGCCAAGATGGGCGGCGCGCTTGATCTCGTGCTTTCGGGAGGCGCCGCGCTCGATCCGGCGCTCGCGGAGAGGTGGGAGCTCCTTGGCGTAAGCGTTCTGCAAGGCTACGGAGCCACAGAAGCCTCACCAATAATTACGGGCGACCGCCCAGGACATCGCCGCGCGCATGCGGTCGGACCCGCGTACCCCGGCGTCGAGGTGCGGGTCGCATCGGACGGTGAGGTGTTGGCCCGCGGCAAAAACATTTTCAAGGGCTACTGGCGCAACCCGGAAGCAACCGCGCGGGCGCTCGAAGATGGGTGGTACCACACCGGCGACCTCGGCGAATTGGATACCGAGGGTTTTCTTTCACTGAAGGGCCGCAAGAAGGACATGATCGTCCTCTCGAATGGCCAGAATGTCTACCCCGAGGATATCGAGACGACGCTGGGCCGGCAGCCCGGGGTCGCCGAAGCGGTCGTGATCGGGCTGCCACGCCCGGAAGCCCACGTCGAGGTGCACGCGGTTCTGCTCTTGCGGGAGGCCGTGGAGAGCGTAGCCGCGGCGGCGGTGGCCGCGGCAAACCGCATCCTGGCCGAGCACCAGCGTATCCAGGGCTGGACGATCTGGCCGCGCGAGGACTTTCCGCGCACGCACACGCTCAAGGTCAAGAAACACGAGGTGCTGCAGCTTCTCGCTGAGCTGACGGCCGGCAAGCCAGCGGCTCCTCCAGACCCAGTCGCAGCGGACGGGGCAAACCCGCTTCTCCGCATCGTGGCAGAAGCCACGAGCGTCGCGGCGACGCAGATTCAATCGACGAGCACGCTCGGCGACGACCTCCATCTGGACTCACTCGGTCGGGTGGAGCTGCTCTCGGCAATCGAGGAGGAGCTCGGCGCCTACGTGGACGAGGCCGCGATCTCTTCGACCACCACCGTGGAGGATCTCGAACGGCTGATCGCGGCAGCTCCTCGGACGCGCGACGGCGATACCTATCCCGTCTGGCCGCGCCATCCGGTGGTCGGCCTCCTGCGCGAGCTTGCCCTCCAGGCGCTGGTGTTCTCCATCTATCGCTTGTGCTACAGGATCCGGGTCATTGGCGGTGACCGCATCGCGAATTTCAGGCCACCGGCATTGATCGCCGTGAACCACAACTTCGGGGTGGGCACGATCGGGCTCGATCCGCCAGCCGCCTGGCTGGCGCTTCCGCTGCGGCGCCGGTTGCGCACGGCGACGGCCGGGGAGGAGCACGCGGTCTTCGACGACCCGATCAAGGGCAGGATCTCTCTCTTCATGAACAGCTTTCCACTCTCCAAGGAGGGCAACGTCCGCGGCACGCTGGAGCAGATCGGGCGGCTGCTCGATCTGGGCTGGTCCGTCCTGATCTTCCCCGAGGGGATCCTCACCGTGGGCGGGCCAATTCAGCCGTTCATGCGCGGCACGGGCCTCATCGCCGTCGAGGCGCGCACGCCCGTCATCCCGATGCGCATCGTCGTCGAGCGCAGCAGCTTCCTCGAAGGACGGCGTTTCACGCATCGCGGAGCGTTGACCATCCTGTTTGGCGAGCCGCTGGTCTTCCCGCCCGGCACGAGCTACACCGAAGCCACCGAACGCATCGAGGCGGCGGTGCGGGGGTTATCTGTCGAGAAGGTGCAACCGCGGTGAACAACCGCCAGCGCATTTCCTATCTTGGCGGCTCGTTCAGCGTCGGGGTTTTTAGCGCCTTCAATAACTACACGATGTCGCTCTGGCTGACCTCATTCACGACCTCCTACGTGCTGATCGGCATGCTCGGAAACTCCAAGTCAGTCGAGGGGTCTATCGTCTCGCCGCTCGCTGGCTACGTTTCGGATCGCACCTGGGCAGGGTGGCTCGGGCGGCGTCGGCCGTTCATCCTCGTGGGTGGACTGCTGTCCGCGGCGCTCCTCTCGCTCATGCCGTTTGTGGCGCGACTTCCGGTGTTAGTGGGGTGGGGCGGGCTTTCTGAGGAAGTGCTCCGCCTCGTGCCCATCGTCGGGATCGTCTTCCTCTTCACGTTGACCTTCAACATGGGCGACGACCTGCACAAAGCGCTACGGGCCGACCTCACCGAGGGTGAAGAGCTGAATCTGCTCTCATCGCTCGCGACGATAGTTGATATCGCGGCGCAAGTAGGACTCCTGGTGCTCGGGTTCGCACTGTGGGGGGGTGAGATCCCCGATTGGGCGTTCTTTGTGGCTGGTGCGCTCGTCGCGCTGGGCGTGCTCATGACGACGTTCGGTGTGCGGGAGCCCTCGCCCGAGGTATGGGCCGGCCGCTCGCAGCCATCCGAAGCGACGACTGAACCATCGCTATCGGTGCTGGGCCTCCTCAGTCAGTATCGAGGCGCGCTCGTCTTTACGCTCATGACCTTCTTCCTCTGGGGCGGCGTGAACGCGGTCCTGCCGCTAGTTTCGATCTTCGTGCGTGACATCCTTCATGCCAGTGTGGGTGAAGCCCAACTCCTACCGGCGTTGCTCCTGCTGAGCACGACAATGATGGCCATCCCCGTCGCCAAGCTGGCCTCGCGCGTCGGCAAGCGCAGGGTGCTCGCGGCTGGATACCTCATCATGAGTCTCTCGGGAATCGCCGGCATGCTCATCACGACAAAGGAGCAGGGAGTCGTGCTCTTCCTCGTTGCCGGGATCGGGAACGCGGCCGCCGTGGTGCTCGCGATCCCGATGATGGCCGAACTGGTTCCAAAGCGTCACATGGGTGTGGCCACTGGGTTGCTGGCCGCGGCTGGCTCCATCGCGGCGCCGCTGGCCAGCTTGGTCGCCGGGACGCTCTCCGAGAGCTATGGCCCTCGCGTGATCTTCGCGGTGATGGCCGTCATGGTGGCGATCGCGCTGCTCCTCCTGTTCGGCGTGCGGGCGCCGCGGGAGCGGCTTGAGGTCACACCAGCCGAAGTGCCCACTTCCGCTGGTTAGCGATAGTCGACGACGCGCTCGTGATTGGACGAACATCCTCGATGGCCGTCGCTATTAGCGCAGGCTCTCCAGTTCACCGGAGTCACGCAAGAAATAGAAGGCGACCTGTCCCGCCAAGTGGCCGTAGCGCTTCAGCCATTGGACCGGGACGTTCCGGTCGTTTCCGAACACGAGAAAAAGCGCCGGAGCGGCCGTTTTCTCGAGGAGCCAGACGTGCTCAGCGATGATGGAGAACTTCGCCGGTGGCAGGCCGATTCCGCCAACGAGCGTGTAGTACCTGGCGTCGCCGACGATTTGCCCATCGGGTGAGACGAAGTCGAACCGCTTTGGAACGTTCGCCAGACTGCCGGGCGCGAGCGAAACCCCATAGCGTTGCCCAAAAATGACCCGCGCCATCTCTTCAAACCCTGCGGCACTGAGGGTTTGTTGCAAGTATCCGACCGAACTGCCGGCGGCGCTCGGTGCGTGGCCCAGATCGACCGCTGGGCCCTCGACCGCATAGAACATCCAGACCCTGCCTTGACGCTCGCTCTGGACCCGTCCTTGGTAGAGCAGGGCTTGGGTTGCCATGTACACGGCCTGGTGCGGGGCGATACCGGTGCCCTGGGCGATTTGTGCGTTTGTGGCGCCACTTGGAGCGATCGACCACAGATAGTTGAGAATCTTTTCGGCTTGGGTCATTTTGCGCTGCCGCCTTCTTGCGTCCGTTCTGGCGCGTGGATCTGACTCTCTATCGTCGACAATCGGGTCGCCTCAGCCCCCTGACCCGACGGATCGTAGAAACGCCGCCCAGCAAGTGCATCGGGCAAATGCTGCTGCTCGACAACGTGGCCGGGAAAATCGTGCGCATAGCGGTAGCCTGCCCCGTACCCCAAGTTTTTCATCAGGCCGGTCACCGCGTTCCGTAGATGGAGGGGCACGTCGAGATCGCCCGAGCGCATGACTTCGTTCATCGCCGCCTGGTAGGCACTTCCCGCCGAGTTGCTCTTCGGCGCGTTCGCGAGGTAGAGCGTCGCCTCCGCGAGCGCGAAATGCGCCTCGGGCATACCAACAAAATGGGTCGCCTGCTGCGCCGCCACCGCGACCATGAGCGCCTGCGGATCGGCCAAGCCAACATCCTCCGACGCCAGAATGACGAGGCGGCGCGCGACGAAAAGCGGGTCCTCACCCGCTTCGAGGATGCGGACCAGCCAGTAGACCGCGGCGTCCGGGTCTGAGCCACGAACCGACTTGATGAGCGCCGAGATCAGGTCGTAATGCTGATCGCCGGCGCGGTCGAACCGCAGGGCGCGCCGCTGCAGCGCGTCTGCAACCGAGTCTCGGGTGATTCGACGCTCGGCGGCGGCTTGGGCCGGCTCGGGAAGGGCGCTTCCGGAAGTCAGGCCGAGCCCGTCATCGCCGAGGCCCCCGGGGCCGACAGCTGCAATCACGGCGCCGGTCGAGGCGCCGGTCGAGTTGAAGAGAGGTGCGTCGGGGCCGACAGGCGGTCGGTGGCGCCCGATGGCGCCTGCGGCAGCCAGCTCCAGCGTGTTCAGCGCGACCCGCGCGTCACCGCCGGCCTGGTCGAGCAGGAACTCTCGCGCGTCGTCGTCTAGTTTCACGTGAAACATTCCCAGGCCGCGCTCTTGATCGCCGAGCGCCCGCTCGATCACCGTCGCGACCTGGTCGCGTGTCAAGGGTTCGAGTCGATAGATCCGCGAGCGCGATAGGAGAGCGCTGTTGACCTCGAACGACGGATTCTCGGTCGTAGCGCCGATCAGAGTGAGGAGGCCGCTCTCGACCGCCGGGAGGACCGCGTCCTGCTGACTCTTGTTGAACCGGTGAATCTCGTCGATAAACAGAATCGTGCGCTGGCCGAGCTGCTGGTGCGCCCGCGCATCCTCGGCCGCCCGCCGGAGATCGGCCACGCCGGCCGCGACACCACTGAGTGCGATGACGTATGCCTTGGTCTGGCGCCCGATCACATCGGCGAGCGTCGTCTTACCGGAGCCGGGCGGTCCCCAGAGAACCATGGAAACAAGGCGGTCCTCTTCGATCGCCCGGCGGAGCACCCGGCCGGGGCCAACGAGATGCTCCTGGCCAACAAACTCGTCGAGCGAGCGGGGGCGCATTCGCGCGGCGAGCGGCGCGGTTGCACTCACGTCGCCGCTCGGGGCCTCACCGCTCGCCGGCGCGAAGAATGAGGGCTGCGCTCCAGATCCACTCACCCGACGCGTCCGCCCGTGACCCGGGCCACCTGGCTGCACGGCAATCTCCAGCATTGACCTGCATCCGCAAGTACTCTTTGCCTATCTTACCGACGTGTGCACCCCGTTCGACGCATTCGGCGCGCGATCTCGCCCCCGCGCGGGTCAGCCAGCCATCGGCCGCGACACCCAAATGCGCAACTCCAAGGTCGCGGCTTGCCCACGACGTAGTGGCGGCGCAACATGCATATGTTTGCAAGTGCTTGGGCTTGCCCAAGCGAACCTATGCCAGTATCCTAGGTCCTGTCGCCACCGCCCATTCCGATAGGCTGAGGTCACGCATGCCGGGCATCCACAATGGCCACGTCCACCTCGAACGCGCACCCCTCATCGAGCTGCGGGACGTGACCTGTGGATACAACGGCACGCCAGTGCTGCATCGCATCAACCTCGCCATCCCGGAGGGGCAGCTCACTGGCATCGTGGGGCCAAGCGGAGCCGGCAAGAGCTCGCTGCTGCGCGCCATCCTCGGTCAACTCCGCCTCCACCAGGGTGTGGTGCGGGTCATGGGCGAGCCCGTCCGCGGGCGCCCGCCCGCCGGCGTTGGCTATGTGCCCCAGCTCGAGACGATCGATTGGAACTTCCCCGTCACCGTTGAAGAAGTCGTGCTCATGGGCCGCGCCGCCACGTCGGGCATCTGGCCCTGGCCATCGCGCGCCGATCGGCGCGCGATGAGCGAGCTGCTCGACCGCCTCGGCATCCTCGCCTACGCTCGCCGCCAGATCCGCGATCTCTCCGGCGGCCAGCAGCAGCGCGTCTTCCTCGCCCGGGCCCTCATGCGCAGTCCGCGGCTCCTGCTCCTGGATGAGCCCACCACCGGCGTCGACATCAAGACCCGACACGACGTGCTCCATTTGCTGCGCGAGCTCAATGACAGCGGCGTCACGATCATGCTCACGACGCACGACCTCAACGCCGTCGCGACCCATCTGCCGCACGTCGTCTGCCTCAACCACACCGTCATCGCGCAGGGACAGCCGAGTGAGATCTTTACGCCGGAGCTGCTAAGTCGAACCTACGGTGCGGAGATGCTCGTCGTGCGCGAGGGCAGCCTGATCCTGGTCGCCGAGCGCCTCACGGCCGAAGGTGACGCGACGGACGACGAGATTCTCGCGCCGCCACCCGCCGCGCTCAGTCTGCTCCAGTCGGTTCGCTAGCCCGGTGGAGATTCTGACCGAACCGTTTTCCTATGCCTTCTTCGCCCGCGGCGTCGCCGCCTCGGCGATCGCGGGCGGCCTTTGCGCGCTGCTCGGCGTCTTCATCATCCTGCGCGGCATGGCGTACATCGGTCACGGCCTGAGCCACGCGATATTTGGCGGCGCCGTCGTCAGCTACGTCGCCGAGATCAACTTCTACATCGGCGCCGGCCTGTGGGGCTTCATCTCCGGCCTTCTCATTCATGCCGTTACCAAGAAGCGGCAGATCGGCGCTGACGCGGCGATCGGGATCGTGACGACGGCGAGCTTCGCGATCGGCGTCGCCGTGATCAGCCGGGTTCGCAAATTCACCAAGAACTTCGAGGCTGCCCTCTTCGGCAACATCCTCGGGGTGACGCCCCAGGACCTTTTGGTCCTGGCCGGCGTCGCCGGCGTGACCGTTGTGGCCGTCTTTTTCCTCTACAAGCAGCTTCTCTTCGTGACCTTCGACCCTGAGGTCGCGTCGACCTACGGCGTGAACGCGGGCTGGGTGGACGTCGCATTCACGATGCTCCTCACAGCGAGCATCATCGCGTCCATGCAGGTTCTGGGGGTCACGATGATCGCGGCGGCGATCGTCATCCCCGCGGTGACGGCGCGGCTGCTCACGAATCGGTTCGCGACGTTGCTGTGGTTGTCCACGGCGATCGGCACGGCATGCGGGCTCGTGGGCATGTATGCCAGCTATTACCTCGACATCTCATCGGGGGCGACGATCGTCCTGGTGGCGACGCTCGCGTTCCTCGTCGCACTCGTCGTCTCGCGGGTGAGCACCCTGGCAAACCACAGTGTGCATCCAGCGCCGGCGGGCAACGTCGGAGCCCTCTTCGACTAAGGGCACTTGATCGGTAAATGAAGATGCGCGCCGCGGAACCGAGCCCAGAGGTCTAGGACGCTGCTGCCTGCTGGCAGGTGCGGCAGATGCCAACAATCGCGAAATGCTCGAAGTTCGCGGCGAAACCGTAGCGGTGCCGCAAATCGCGGGCAAACGGCTCGATGAGCGAGAGATCGAGGTCGATCTCGGCGCCGCAGCGCTCGCAGACGAGGTGCTGGTGGTGGGCATCCTCTTTGCGGTGCCACTTCGCGGCCCCGTCGTGGAAATGGGTGTGCGCGATGAGGCCCGCTTCCTCGAGCAGCTCGAGGGTGCGGTAGATAGTGGACACGTTCACCTGGGGGAAGCGTGGGTGGATGCGGCGATAGACGTCCTCCACCGCGATGTGACCACTCATCGACTCGAGCGTATCGAGGATGATCTCGCGCTGGAGTGTAAGTCGGGCGCCCCGCTCGCGTAGCGCGTCACTCAGATGCCCCACCGCCGCACCGCCCCTTCCGCAGCTACCGGCGACACCATAGCACGCGACCGGCGCAGCTACAACGAGCGTCCTTTGCGGCAAGGGGTTTTCGCAAACTATTGTTATTGCAATACATTGCATAACTGCACGTCGGTTGGTATCGTTCGTCCCGCGCTCAGGCCATTCTTCAGGCCATTCTTCAGGCCATTCTTCAGGCCATTCTTCAGGCCATTCTTTAGGGTAGGACGGGGCAATGGACTTCACGATCTCGCGGTCGCTAGCGCCTGTCCTGGCGGTCGTAATGCTCGCCGGTGCAACCTTTTCGGGCTGCGGGCCGCTCGCAGCCAGCCAGACGGGCTCCGCACGCCTCCGAGTCGTGACCACGGTAGCACCCCACGCCGATTTAGTGCGCCAGATCGCGGGAGACCGGGTCGATCTCGTCCAGCTCGTGCCCGATGGCGCTGACTCTCATTCGTTTGAGCCCCGGCCGTCGGATGCCGGCGCCTTGCGGGACGCGGATCTGATCATCTTCAACGGTTTGCACCTCGAGGTCCCGAGCCAACGCCTTGCCGATGCGAATCGTCGTCCCGATGCCAGGGTCCTTCTATTGGGAGACAGCACGATCACGCCGTCCGAATGGGTCTTCGACTTCTCATTTCCGGCCTCCGAGGGCGATCCGAACCCCCACTTATGGCTTGACATCACGTATGCTCGCCGGTTCGCGGAGCTCATCCGCGACCAGCTCGTCGAATTGGACCCGAAGAACGCGGACGATTACCGTCGCAATACCGACACGCTCAGCGGGCGAATGGAGCAGCTCGACGCGGCGATCTTCCAGGCGGTACGAGCGCTCCCGGAGAACAACCGTCGGCTCCTGACCTATCACGATAGTTGGGCCTATTTCGCGAGGCGCTATGGCATGTCGGTCATCGGCGCGATTCAGCCAAGCGACTTTTCGGAGCCCTCGCCGCGCGAGGTCGGCGCACTGATTGACCAGGTTCGCGCGACAGGCGTGCCGGCCATCTTTGGATCCGAGGTGTACCCCTCACGTGTGCTCGAGGTCATCGGGCAGGAAACAGGCGCCCGCTACGTCGATAGCTTGCGCGACGATGAGCTGCCAGGACAGCCTGGCCACCCCAATCACACGTATCTGGGCATGATGCTCGAGGACATGCGAACGATGTTCGGCGCGCTCGGCGGCCGCGTCGATATGTTTGACGGCATCGATCCCAGCCCCATCGCCCCATAGGTCACGGTCTTAGCAGCGACGGGTACTCGTTGCGCAGCGAGAGCTGGCCGCCTTCGAGCCTTGTTGCCCCGGCTTTGGTGTCCCTTATAATCCCCTAGCCAACATGGGCCGGGGTCCCGCCGCGCGCGGGGCTGGGCGGGATGACGCCCAGTACCACGGAGGGCCCGGGTTCACGGGGGGACGATGCCGAAGCGGACCTACCAGCCAAAACGAATTCCACGACGACGCGTACATGGCTTTCTCAAGCGTATGAGCTCTGCTGGAGGCCGTGAGGTGGTGCGTCGCCGGCGGCGCAAGGGCCGCAAGCTCCTGACGATCTAAGGCTCGCTCGGCTCACCCCATTTTGTCGTTATGACCACCGTTTCCGGTCAACCGCGTCCACGGGCGTATTCATGGTGACAAGCGATGCGCCGCGAGTTTCGGCTTCGGCGAGGTGCAGACTTTGAACGGGTGCGTGCCAACCGACGGAGTTGGGCGCACCCTTTGCTTGTTTGTTCCCTGGCCCCAGCGCCCAGCCCGGGTTTCACCCGAGTTGGATTTATCGTGGGCAGGCGCGTCGGCAACGCGGTAGCACGGAACCGCGTGAAGCGACGCATGCGCGAGGCCGTCCGCTCGCTGTACCCTCGACTGCGTCCCGACCACGATCTCGTTTTCATCGCCCGGCCGGCCGCGGTTACGGCGTCGGTCAACGACCTGGCGGCGGCAATTAGCTCGTTGACGCAGCGGGCCGGTTTGGTGGCGGGAGCTCGCGGTGGTCCGCCCCACGCAAACGCGGGCAAACCGATAGTGGGACAGACAGCACCGTGAAAGGGGTCGCACTCGGGTTGATCCACTTTTACCAGGTTGCTATCTCGCCGGCGGTGCCCCAATCCTGTCGTTTCGTCCCAAGCTGCAGCGCGTACGCGGCCGAGGCGATCGAACGCTACGGCGTCTTGCGCGGAAGCTGGCTCGGTATCCGGCGGATCTCACGTTGCAATCCGTTTCACGTGGGGGGTTACGACCCCGTTCCCTGACGTATTCGCGGTCGCGCGGGAGCAAACGCGGCCGTAATCAAACGCAATTTTTTGGCTGGCTGCGCGGACGGCGAGCCTCCTAGTTGAAAGGCTTCGGGTTTGGAAGGTTTCACCCAACTCTGGAACACGATTCTCGTCTGGCCCATCGAGGGCGCGCTGCTTGCGCTCACGGAAATGACGGGAAGCGCGGGCCTCGCCATCATCGTCTTCACCATCATTGTTCGGACACTCGTGCTGCCACTTGGGATCGCGCAAGCGCGCTCCCAGAAGGCAATGTTCGCTCTCCAGCCCAGGCTCAAAGAGCTCCAGAAAAAATACGCGGGCGATCGCCAGAAGTTCGCCGTGGAGCAGATGAAGCTCTATCAGGAAGCGGGCGTCCACCCGCTGGCAGGTTGCCTGCCCATGGTCGTGCAGATGCCGATCTGGTTCGCGCTCTACTCCGCGCTGAACAATCTCTCGAGCTCGCAGCACCCCGTCACCGCATTCCAGGCGCCATTCCTGTGGATCCCGAGCCTGGCCCATCCATCGATCCCCGACTTCTCGAATCCCGGCACCTATCCGCTGATCATCTTGCCCGTCCTGACGGCAGGCACCCAGTGGATGGTCCAAAAAATGAGTACCATGCCGCCGACGGATCCCCAGCAGGCGCAGATGAACCGCATGATGGAGTTCATGCCGCTCATGTTCCTGTATTTCTCGTTCCAGGTCGCCTCGGGTCTGGTGTTGTACTGGGTGGTGTCCAACCTCTACAGCATCGTTCAGCAGCGCTTCACAGTTGGCTGGGGAACGCTCCCATTCCTTGGCAGCGGCCCGGGCGGCAGTGGCCCGGGTTCGCCTGGACCCGAATCGTCAGGTAGCACCGAAGGGGCCGAGCGTCCAGCGCCGGCGAATCGGCGAGGAGGCTCTAATTCGACCGGCCGCAAGAGAAAAGGGAAGTAGCCGATGGAACCACAGAGCATCGAAGTCCACGCCCGCTCGACCGATGAGGCAATCCGCCAGGCGCTAAGCCAGCTCGGCGTGAGTCGGGACGAGGTTGAGATAGAGATCCTCGCCGAGGGCCGCTCCGGCGTCTTCGGTGTCGGGTCCCAGGACGCCCGGGTCCGCGTCACCGTCCTCACCGATGAGGCGGACGAGGACGAAGAAGACGACCCGTTCAACCGCCGCACACCAGAGGACGATGTCGCTCTTGATGACGAGGAGGACTACGAAGAGGAGGAAGAGCAGCAGCCCGAATCGGTGGCCGTCTCCGACGAGGATGCCGAGACGGCGCGAGAAACGCTCGAGCGGATGCTGGACCTTCTCGAGTTCCCCAACGTTGTCACGGTTCGCAACATCGAGCGCGAACGCGGGATCGCCAACGTTCATCTGGACGTCGCGGGTGACGACGTTGGACTCATTATTGGCCGCCATGGGGAGACCCTTGCCAGCCTCCAGTTCCTCTTGAATGCCTGTCTTTCCAAGCAGCTCCCGAAGGGGACCCGCGTCATCGTCGACGTCGAGCACTACCGCGACCGACGCGAGCAGTCGCTCCGTGGCATCGCCTTGCGCGCAGCAGACCGGGCCTCGCGAGACCGCCGTCCGGTTACGCTCCAGCCGATGCCTCCAAACGAACGCCGCATCATCCACCTGACCCTGCAAACGAGCCCGTTCGTGACGACGGAATCTACAGGCGAAGGCCTTGAGCGACGCGTTGTCATTACGCCGAAGCCCCGCGGCCCAGCTCGCCGCCCCAGCTATGGTGGCGGCTACCCGCGCAGCTACCGGAACTAACCTGGTCGGCGTAGCGCTCGTCCTTCAGTGAGCACGTTGGAACTGACAGACGTCGCGACGCCCGATTACGTGCTGGTTGGCCACGTGTGTCGCGACGTGCTCGGCCAAACCGAGCGCCCAGGGGGAACCGTCCTGTACGCCGGCGTAACCGCCCTCCGACTTGGTCGGCGTGTGGGCATCGTGACCTCCCATGGGCCAGACTTGGTGCTTCCCGAAGAACTCGCGGAAGCGCAGGTCATCAACATATTTGCCCCCGAGACAACGACGTTCCTGCACCAGCATGAACCGACTGGACGCGTGCTGACCCTGACCGCTCGGGCAGGTAACATCACCATCGCCGATGTCCCCGTCGCCTGGCGCACGGCGCAGATCATCCACTTCGCGCCAGTCGCATGGGAGGTCGACCGCGATGTCGGTCCGCTCCATGGCGCCAGCATGTTGGTCGCGACTCCTCAGGGCTGGCTCCGGCGGGCGACTGACACGGGCAACATCACGCCGGCGATCGAACGGCTCGCATCGCTGCCCATGGAAGCCCTCACCGCGGTCGTCGTTTCCTCGGAAGACGTCGGCGAACACGAGCAGCTCGTCGCGGCAATCGCGGCGCGTTGCCCGGTCGTCGCTGTGACCCGGGGACCCGAGGGCTGTACCCTCTACACGGGCGGGGTGCCGGCCCAGATTCCGTCCTGGGCGGCGCACGAGGCTGACAGCACGGGCGCGGGCGACGTTTTCGCCACGGCGTTCTTCATCCGCCTGAGCGAGACTGGCGATCCCGCAATCAGCGCGCGCTTCGCCGCCTGTGTTGCTGCGCGATCCGTCGAGGGTGAGGGAGTGGCGCGCATCCCAACGCGGCAGCAAGTGGAACACGAGCTGGCCCAGAGAGCACCGCGATGACCGACCCCGGCGTTTCCGTCGCGGTCAGAACACAGGGTAGGGCGCCATGGCGCGCGTGATCGCCGTCGCCAACCAGAAGGGAGGCGTCGGCAAGACCACGACCGCGGTGAATCTCGGCGCGTATCTCTCGATCTCCGGGCGGGTGCTCCTCGTCGACCTCGACCCCCAGGCAAATGCCACCAGCTCGCTCGGCTTCGCGCCGAAGGCGCTGGAGCGCTCAATGTACGATGTGTTGCTCGGCACCAGCGATCTCGAGGAGATTGTCGTCACGACCAACGAGCCTGGTCTGGACCTCGCACCCTCGAGCCCGGCGCTCGCCGCCGCGCAGGTCGACCTTGTCGACGCGCCCGATCGAGAGCTTCGGCTCCGCCGCGCGATCGCGACCATCGCACCCGCGTACGACGTCGTCGTCATCGATTCGCCACCATCGCTCGGGCTCCTGACGATCAACGCGCTTGCCGCCGCGGACGGACTTGTCGTGCCCGTTCAGTGCGAGTACCTTGCCCTCGAAGGGCTCGGGCAGCTCATGGAGATCATCGGCGCCGTGCAGGAGGAGCTGAATCCGCGGCTCGAGCTCATCGGCGTCGTGCTCACCATGCACGACACCCGCACCAACCTGAGCACACAGGTCGCGGATGAGGTGCGGCGCCATTTTCCGAGCCAGACGTTCGAAAGCATCGTTCCGCGATCGATTCGGCTCAGCGAGGCGCCCAGCTACGGCCAGTCGATTCGAAGCTATGACGCGGCCTCGAGGGGCGCACTCGCTTATGCCGGCCTTGCCGAAGAAGTCTTACGACGGGGGTATGCACCATGAGCCAGGAGGGATCCGGCAGCCACCCCCGGGGTGGGCTCGGCCGCGGTCTTGACGCGCTGATTCCGCGCCCCGGCAGCGCAGTCCGCGACGTCGAAGTCTCGCGCATCCGGCCCAACCCCGCCCAGCCCCGGCAGCGCTTCGAGCCGGAGCCGTTAGAGGAGCTGGCCGCATCGATCAAGGAACACGGCGTGCTCCAGCCGCTCATTGTTACCCGCTCGCTGGACGGCTACACGCTCATTGCCGGCGAGCGCCGGCTGCGCGCCGCGAAGCTCGCCGGTCGCGCGACCGTGCCGGTGCTTGTGAAGGAGGCGTCGCCGCAGAACGCGCTCGAGATCGCATTGGTCGAGAACGTACAGCGCGCCGATCTCACACCACTGGAAGAGGCCACCGCCTACCGCGAGCTGATCGCGAGCCACAATCTGACGCAGGAGCAGGTCGCCACACGCGTGGGACGCAGTCGCGCAGCCGTCACCAATCGGCTGCGCCTGCTTGCACTGCCGCCGCGAGCCACCGAGCTGCTGGCGGAGGGCTCGATCAGCGAGGGCCACGCGCGGGCGTTGCTCGGCTGTCCAGACGCGACGTTGCTCGAAGCCCTGGCAGAACGCGTCGTGCGCGATGGGCTCAGCGTCCGCCAGACCGAGGAGCTGGTCCGGCGCGCGCAAGCCGCTGCCGAAGCCGAGCCGACCGTTGCCGCTGAATCCACGTCCGGGCCAAGCGTCTTCGAGGAGCAGTTGCAACAGGCGCTCGGCACCCGAGTCCAGATCGTGCGCTCGCGGCGTGGCGGGCGCCTCGTCGTACACTACTACGACGATGAGCAGCTTGAGGGCATCGTAGAGGCGATGCTCGGAACGCAGGGTTAATGACCGCTATTTCGGCCGTTCTCCCGGCCTACAACGAAGAAGCGTTGATCGAGGCCACGGCAACGACCGTCGCCGGCGTCTTGAACGAGCTCGTGGATGACTACGAGGTGATCGTCGTCAACGACGGCTCCCGCGACCGAACACAGGAGATCGTGGAAGCGCTCTCCGATAAGGATCCGCACATTCGCTGCGTCACCCACCCGGTGAATCGCGGCTATGGCGAGGCGCTTCGGACCGGGTTCTCGTCGGCAACGAAAGAGCTGATCTTTTTTACGGATGGCGATAAGCAGTTCGACATCCGCGAAATCTCGCGATTTCTTCCCGAGATTGAGCATGCAGACATGGTCGTCGGCTACCGTCGACCACGTCGCGACCCGCCGGTCAGGCTCGTCTACGCCTGGGGCTGGAAGCTGCTGGTTACCACCCTCTTCGGCTACGCGGCGCGCGATATCGACTGCGCCTTCAAGCTCTTTCGGCGTGCGGTCTGGGAAAGCATCGAGGTCCGCTCCGGCGGCGCTACGTTCAGCGCTGAGTTGCTCGTTCGAGCTCGCCGCGCAGGGTGCCACATCGTCGAGTTGCCAGTCACCCACCTTCCGCGCGAGGCCGGCAAGCCGACCGGCGGCAACCCGAAAGTGATCATCCGCGCCTTTCGCGAGCTGATCTGGCTCCGGCTCCACCTCAGCGGCGACCGTCGCGCGGCAGCGGCACGCTGACGCGGAGCATTCCCGCGCCTATGCGGGTGCTCGCGGTCGCCCCGACACCATTCTTCGGTGACTACGGCTGCCATGTTCGCATCTTCGAAGAGGTGACCGCGCTCGCGGCCCACGGCGTCACGACGACGATCGTGACATACCCATTCGGCCGTGACCTGCCAGGGATCGCGATCCACCGCGCGGCCCGCTCGCGCCGCCACCGCATCATCGCACCCGGCTCGTCGTCCCAGAAGTTCGCGCTGGACGTCGCCCTGCTGGCACGAACGCTGGCGGTGGCACGCCAAACGCGGCCGCATCTGATTCATGGCCACCTTCATGAGGGAGCGCTGGTCGGGTGGCTTGTTTCCCGCCTGCGCGGGGTGCCCCTCGTCTTCGATTTCCAGGGCAGCCTGACCGCGGAGATGGTGGACCACGGTTTCCTAGCGCCGCGAGGCCCCGCCCACGCCGGCTTTCACTTGCTGGAGCGCTGGATCGTCCGCCGCGCCGATGCCATCGTGACCAGCACCATGCAGGGGGCCCAGTTCCTCGTGGACGAGTTCGGCTGCCTGCCGAGCCGTATCCACGCGGTTCCAGACGGCGTGAATGTGGAGCGCTTCGCACCGATCGGTGGTGACGAAGCCCGCCGCGTCCGCGCCGCCGAGCTGCGCGCCGCACTCGGAATCCCGGCCAGCCGACCGGTCGTCGCATACCTGGGCCTGCTCGCCGAGTACCAGGGAATTACGCATCTCCTGCGGGCGGCCGAGACACTGATTGGCGAAGGAGTGAACGCCCACTTCCTTGTCATGGGGCACCCCGGCGAGGCGCGCTACCGCATTCTGGCGGAGCGACTCGGACTCGCCGACCGCGTGACGTTTACCGGCGCAATCCCGTACGAGCATGCGCCCGATTACCTCGCACTTGCCGATGTAGCAGTCTCCCCCAAGCTCTCGCTCACGGAGGGCAATGGCAAGCTGCTGAATTACATCGCGATGGGGCTCCCGACCGTCACCTATGACACTCGGGTCAGTCGCGAGATCCTCGGCGAGCTGGGAATCTATGCCCCGCCCGGGGACTGGTCCGCCCTCGCGATCGAGCTCAAGGGAGCCTTACGCGACCCGAACGCCGCCCACAGCCGGGGCAAAGCCCTCCGGCGCAAAGCGATGGCAGACCATCAATGGGCAGATTCCGTACAGACGCTGCTCGCCGTCTACGAGCGGTTGCTTAGCCCGCAACCGGCGCGGCGTTGACGCCGGTCCGGGCAGGCGCAAAGGGGCGTGCTACTTGGTCGCCCCAATGCGGAACATGTTCGTCCCGCAGACTTCGCACTGACCCGACGTGGCAGGGCGACCGTTCTTGAGGGTCACCTGCTTGGCGTCCTTCATTGTCCGCTTTTGTCGACACCGAACGCAGTACGCTTCCATTTCGAACTCCGTTTCAGGATTGGACAAGCTGACCTAGTAGCTCATCGTCGTGACCCGATTTTCATTCTAAACGATGCGGCCTGAGCCGCGTACGGCGATTCACGGCAATGAGACACTGATTGCTCGCCTCGAAACTGGTGGCTATACTCCCTTGAAGCCCACAAGTGGAGTGCCGTTTGGCCAGCCTCGCCGAGTTGCACAACGAGGTCCGCTGGGCCCTCGAGGCCGGCGATCTCCCACGGGCACGCGAGCGATGTGAACGCATTCTCGCCGCCCGACCCGAAAACGTTCAGACCATCCTGTTGCTGGCCGAGGTCGATCTCGAGGAGCGCAAGTTCCGCACCGCGAGTGCGGGATTCGAGCGGGTGCTGCACAGCGACCCTGAGGCCTACCTCGCGTACGCCGGGCTGGGGATTGCCTACGACCAACTGAAAAAGGCCAAGGGCGCGGTACGCTGGTATACCCGTGCACTCGACCTTGACCCAGCGAACGCCGCCATCCGGCAGGAGCGCGACCGGCTCTTCGGTGAGGCGTATCCGGACCGTACGCCGCCACTCGGCCTCACGCGCTTTGCGCTCGGGCGCCAGCTCTTCCAGAGCGGATTTCGGGACGAAGGGATCGCCCGCCTTCGTTCGGCCCTGGAGCGCCATCCGGAGCGGGCGGAGATTCGGCTCGTTCTCGCCGAGGGGCTCTGGGCTATGGGTAAGTCCGCCGCGGCGAAAGAGCTCTGCCAGGAGATCGTGCTGAACGAGCCCCGCGTGGTGAAGGCAAACGCCTTGCTCGCATGCATCGCGGCAGAAAGCGGCGACTATGCCCGCTGTCAACAGGTGCTGGACGACGTTTGCGCCCAGGATCCTGACGGACACATCGCCGGCTACATCATCGCGCAGTCCGCGATCCCGGAGCCCGCGGCCGTCGACTTGCCGTTGCAAGTTGAGCAGCAGGAGGCTCCGCGGCAGGTCGCGGACGATAATAGTCCTCCGGCGCATTGGGTGCGGTGGATGCGGGAGGCGCTCTGGTCTGCGCTCCGCCTCATCAAACCCGCCGTCGACGAGGTTGCGGCCTCGCGCGCGGCATGGGTGCGTATGGTTCCGCACCTTGGCGAGGACGAGACTCCCCCAGGCACGGCGGCCAGCACTCCCGGGGCGCCCCAACCCTACGATGACAATGATGATCGCACCGAGGTCATTTACCCCGGTTCGGCGCGTAAGCGGCGCCGCCCGAGCGACCACAATTAGGCCGATGCCCGGGGCCGGTGGCGAACTGGCGCCTGCGAGCATACGGGCCATCTGAGGAGAGACATCCCCTGTGAGTGAGCGAACGCTTGTGATCGTGAAGCCCGATGGCGTGCAGCGGGGTTTAGTTGGCCCCATCCTGGCTCGACTGGAGGCGCGCGGCCTAAAAATCGCTGCCCTGCGCTTCCTGAACGTCCCAAGGGAGCTGGCGAGCCGCCACTACGCGGTCCACGAAGGCAAACCCTTTTACCAAAGCCTGATCGAATACATCACCTCCGGGCCGGTCGTCACTGCAGTCTTCGAGGGGAAAGACGCTGTAGCCGTGGTCCGCGCCACCGTCGGCGCCACGAACCCCGCCAACGCGGCGCCGGGCACGATTCGCGGCGACTGGGCTCTCGAGATTGGCCGCAACCTCATTCATGCGTCCGACAGTGTGGAAAACGGCCAGGCCGAGGCGGCGCTGTGGTTCCCGGGCGGCGAGCTCGTGGAGTGGCGGCGGGACACGGAGCGCTGGATCTCAGAGACGCCATAAGGGTCATCGGCGAGCGCAAGACATAACCGTCGTGTTACAATTACACGATGATCACCCCCCCGGCAGACCCTCGGGCGACTGCTCGGCCTGCTGGCCTTACCGACACCATCTGGGCCGGTTTCGACCTTGTCCATCGTCATTTCTGGCTGTTGATCCTGCCCATCGCGGTCGACATCTTGATGTGGTTGGGCCCGCAGCTCTCGGTCGCACCCATCGTCGATGGCTGGAGCACGAGCGCCGCTGCGCCGGCTGTGGCAGATGATGTCCTGGCCCGGTCGATGGATGAAGCGCGTGGCGAGCTCCTGCGAAGCGGCGACGCGCTGAAGCGCTACAACCTGCTTTCGCTGCTCGCGCTGCCCGTGCTCGGGTTGGGGATTCCGAGCTCCCGTGCCGGGCTCAGCGGGATCGGTCCAGTGCTGCCGATCCAGTCTGAAAGCTGGGCGAGCCTGACCATTATCGGCACGGTGATGCTGGGCCTGGTTCTGGCCGCGGTCTACTACGGACTGCTGGGGCATCTGGTGCGCGAGGGGGTACTTCGCGCGCGCGAGTTCGCACGGGACCTGCCAACCGTCCTGAGCGCGCTGTTTACCTTGTTTGGGCTGCTGATCGTGGTTGGGATGGCGGTCGGCGTCCCGATGGGCGCCCTCTTGACCGCCATGCAGGCCGCATCGCCCGCGCTCGCCAGCCTCATCGGACCGATGATAATCGGGGTGCTGCTCTGGGCCATGGTCTACCTCTTTTTTACCATTGACGCACTCTATGTGAGCCAGGTATGGCCAGCAAGCGCGGTGCAAAACAGCGTTCGCGTTGTACGGCACAACTTCTGGTCCACCCTCGGCTTTATCGCGGTGTTCTTGCTCATATTTTCGGGCTTTCCCCTCGTTTGGGACCGCCTAGCCACGACACAGGGGGCGCCGGGGGTAATGGTCGGCATCGTGGGGCACAGTTACATCTCAAGCGCGCTGGCAGCGGCCAGCATGACGTATTATAAGGAGCGGTTCGAACGTATGATCGCCTCGCATGAAGGGTCCAATGCCCCCGTGGCCCCTGTGAGAAGTTGAGCATCTGGCGGATCCCCCCGGTCCGCACTCAGCGCGAGCCAATCATTTGCGGCCTGCGTAAAAACCCAGGCGCGCGAGCTTTCGCGCGTGCCGAACCACGAGGGTAATAAGTGACCTATACAGCGGCTGATATTCAAGTTCTCGAAGGCCTCGAGGCCGTTCGACGCCGTCCCGGGATGTACATCGGGAGCACCGACCAGCGGGGGCTCCACCATCTGGTCTATGAAGTTGTGGACAACGCCGTCGACGAGGCCCTCGCGGGCCGCTGCTCGGAGATTTTCGTCAAGATCTCGGAGGACGGTCACGTGTCCGTGGCAGACGACGGCCAGGGCATTCCCGTCGATATCCACCCGGGCACCGGACGCCCAGCGCTCGAGGTCGTCATGACGATCCTCCACGCGGGCGGCAAGTTCGGCGGCGGCGGCTACAAGGTCTCGGGCGGCCTGCACGGCGTCGGCGTCTCGGTCGTAAATGCCCTCTCCACCCACCTCGTCGCCGAGGTCCGACAGAACGGCAGCCGATACTGCCAGGAATATCGCCGCGGCACGCCGCAGGGTCCTGTCGAGAGGATCGGCACAGCCAGCGATCATGGCACCACGATTACGTTCCTGCCGGACACGGAGACGTTTGCGGAGCTGGACTACAGCTTCGACATCCTCTCGCAGCGATTCCGCGAGATGGCCTATCTCACGAAAGGCCTCCGCATCAAGTTTGTCGACGAGCGCGAGGATCGCGAGGTCTCCT
>Ga0209726_10001733_pt1 | contig 34205 bp, 15 predicted proteins | sample Subgrocontami54m_FD_187453 | JGI IMG/M metagenome (GOLD analysis project Ga0209726, IMG submission 187453) | Subsurface groundwater microbial communities from S. Glens Falls, New York, USA - GMW46 contaminated, 5.4 m (SPAdes) (version 3) | ecosystem: Environmental > Aquatic > Deep subsurface >...
CGAGCCGTATTTTCAATTCACCGCGGAATACTTACGAAGATGAACCGGCATATCGAAAACGTATTGCCGCTGATCTTCAGTTATCCAAAACCATTCTAGAAAAAGAACTGCAGACCAAAATCCGCGCCCTCGTCTGGCCATATGGCAGATACAACCAGATCACCCTCGAGGAAGCCAAAAAAATAGGATTCTCTCTTAGCTTAGGATTAAATGATCAACGCGCTGACAGCCGCCGCCTTGACGGTATGCCCCGTTTCCTTGTTTACAAAAATCCCGAACTGAAACAACTTCTCAAAGACTTAGGGCTCGCTAAAGACCAGCTTGTCCAAAAACGAATTGTTCAAATGGATCTAGATTTAATCTACGATGATGATCCGCAACAGACAGAACTCAATCTTAATGAATTCTTAGAACGCATTAAGGCTCTGCAAGTAAACACCGTCTATCTTCAAGCCTTCGCGGACCCCGAGGGAACAGGAAATATTAAAGAAGTCTATTTCCCTAACCGCGTGCTTCCCATGCGATCCGATCTGTTTACCCGTGTTGCCCATCAGATTAAAACACGACTGGAGATTGAGGTGTACGCCTGGATGCCGATGCTCAGCATCGTCCTGCCGGACCAGAAATTCAATGATTCCTTGCGCGTGAAAGAATTTAAAGATAAAACCATTCGCTTAAGTTCATCCTGGTATAACAGGCTTTCACCCTTTAGTCCTCAAACACACGAGATTCTAAAAACGCTTTACGAGGATTTGGCTATTCATTCCTCCATGGACGGAGTCGTCTTTCAGGATGACGGTTATCTCAACGATTTTGAAGATTTCCAGAAAGACGCGCTACCCTTTTACCTAAACATTACCCAAGGAGACCTTAAAGATCCTCAAGAACTTACAAAAGAACAAAGACAAAAATGGACAGATGCCAAAACAAACCAGCTTATTTCCCTCACGGAAGTATTGAAAAAGGCGGTCCTATTTTATCGCCCTGAAATTAAATTTGCCCGCACTTTCTACGCGCCTGTCTTAACTGATCCGGATGCGGAGGAATGGCTGGCACAGAATTATCAAAAAAGTTTAGACGCCTACGATTATGTCGTGATTATGGCCTATCCCTCCATGGAGGGAATTTTAAAGAGTGACACGCGGGCATGGCTTGAGAACCTCGTCAAACAATCCCTCTTATTTCCAAACGGGCTTCAAAAAACTGTTTTTAAAATTCAAACCTACAATTGGGATAAAGAAAAATGGATTAAAGGTTCAACGCTTGATCATTGGTTAAGAACGCTCGTCAAAACTGGCGCTCAAAATTTAGCCTATTATCCTGATGACCTTTTTGAAAATCAACCGCGTTTATCCATCATCCGACGCATGATGGCAACAGAGGATTTCCCGTTCAAAAGAGATAAATAGTATGCCAATTATTTATAATTTCGTTTTTTATTATCCGCTTCTAATGTCCTTCTTCTTGATTTTCGGAGGGCTGATTTACCATTTTTTTAGAGAAGGGAAATCGGATATTGAGAACCTGGGCGATTACCCCATGGTCTCAATTCTACTTCCTTGCCACAATGAAGAAAGCTGTATCGCGGAAACCATCCAATATTTACTGCGGATTGATTATCCCGATTACGAGATTATTGCTATCGATGATGGCTCCAAAGATAAAACACCACAGATTCTCGAAAAATTAAGCACGCGGATTCCCCAATTAAGGGTGATCCGCTTAACCAGCAATAGAGGGAAAGGGACGGCTTTAACAATGGGCGCGCTTTCCGCGCGGGCGGAATACCTTGTCTGTATCGATGCTGATGCCATTCTGGATAAAAAAGCTGTTAAATATTTTATATGGCATTTCCTGAAATTCCCGCGGGTTGGCGCTATTACAGGCAATCCGCGTGTCCGTAACCGTACGAGCCTTCTGGGAAAAATCCAAGTTGGGGAATTTTCATCCATCGTGGGGATGATTAAACGTACTCAGCGCGTCCTTGGTAAAATATTTACCGTCTCCGGGGTTGTCGCGGCTTTCCGCAAAAGAGCCCTTCTGTCCGTTGGATTCTGGAGCAACGATATGGTGACCGAAGACATTGATGTCAGCTGGAAACTTCAACTGCGATTTTGGAATATTCATTATGAACCGCGGGCCCTGTGCTGGATTCTTATGCCAGAAACGTTTCAAGGATTCTGGCGTCAGCGTTTACGCTGGGCGCAGGGAGGAAGCGAGGTCCTTAAAAAATACCGAAAGGCTATTTTAGACTGGCGGCAAAGACGTATTTGGCCGATTTATCTAGAATATTGCCTGAGTATTTTCTGGGCTTACGCTTTTTGGTTAACGGTTTTTATGTTCCTGCTTGGCCGATTCTTTGACCTGCCGGCCAATATGGTTGTCCGCAGTATCCTTCCGGGCTGGACAGGGGTTATTTTGGCTATGATCTGTCTGACACAACTCATCATCGGACTTCTTGTTGACAGCCAATTTGAAAAAGGTATGTATAAACTCTTTTTTTGGCTCATTTGGTATCCGATGATTTATTGGTTAGTTAATGCCCTGGTGACAATCATTGCTTTTCCCTTAGCTTTATTTAAACGCAAAGGGACATTAGCCGTCTGGGAACATCCGGACAGGGGGCTTGCTTAATGCGTAGAGAGACACAGGAATCCTTTATTATTAATAAAAAAGAGCTGTTGACTCCTTTCCGCAAGGGGAGCGAATTCAGTTTTATGCTCCTGGGGCTAATTGTGTGGTTTTTTATGCTGCGGCCATTTCTTATTCTCTTGTTGTGGATGCTGGGTGTTAAATTTTTCCTTTACCACATGGTCACCCTCAAGGGGATATCGGGTCTTTTTGAAAAAAGTATCCTTTTTTTGAGTATTATTTTATTCATTTTCTTCCTTGTACGCGGCTGGAATGTTTACAATTCTACTAAATTCAAGAATGCCAATCGTAGAAAAAATGTCCGAGATGTTTCTTCCGATGACCTAGAATCTTTTTTTCAAATAAAAAAAGGAGGGCTTGAAAAAATTCATGCCTGGAAGACTCTCTCTGTGGAATTTACCGACCGCCATAGTATTAAATTCAAATCCATAACCGCCCCTCAAGAAAAAAACATTGAAGGCCGCTTTAAACCCTCGTGATACAAAATTCTAGCAAGCTTTTATATACGTCATTTTCTAAAGTATTTCTTGACATTCTGCCTAGTTTATGTAGTATACTTTAATCGGGAAATTGATATAACCTAATCTTATTAACCCCGCCGAAAAGGAAATATCTCCCTGAGATTTTTCCTGGCGGCCCTTCGGGCGTCCCGCCTTGGCGGGACGAGTTAAAGGAGATCCTATGGATATAAAATTAATGGTGCAAAGCACCCCCAACCCAAATGCGCTCAAATTCGTCTTAAATGTGCCTGTGCGATTGGAAGGAAACGTAAGCTTCAAAAATGGGGCTAAATGCACTTATAATCCATTGGCGAAGGCCATCTTTGACTTAAGTAATTTTATCAAAGAAGCGTATTTTTTCGATAATTACATTACAGTGACTCAAGATGGAACGGCCGATTGGGATGAATTAGAAGAGAAAATTAAAAAAACGATTTTAGAAAATATAGAGAAACATGACCCCAATTTTAAAACGGAAGAGTCCGAAACGAAGTCTCCTCACCCAGTGACGGTGTCTCAAGGGCCAGAAATTGCTCAAATTAATTCTATTTTAGATGAAACCGTACGGCCGGCGTTGCAGATGGACGGAGGGGATATTCAGGTGGTGGCTTACCAAAATAATACCGTTAAGGTTTTTTATCAAGGGGCCTGCGGATCGTGTCCTAGCTCAGCGATGGGAACGCTCAAGGCGGTTGAAAACATTCTCAAAGATCAATTTAATCCGGATGTGGTAGTTGAATTAGCGGAGAATTATTAAATGTTTAAAATTAACCGAAGAATCGAATACGCCTTGATTGCCTTACGACATATGAGCCGTAAACAGCCCGGACAATTAACTTCAGCGAAAGAAATTTGTGATATTTATACTACTCCGTTTGATCCAACTTCACGCGTCCTGCAAATTATGACGCAACACGGTGTTTTACAGGCTGTGCAAGGGGCCCACGGGGGATATTTAACGGTAAAAGATATTTCCAAAATTACTTTACGAGAATTGTCCTCTTGGATTGTAGGGCCTATTGAGATTACGAATTGTTTTCATGGAAATAATTCCCACTGTGAAGTAACGGCCAGTTGCAATATTATATCTCCCATGCTTAATCTCAACGAAAGGCTCAATAAATTGTTTGGGGAAATTGTAATTACCGATTTAATTGAGTCCAGGCATCAAGCAGAAAAAGGCATCCGAGGGAAACCCATGATTGTTTAATCACCCCGCAGATCCGCCTTTGGCGGAGATGCGGAAGATTGGTGATTAACCCCCAGCGTTTTGGTTTTCGCAGCGTAAGCGAAGAAAATCAGCAGGGGGTATTTAAATAAAGAGAAGAATGACTAAAGCCGCCAATGAAAAATTATTGAATGAGAAAACGATCGAAGAGAATATTCTCTCTAGCCGCGACTATAAATACGGTTTTTATACCGATATTGAAATGGATCGGGCTCCAAAGGGCTTAAATGAAGATATTATCGCTTTCATTTCAGAGAAGAAAAATGAACCTAGCTGGATGCTGGAGGGACGACTCAAGGCGTATCGGCATTGGAAAACCATGAAGGAGCCCAAGTGGCCTAATTTTGAATATGGGCCCATTGATTACCAGGCGATCAGTTATTACAGCGCGCCTAAGGGACAAAAAAAAGGACCCAAATCTATCGATGAAGTGGACCCTGAGTTACTTAAAGCCTTTGAAAAACTTGGTATTCCCTTAACCGAGCAAAAACGTTTAACCGGGGTCGCGGTGGATGCTGTGTTTGACAGTGTCTCCGTTGGAACCACCCACCAATCAGAATTAGCCAAAGTAGGGGTTATTTTCTGCTCGATGTCAGAGGCCATTCAAAATCACCCTGACTTAGTCAAAAAATATATGGGATCAGTTGTCCCTTACAGCGATAATTTTTTTGCCACACTGAATTCCGCTGTTTTTAGCGATGGATCCTTTTGTTATATTCCCAAAGGCGTCCATTGTCCTTTAGAGCTTTCAACCTATTTTAGAATTAACGCGGCGGAATCAGGACAGTTTGAACGCACCTTGATTATTGCCGAAGATGACAGTTATGTCAGTTATTTGGAAGGTTGCACCGCGCCTATGCGGGATGAAAATCAACTTCACGCGGCGGTCGTTGAGCTTATTGCCTTTAACAATGCCGAAATAAAATATTCCACGGTTCAAAATTGGTATTCGGGAAATAAGGAAGGTAAGGGAGGCGTTTATAATTTCGTTACCAAAAGAGGCAAATGCGCGGGAAAAAATTCTAAAATTTCTTGGACTCAAGTAGAAGCCGGGTCAGCCATTACCTGGAAATATCCTAGCGTTATTCTCCAAGGAGATCATTCCGTTGGAAAATTTTATTCGGTGGCTCTAACCAATCATCGGATGCAGGCGGACACGGGAACGAAGATGATTCATATTGGAAAAAATACCAAAAGCACGATTATCTCTAAAGGGATTTCCACGGATGAATCTAACAATAATTATCGCGGGTTAGTCAAAATACTCCCTTCGGCGGATGGGGCGCGTAACTATTCCCAATGCGATTCCATGCTGGTAGGCAATAAATGCCATGCCAACACCTTCCCTTATATAGAGATCATGAATCCTACCGCTGTCATGGAGCACGAAGCATCTACTTCTAAAATTAACGCGGAACAGCTTTTTTACTTACGTTCACGAGGGCTTGATATGGAGGGGGCTGTTTCCTTAATTATCAACGGATTCTGCAAAGATGTCTTTAAGGAACTCCCCATGGAATTCGCCGTCGAGGCGGTTAGGTTGTTAGAGATGAAATTAGAAGGGAGCGTGGGGTAACAATGTTACAAATCAAAAACTTACATGTTTCTATTAACGATACAGAAATTATTAAAGGGATTGATTTAACCATTCACTCCGGTGAGGTTCACGCGATCATGGGGCCTAATGGGTCGGGGAAAAGCACATTAGCCAAAGTGATTGCCGGACATCCCGAATATCAAGTAACAAAGGGTGAAATTATTTATGAAAATAATTTTAAAAAGATTAATATTCTGGAGCTAGAACCGGAAGAGCGGGCCAAAGAAGGAATATTTTTAGCTTTCCAATATCCGGTGGAAATTCCTGGCGTCGCGACTTCCACTTTCTTGCGAGCGGCCTTCAATGAGGTTTGCCGTCATCAAGGCGCCGAAGAGATGGATCCATTAGAATTTGATGAACATATTAAAACTAAATTAAAATTTTTAAGCATGGACGAAAAATTTCTTAGCCGTCCTCTTAATGTCGATTTTTCCGGCGGCGAGAAAAAACGTAACGAAATTCTCCAAATGGCCATCCTTAACCCTCGTTTGGGGGTGTTGGATGAAACAGATTCTGGCTTGGATATTGATTCCTTGCGAATCGTCGCTGACGGCGTCAATAAACTTAAACGCAAAGATAACGCCCTTCTGGTCATCACCCATTACCAAAGACTTCTTAATTACATCATTCCTGATTTTGTCCACATCCTCTACGATGGGAAAATTGTGCGTTCCTCAGGGAAAGAACTTGCCTTAGAAGTGGAGGCTCAAGGATATGATAAGTTTCATTGATCAATTTGATCAAAATTTTACGGAAATTATAAAAACAACTCCGCCTTGGTTTAATCAACTAAGACAAGAAGGATTAACGCGTCTAAACCAAATGAGTTTCCCTTCGACCAAGGATGAAGAATGGAAATATACCAATATTTCTTCTCTTTTGCAAAGAACTTACCAATTTCCTACACAAACCACTCTCCTAGAAACTGAAGAATTTCAGACTTACACCGATACAGATTCTATTCTCATTGTCTTTATCAACGGACAGTTTTCGGCTCAATATTCTCGTCTATCAAAAGTCCCCACAGGAGTAACCGTCACTTCTTTAGCCGAAACGTTACGCAATAACAACGGCGTTCCTCTACAAAAAATATTAACCACTTATGACGCGCAACAAGAGTCTATTTTTGCGCTGCTAAACAAAATCATGCTCAAAGATGGCCCCATAATTACCCTTGCAGATAATACTATTTGTCCTGATCTTATTCATGTTGTTCACGTGACAAGTCCTTCGCAAAAAGAAATTATTACTTGCCCTCGGAGCTTAATTAGCATCGGGAAAAGTGCGCAAGCCAATGTTTTAGAAAGCCATATTTGTTTAAACGACAACGATATTTATTTTACCAACGCCGTCACCGACATTGCCTTAGGAGAAAACGCTACCCTGTATTACTGCAAAGCCCAGAAAGAAAGCTCCAAAGCATTCCATATCAACGCCACGCGGGTCGCCCAGGAACGCGACTCTACCTTTCATAGTTTTGTTTTAACTACGGGAGGACAGATCACCCGTAACAATTTAGACATTTCTTTAAACGGAGAAGGGTGTTCCGCGTTCTTAAATGGATTATACGCTCCCTACGACACCCAACTTGTAGACAATCACACGTCCGTTGACCATCGCTACCCCAACAGTACGAGCAACCAACTTTACAAAGGAATTTTAAATCACGCGGCGCGGGGAATCTTCAATGGAAAAATCATTGTCCGTTCCATCGCCCAGAAAACAAATTCGTATCAGTTAAATAAAAATCTTCTTTTAGGGAAAGATTGCAGGATGGACACCAAACCCCAGCTGGAAATTAGCGCGGATGATGTCAAATGCACCCATGGAGCAACCATCGGACAACTCAACGAAGAAGAGCTCTTTTATCTGCAGACACGCTGTATTCCTAAAAAAATGGCCGTCAAAATACTGGCTGAAGGTTTTATTAACGATATTATTGAACGGATTTCCTCCAAGGAAATCCGTTTAAAATTAAATGCACTACTTATGCCTGCTTTTGCTACCCTTGGAGAACAGGCAGGTAAGGAAGGTGAATAAAAAAGGGTTAAGGAAAAAATTTCCCTAACCCTTAAAACCTATAGCTCAAAACGCTCTCACCTGACGAACAATTATAATATGACACATTTAATTTTAATTGTCAAGAAAAATTGAGAGAAAAAATTCGAGAACATGTTTAGCTCGCTTGTGATACCTACATATTCTCTAATAAACGGCCCCGGTGGGATTCGAACCCACGCCATCTCGTTCGTCAAGCGAGAGCTCTATCCATTTGAGCTACGGGGCCGTAAACTAGGAAGCAGTGTAGCAAATTATCCAAATTTGTCAATAAAATAATTAATTGATATATATTAAATAAAATGTCTCTTGATCTCCAAAAAATCCGTAAAGACTTCCCGAATTTACACATTAAAGTTCGGGGAAAGCCTTTAATCTACTTAGATAACGCTGCCACCACCTTTAAACCCCAAAAAGTTATCGACACCCTCACTGCTTATTATAAAACAGGAACCTCTAATGTGCATCGCGGGGTGCATTATTTAAGCGAGCAGGCCACGGCCGCTTTTGAACAAACACGCGAAAAAGTCCGCCAATTTCTTAACGCCTCCAATACCAATGAAATCATCTTTACTCGCGGGACGACGGAATCCATTAATTTAGTCGCCTACAGCTACGGCCGTCGTTTCCTTCAAAAAGGGGACGAAATTGTTATCTCGGCCATGGAACATCACTCCAACATTGTACCTTGGCAGATTCTCTGCCAAGAGAAGGGATGCATCCTCAAAATCGCTCCAATGAATAAAAATGGCGAACTTATCTTTGAAGAATTTGAACGGCTTCTTTCATCCAAAACAAAATTTGTCTCCATGGTCTATATTTCTAATTCTTTGGGGACAATTAATCCGATGAAAAAAATCATTGAACGCGCCCATCAAAAAGGAATCCCTGTTCTGGTCGATGCGGCGCAAGCGGTAGGCCATATTCCCGTTGATGTTCAAAATTTAGACTGCGACTTTCTAGCGTTTTCAGCTCACAAACTCTTTGGGCCAACAGGGGTCGGGGTTCTTTACGGGAAAGAAAAATTTTTAGAAAAGATGCCGCCCTTTCTTAGCGGAGGAGACATGATTGCCTCTGTCAGTTTTGAAAAGACAACCTACAATGTCCTACCTTACAAATTTGAAGCCGGGACTCCTAATGTAGCGGATGTCATCGCCCTAGGCGCGGCGATTGATTACATCCAAGGATTTAATCGGGAACAAGTAATCAAATATGAAGAATCATTGTTGGCACATGGGACAAAAGTTTTACAACGGATCCCGGGATTAAAATTGATCGGAAAAGCTAAGGAAAAAATAGCTATTTTTTCCTTTGTGCTCCTTAATATTCATCCTCACGATATTGGAACTCTTGTGGATCAAGAGGGAATTGCTATTCGAACCGGACACCACTGTACCCAGCCCATTATGAAATTTTTTAATGTTCCGGCCACCTGCCGGGCATCGCTTACATTTTACAATACAAAAGAAGAATTAGATAAATTAGCCGCAGCTTTAAAAAAAGCAAAAAAGGTATTTAAATAAACCTGAAACGGAAGACCCAAGACCAATGACCAACATTTCAAACGATTTGTACCAAGAAGTTATTATTGAACACAATAAAAAGCCACGCAACTTTAAAAAGTTAGAGCATCCCACTCATTTCGCGGAAGGGTATAATCCGCTCTGCGGGGATCATTTAACCGTTTACTTGGCCGTGAATAAAGATGGAATCATTGAAGGGATATCGTTTCTCGGGGATGGATGCGCGATTTCTAAAGCGTCTGCCTCGATGATGACCCAAAGCTTAAAAGGGAAAAAAATGGAGGAAGCCAAAGTTCTTTTTGAACAATTCCATCAATTAATTAAAGGCGATTTGAATCCTCAAAAAGATCCAAATATGTTGGGAAACCTGCGCGTTTTTTCCCATATCTGGCATTTTCCAGCCCGAGTTAAATGCGCGAGCCTGGCCTGGCACACGATGAAGGGAGCGCTGGAATACACCGAAAAAATTTCAACGGAATAACTGACAAAATAAAAAAGGGTACCGATTTCTCGATACCCTTTAAAGATAAAGCTCCTGTCTAACTAGTTTAATTATGTCACAAATTTAAAAAATGTCAAGAAAAAATACGAGAATACACTTTGCCTGTCTATTGATTTACCTGCATATTCTCTAATAAACGGCCCTGGCGAGATTCGAACTCGCACCATCCCGTTAGTTAGACAGGAGCTCTATCCATTTGAGCCACAGGGCCGTTAACTAAGGGAATAGTGTACTAGAATTATATATTTTGTCAATTATTAATTTTTGACATAATATCATATGAAAAATCCCGCTACCGATACTTTTAATCGTCCTTTGCACGACTTAAGGATTTCCGTTATTGACCGCTGTAATTTCCGCTGTCCTTACTGCATGCCAGAGAAAGAGCACTATCAATTCTTAGAGAAAGAAGAATGGTTGACATTTGAGGAGATATTCAGGCTTGTCAAAATTTTCATTCAATTAGGAACGTCCAAAATTCGTCTAACCGGAGGAGAGCCGCTTTTAAGACCTAATTTAAGTCAACTTGTTGCTCAACTGGCCCAAATACCAGCGCTTGAAGATTTGGCCCTCACAACAAACGGTTCTTTACTTTCCGAATATGCTAAAAGTTTAAAAACAGCAGGCCTAAAACGCTTAACGGTCAGCGTGGATACTTTAGATGAGAATGTATTTAAAATAATGAGCGGGCATAAAGGTTCTTTAAAAAAAGTTCTTCAAGGGATCCGCCAGGCAGAAAAGGCTGGGTTTGATTCGATTAAAATCAATGTAGTAATCAAACGCGGGGTTAATGATCATACCATTTTAGATTTAGTTGATTATTTCAGAAAAACTAAGCATGTCATTCGATTTATTGAATATATGGATGTCGGCAATTGTAACCATTGGCAATCAAAATATGTGGTGACAACGCGAGAAATTGTTAATTTACTTCAAAAACATTACACCCTCAAAAATCTTCCTGCCAACTATTTTGGTGAAGTGGCCGAACGCTACCAAATCGTTGACCTGTTCCACCCCGGGTGTGGAACAGGTTACGGAGAAGTAGGATTTATTTCTTCTATTTCTCAACCCTTTTGCCATTCCTGTACACGCGCACGGCTTTCCGCGGATGGAAAACTTTTCACCTGTTTATTTGCATCCAAAGGAACAGATTTAAAGACTCCTTTACGGAAAGGAGAATCCAACAAAACCATTTTGGACATTATTCAAAATGCCTGGAAAAAAAGGGAAGACCGCTATTCCGAACTTCGTTCCAAACTTTTAGCCTCCCATCAAACCCCAGCAAAAGTTGAGATGTTCCAAATTGGCGGATAAATGCCTTCGTTAAATTGGACATTTTTTAAAAATTATTTTTAAATTTTATTAATGTCCAATCAGCCTTGCCTTTCCCTCAAAATGTCAACTCAATTAAAATTAATTTTACCCTAAAATTAATTTTCTCGTCGATGAAAACGGTTTCTCGAAACTGTCCAATATCCCTTGTTTTTTCTTAAAGGCATGTTATTCTTGAAGTGACGATAAAGGCAAACCTGGGGAAACCCAGGGACGCAAAGCTACGGGTCTAAAGGTAAAATTAGATAGCCGAGTTGCCGTCAAAAGGGCAACTCAATTAATTCGAACCTATGATCGCCGGGCCGCCGAATCAAATGACCGATTGGCAGCCTGGCTTTTTTATTGTGAAAATGCCGAGTTGCCAATGGAAAAAGAGGTACTCGGCATGAGATTCGGAAAAGAAAAAAATAGATCAATAAATATAAAGATAGGGAAAATTCTTCTAACCACATTTTCCTTCATCTTGCTCCATACTTCTGCCATTTTTGCTTTACCACAAGACGGAAAAGTCGAAGAAGGTGATGCTTCTTTTGAATATACCGATAACAGCCTGACAATCACCCAGAAAGCAGACAACACGATCATCAATTTCTCTTCCTTTGATATTGGTACAAATGAATCGGTAATTTTCCTCCAACCTTCAAGCAATGCTCAAGTCTTAAATAGAGTAATCAACGGACCTTTGTCTCAGATATTGGGAACATTATCCGCTAACGGTATTTTCTATTTAATTAATGAATCAGGTATTTATATCGGACCAGGTGCTAATATCAGCGCTAATAGCATTTTTATGTCCACTCGAGATATTTCAAATGACAATTTTAAAAACCGTATTTTTCAATTTGAACGGACAGATGAAAATAAAAAAGATTTTGGGATGGTTTTGGATGGAAAAATAGAAGTGGCTGAAAAGGGGTTTGGTGTCTTTGTCGCTGGTGCTTTTGTCCAGGGAGGATATATCTCCGCTGCTAAAGCCAAAATGGTCATGACAGCCGCGGACAAGGTTAAAATTACACTGTCAGATAAAATTTCTGTTGAAATACAAGAAGCTGTAGCTCACCAAGTGTATCATCCCATTACAGGTGAAGCACTCATTGACCAAATCAAAATTAATGGAGAAATCAATGCTGATGGCGGAGAAGTCATTATTGATGGTAACGCCATTCCAGGACTTTTTGCTCAAGTGATCAATTTAGAAGGATATGTCCACGCCGCTAGTGTGGAAATAGGCAAAGATGGGCGAATCGTCCTCTTAGCTAAAGATAACGATATCCGCCTTGCTGGTAAACTTGAAGCAACAACTATTGAGATTGGAGATAGAGAAGTTGGCAATATCGCCAATAATGTCCACTTAGATTCTGGGTATATTAAAGCGGAAAAAAATATTGAGATTGCGGCCAAGAATGATTTGGTTACTGCCATTGATTTAACCGCAGAGAATGGCGATATTGATTTATTCGCGGATTACGATGGAAACGGTGAAGGACAATTTTTGCAGACCGCTGGTGTCATTCATGCCAAAGGAATTGGAAATGTCCAAATTGATGGATCAGAACAAATGCAATTAGGTGTTGTTAAAACGGAAGATGGAGCTATCAAAATCGGATCTCGAAAATCTCCTTTAGAAATTATTGGCAATCCTCACTATGTCCATTCTGAAGGCAATTTTGAAATTGTCGAAACAGAAGAAAATGGAAAAACAATTACATCGATGACATCCCGTAATGACCGCTTAATGCACAACAAAGAAGGGGCATTAACCCTTGAAGCTCAGAATGGACAGATTAAAAGTGATCTGGTCTTAAAAGCTCAAGATCTTAATTTGATTGCGAAAGGTTTTTTTGTAAATACTAACTCAAAGACACTTACCCTTAATAAAACAATAGCTGACTTCATCATCACCAAGTCCAGTATAACCGATGACTTCGTTACCATTGAAGGGGATTCCATTAAAGTTACCTATCCAGTCAATGTGGACATTACCATTAAATCTGAAGGGCCAATTCGAACAACCCAAGGGGCTGTTTTGACAGCTGGCAAAGCGACTCTTATTTCGAATTCTTTTGGAACATATGACGAACCTCTAAGAATTTCGGCTAACGATATTACGATTGATCGCATGAATGGCTATATTGAAATTTTATATTCTGAGTTACAAGGAGACCTTGTCTTAGTCCGCGGTCCCCCAACAGACGGCTTCGGATCTTTGTTGTACAGCCCCTCAGCCAACCTCACCCTCAAAGCTTCAAACGGCGGAATTACCATTGCTAATCCTGTTCAACTTTCAGCTTCCAATCTTACCTTAATAGCAACTCAAGCCATTTATTCAACCGGGACTCTTATTGCTAAAAATACGTTAACCCTTCTTTCTGATTCTGATATTTTTAGCTTAGGAATGCTTCAAGCCTATGAACTCATTGAACGAGGGGCTTCATTTACACTCGGTGGTCAAGCAGATGTTGTTTACGCAACTGTAGAAAATGCGGATCATGCGGTGACTATTGGCCCAGGAAGTTACAGTGGAACCTGGCAGGATCCCGAGCATATTTACATTCAGGGAGCGGTTACCTTAAGCGGTGATTTAACTTTAATTGCTGATAACGATCTAAACGGCAGTGGTGCCATCATTATGAATATTGGATCATCCATCACTGGGAATGACAGAAATCTAACTCTTTATGCATCTGAGAGATCGACTTTACGAACTATTACGGGAGTAAGAACGCTTGCTATTAACACTAACACAGGATTCAACCCTACGTATTCAATGGAAAATGATATCAGCGTTCAATATTTTGTTTTAAATAACGGGACATTCACCACCAATAGTCATAATTTAACATTAACGGATTGGTCGCAAAATGGAGGCACATTTAATGCCGAGAATAACACCATTATCGTTAAAGGGAATTGGACGCAGAATGGTGGGACATTTAATGGTGAAACTGGAACACTAAAATTCTACAATACTTCTATGAGCAGCGCCAAATGGACACCAGGTAATGGCAGTTACTATAACGTCGAAATTGCCTGGACTAATGGATGGATTGTTTCCTTGGAAGGAGGGACTGCTAATATCTTTGGAACATTGACTTTAACAGATGGCTATCTTAATGCCGGCACTGTTAATCTCTCCGGAGACTTAAACGTTGGTTCTGGTTTTGACGGTGGCACCGCCACCATCATCTTGGTGGGTTCTAATCTTCAGAATATCTTCAGCAGTAATAACACTGCCATGACACATCTTCAAATCAATAAATCTTCTCCCAATGACAAGGTAATCTTGCAAGGGAACATTAATCTTTTTAACAATACCTTTACCATGCATCAGGGAACTTTTGATCTTGGGAACTCCACGCTCTCGACAGCTACCTTTATTCACAACGCTGGAACAATACAGGGGAACGGCACTATTACTGTCTCCGGCAATGTCACCGCTTTGACAGGCTCCTGGTTGTCGGGGAATCTACGATTTATCGGTAATAACCCAACCTGGACTCCCGGAAGTGTCAGCTATGCTAATGTTGAGGTCGCTTTAAGTCAAGGATGGTCATGGCCACTCACTATCTCCGGGACAGCTAATATTTTTGGAACACTTACTTTAACAGATGGTCTTTTAAGCGGAGGTGGGACGGTTAATCTTTCTGGCGACTTAAATGTTGGCGCTAATTTTGATGGTGGGACAACCACTATCGTCATGGTGGGTTCTAATCCTCAAACGATCTACGGTAATAACGCCACCACCATGGTCAACCTCCAAATCAACAAGTCCTCTCAAAATGCCCTAGTTGTTTTACAAGGGAATCTTACTCTGGCCAATGGTCGTACTTTTACCATGTCCAAGGGAACTTTTGAACTTAATTCTACTTTAACAACGCCTGCTTTTGTTTTCGATAATGGATTTATTCAAGGTAATGGCATGATCATTGCCACAGGAGATGTTGTCGGGAAGGAGGGCTCCTTCTTATCTGGAACTCTTAAATTCTATAATACTTCTATGAGCAGCGCTAAATGGACTCCAGGGAATGTCAATTACTATAACGTTGAAATTGCCTGGACGAATGGATGGTCTGTTACGCAGCAGTCAAACGCAATGATCAATGGGAATTTTATTCTCACTCAAGGTGATTATTACACAAATAATTTTAATATGTCCGTGGGGGGCAATTGGGATCATCGGGGAGGATCATTTAATCCAGGAACGGGAACCGTTACCTTTATCGGCTCTAAAGATGCTTCTTTAATTGGCAACACCGCCTTTAACAATATTGTTATTCAAAAAGATGACAAACATTCCTTAACGATTTCAGGATCACCTACCACCTTAAACTTATCTCTTTTTGATGGTTATCTTAATGGCGGGACCATTACCGTGAATGGTAATGTGACTGTCAACAATGGGAATTTCAACTTTGATGGTGGCAACGGTACAGTTCAATTTATCAGCAATTCTTCTAACCAAGATATCCTCGTCAATAATGGTTCCGGATTCATGCCCAATATCCTGATCAATAAAACATCCGCGACCAACAATACCGTCAATTTTAAAAATGGCAGTATCACTTTAGGGACATTGACGATGAATAATGGAATATTAAATCTTGGCGGAAATACCTTGACCGCTGACCATGTGGTTTACAACAATGGGACAACTAAAACAGGGATACTTGCGGTTGCCATCGATTTTTATGGTAACAATGGAACAATGGAACAAGATGCTACTTTAAAATTTGTTGGCCCTAGTGTAGGCCTCTGGAGTCCTGGGAATATCGCGTACAATGGTGGGGTCGTTATCGAAAAAGCTGACAAAGTCGCTCTCAATGTCTTGGGAACAAGCACAACACCCTACGTCACCAATCTTTACCTTTTTGACGGGTATCTTAATACCGGCACAATTTTTGTCACGGGTGACCTTTACATAAACACCCACGATGGGCTTCATTTATTTGATGGCGGAACTGGCACGATCTATTTAACGGGATCCGCATCCGCTCAAAATCTTAACGTCAATCAAACAACCGCCTTTATGACCAATCTTATTATCGACAAGATTTCCGGTACCGTCTATTTCCAAGGCAATATTGATTTTCAAAATAACATTGTTCAATTATTGAATGGAACCGTAGACCTAAACGGATATACGGCCACTGCTGGAGATTTCATCATGAAAAATGGCACTGTCCAAGGCACCAATGGCGGGACATTAGAGATTCGTCGAAGCTTCTTTGGGGAAAATGGTCAATGTCTATCATCCGTCAAGATCAAATTTATGGGAAGCGATCTTGGTGAATGGATTCCCGGTAATATTAATTTTTCCAGCGTTGATGTCATCGTTGATAAAACAAATAATGCCAGTGTTATTTTGAAGGGTAACGTTTCAACAAGAAGTTTTACCCTCAATCAAGGAGCGATTGATTTAAGTGGATTTATCTTAACAACCATTGATATGGGAATGAATAATGGGACTATCCGAAATAATAATCCTGTCCTCTTTTCAACGATTGTCGTAACAGGAAATTTCACAGGCGTGAATGGTTATTGGGATCCTAATACAACCCTTTTGTTCAGCGGTTCAAACAATTCTTATTTCTATCCGGGGAATGTATCCTTTCGTAATGTCCATATCCAAAAAGATAATGCTCTGGCCACTGTATATCAGATGGGAGGAGTATTCATAAACGGGGATTTCTACCTTTCTCAGGGAACGTACAAGACGAATGGCTATCTCATGTCAATCGGTAATAATTGGACCCACTCTGGAGGGACATTTGACTCCGGCTCAGGAGATGTCGTCTTCTCCGGCCCGGGCAACTCCACTATTTATGGAAATACTGCTTTTTACCGCCTTGTTATGGCTAAAAATGATCAAAGTGGTGTTTTAAACATCGTAGGGAATCCAACGTCTGTGGAGTTACTTCTTCATAACGGATTTTTTAACTCTGGGACAATAACCGTCAGCGGCAAACTATTTATCAATAACGATTTTGGTATTGGTGGCGTCTTCGACGGCGGCAGTGGAACAATCCTTATGAATGGATCTGAGATCTATGTACTTGTCAACGGTTATGGCCTGATGACTAATCTAGTGATTGACAACCCATTCGTCTCTTTATACGGCGGCCATCTTGATTTAGGCAGCAACTCCTTGACAGTACAAAATAACAGTACTTTTGATCTTGGGGGATTTAGCGTCACGGCCGCGAACGTTTCGCAAGATGGCACTGTTCAAAATGGGACATTACAAGTAACCAAAAATTTTACAGGATTAAACGGGATATTAAACGCACTTCTCAAATTCATTGGTTCAGGCGACTCCACCTGGAATGTTGGAAATTTAATTTATTCTGACTTTGCTTTAGCCAAAGATACGGACGCAGCGATCCTTAATCAAATAGGAGATGTCGCTCTCAAGAATTTCACTTTAAGCAAAGGGACATACGATACCAATAATTACAACATCACTGTAAGTGGTAATTGGACAAGAGAGGGTGGCAACTTTATTCCTCGAACAAACACTGTGACCTTCACAGGTCCCGATGCCTCAACAATTCTTGGCAATACAGATTTCTTTAATTTAACCATTGATCCTGGAAAAAATTTAATTCTTCAAACAGGTTCTACGCAAAGAATCCTTGGGGATTTAAGACTTGTTGGTACCGCTGATCAAATGATTGTTTTAAGAAGTTCCGTAGATGGCCAATACGCCACCATTGATCCGCAAGGCCAAAGATACGTTTCCTATGTCGCTGTCAGAGATAATTACAATACCAATGAAATTGTTATTGATGCCTCAGATGGTACCAATGTTGATTCAAGCAATAACGTAAATTGGTTCTTCGGGAATTCTCCTGAACCTGAGCCGGAACCTGAACCCGAACCAGAACCACAACCTGAACCACAACCTGAACCAGAACCCGAACCACAGCCAGAACCTGAACCCGAACCAGAACCAGAACCACAACCTGAACCGCAACCCGAACCAATTGATCCCTGCCAGATTAACCCTGATTTATGCCAAGAGCCGGAACAATCCAATGACGAAGAAACTCTTGATCCAATTAGAGAAGCGGGTTCAAACGTTGAAAGCCTAACTGAACCTTCTGAAGTTTGTGCGGAAATTCAATATGACGAAAATATGAAACCTTACGCTAATCCTTGCGCGCAAAAAGATAATCAAACAGAAGAATCCCAAATCTAACCCTACCCCAATCCGCCTGAGGCGGACGATTCAAGGTAAAATAAATTGGCAATACTATTAAATATATGTTATATTTTAATTAGAAAGAAATAATTGAAAAACTTTTGACAAGATGTTAACATAGCGACAAAGCCAAACTACGGGTAACCGTAGGACGGAAAACTATTAGGGCCCAACGGCTCTGCTAACGCAGGGTACAGGGTAGCCAGGTCCGCCACAAAACGTTGGCGGAATCCCAAACATGGGAGTGCCGAAAATGTTAAAAAAATTCTTAAAAAATTTATTCAAAAAGATTACCTGCATTTTAGCGGGTAGTCTTTTTTTATTGTCTGTTAGCCCTTTATTTTCTTTTGCTTCTAACTCGAATAATTCATCCAACAGCCAAAGGATCTGCCTTTTCCGCAAAGATCAGGCTCAAAAAGTTATTAAAAAAGCCATCAATCTCGAAGGCTACGCTGTGATGACCCAAGTTGAGATGGAAGATGGCGTTATAAAAATCGTAGCTGATTTACAAAAATAATGTCCAATGAGAAATGTCCAATGAGAAATTTATTTTCAAGACCTTGAAATGCTTTAAGATATATGTTATATTTTAGATAGAAATAAGAAGACCCCGCCAGAAGCGGGACAGGCAGGCAAGTCAACAGCTCTTTAAAGCGTATAAACCGATAAAACCCCCGTAGTCCGCCTTAGGCGGACAAGCACGGGGGTCCTGCGAAGCTCCCAAACGAAAGTTTTGGAGCGTAGCATGGAGGCAAACTTAGGGAAACCTAAGGGCGCAAAACTACAGAGCCTACGACCGAAGGGAGTCCCGAACGAGCGCAAGCGAGTGGAGGGAACCCACGGTTATGGCAGTCAGTTGCCGAAATGATACGTAAACTTACACAATCTAATCTTAAAACACTTCCTATCCTCTTAGGCGGTGTTATTTTTTTACTTTGCGGTGAAGAATTTTCTTTTGGTTTACCCGAAGTTCAAGAAGTCGTTTCCGGAACCGCGCAGATTTCCCAGCCCAACAGCACCACTCTTCAAATCACAGCGGACAACAACGCCATCATCAATTATTCTTCTTTCAACATTTCTGAAAATGAATCGGTTGTCATTAATCTTCCTTCCGCAGATGGGCAACTCTTAAATAGAGTTTTAGGAAATTCCGCCAGCCAATTATTAGGAAATTTAAATTCCAATGGATTATTTGTTTTAGTCAATCCATCCGGAATTTACATTGGCCCAAAAGCCGCAATCAATGCGGCTAGCATCATCATGTCCACCAGAGACATTAGCAACGCTGACTTTTCAAACGGTAATTATCTTTTTCAAAAACTTACCCCTGACCAATTAAATAAACTTCTTTTAAATGAAGGGACCATCACAACTCAAGAAGGCGGCTTTGGAGTTTTGATCGCGGGAGGAATTGAAAACAAAGGGAAAATTATCGCGCCAACCGGTAAAATTGTCTTAGCGGCTGGAGACGCGGTCACGCTGGATATTTCTAAGGATGGATTAATTTCTGTAGCCATTCAGAAAGAAACATCTTCCAATGTTTTGGATGCAGAAGGCAATGCCGTAACAGACCAAATCAAGAATACAGGAACCCTCGAAGCCAATGGAGGAACAGTCATTTTGGATGCGGACAGCGCTTCTGGAATTTTCAAGCAAGGGGTTAATCTGCAAGGATATGTCACAGCCAATAAACTGGAAAACAAAGATGGGGTCTTAAGAATTGTGGCAGACCAGAGTGTCAGCATCAACGCCACGGTCAAAGCGACCAATATAGAGGTAGGGAGCTCTACAGGAAAGATTCCAGAAAAGGTTGAAATTGCGGGCGGTTCCCTAGAAGCCGAGAAAAATATTACAATCCTGGCTAAAAAAGATATTACGATTAACGCGAACTTAACCGCGCAAGGAATCATTCATTTAGAAGGTCAAAAAATCATTGATTTAACTTCCGCACTTAAAACCAATACATTAAAACTGATTGGCCAGGAATTTTTAATCAGCACCAACGCGGTTAATCTTGAGGTCACTAAGACCTTAAATGACTTTGTCATCAGCAAGTCCTCAACTCTTGGGGATTTGATTACTTTAGAGGGAGATAATCTCAAGATCACCTATCCTGTCACAAGCCATTTAACGCTTAAATCCGACAATCCTATCCGCACCACAGGAACCGCAATCATCTCCGCGCAAAAGGTTAGTCTTCTTTCTAACAAGTTCGGGGAGTACAGTACACCGGTCCGAATCTCAGCCGACGAACTTGTGATTCACCGCTTGAGCGGCACAATTGAGATTGCTCAAAGCACAGACCAAGGAGGAAACATTTCAATTCGCGGTCCTCCGGTCGATGGCTTTGGGTCAATTCTTTACAATGAGAATACCCAATTGACCTTAAAAGCTGACAAAGTTACCGTTTCCTCAGATTCCTCTACCTATTTTTATGGAAACATCACCTTCTATAACTTCAGTGTCACCACCCCCGATAAAGAGCTTTATTTCCAGGCTGGAAAAACCTACACCTTTAAAGACCGCTTAGAGATCATTGGCGCACCTGACCTTCCTGGTAACGAACAAATGATCAAAATGCGCTCCCAGACACCAGGCAGCCAATGGATCTTTGACCGCCAAACTGACAATGCTTCCCTAAATTACATCAATATCTCCGATGCCTATGCCACCAATTTTATCACCATCCCCATTGGTGTCCACGGTAGCAACTTAAATGATGCCAATTTCTACATTGACCCTGTTTGGGATGGGGGTGGTGCGGATAATAACTGGGATACAGGTCTAAACTGGGCTGGAGATACAGCTCCTACTAGTGGGAGTGAAGACGCCCAATTCGATGGAACATCTACAAAAAGCGTCACTGTAAACAATGTTGGAACATGGATAGGTGCTCTTAAAATTCTTACTGGTTACACTGGAACTATTACCTTAGCAACAAATATGTCTATTACCACCTTCACCCAAGCCTCTGGGACGATTAATCTAAGCAGTTATACTCTTTACAGTTCAGGAATCTGGACCGTAACAGGAGGCACCTTCACTCGAGGGAGTAGCACTGTTGATTTCAATGGTTCTGGCACTCAAACCATTCAGTCAGGCGGCATTACCTTTAACAACGTCATTCACTCCGGAGCTGGCACCTTAGCGACTCAGTCGGATGGTTTCACGGTAGCTGGAACATTCAATCAAACGGCTGGGACATTTGATGCCTCTTCCGGAAGTAAACGTTTCTCTGGAAATATCACAATTGGCTCAGGCACGAGTTGGACCGCGGCTGCAGCCGGTGGTGGAAACATCATTATTGGTGCAAATCTAACTTTTACGGATAACAGAGCTACCATTGCTAACATTGGGGATCTCCAGTTCGATGGGGGTGTAACGTTAACCTTAGCTTCCAATATAGCCTTTAGAGGTCTGACGGATTTTGGAGGCACAAATTCGTCATTGGTTACGAGTGGTTACAATTTGGATATTGGAGTAGGAGGTATTACGGTTGGAGGGATCCTTGATGCGACAACTGCAGGGGGAAGGAACTCTACCATTAACATGGAGGGAGATTGGTCGGTCACCGAGACTTTTACATCTTCAACCTCAACTGTGGAATTTGATTTAAGTTCTGGGACACAGACATTAAATTCTGGTGGAACTGGTTCCGGTAAAACATTTAATAATTTAACACACTCTGGGGCGGGGACATTGCGATTGGTAACGAATGCTGTCTCTGTCACCGGAACTTTTACTAATTCCGGTGGCACATTTGATGCCGATACCAATGATTTAGCCCTTACAGTGACTGGTTTGGCTACCCTTAGTGGGGGAACCTTCACGGCTAGTAGTTCAGCTACAGCTACTTTTAATGGCGGAGTAATCATCTCCGGTGGGACGTTTACTGGAGCTGCTGGTACAGTGGATGTCAACGGCGCCTTAACTTTATCCTCAGGAACTTTAACCGCTCCTTCAGGAACATTTACCGTCAGCACTAACTGGGCTGTCTCTGGAGGAACATTTACGGCTGGTACAGGAACCGTTACTTTAGATAGCACTTCTACTGGAAGAACTATACAAACTAATGGAACAAGTTTTTATAAATTAACTTTGAATGGATCTGGCGGCGGATGGACACTTTCCGATGCATTGGATGTTGACAATAACCTTACAATCACAAATGGAACATTAGACGTCTCATCGAGTAGTAACTATGGCATAACGGTTGGGGGAGCCTGGACCAATAACGGGACATTTACGGCCCGTAGCGGAAGAGTTACGTTTGATGGAACGGCGGCTCAGAACCTCAACGGAGGAGGGACAGGCAGTACCAAGATTTTTTACAATGTCACGATTTCAAACACATCCGGCGATATCGATATGATCACTAGTGCCGCCAAGATTGATGGAACATTAACCATCAACAGCAGCGCAAGCTTTGATCTCAATGATCAAAATTTAACTTTAGCAACTCTTGATAATAATGGCACATTAAAACTCCAAGGAGGTCAAACTACTGTCACGATTACAAACATGGATACGGATTCGGGAACCGTTCAATACACAGGGACAAGTTCTTACACCGGCCTTATCGCGGGGAATAGTTATAATTCTTTAAGTATTGGTGGTTCAGGAACATGGACATTAAATGCTAATTTAGATGTGAACGGCAACCTTACTTTGACTACAGCCGCAGGAAAATTGGATGTTTCGACAAGCAATTATTCCATTAATGTTGCTAGGAATTGGGCTAATTTAGGTTCTTCAACCTTTACCGCCCAAAACGGAAGAGTGACTTTTGATGGAACGGCGGCTCAAAACCTCAACGGAGGAGGGATAAGCAGTACCAAGGCTTTTTACAATGTCACAGTTTCAAACACATCCGGCGATATCGATCTGGCCACTGCTGCCACCCAGATTACTGGAACATTAACCATCAACAGCAGCGCCAGTTTCGATCTCAATGATCAAAATTTAACTTTAGCAACCCTCGACAATAATGGCACATTAAAACTTCAAGGGGAACAGACACAGACCGTCACGATTACAAACATGGATACGGATTCGGGAACCGTTCTATACACAGGGACAAGTTCTTACACTGGCCTTGCCGCGGGAAACAATTATTACAACTTGGCATTTTTCTCAAGCGGCAGTGGTTCTTGGGTATTAAACGCGGCTTTGACCGCCAATGGCAGTTTAACAATTACCTCAGGGAGATTGGATGTGGACACAAATAATAATTATCCCTTAACCGTAGGTGTAAATTGGGTTATTTATGAGGGAACATTCTACGCTCGCGCTGGGACAGTGTTTTTTAATGGCTCGGGAAGTCAAGTTCTCAATTCAGGAGGAACTTCTTCTGGAAAAACATTCTACAACATCACTCACTCAGGAGCTGGGACTGTTGAGCTAGCCCAAGCCATTGATATTGACAACGATTTCACTAATTCAGGTGGGACATGGGATACGAATGGAAAAAATATGACCGTAGGCCGCAATTGGTCTAACAGCGCCACCTTTACACCGCGGATTGGGACCGTGACTTTCGATGGTTCAGAAACTTCAACCATCTCAGGATCAACCACCTTTTACAATTTGACAAGCGAAACAGCAGGCAAACAACTCAACTTTCAAGCTGAGGCCACACAAGCGGTTACCAACACTTTGACTTTAACCGGGACTTCCGGAAATGTAATTAAATTGCGAAGCACCTCTGATGGTACCCAGTGGAAAATAAATCCAACGGGGACACGCAGTGTTACCTACGTATCTGTTAAAGATTCTTACAACATTGCGCTTGTAGGAATCGATGTTGCCGATGGGACATCGGTTAATTCCGGGAACAATACAGGCTGGACATTCCTTAGCGCGACAACATCGGATAATCTCAATCAGTCAACTAAAATTCTCGCTTTATTAAAAAAATTGGCTCTTAAAAAATTAGCGGCCGCTAAATATATTGCCCACATGAGAAATCGGTTTACCAGACAATTTAACGCACTGAGAGCACACATCGCGTCCTTACAATCTATCGCCCATGCTGATGAGATATCGGATTTGCCTGATTTATGGAGCGCCCTTAAACCCTACGATGTTTTTGGGACAGATCGTTTCCGTTTATTCAATACCCAAATTTCTCTTTTTGAGGGAAGTGTTTATGCCAAGTGTTACAAGGATGCGGGACAAGAATGTGCCAATGAAATTATTTTAAAACCAGGAGACATTGTATCCGTAAGATGGGAAAAAGATCCTGTGTTAGCAGCGCGGCAAAATGAAAATTCTGAAAAAAATATTAAGAATTATCTTCCAAAAGAAAAGCAAAATTACAACGATGATTCTTCTCCCGATAATCTGCGTTATGCCATTTTGAAAACTATTGAAGGCCAGGTAGAAATTCGCCAAAAAAACAGTGATTGGCAGAAGGCAACGGTAGGAATGATTTTGCATGAAACCGATGAGATGCGCACGGGTAAGTCAAGCTATGCCGAATTACTAATTGACAATCAAGGAGCCGCGGGACGATTGGAAATTCAAGAAGTGACCCGTTTAGGCCTGAATACTTTAGCGTTGAATGAAAAGACAAATGAGAAGACAACACTTTTAGACGTGGCCATTGGACGCGTGATGATTCATGTCGAAAAACTCAAAGGGGATTCAAAATTTGAAGTGCGTACGCCTACCTCGACGATGGGTGTGCGTGGAACCGTTTTTGAAGTCGTTGTGGAAGACCAGGAAGGATCATAAATTTGCTTTTCCTGTATCTATATGTTATATTTTAGTTAGAAATAAGAAGTAGCTCTTTAAAGCGTATAAACCGATAATGGCAAACTTAGGAAAACCTAAGGGCGCAAAACTACAGAGCCTAAATCCCAAGAGGGACATGGCAGTCAGGTGCCGAAGATGTTACGCAAAATCACACAATTCAATTTTAAAGTACTTCCCATTCTTCTCTGCGGTATTATTTTTTTACTTTGCGGTGAAGAATTTTCTTTTGGTTTACCAGAAGTCCAGGAAGTCGTTTCCGGAACCGCGCAGATTTCCAACCCCAACAGCACCACTCTTCAAATTAACGCGGACAGCAATACAATCATCAATTATTCTTCTTTCAACATTTCTGAAAACGAAAGTGTTGTCATTAATCTTCCTTCCGCGGATGGACAACTCTTAAATAGAGTCTTAGGAAATTCCGCGAGCCAACTTCTTGGAAATTTAAATTCCAATGGATTATTTGTTTTAGTGAATCCATCCGGAATTTACATTGGCCCCAAAGCCACAATCGATGCGGGCAGTGTCATCATGTCAACCAGAGACATTAGCAACGCTGACTTTTCAAACGGCAATTATCTTTTTCAAAAACTTACCCCTGACCAATTAAATAAACTTCTTTTAAATGAAGGGACCATCACAATCTCGAAAGGTGGGTTTGGAGTCTTGATCGCGGGTGGCATTGAAAACAAAGGAAAAATTATCGCGCCAACCGGAACGATTGCTTTAGCAGCTGGTGACGCGGTCAGATTAGATATCGCGAAACGCGGACTGATTTCAGTAGCCATTGAAAAAGAAACATCTTCCAATGTTTTGGACGCGCAAGGCAATGCCGTAACCGATCAGATTAAAAATACAGGCACCCTTGAAGCCAATGGGGGAACAGTTCTTTTAGACGCGGCCAGTATTTCAGGAATATTTTTGAAGGGAGTTAACCTGGCAGGATATGTCAATGCCAATAAAGTAGAAAATGTAGATGGAGTCTTAAGAATTGTGGCCAGTCAGGATGTCAGCATCAACGCCACGGTTAAAGCCACTAATATAGAGGTAGGAAGCTCACCAGGAAAGATTCCAGAAAAGGTTGAAATTGCGGGCGGTTCCCTAGAAGCCGAGAAAAATATTACCATCTTAGCTAAAAAAGATATTACGATTAACGCGAACTTAACCGCGCAAGGAATCATTCATTTAGAAGGTCAAAAAATCATTGATTTAACGTCCGCACTTAAGGCCAATACATTAAAGCTGATTGGCCAGGAATTCTTAATCAGCACAAATGCTGTTAATCTTGAAGTCACCAAGACCTTAAACGACTTTGTCATCAGCAAATCCTCAACTCTTGGGGATTTGGTTGCCTTGGAGGGTGACGGTGTTAAGCTCACCTATCCTATCACAAGCCATTTAACGCTTAAATCCGATAATCCAATCCGCACCACAGGAACCGCAATCATCTCCGCGCAAAAGGTTAGTCTTCTTTCTAACAAGTTCGGGGAATACAGTACACCGGTCCGAATCTCAGCCGACGAACTTGTGATTCACCGCTTGAGCGGCACAATTGAGATCGCGCAAAGCACAGACCAGGGAGGAAACATCTCCATCCGTGGTCCTCCTACAGATAGCTTCAGTATCCAGTACAACAAGAATGCCAGTCTCACTCTCAAAGCCACTAACGGCGCAATTACACTAGCTAGTGGCGTAACACTTTCCGCGAACAATCTTACCTTAACCGCAAGTCAAGGCATACATTCTTTAGGTTCACTCTTAGCTAATAATACATTAACTCTCTTCTCCAATTCAGATATCACCAGCTTAGGCACAATTAAAGCCGCTAATCTTATTGAACAAGGCGCTTCATTTAGAGTAGGGGGAACCTACCAAGTTAGATACGCCAGTGTCCAGAACGCAGATAATGCTATTAATTTGGCTACAGGAAACTATGGCAATGGCAGCGGAAACGATCCTGATGGTGGTGGCGACAGTGAAATCGCTGATGTCGCGAATATTGTAATAAATAGCAACGCTATTATTACATTAGTGGGAAATCTCATTCTGCGCGCAGACAGCGATACTAATGGCTCTGGAGCCATTACGATGACTGACAACACTTCCTCAATTGTGGGCGGTGGTTTTAACTTAACCCTTTTTGCATCCCAAGCTTCTACTTTACGTTCTATTACAGGGGTAGGTACGCTATCTATTAATGAATCACAAACAAATTCTGTCCCTCTGTTCTCTTTAAATAATAATCTAACCATGGTCAATTATACACAGGCTTCAGCAAACTTAGATGCTGGGGCTGGGCTAACACATACCGTCTCAGGTAACTGGACCCACACAGGAGGGACATATTTTGGTGCATCCTCAAAGCCAAAATTTACTGGAGCCTCTGCCACTATCAATACCTATGATCCAGCTAACTCCTCATTTTCTGGTTTGGAAACAGCCGCAAATGTTACCATTACTTTAGCATCTAATGTAAGAGTAAATAACACTTTTACTGTTGGTGATGGAACAATTATTACTGCCTCTGGTGGGGTTACCAGAACCTTTCAAGTTGATGGAGACAGCAATCTTGCAGGCTCCTTAACCATTGGAAATGCCAATGGAGATGTTGGGTATATTCAAAGTAATGGTGGTGCTACGCCGGATTTAAGTGCTTTAACTGCTGGATCAACTGTAACCATTGGCCATGCGAATAACGGTGGATCATATCTTAAAAATGTCGGTGGGGGTGCTCTTACAACAGTAATTAATATGACGATTAATGGAACTGGTTCTTATTTTGATTTTTCATCTTCTGGTTCACCATCGGTAAACGATCATTGGGTTAAAGGGAATCTTACAATCAACGATGGAGCATATTTAGTAGCAGAATCTGGCGGAGGCGGCGCCAGTTTGGAAATAGATGGTAATCTTGATATTGCCGGTTCAACGCATACTAACTGGAATATGACCAATGCCCTTGTAACTTTTGGTGGCATCGGCAGTTCTACTTGGAGTGATGCAAGCGCAGGACAAAATATGGGGGCTGTTACAATTGATGGGGACAGTAAAACTATTTCGACTTCAAGCAATGTTACAGCTAAATCAATAACGATAGGAGCTAATGATACCTTTAACATCACCAGTGATACGTTAACATTAACCAACACAGGAACAGTGTTAACCTTAAATGTGGGGGGGACGTTTACCACAACAAGCTCAACGGTCACCTACACTGGGACAACCACAGCTACGAACATTACCACGGTTGCCTACAACAATTTAACCTTAACCCCAACAGCCGCGACTACGTATTCCTTAACAGCTATCTTAACTGGTGGCAATGCCATTGTGGGGACATTAACGATCAATGCCAATGCCACGTTGGATGCCACATCAGCTAATAATTACAATTTAACGGCCGCCACCATCACTATTGCGGCGAGTGGTACGTATACCGCCAGGGCGTCAAGTATTACTGTATCTGGAACAACTGGGACACCATTTTCCAATTCAGGAACATTTACGGCCGGGACATCAACAGTGACATATACAGGCAACAATGGTTTTGGAAACACAACCGTAGCGGGGATTAGTTATTACAACTTAACGTTAAATAATTCTTTGGAAACTTACGTATTAGGAGGAGACACCACCGTGAGCAACGTCTTAACGATCACTGCAGGAACATTGGACGCGTCTTCGAGAACAATAACTCTTTCCGGTACCACCGGAACACCGTTCGTGAACTCAGGAACATTCACAGCATCAACTTCAACCGTTAGCTACACCGGAAATAATGTTGCCGTGAATGGCAATACGACCATCGCGAATCTAACATACAACAGCCTGACTTTAAACAATGCCGCGGAGACGTATGTGTTGGCGGGAAACGCGACTGTCATCAATGGTAACCTAACTATCACAGCTGGGACGTTAGATGTGGTCAATGGTCAAAATTATCCTTTGACCGTTGGAGGTAATTGGTCAAATTCAGGGGTATTTAAACCTAGAACGGGAACGGTCTTTTTTAATAAAGTTTTCAATTCCGATCCCGTGATAGGAACGCAGACGCTTAATTCCGGAGGGCAAAATGCTAACACGCAGGCTTTTAATGCCCTTACCCACTCCGGGACAGGGACGTTACAATTAGTTACGAATTCATTAAAGGTTCTCGTCTTTAGTCAAACTGCCGGTACCTTTAATATGAATGATAATGGTACCCTCCTTAATATGAATGTGGGCGGAGCTTTTAGTTTATCAGCGAGTACAACCTTCACAAAAGGAGGGACATTAACCTTCGACGGCGCGGCCGGGGTTCTTTTAACTGATTCCAATGCCACTAAACAAAATTTAGGGAATATCGTTATCGGCGATGGAGTAACTGCCAAAACAATAACGTTAGGTAGTGACATTGCTGCTGATAATGTAACGATCTCTCTGAATGGGACATTAGACGCCTCCAATAGCAATTATGGAATTACAGTCTCCGGCAACTGGTTAAACTCTGGAAGCTTTGCGGCTAGATTCGGTACCGTGACGTTTAATGCTGGAGTAGGAATAATACAGACCATTAATTCTGGAGGAACAAACGCGAATACACAAGCGTTTAAAAACCTTACACACTCGGGGGCTGGGACATTACAGTTAGTTACGAATTCATTAAAGGTAGGTGCTACTTTTAATAATAATGCTGGGACATTTGATATGAATGCCAAAAATATGAATGTTGGCGGCGCATTTGTTTTAGGAGCGGGCACTACCTTCTTAAAAGGAGGGACTGTCACTCTTGAAACAGCAACCGCGGCTGTTATCACCGATTCCAACGCGACCAAACAAGACTTAGGAAATTTAACCATTGGCGATGGCGTGAATACTAAAACCGTTACTTTAGGAAGCCTCATTGCTGTCACTAACTTGACGATCTCTCTGAATGGTACATTAGATGCCTCCAATAGCAATTATGTAATCACGGTCTCCGGGAACTGGTTAAATTCTGGGACATTTACATCTAGATCCGGGACAGTGACGTTTAATGCTACGACTACAGGCAAGACGATTACATCCGGCAGTGTCGGATCAAGTTTTTATGGTTTAACATTCAACGGCGTAGGCGGCGGGTGGACATTGCAGGATAATATGACGGTGAGCAACGTGTTAACGATTACCGCTGGGACTTTAGATGCTTCGTCAAAAATAATCACCTTATCCGGGACTACAGGGACGCCATTTGTAAATTCCGGGACATTTACGGCATCGGCGTCATCGATTAAATACACAGGGAATAATTTAAATGGGAACACGACGGTAGCGAATGTGACGTACAATAATCTGATCTTAGACGCCGCGGAGACATTTGTGTTAGCTGGTATTACAACTGTCAATGGTAACTTGACAATTACCGCTGGAACGTTAGATGTAGTTAGCTATGCTTTAACTGTTGGAGGTAATTTGTCGAATTCAGGAACGTTTATGGCGAGAGAGGGGACAGTGACTTTTAATGGAGCCGTTGATACCACGCAAACATTAAATAGCGGCAGCAGTGCCTTTTACAATCTTAGTCATTCGGGTGCTGGAACGTTACAGTTAACAACAAACGCTTTGACTGTTGCAGGAACTTTTACCAATTCTAATGGAACCTTTGATGCCAATGGCATTGCTGCTACTTACACCGGACTAGTGACGGTTTCTGGGGGAACGTATCAGGCTGGGGCCGCCACTCAAACCTTCAACGGCGGATTAACAATCTCAGGCGGAACTTTTTCAGGGTCAACAGGCGCTGTCGATGTTAACGGGAATTTAACTTTATCTTTGGGGACATTAACCGCTCCTTCAGGGGCATTCACGGTGAGCGGCAATTGGGTAAGGACGGGTGGAACATTTACCCCAGGGACCGGGACCAATACAGTGACCTTCGATGGTTTAACGACAACTATTATTTCAGGAAATACGACTTTTAATAATTTTAAAGTAACAACCGCGGGCAAAGAACTTCGATTTACATCAGACTCAACACAAATAATTACCGGGACATTGACATTAACCGGCATTAGCGGGGGTTTGATTAAATTGCGCAGTACGGTTGCTGGATCTCAATGGAAGATTGATCCTCGTGGGACTAGAGCCGTTTCTTACGTGGATGTCAAAGATTCCAATAATGTAAATAGCTTGATTATTGATCCGATGAATTCAATAAATTCAGGTGGGAATATCAATTGGTTTCCTGCTCCAATATCAACAACGACCACCACTACGACTACAACAATTTCCAACAACAATGAAACTATTTTTAGAGTCACTCGAGTGTCTGAGGTAAAAATAATTCTTAATGTGCGGCCTATCAACACGGTTATCCAACAAATGAAAATGGATACCCCCCAGAATTTCCAGGGGAGTTTCCAGGGAGTTAAGATGGCGGAGTTTAAATCAACAATAAAAGATCTCACGATGCCAACATCTTCATTCCAAACAAATATTCAATCCATCAAAGAAACACCCGCGTCCTTTCAGTCGCCGGTTCAGACTATGCAAGAGATGAAAGAATTTAAAACAACAGAAAGCATGAAAGAAGAGGGAATCCCTTCTCAAGAACCAGTTTCGACGGAAACAACTTCGGAAAACTTTAAGGAAGAAGAGAAGGAAAAGGAGTCAAAATAAGGGATTCTTCACTTTTAAAAATATCCTTTGCCGAAGATAAATTCTTTGTTATACTTTATATATCGACGGAGGAAAGGCCGGGGAAGTTTCTTCCTAAATTACCCCCTGCTGATTCACTTCGTGAATCAAAGCGTTGGGGGTTTATCCGCCAACAATGTAAGTAGGCGGATAAAAAAGGTTGTCTCAAATATGGATATAGATCAAAAAAATCTATTTTATCCTAAAAGAGAAACAACCCTCTTCTTTAGACGAGAAGAGCAACGGAAAAAACTTTTTAAAGATTTTTTAAAATCCTCACGTATCCTCCCTTGGTTCATTTGTTGCCTGATTATCCTTGCCCATATTTTTCTTTTAACTCCCCAGCGGCTTGAACGCGCCGAGAACTTCTTCTTCGACGCCTTTTTTAGAATCCGCCCCAATCTAGAAACGACCCAAGACATTGCTTACATCGAAATCGCTGAAGACAGTTTGCAAGTCTTTGGGCGATGGCCTTGGCCCAGACAAGTTCACGCCACTTTAGTTCACATACTCAAGGCCTGGGGAGCGAAGGCTATTGTTTTTGATATTGTCTTTAGCGAACCAAGCACCGAATTCGACGACGGGGCTTTTGAAGAAGCGCTGAAAGAAACCGCCGCGTCTTCCACAAAAATTTATTTACCCCTTCTTTTAGAATCCGTGGATGGGGGGAAAATCTGGATTCATTCACTTCCTCGATTTGAACAATACGCCGCGGGCTTAGGACATATTCAGATGACCCCCGATCGAGATGGCCTTATGCGTAGAATCGAACCCTTTATTTCTTACAAAAATGAGGCTCACCCCCAGCTTGGATTAACGGTTATTTCTGATCTGCTTAAAGAAGAGGGGAGAGGATCCAATCTAACTACTCTGCCATTAGATTCTAACGGAAATTTTATTGTCAATTGGACGGGGAGATGGCAGGATACCTTTCAGCATTATTCTTTCTTGGATGTCCTCCGAAGTTTCGAGGCAAATCAAAATGGCAAGAAACCAATGATCGAGGCTGAACAATTTAAGAATAAAATCTGTATTATTGGGGTAACGGCGGCAGGCCTTACCGATATCAAACCAAATCCTTTGGAATCGGTTTATCCCGCGGTCGGGCTGTACGGGAACATCATTAACAATCTCCTCAACAAACAATTTCTTCAGCCCGTCCCAAAGGGAATCAATGGTTTCATTTTAATCATCTTAGGTTTCATCGCCGCTTTTCTTTTTATTCCCTTCCGAAATTTTATTTCTTTTGGTAAAGGGCTAGGACTAGTGTTCTCTTGGGCGGCTATTTCCTTTCTATTCTTTTGGAAAGCGGGTCTTTGGCTTTACATGTTTCAGCACATTGCTCTTGTCCTTATTTTATTTCTTTTTTGCGCGATGTATTCCTTCTTTTTCATGGAAAAAGAAAAAAAGGCTTTCTATGATCTGGCCGCTCATGACGGCCTAACGGGTCTGTTAACAATCCGTCATTTCCGCCAACTGCTCAATGAAGCTGCTCGAGAAGCCTCAAAAAACAACGAAAAACTAGGGCTGATTCTGATGGACATCGATAATTTCAAAAATTGTAACGATACCTATGGCCACCTAATGGGGGATGAGGTTCTAAAATCTGTCGCTCAAATTGTTGATTCTTGCGCCAAAAATCAATGTACCGCCGCTCGATATGGGGGAGAAGAGTTGATTCTTTTAATCCACGGATTAAAAGAAATAGATCAGGCCGTTCAATATGCCGAGTGGATTCGAGAAAACGTGGAAAAGAAAAAAATCACCTTCGGGGAAACAACCATTTCCGTGACTTTAAGTCTCGGGGTCGCGATTCTTAAAGAAGAAAACATCCCCGATGGAATGATTCGCCGCGCTGATCACGCTCTTTATCACGCGAAAAATTTAGGAAAAAATAGGGTGTGCGTGGGGTAGAAGGAAGGGACTATTGCATTGTAAAATTAATTCCTGGTATTCCTCCCCCTGGATGGGGGAGGATAGGTGGGGGGGTACAAACTGGTAACATAGTTTACAAAATAGACTAGGTACATGGTTTACACTTAATGGCAAGGAGGATCATCCTATGCCATGGAAAGTGATAAACCAAATGGAATTAAAAACTCAGTTTGTAACCGACCTCATTAAAGAACATTTTAGCATTACTGATCTTTCTCAAAAATACGGAATTAGCCGACCAACTGTTTACAAATGGCTTAATCG
>Ga0209726_10001742_pt1 | contig 34127 bp, 28 predicted proteins | sample Subgrocontami54m_FD_187453 | JGI IMG/M metagenome (GOLD analysis project Ga0209726, IMG submission 187453) | Subsurface groundwater microbial communities from S. Glens Falls, New York, USA - GMW46 contaminated, 5.4 m (SPAdes) (version 3) | ecosystem: Environmental > Aquatic > Deep subsurface >...
CCACCGCGGCGCATCTCTGCTCTACGGCCGCGTGGAAGAGCGTGGAATTTCCTGCGCTTATCATGGGTGGTTGTACGACACGAGCGGCAACTGCCTCGAAACCCCCGCGGAGCCGGCCGATAGCAAGTTCTATTTGACGGTGAAGATGAAGGCGTACCCGGTGAAGAAGTTCATCGGCATGTACTGGGCCTATCTGGGCCCGCTTCCCGCGCCCGAGATCCCGCCATACGACGTTTGGGTGCGCAAGGATGGGACCAGGAGGCTGATCCTCCAGCCACGGTTGGATGCGAACTGGATGCAGCCCATGGAGAATTCCATGGACCCGGCACACCTCCAGATTCTCCACCAGAGCATCGCGTTCCGTGGACGGACTCCAGTCAACACGACTCGGGGATTCACGGATGACGTTGAGAAGTTTGAGTTCTACGAGACCGAGTACGGCCTGATCAAGCGCCGAACGTACAAGAACGGCCACGTCGACGAGCACCCTGTCATCTTCCCCAACATCCTGCGTCAGGGCGATGCGACCCAGATTCGCGTCCCAATCGACGACGAGCACACGAAGATCTTCTTCGTGCGGTTCCAGCCGAACGAAGATGGCAGCATCGTCCAGGATGAGGGCGATCCGCCCGTCACCTATCAGCAGTCCTACAAGCAGCCCGAGAACCAGCTTCACCCGAATACCTGGTTCGACATGTCGCTAGACGTCCAGGCGCAGGACCACATGGCGTGGGAAACGCAGGGACCGATCGCCGATCGAAGTGTCGAGCGGCTGGCGACGACGGACCGCGGCATCGTGATGTATCGTGAGGTCCTCAAGCGCGAGATCGAGCGAGTCCAGATGGGCCTCGATCCCAAGGGCGTCATTCGCGATCCGAATCACGCAATGATTGAAACGCACCTCGAGGATTCGCTGGTCGAGGTTCGCGAAGGCTGGGGCCGGAGCGGGACCGATACACCAGAGACCGAGGCGGCCACGACCAACGCGTAACCAATAGCGCTCGCGGTGAGCGCCATAAGCGAAGAAGAACCCGGCGGAGCGAAGGGCTACCTTGTACGCCACGAGGTAGCCCTTCGCTTCAGCCGTATTAGAGGTGTGAATCGTGCCAGACGCGGTTGACGAGCTCCGGCAGAAGGTCGCGATCTCGATGCGGATTCTGGGTCAGCACGGTCTCGTGAAGGAGATCACGGGCCACGTGAGCGCGAGGATTCCGGACTCGAGCGACATGTTCGTGCGCTGCCGAGGCGGTGACGAGCGGGGGCTCATGTATACCGACGTCCAGCAGGTTCGCCGGCTTCCCTTCGACGTCAAAGGCGGCGGCACCGCGGATGACGGATTCATGGTCCCGATCGAAGTGGCGATCCACGGAGAGATGTACAAAGCTCGGCCGGAAGTGGGCGCGGTTGTCCACGCGCATCCACGCTCAGCGGTGATGTGTGGGATCATGGGGCTGGAGTTCAAGCCAATCTTTGGGGCCTATAATCCCGGCGCAATGGGGATCGCGGCCAAGGGGCTGCCGGTGTACCCGCGATCGGTTCTGATCAGCCGACCCGAGCTCGGTCAGGATCTGGTGAAGGCGATGGGTCAACGGGATTGCTGCCTGATGAAGGGCCACGGAATTACCGCTGTTGGACCGACTGTTGAGACGGCCACACTCCTCGCTATGCGGCTGGAGGAGCTCGCCGACATGATCCTCGAGATCGCGCGCCTGGGAATGAAGCCCGAGAGCATCTCCGACGAGGATCTAGCCTCGTTCGGGTTTGGTCCCTCGGCGCCGCCGCGGGGGAACAACATCGCCCGGGGCGAAGAGTGGACCTGGGCGCATTACGCAAAGCTTGTTGAGGACTCTGTCGGGATCCCGACAGACTTCGATCGTCCCGACCGCGGAGTCGGATTCCGCCCATAGCAACCAGACCCCATACAGGCACGGAGGGAAGCATGCTGTCGCACGAAGACACTGAGCTACTGTCGAGAGTCGGTCCGGGCACGCCAGCGGGTGAGATGCTGCGGCGCTACTGGTATCCGGTTGCGTTCGCCAAGGACCTGACCGAGGAGAATCCAACGCACTTCGTGCGAGTGTTGGGCGAAGACCTCGTGCTGTTCCTCGACAAGAGCGGCAACGCGGGCCTGCTTCAGGACCACTGTGCCCATCGCGGCGCATCGCTCCTGTACGGACGGGTCGAGGAGCGGGGCATCTCCTGTGCGTACCACGGTTGGCTGTACGACACCGCGGGCAACTGTCTCGAAACCCCCGCCGAGCCAGCCGACAGCAAGTTCTACCTGACCGTGAAGATGAAGGCCTACCCCGTCAGGAAGCTCGTTGGCTTGTACTGGGCCTATCTCGGGCCGCTGCCCGCCCCTGAGATTCCGCACTTCGACATCCTGGTGCGGCGTGACGGCCATCACTCCGTGCAGCTCCGCGGCCAAGTCGACTGCAATTATTTCCAGGCGATGGAAAACTCCGTCGATCCGGCGCACCTGCAGATCCTGCACCAGACGACCGCGGGTCGAGGTCGCGTCCCGGAGAGCACGACCCGTGGCTTCACGGACGACGTTGTCAACTTCGACTTCTACGTTACCGAGTACGGTGTCATGAAGCGCCGCGAGTACAAGGACGGTCGGATCGACGAGCACCCGCTGATCTTCCCCAACATCCTCCGACAGGGCGACGGGATCGAGATCCGTGTACCTCGCGATGACGAGCACATGTGGATCTTCGAGGTTCGCTTCCGCCCGACCGAGAGCGGTGAGCTGGTCCCCGAGGACGAAGAGCCAGAGTGGGTGGACCAGGAGCCGCACAAGACCCCGCTGGGCGTGATGCACCCCCACGCGGTCTACAGCATGAACCAGGTGGACCACCAGGACTACATGGCCTGGGAGACCCAGGGCGCCATTCCTGATCGTTCGGTCGAGCGGCTCGCAACGACGGACCGTGGGGTGGTTCTGCTGCGCAACCTGTACAAGGAGCAGATCGAGAAGGTGGCGCGCGGCGAAGAGCCCATGGGTATCTACCGCGATCCCAATCACCCGATGATCGACACGAACCTCACCGGCTCCCTCGTCGTGGAGCTGGGTCTGTCACCTGCCGCTGCCGGTATGCGCTAACAGCGTAGATTTCACAACTAAGGGAGCCGCCCACGGAGCCTTCCGTGGGCGGCTCCCTTAGTTCACGCTCGCCGACCGAGGCTGCGTCTGCTCGCGGCCGTCTGGGCCGGAGTATGATGACTCGACATTGGTCGTCGGGGAGGGTGAGACTCATGGCAAAGGTTCGGCACGTCGCGTACATCGTGCAGGAGCCGAAGAAGCTCTACGACTACTACCACGCGCTATTCGGCCTAGAGCAGGTCCGTCTGAGCCCGACTGGCTCGATCCACGTCGTCGACGGGCTGTTCAACCTCGCCTTCCTGCAGAAGCAGGCCGTCGACACCCAGGTCGTGGGCACGCACCGGGCCGATGGCACCGAGGCGAACCAGACGCTTGGAATCAACCACTTCGGCTTCGTCGTCGACAACCTCGACGCCGTGCTGGATCGGCTCGACGACTCGATCAAGCGGGGCGAGAGCCCGCAGAACGGTCGCCCGGCCGAGATGCGCATCATCGACTCGTGGGGCAACAACTTCGACCTCTCGACCCGTGGCTTCCTCGCGCCCGAAGAGCGGACACCCATGGGCGTGCGCCACGTGGCCATCAACGCGGCGAACCCCGAGGAGACCGCGCGCTTCTATGAGTCGGTGCTGGAGCTTCGCCGGGTACGGACGCGGGACGATGGATCCATCGTGCTAACTGATGGCGACGTCAGCCTGGCTCTCACTCCTGAGCAGCCGATTGGGCGACCGGGCATTCAATACGTCGGAGTTCAGGTGGAAGACTGGGCAGCGACCGAGGCGCGCTTCGAAGATCTCGGTATTGACTTGCCCTCCCCGAAGCTGGGCGAACACGAGGTGCGGCTCTCCGACCCGGAGGGCAACCTCTACGTTATCTCCGAGCGTGGCTGGGCGGAATAGTCCGCTGCGTCGCCGATGCGGCGATCCCAAGGGCGATGAAAGAGCCAGGTGCGTGGGAACCGGTTGGAGTCCGCAGCGACATCGGCGGCGTGCTGGAGAACGCTCTGGATTGAGGATCGCAGATCCCCACCTCACTGCCGGTGAGCTGGTTGGCGGGTCGAAGCGGTGAAAGGCGAGCCTGGTAGAGGACTTCGTCGGCCCAATTGCCGACACCCGCTGAGAATGATTGGTCGAGGAGGGTTGCCTTGAGCGGCCGCGGTGGCGCGAGCAGCCTGCGGAGCTTGACGGAGAGGGCAGGAAGGTTAGCGCATCGAAGCCCAGCAAGCTGATGGGTACTCAAACTCTGGGTCTTGGGCGAGCCGAAGCCGGCGCACGCCGGTGATTGCAACGGCAGTGCGGTCAGAGACGGTTATTGCCAGCTCGCAGTACTTCGGAGGGGTCTCACCCTCACGGTCGATCACGAGACGGCCGCTCATGCCAAAGTGGAAGACCGGATGCGGTGGCTGGTCCAGCGCGAGCCGGAAGTACTTCCGTTCGCGCCGAGCATCCATCGCTGTTCGCCCGGTCAGCGCCGGCCGCACTTCCGCCGGTGACGCCCGGTCGCACACTACCGGGTCGTCGGCAACCGCCACCTGCTCGATGCGCCGGCCAAACAGCGTCCGCTTCACCAAACGGCGGGCCGTTTCAACTTTTGGACGCTCGCCCATGTAACATCTGCGAGGATTGGTACTGCGTCGCGCCAAGGGCAGTTACTCCCCACGTGGCTAGTGTATGCCTCACCTCTATTGCACCGTAGCGCGCGTTCTCGAGGGAAACCCGGTCGACGCGAAGCTTGCAGGTGTGGCGGCTAGCGCACCGCGCACTCGTGGTCGTGGCACGCAGGTGGAGGATCGCGCGCCACACGGCCCGCGCGGCGTTTCGAGCTTGCAAAGTCTCTCGCGTGCAGCTATCGTTTGCTCGCCCGACGGAACGGGGCGCGAAGCTCGGTCGGCAAGGGTTACCGTCGCTCGATCAGATGCAGCGATGATCCTCCCCCAACCGAGCAGCCCGCGACCGGTAGGAGTCTGATGTCGGTGTGGTTGCACCGCGGGGGAGCGCGTTGATGGCTAGTCCCGTCTCCGGCAGAAGTCCGATCGATTTCTTCTCTGAGGGCACGCAGTACGTTATTCCTCTATCCGGTATCACGCTCAATGACAAGAACGAGCCCGTAGTCGACACGAAAGCGCTGCCCCCGGGTTTTGTCCCGATGGCGGCGCTTGTCGACTGGCTGAAACATTTGGTCGAGAGGGGCGAGCTCAGAGCCACCCCCACCGCAACACTCCCGGTTGGGCCGGTTTTCTTCTTCGAAGCTGCCGAGCCCGGCGCCGCCGCCAACTCTCTTTCCGTCGAGATCACCAAGGTGGCGGAAAAGCTCGCCGACACGGCGACCGACACCGTCGTCACGATAAAGGCCTTGGCCGTGAATACCTGGTCGGGTCTGTTGCCGAAGGACGTCCGTGCCGTCCTCGGCACGCGCGCACGCTCCGGCCTGAGGCCCGGCCTGGTCGTCGTCGCGGATTCGACGCCGGCCCTCCCCGCCCCTGCGGCTGGGACCAAGTCGCTCGCCGGTGATGACCAGTCCGCATCGTTCGGCGATCTCAAACTGCAATCCGCTAGAAAAGACCCAGTCGCGCTCGGGATCAGCGTCGAGGTGAAGCTGAGTGAACTCGCCAACGGCACCTTCGAGGTGATTGCGACGCTGGAGCTTGCCGCGGCTGACGTCAAGCTCGGCGAGGTCGACGGAAAACTCGGCTATCTGGTCAGGCTGCGGCCGCCGGAAGGCGGCATCACCGGCCTGCCGCGCCTCGGCCGCGTCGTCCTCAACGGCGGCGCCGACGCGGCTCGCGCCCAGGCGGGCGTATTCCCCAAACCATAGCTCTTCCGCTCCACCAGGCCATCAGAAGAGGAGGACCAGATGCCGGTACAGCCGACCTACCCTGGGCTATACATCAACGAGATACCGTTGAACAGCCACGCCATCGTGCCCGCGCCGACCTCTGTGACCGTGATCATCGGCTATACTCACCTGTTCAAGACCAAGAAGTTCAAGGTCCCGGTGCGTCTGTTCAGCTTCTCGGACTACCAGCGCGAGTTCGGCGGGATGTTTCGCAGCGGCCTGGTCCAGTCGCACGTCCCCAACGCAGTCAACCAGTTCTACCTCAATGGCGGCTCCGAGCTATACGTCGTCGGGTTGGACCCGACCGGCGGCAACCCTCAACGACTCCCAAAGGTAACGATCAAGCGCATTCCCGACGCCGCCGCGCCCAATAAGTCGATTACCTTCATCGCGAAAGAGCTCACAGACCAGGTAAAGATGAGCTTGACCATCAGCAACCTACGCGATGAGGGGACTACCTTCGACCTCACCGTGACCTACGGCAACGCGGCAGAGTCGTATCGAGGCCTCTCGCTGACGAAGGCTGACGAGAGCCCGATCAAAAGGGTGAATACCCGGTCAGAGCTCGTGGAGGTTGAGGCGGGCTCTGATGGCCTCCCGGCCAAGCTTGTGGAGAAGGAATCGGTCGACTTCGATTTCTCGACCCTGTCTGGCGTGCCCGCCACGACCTTTAGCGCGCAAGATTTCGTGGAGGTGATGAAAGACGACGGGGCGCTGGATAAGGTGGATCCGTTCAACATCATCCTCACCCCGGGCGTGACGGACCAGACCGTCAGCAGCCAGCTGGTCGCCTTTGCGGAGAAAAACCGCGCTTTCGCCATCATCGACGCGCCGGTGAACGCTACCCTAGAGACGATCGAGGACATAAAAAGCAACCAGCTCCCCATGAGCGAGAACGGGGCGGTGTACTTCCCGTACCTGAAGAGCAAGGACGCGCAGACGAACCTGGATATGGAGCTGCCGCCAAGCGGCTCGGTGGCGGGCCTGTTCGCACGCACGGACCAGGCGCGCGGCGTCTGGAAGGCTCCCGCGGGCCTACAGGCCTTCGTTCGAAACACCACCGGCCCGGTCGAGCGTGGCCTGATGACCGATAACCAGCACGGGAAGCTCAACCCAAAGGCCGTCAACTGCCTGCGCCAGTTCCCCGGCCAGGGCACGGTGATCTTCGGCGCGCGCACGCTGGTGGGCTACGACGGCAGCCCGTTTCCGCAGTCCAAGTACGTGCCAGTGCGCCGCATGACGCTATTCATCGAGCAGACCCTCCTGGCAAACCTGCGCTGGGTGGTTTTCGAGCCCAACGCCGAGCCGCTCTGGATTGCGATCCGCACCAGTATCGAGGCTTTCATGCTCTCGCTGTTCAACCAGGGCGCTCTCAAGGGTACCAAGCCAAGCGACGCCTTCCGCGTCATCTGCGACTCGACCACGACGACGCCCACCGACATCGACAACGGCATCGTGAACATCCAGGTAGCCGTCGCGCCGTTGAAGCCAGCCGAGTTCGTCATCATCCACATCGCCCAGATTGCCGGCCAGACCGCGGCGGCTTAGGAGACGAGAGTACGATGGGTAAGCCCTTTACTGTCAACATCAACCGCTTCGACCCGTACAAGACCTTTCGCTTCCTCGTCTACTTCGGTGGCTCCACGGAACCCGTCGCCGCCGTGAGCAAGGTCACCGGTCTCAAGCGTTCCAGCGACGTCATCGACTACAAGCAAGGGGGCGATGCCATCATCCGCAAGGGCCTGGGCCGCACCAAGTACGAGCCGCTGACCTTCGAGCGGGGCCTGACCCATGACGGCGACTTCGAAGCCTGGGCCAACGCCGCCCAGGTGTTGGACAAGGGCGCGGCCGGTCAGTCGCTCAAAGAGCTGCGCAAGGAAGTACGCCTCGACCTCCTCAACGAGATGGGCCAGCCGGTCCACCGGTACATCGTGCACCGCTGCTGGGTCTCCGAGTACCAGGCCTTGCCCGACCTCGACGCCGGTGCCAACGCGATCGCGATCGAGCACATCAAGGTCGAGAACGAGGGCTGGGAGCACGACCTGTCGCTGACGGAGCCAACGGAGGGCTAAAGGCATGTACCGCCTGCCCATTTCCGGCCGCAGCCTGGAGCTGCGAGCAGTGACCGGACAGGAGGAGTTGCAGCTCAGCGAAGCGGCAGGAGACGCGAGAGAGACGGCGTTGGCTTTTCTCACTATGCTGGGTGACGGCGAGAGCTTCGGCGACCTGACTGTGCATGATTTCGAGTGTCTGCTGCTGCAGTTGCGCCGCGCCAACTTCGGCGACCTGGTTCTGACGGAGGCCCCGTGCGCCTGTGGAGAGCGCGTCGACATCTCCTTTCGGCTCAGCGACCTGGAAGCGGCGCGGCAGCCCCACCGTTCACGCTACCTGCAGCCGGCGGACGAGGCCGGCTGGTTCGCCATCGATCACATCCCGGCCTTCCGGTTGCCCACCATCGATGACCAGCTAGCCGTCAGGATGGCGCGCGACCCGGTTGCGGCGCTGGCCGCGCGCTGCCTGCGGCCCGGTGCGAGCACGGCCCGCAGTCAGCGAGCGATGGAGGCGCTGGCCCCCGGCATCAGCGGCCCGGTGACGGGCGTCTGTCCCAACTGCAGCCGCACTCTCGACCTGCTGTTCGACATGCCCACGTACCTGGTCGCCGAGCTGCGTGCGCGCGCCCAGAAGGTGTACGAAGAAGCGCACGTGATCGCCCGCTCGTACCATTGGAGCGAAGACGCCATCCTGGCCCTGCCGTCTGAGCGGAGAAGGCGCTACGTAGCGGCCATCCTGGCAGAAAGCGGCGGTTCCTGATGGCTCGCAGCGCATACCTTCTCCGCATGGCGATGCCTTCAGGTGCGGGCGCTCCGCTCCTTCCACCACGCAACCCGCTGGCGCGCCCCGGTGAAGAACGCGGCGCAGCCCCGCCACCCGCGGTCGACGTGTCCCGGGAGGTTGTGCCCGCCATGCCGATCCTGCCAGAGGCGCCACGCGGCTGGCCCACGTCCGAGATCGAGCGTTTGACAGAGCCGCCCGCTACCGCGACGCCATCTGGACCCGTCTCCTCTGCGCCTCAGCCGGCGATCGGCAGGTCCCGGCTGGAGGCTCGATCCCGAGACGAAGACGTGCCCGGGCCAGTACCCCCTGCTGCCAGCCACGCGCCCCCATTTCTGCCAGCCGGTCCGCTCATCGCTTCGATCGACACAATCCCCGCGGCCGTCTGGCCCGAGCTTGTCCCGGCCCCGGTTCAGCCGCGGCCGGGCCGATTCGTAGACCAGGAGCCGGCCATTGAGGCTGTATCGTCTCCCATCGAAGCTGCGTCGCCCCTTGCGCGGACCGGTAAAGCGCTCACGCCCGAGAGACCGCTGGCGACAGGACTCGAGTTGCTCGCGCCCACCGTCCGCCGCGCGGATTCGCCGGTTGAGACGCGGGGGCGGGCAGAGATGTTGCTGCCGCCCGCACCCCCGGTCGCGGCCATGCAGCCGCGACGTGCCGAGGAGCCCGACACCATCACCATCGGCACCATAGAGGTACGCCTGCAGCCAGCGCCTGTGCCGCCCGCTCCGCCTCCGCTCTTCAGAGAAGCTCTAGCCTCGCCCGCCCGGAGGCAGGAGGGAAGCCTGGCCCGCGACTTCGGAAGCCGCTTCGGGTTGAGGCAGGGTTAGTCGTGGCCAGAACGGTCTTCGATCTCGCCAGGATCACCGATCGCGTCGTTAGCGACCTCGAGGCGCTGTTCCAGAGCGACGAGATATGGGTGCCAACCACCGACATCGAACGGTTTGACGTGACCGTTTCCGCATCGATGCCGGAGTCGGTGCGCGACAAGGGTGGCTGCCAGCTCTCCTGGTATCTGGTGCACGCGAGTGAGGATCCGGCCTGGCGCAACACTCCCGCCGACAACAGACCCGGCGCCCACATGCCCCAGGGTAACCGGAGCCGACCGCAGGGTCTGGATCTCTCCTACCTGCTGACAGCCTTTGCCAAGGACAACGCGATCCAGGAGCAGCAGGCAATGAGCATTGCCATGCGCTACTTCCACGAGCAGGCGATTCTGCTGCCGCGGCTGTTCTACCCGTTCCACCTGACGGTGACAATGGAGACCCAGAACCTGGACGAAGCGTCACGGCTCTGGCAGGCGCTCTCCGCCCCGCTCCGCATGGGGGTAGTTTATCGAGTTGCCGTCGTGTTCATGGAGCCGACTGAGGAGCCAGCGCCCGTCGGCCCGCCGCCCCGGCTGGTCAGACTAGTGGTAGGAGCCGCCGAGCTCGAATCGCTGGAAGTAGCCCAGCTTCTGGGCCCGGCTATCCGAGCCGACTTCCAGGTGCCGGTCAACTCGACTCGAGAGTCGGTCGACCTGGTGACCTCCAGCATCGCCCCCGAAGAGTTCAAGCCCGGCGACCGGATCCTGGTCGCCGGCCTGAACCTGGACGCGGTGGGCTATCAGAACGTCTTCCTGCGGCTCATCGACGGGGTGGACACGAACATCACCATCTGGCAGGCTAACCGCACGCCGTCGCGGCTCGTGCTCAATGTGCCCACGGGTGCCACGGCCCCGGCGCCGGGCTGGTACCTGCTTAGCCTGGGTCACGACCAGCCGACGCCGGTGCGCTCCAACGCCGTCGCGCTGCGACTGGTAGCGCCGTGAGCGTCGAGATGCTGTTGCGGACCGAACATCCGTTGCTGCGGGTCGTGCGCTTGCGGTCGCTGCGGGCCGTCCGCTGGCTGCAATCCCGACTCGCGAACGATGCAGACACTAGCGGCCAGGGCCTGGTGATCACTCACGCCGAAGTCGAACGGTACCTGCGTGACCCGTGGCAAACGTGGCTTGAAGAGGACAGTTTCTATCGCAGCGACCCTGAGGCTTGCGTCCTCAGCAGTGCAATCGAATCTGCCCAGGAGACATTGGCGGAAGACCCTGTGTGGTTCGATCTTTGCAAGCGCTTCGAGCTTGCGCAGGACGAACGCGACCTTCTCTCCCTTGCGGCAGCGGTCGATCTGGACCCAGCGCTGAGGCGCGTCTACGCGTACCTGCACGATGACCTCGCCGCGATCAACGCGACGCCCCACCTGGCGGCCCGGCTATTCACCCGCGCGCACTGGAGCCCTCCGTCCCCGGGGGGCGGGCTCATGCGTTGGGCGCTCGCGACGCCGGTCGCCAGCGGGCCCGACCGCTGGGGCCGACTAACGCCCTGGCAAGCCGACGCGGCGCTCGCGCGCGTCCTGGCCGAGGGCCTGTGGTCGGACCCGGAACTCGATGAGACGCGCGCGATGCAGTGCGCCGGGAGCCATAGGGTCCTTCCGCACTGTGGCTTCCCGGACGCTCTGCGGCAGCTCCAAGAGCGATACGAGGCAGCGCGTTCGCTGGGCCAGGCCTTCATCGCCCACCTGGTCGCGCCGGCGGGAGCCGGACGCAAGACGCTGGCAGCGCAGTTCGCTGCACGGAACGGCTCCTCATTGCTGGTCTGCGATGCTGTCGTCATCGCCGGCGGCGCAGAGTCCGCGCCAGCGCTGGCGCTGCGGGCAGTGCGTGCCGGCAAGGCAACGGGCGCTATGGTGTGCTTCGACCATGGCGAGGCGCTATCGGCCGAGGCCGCGCGCGCCGTTGCTCAGCCTGGGGTCGCGGTGATCCTCTGCCGTACCTCCCGCGAAGAAGGATCCATCGCTCATCCGGACATTCAGAGCTGCTGTGTCGAACTCGACCCTCTGTCGCGGGAGGCACGCTCGTCGTTCTGGCAAGCGCTCAGCGAAGCGCCGGTCCCAGCCCTCGTAACATCGCGCAGGCTCTTTGCCGGGGAGATCGCATCGCTGGCATTCTCCTGTGACGGCACCCGCGCCCCGGTGCGGGTGCCGTCCCCGCTGGTGCAGGTATTGCCATTGCCATACCGCTGGGATGACCTGGTGCTTCAGGAGGAGACGCGCTCGCTGCTGCGCGAGTTTCAGCAGCAGGCGGAGCTGCGCTGGTACGTCGCTGAGGACTGGGGATTCTCTCGACTCACACCGTTGGGCAGCGGCATCACCGCCCTCTTCGCCGGGCCGAGCGGCACGGGTAAGACCATGGCCGCCCAGGTGATGGCGCGCGAGTTGGGGCTGGACCTGTTCCGCGTCGACCTCGCCACGGTGGTCAATAAGTACATCGGCGAGACCGAGAAGCACCTCAAGGAGCTCTTCGACACCTGCGATCGCGCCAACGCCCTGCTCTTCTTCGACGAGGCGGACGCGCTGTTCGGCAACCGCACCCAGGTCAAGGACGCCCACGACCGCTTCGCCAATATCGAGATCGATTATCTACTGCAGCGTCTGGAGCAGTTCGACGGGCTCGCTATCCTCGCGACCAACCGCAAGAACGACGTGGATAGCGCCTTCTTGCGCCGGGTTCGTTTCCTGATCGACTTCTTGCCTCCGGGCGCCGTCGAGCGCCGCGCGATCTGGCGCAAGGCTCTGCCTGATGAGACCCCGGCTGGTGAGGTCGTGTTGGAGGGCATCGACTTCGACGCGCTCGCAACCAAGCTCACCTTGACCGGCGCGAGCATCAAGAGCGCGGCGCTGGGTGCAGCGTTCCTGGCTCGGGCAGCCGGGAGCCGCATCACCATGGAGCACGTGCTAGCCGCCGTGCGACGCGAGACCGCCAAGCAGGGCGGCGTGTATCGCGCTCACCTGTGGGGCGAGTCCGATGGCTAACGTACAGATCAACCGCCTGGTGCTCGACGGCGCTGATCTTACGCCAGATCAGGGCGAGCGCCTGGCACGTCTCGTCGCGCAGGAGCTGCGGGCGCTGCGCTGGGATGGCTCGCGGCAGATTGGGACGTTGTCTCTCTCGGTTGCCGCCGGTGAGGCGTCGGATGGTCTTGAGGAGTTGGCCCGGCGCATCGCTGTGGCACTGCGGCAGCAGGTGGGATGAGGGACCTGGACAATTGCTGATGCGCGGCGCGTTCATCCAGTTCATGCAGACGGGGTTGATACCGATCCCGGTTCCGAACGTGATCATCTTCCAGTTCAACCCCGAAACGATCACCCATGCCTGGACACCGGCGCAGACTCCAGAAGCCGTCGCGGCCAAGAAAGCCCCCCAGGACCCGCTCGCCGTCAAAGGCCTTCCCGGTGAGTCGTTCACCTTCAGCCTGGCCATGGACGCTGGCGACACCATCGCGGAGCGGCTGGAGCCGGCGGCGAGCGTTGCCCTCGTCAGCGGCGTGGCCAGTCGGCTGGCGGCGCTGGAGATGCTGCTATTTCCGGAGGTGTCAGGCCATGGCAGCTTGCTTGGCACAGCTTCTGCGTCTATCAGCTTCGGGGGATTGAGCCTGAGCGGTTCGGCTGAGGTGAAGCGCGGCATACCTGCCTGTCGGCTGCCGACCGTGCTCTTCGTCTGGGGGCCGGGGCGCATCGTGCCGGTCAAAGTACAATCGCTCTCGATCACGGAAAAGCTCTATCATCCCCTGACGCTCGCTCCTACCCACGCCGATGCCCAGCTGACATTGAAGGTCCTGACACCGGAGGAGCTCGAGTCGGTGCGCGGGCTGCTGGCCGATGTCGCGAAGGCCACCTACGTGTATACGTCGGCACTGCGAGAGGCACTGGCCATCGCCAACCTTGGCAACGCCGCTGATTCGATCATCGGCATGTTGCCGGCATAGGAAGACGTCGAATGTTCGAGCCCGGTAGCCGCTACATCTCGGCCCCAACCTACACCGTCAATCTGCCCGAGGGCCGCGAAATCAGGGCGGTCGTGCCGCCCCTGCCGCGGCGCTTCCGAATCGAAGGCGAGCATCCCCGCCAGGAGTCGGAGCGGCTGGACCACATCGCGGGCGCATATCTGAACAATCCCACCCAGTTCTGGGCTCTTTGCGACGCCGCCAATGCCATGAGCCCCGACGCGCTGTCCACGCGTGACCGCATCCCAATTCCCAGGCGGGAAGCCTGACCTCGTGGCGACGTTCAAGCTGCTGGTGGACGGCGAAGCGGTGGACGAGGCGTTCTACCAGCGCCTCAGCATGCTCGAGATCGAGGAGCACGCGGACCTTCCCGGGGCACTGCGTCTCACGCTTCCTCTCTCGGCAGACGGGGCCGGCGGCTTGCAGCAGCTCCACCCGAGCAATTTCTTGCCTTACACCAACCTGGCTGTCGTCATCGAGAACGGCGAAAGCAAGGCTTGCATTTTCGACGGCTTTGTCCTCTCCCACAGGACGCACCTCGACCGCGGCACAACCGACAGCACATTGCAGGTGTGGGCGCAGGACGCCTCCTGCCTCATGAATCAGGAGGAGAAGGCGCGCGAGTGGGTGGACGTCACCGACTCCCAGGTAGCAGGAGCCATCTTCGGCGAATACGGTTTCTCCCCGGCGAGCGAGAACGGCGAGGACGACTCGCCTTCCCACACCGAACGGGGCCACAGTCTGATGCAGCGCGCCACCGACATCCAGTTCTTGCGCATGCTGGCTCGGCGCAACGGCAAACTGTGTCGCGTGACGTGCGAGGATACGCCCGGCCAGTACAGCGGCTACTTTGCCGCGCCGGACCTGGAGGCGGAGCCGGCCCTGTCGCTGACGCTCAACGACCCTTCAGTCGCCAACGTGGCGGCGCTGGATTTCGAATGGGACGTGGCCCGGCCTTCGGCCGTGCGCGCTCGCCAGGCGTTGTTCAACGATGCCAGCCCGTCGGGAGCCAGTGGTGACGCCGACGACTCAGGACTCCCGCTCCTGGATGAGCAAGGGCTGGCAGACTTTGTCAGCAACCCCAACACGGCGATGCTCACCGTGCCTGTGGACGACGCCGGCGAGCTGGCGATGCGGGCCCGCGCGATGCTGAGGGAGGCTGGCTGGTTCGCGCGCTGCCAGGGAGGAGCGGACGCTTCCAGCCTCTCCGCCATCATGCGCGCGGGCAACATCGTCGCTGTCAATGGCGCCAGCGAGCTGAATTCCGGGAAGTACCTGGTTTGGAGCGTGCGCCACAGCATTGCTGCCGAGAGCCACACCATCGCGTTCGAGCTCGTGCGCAATGCCGTCGGGCCGGCACCCAAAGCCGGCGGCGGGTTGCTGGGAGGCCTGTTATGAGCGACGAAACCACGCTCATCCAGGACCTCCTCGACCGCGTGCACAACCGGTACTATGGCAAGTACCGCGGCACCTGCACCGACGTGGAGGCGGACACGCTGCGTATCAAGGCGGTGGTACCCGCGGTCCTGGGCGACCAGGCGACCGGCTGGTGCATGCCCTGCGTCCCGTACGCCGGCGACGGCATCGGTCTCGCCTTTCTGCCGGAAGTCGGCACGGGCGTATGGATCGAGTTCGAAGGCGGTGACGTCTCGTTCCCAATCTGGGTGGGCTGCTACTGGCGCCAGGACGAGACGCCGGAGGATGCCGCGCCCGAGGTCAAGGCAATTATTACGGCCGGCGGCAGCAAGCTCATCTTCGACGATCAGGCCGGCACGATCACGCTCACCGACGATAGCGCCAACGAGGTCATTCTTGACAGCTCGGGGATTACCCTCAAGCGTGGCGAGATGAAAATCGTGATCAGCGACTCGAGCGTGAGCGTTAACGACGGCGCGCTGGAGGTCAACTGATGCTCCAAGCCGCGCTTGCGCAGAAGAGCAACACCGCGCCGCGGTTTGGCAAGACGCTCCAACCGCAGCCGTTGCGGCAGCGCTCCCTAGCACCCGTCGGCAACCAGGCGATGCTGCGGTTCGGTGTCACTCGCAGTTCGAGCCCGTTGCAGCGAAAGTGCGCCTGTGGCAGCAACGGGTCCGCCTGCTCCTGCGATTCAGAAGCGAAGCTACAGCGGAAGGCGTTCGCCATCGAGAGCGCACGGCTCCCGGATTCCGTTTCGAGGCCGGACGACCCCGCAGAGCGAGAGGCTGACCGCGTCGCGGATACACTGCTGAGCGGTCGCGGGGCCGTCGCGCGCCCGCGCCCTCCCATCGCCCTCCGGCGTCCGCCTTCAAAGCCGAGCGTGCCCGGCGTCTCGCCCGTTGTAAACCGCGTCCTCGACTCAACAGGACTGCCGCTGGAGGCCGCCTCGCGCGCCTTCTTTGAGGCGAACACGGGTATCGACCTCGGTCACATTCGCGTTCATACCGATCGCGATGCGCAAGCGTCCGCCGCGGCCGTGCGGGCCCGCGCTTACACGGTTGGAGAGAACATCGTTTTCGGAGCCGGTCAGTACCAGCCGTCTTCCGAGACCGGCCAGCGCCTGCTCGCGCACGAGTTGGCTCACACGCTGCAGCAGGAGGTTGGAAAGCATCCGTCCCACCCTTCGATTTCAACGGAGTTGCAGCGACAGCAGGATGCTTCTGTAGCGGTAACTTCTCCAGCGCCCCCCCATGTCACACCCATATATGCGTCTGCGGCTGAGGATACTGGGCAACTGCCCACGGTGCTTTCCAGCCTCCTGGACCAGATAGAAGACGAAACAGAGCGCGCTATCTCGCTCCGCTCTGAGATAGATGTCCTGGGTCCAGTGTCGTCGACTCACCGTGAACGTTTGGAGGAGCAGCTCGAAGGGAGTAGAACAAACCTCATCAAGTTATTGCAGCAGCGCATTTCACTACTCGAAGCGCGCGTTTCCTCTTTGCAGCAGCAGCTTGGCCCCAACCCCATCAGCACCGCGGATCACCCTGAAGTAACTCAGATGGGAAACGAGGTCAATCAGCTCCAGAGCGAGATCCACAAACATCACGAGCAGTTGAGGCCACTTTTGAGATGGCAAACCAGGCGTCAGATAGACTCACTCCAAGGCCAAATTGAGCAGGTCGACCGGGAGATTCTTGACGCACCTCCGGAGAATCCGGCGGCGCCAATGACCGATCCAAGCGACCCATTGATCCAGAAGCTGACTGCTCACCGCGCTGAGCTGGAGCAGGAGCGTCAGCGGCGGGCAAAGTCGCTGACGGGCTCGGCCACCGGCTACAAGCAGGGCGACTCGCGCTGGGGGAACAAGCGCTACGGCAACTCGCCGGAGTGCACCAACATCGCGGAGGCGGGTTGTGGTCCTACGTCCCTGGCTATCCTCCTCAACTATCTGTTCCAAGAAGATCCCGAGCAAGCTGCAGGCGGCAACCTGGAGATCGTTCTGCCGTCGACAACTGCCGAGTATGCCGCAATCAACGGCAGAGTATGTAACAACGGCACGGCCGGTCCTACCATGGTGACCAACGTTGAGACGAAGTGGCCTGGCTTTCGCGGTTTTAGACTCACCCTTAGCCAGGTTGTGAGCGAGCTCCGTTCCGGCAACCTTGTGATCTTTCTCTGCAAGGGATGCAGCGGCCAGAACAGTAGCGGCGCAGTCAAGACCTACGGAGGTCACTTTATGGTGCTCAATACTGTGAATCAGGACGGCACCTCCTTCGGCGTACTTGATCCAGCCAAGGGCAACCTCGTGTCGATATCCCGCAAAGAGCTCAACACTCACACGGCCGGCTTCTGGACGGTGGTCCGCAAGTGAGAGGAGAATGAACCTCCACACCCAGGTAGCGTCGAAGAAGGCCGCGACGCCGGAGATGGGATCTTCGGTCCCGCGCCGTGCGACGCTTCTGCGTGAGCACTCGCCCATGGGGAACCAGGCAGCGCTGCGCCTTTCCGGCCGATATCCAGCCGTGCTCCAGGGCTCCTGCGATTCCGAGGCGAAGCTTCGGCGTGCGCCGCGAGACGGCGCTATCGCGGGCGTGCCGCAGAGCGTGCGCGACGTGCTCGACAGCCCAGGACGGCCCCTCGATCCCGCGATACGGCAGCTCATGGAATCACGATTCGTCCACGACTTCAGCGATGTCCGCATCCACACAGACGCGAGCGCCGCCGAATCGGCACGTGCCGTGAACGCGAATGCTTTCACCTTCGGAACCGATATCGTCTTCAACACGCGGCGTTATCAACCCTCCATGTCCGCAGGGCGCGCGCTCATAGCCCACGAGTTGACACACGTTGTTCAGCAGCGCAATGCAGAATCAGCGGCAATCGATACCGTTAATCCGGATCCTGTTGACGAGGCACACGCAGTCCAGGCGGTCGGTGCCTTCTGGGCCGGAGATCGCATGCCCCGGGCTCCTGGTCGGGCCGCGCACACGACCATCGCTTTCGACCGCGAGTACACACCGGCCGAGATAAGGAAAATGCGCGGCGGCACCGTAACCGGTGGTGAGGCCGATAACGCAATCGCGCAGTCGAGGGGTTTCGAGGTCGGAGACGTTGTTTTTCGTCAGGGCAGCTCGACTCTTGCCCGATATATCGGAACCGCGGCCACGCACGGCGGCATTTATCTTGGCGGTGGACTCGTGCACGACGTGGTCGGTTTTGGGAACAGGACAGCGGGACTCTCGACTTTCTACGAAGAATCCGTGGACAGGAACGTCGTGCGCATTGCCCGCTTCATTGGCCCTGAGGCTCCGACGATCGTCAGGCGGCTTCTTCGAAACATAAGTACTCGCGACTTCAAAATGCCGACCGGTCCCAAGCCCTTCAACCTCTTCAGCTCGGCAGACGATTACGAAACCGCAACCTGCCTCGAATACGCACATGCTCAGTTTCTGCACGCTATTACACAGTTATCGACCGATCCGCAGGTTCCCGACGCGGTTCGAAGATCTATTGTAGCTACCTACTTCCCGACAGGGGCCACCCAGCCAACGAATCTAATCCAGCCCAGGGAACTCAAAGTGGAAGGCGAAATGCCTACTGCCGCGCTGGAGCTTTCCGCCCTCATGGCCGGCGCAGACTTACTCGGAAGCAATGTCGATAAAGATGTTTTTGAGAACAAATGGGAGGGCCAGGAGACCCTTCGAGACCTGTACGACTTTGCAAACCAGCCTTGGTGGCGTCAACTGTTTATGGGTGGGCCGCTTTTCTGGCAAACCGAATCGCTTCGCACTTACACGTACCAGTCTTTTGTTGACGCCTCACGATTCTTCCAGACTATTAACCCACGATAAGGATCGATCATGTCTAACCTGATCACGACGCTTTCCGCACTCATCTGCCCCCACGGGGGCACCGTCAGCATCATCAGTAGCAATGCCCGTGCCAAGGCGGGGGCAGCGCTGGTGCGAGCCTCCGATAACTTCACCATCGCTGGTTGCGCTTTCAACGTGAGCGGGGTGCTCCACCCGTGCGTCACCGTGCGCTGGATCAGCACCGCGTTGCGCTGTAAGGCCGGGGGCGACGTCTGCCTCACCACCGCCAGCGCCGGCCTCTGCCTGGCCGCCGATCAGGCGCCGCAGGGTTCCGTGCTCATCCAGGTCACCCAGCCGAAAGCCTCGGCGCAGTAGGGGGAGGGGTCACGTGGTCCGCCACGACTATGCCTACCCGTTTGCCATCGACCCGGCTTCTGGGCAGGTGGCGCACGCTGCGTACGAGGCCCATATCGCCCAGATGGTGCGCCTGGTGCTCCTGACCGATCCCGGCGAGCGCATCAACCTGCCGGAGTTCGGCTGCGGCCTGCGGCGCCTGCTTTTCGCGCCAATGTCCGAAGCGCTCAGCGCCACTACACGGATCCTGGTCATGCAGTCCCTCACGCGCTGGCTGGGCGATCAGATCGACTTGCGTGAGGTCGAGGTCAGCAAACCGGACGAGGCTCCGGAAGGCGAGCTGCACGTCACGGTCACCTACCAGATCGTGGAGACGCGTACGATGCGCCAGGACCTGGTGAGGGTGGGCTGAGGATGGCCGACGAGCGCGACCGGCTGCCGATCCTGCGCGACAGCAGCGACTTCAACGGCATCGATTTCGTGACGGTCGGGCCGGGGTCGCCGCCGCCGCTTCACGTCCACTTCGTCAACCAGGTTGCCCTTGGTGATACGGGGCCGATCGTCAGGATTAGCGGCGGCGACCGCATTCCGGGTGTCGAAGTGGAACCCGTCACCGCCGCGGACTGGACCACCGACGCCGAAGGCTCCCCGCTACTCAGGGTGCATCCCCTCATCGAGGGCGATTTCTCCAACTACACCCTGAGCCTGGCTATTCCCAAGCTCGACCGCTTCTACGCCTCCAGCCAGTTCTCCTTCAAGATCCGATGTCCGTCCGACTTCGACTGCGCCGATGAGGAGCCAGACTGCCTGCCCGACGAGGGCGACCTGCCTCCCATCGACTACACTGCCAAGGATTACAGCAGCTACCGGCGGGCGCTCAGCGAGTTTTCCGCGCTGCGATATCCCCAGTGGGAGGAGCGGTCCGAGGCCGATTTGGGGATGACACTGCTGGAGTCGTTTGCCGCTATCGCGGACGACCTGAGCTACTATCAGGATCGAGTCGCAGCCGAGGCGACGTTGGACAGCGCAACCCAGCGCCAGTCCGTCATCTCACACGCCCGCCTGGTCGACTACGAGCCAGCGCCGGAGTTGGCGGCGCGCGTCACGGTGATCTGCTGGGCGCGCGGCGCAGCGGACGTCGCCGGCGCGCTGATCACGGCGCGGACGCCATTGGGCGACGCGGTTCCCTTCGAGATCGGCGAGGGACTCGACGACCGCGCGCCGCGCCCCGTCGACCCGCGCTGGAACGAGGTAGCGCCCTACTGGTTGGACAACTCGCGGCGCTGTCTCGAACCCGGCAGCAGCGAGCTTTGGGTCATCGACCATGGCCTTGGTCTCACCAAAGGTCAGGTCCTGGTTATCGAAAGCCACGTCCCTGGCCAGCCCGACCAGCCTCGCCGGGAGCAGGTGCGCATCGGCGACGAGCCAGAGGAATGGCAGGACGCGCTCTTTCCTGACCCGGGATCGCCTCCGACACCGGCGCGGGTGACCCGCATCCCCTTCGAAGGACCCACGATCCTCCAGCATGATCTGGAGGGCGCAAAAATCTACGGCAACGTCCATCCGGCGACCCAGGGTCGCCGCCACAGTGAGACGTTTGCGATCGCCCGCGCGCCGGCCGAGGCGCCTGGATCGCCGATCGCCTTCCCGCGCGTCGGTGCCCACATGGAAGGCCAGCGCCGTATAGATTACCGCTACCCGCTGGGCGCCGCGCCGCTCGCCTGGCAGCCGGACTCCTATGGGGGCTTCCGGCCGGAGATCACCCTGCGAGCGCTCGATCCTGCCGAGCCCTGGGAGTGGCGCCGCTCTTTCGTGGCTGCCGCGGCGCTCGTGGCCGAGTCGGACCGCGTTTTCACGCTGGACGCCGCCTCGTATCGCGCCATTGGCCGGGACCGGTTCCACTTCGAGTACGACCACGACCGCGGTACGACCATCCGCTTCGGCAACGGCGCCCTGGGAATGCTGCCGGAGGAAGAGTGCCTCTTCACGGTCACCTACCGGGCCGGCGCCGGGGCCGACGGGAACCTGGCCGCGGACTCTGCCTTCATGATCGAGTCGCCGCATACGGCGGTGCTGACGCGAGTGGTCACCGCGTTCCCCGGGGAGGGGGGCGCCGATCGCGAGACCGACGACCAGGTGCGCCAGCGGGCGCCCAATGCCTTCCGGGCCCGTCAGTTCCGGGCCGTCCGGGTTGAAGACTATGAGACGGAGGTCGAGCGGTTGCCCTGGGTACAGCAGGCAGGCACGGCGTTCCGGTGGACGGGCAGCTGGCTAACCGTGTTCACTGCGGTCGATCCCAGGGAGGGCGCCGAGCTGCCCCTATCTCAGCGAATGGAAGCAACCAACCTGGTCAACCGGCGACGTCTGACCGGCTACGAAACGTACGTTGTAGCCCCGCGCTACGTATCCATCGACCTGCGCATCGTGCTTTGCGCTCGACCCGACGTGTACGAGGGGCACGTCAAGGAGGCGGTACTCGAGGCGCTCGGCGCCACGCGCGCGCCGAGCGGGCGCGCCGGCTTCTTCTTCGCGGACCGCTTCACCTTCGGTACACCGCTGGAGCGCAGCCGCCTCGAAGCTGCGCTGCAGCAGCTGCCCGGCGTCACCGGGGTGGAGAGCATCGAATACCGCCGGCGCGGTGTCGTGCCCGGCTATACTGACCTCCAGGACACCTTTACACTCGCCGTGGATGAGGTCCTCCGCATCGACAACGACCCCGATCACCCCGAACGCGGAGTCATCAAGGTGATCGTGAAAGGCGGTCGCTGATGGACGGGCAGAGTCCTTGCCCGTGTGAGGGCCTCGACCGGCCGGCCCCGACGAGCCCGGCCGACCGCAGCAGCGTTGGCTACCGGCAGTCTGGCTTCGGAGACGTGCGCCGCCGCTTGCTCCTGCCCCTTGGCAACGAACAGGGCGCCCTGGCCGACTGGCGCGCCTCGGCCACCACGGATCTCGGCCTGCAGGTCGTTGACTGGTGGGCCTATCTCGCCGAAATCCTCGACTTCTACAACGAGCGCGCCGCCAACGAGTCCTACCTCGAACCGGCTCGTCGTCCTGAGAGCATGCGACGCCTGGTGCGGCTGCTGGGCTACCGTCCCCGACCCGGTATCGGCGCGCGTGGCGTGCTGGCAGCAGAAGTCGCAGGAGATCGGGGCATCACCCTGCCCCTCGGCTTCGCGGTGGACAGCAAGCCAGGGCCGCAGGAGGAGCCCCAGACCTTCGAGCTGGACGCAGACACGGAGATCCTGCCGGGCGGCGTTCTCCGGGCCAGGCCGGCTGAGTACGTCTTCTCGCCCAACCCCGCGTTCTTTTTCGTGGGGAACGCCGACCCCGGCCTGCACCGGGGCGACTGGTTGCTGCTCAGCCACTCGGACGGCACCCAGCCGCTCGCGATCCGCGTTACCGAGGTCAGCGTGGATAGCGCCGCCAAGCGCACCCGCGTCTCGATCTCGCCCAGCGCCTTTGGGTACGCCGCTCTGAGCGCCGGGAGCTTGCGGATCCGCAAGCCCACCCAGACCGCCCGGTTGCTGACGCTGCCGGCCGCGCCCTCGATTTCATTTGCCTCGCGCAGCCGGCCGATCGTCCTGGCCGCCATCGAGGCGGACAGCCCAACCGTCATTTCGACCGGCGGGCACCTCGTCGGCGACATCGTTTCTTCGGGTCTGAACGTGACCCAGATCGGCGCTGGCCCGAGGGCGCTGCCCGCCGCCAACATTAGCGGCTCGATCGCGCTCGCATCCGTCGTACGCGACATCCAGCCCGGCGAGAGCATCATCATCCTCCAAGTGCCGAACGACGCCTACGCCCACACGGTCGCAGGCAGCCACGATCAGGTGACCATGGTCGCGACTGGAGGCAGTGATCCGCCCTCCATTCCCATTCTGCACACGATCCTGGATGTGACACCCCCACCTGGCTCCCTCAACGCTGGCACAGTGACGGTGCTCTACGGCTGGCGCGACGTGATTCCTCTCTTGAACCAGCCTGCCCAGCCCTTTACGCCCACCGCGGCGGACCCGACCGTCCTCTATGCAGACAACGGCGCCATCTTTCCCGAGGGCCCGAGCGTTCCGCTGCTCCTGCGTGACGCGGCCGGCCTGGGCGCCGTCGCGCGCGGCGCGACGGAGAGTGATCACCGGGTGAGCAGGATCTCGGCAGCGCAAGCCGACCCTCCACAGCTCACACCACCCGTCGATGTCTACACCAATTTGCTGAGCGTCTCGCGTGGAAAGACCGTGACGCGTGAGGTGCTGGGCAGCGGCGACGCGCATCGAGCCGGTCAGGAATTCGTGCTCAAGAAGTCCCCGCTAACCTACTTCGCCCAGGGGGACGGCGTGCGCAGCACGCTGGAGATCTCCGTCGACGGACGGCTGTGGACGGAGGTGGCCAGCTTCTACGAGCAGCCTCCCTCGGCTTCGGTCTACGTGACGCGCGAGGATGAGAAACAGCGGACGCACGTCCTCTTCGGGGACGGCGAAAACGGCGCCCGGCTGCCCAGCGGCCGCGAGAACGTGGTTGCCCGCTATCGGTACGGCAGCGGCGCCCAGTCCCCGGCCACCGGCACGCTCACCGTGATCGCCAAGCCCTATCCCAATCTCAAGGCGGTGCGCAATCCGGTCGCCGTCAGCGGGGGTGCAGACCCGGACCTAGCCGACCACCTCCGACGACTGGCGCCCCGCTCCGTGCTCACGTTCAGACGCGCCGTCTCCATCGCCGACCACGAGGCGATCGCCGGCGTGGCGCCGGGGGTCCGCCGCGTCAAGGCGCGCTGGCAGTGGAGTCCGCAACAGCAGCGCGCGCTTGTCCGCCTGACGGTCGGAGACGATCGTGCCGCCGCCTATGCCGCCCACGAAGCGCTCAGCCAGACCGCCGACCCGAACAAGCCCTTCGAGATCGTAGTTGCGGTCCGCGTCCCGATCGAAGTCTCGCTCGAGCTCCGGTACGACCCGACGTTCGTGCGAGAGGACGTGCAGCAGGCGGTGTGCCAGGCCTTCTTCGACCAGGAATCCGGTCTGTTCGGACGCGGCCGGCCGGACATCGGCCGAGCACTCTACCATAGCGAGCTCGTCGAGGCGGCGCTGCGGCCGGCCGGGGCGGTGTCCGTGCGCGCGCTGCGCGTCGCCGGAAGTCGCCCAGACGGGGTATCGATCGTCGACGGCAGCCGCTACGTGCCAGGGCCCGATGCCTTCTTCGAGCTGGCGAAAGACGACCTGAGCCTTACGCTGGTGGAGGACCGTCGTGGCCGAGGTCGATAGCTACACCCGCTACTACCAGGAGAAGCTCTGGGGGCTGCTGCCGGCCGCCTACCGTGCCCTCGGCATGCCGGCGGAGGGCGAGAGCGAGGCCCTGCGCGAGTTGCTACGGCGCATTGGCGCGTCCGCTGCTGAGCTGCGTCGCCAGATGGACCGCCTCTGGATGGACCAATCGATCGAGACTGCGGACGATCGCATCATCCCGTTCATCGCGGACCTGCTGGCCACGCGCCTGGTCTCGGCCATGGACGTCCGCGGCCAGCGGCGCGACGTGGCCAAGACCATCTATTACCGCCGTCGGGCTGGTACGGTGGCCCTGCTCGAAGAACTGGCAGAGGACGTTGCATCGGTCGAGTCGCGAGTCGTCGAGGGCTTCCGTCGCCTGGGACGCACCCGTCACCTGTTCGACCCTAGGATCGGCGAAGCGCCCTTCTTCACGTCCGGCAAGATAGCGCCCCCGCCAGACGTCGGGCAGGGCCTCCAAGGCCTGTATACCCGCACGCCGATGGGCGGCTACGCGGACCTGCGCAACCAGTTCGGCGCCGCGCAGGCTCACAGTGCCTTTGACGAGTTCGCGCATACGGCGGACTTTCGCCTCGGGCGCCGCAACGTCGGCTGGCATGCCATCCCCAAGGCCGAGGTCTTCCTGTGGTGGCTGAGGAGCGTCCCCGTCGTGGAGAGCACGCCAGTCGAGTATGTGACCTGCCCGGGCCAGTACACGTTCGATCCGGCCGGCCGTGAGGTGCCACTCTTCGCCCAACGCACCGAGAGCGGGCGCTACGGCGAGGACTGGACGAGCCCCGACGCCTGGCGCGTGCCGGCGCCGGTCTCGCGCTACCTCTGGTATGCCCAATCGGACAAGCTCTACGGCTCCTCGCTGGCCGTTTGGGAGGGGGACCGCCTGCCCAACCAAGGTTATAGGGCCGTCGAGATGGAGCGGCTGGTGATCAACCCGGAGCGAGGGCGCTTTCGCCGCCGCGCCGCCAGTCCGGCATTCGTGGCCAACAACGTTCACGTTAGCTGGGCATACGGCTTCGGCGGCAACATCGGAGCCGGTGCGCTCGCCCCGCGCGAGGAGCGGCCAACCGCGGCCAGCATCGAAATCGACGACCATCCGGCCGGACTCGCCGCGGCGATCGGAGCGCTCGGCGGTGAGGACAGCATCGTCCTCCGGCGCTCCATCACCTATGACCGACCGTCCGACGTCGACGTGAAGGTCAGGCTCGGGGTGGTCGCCGGGACCAGCCAGCGGCCGGTCGTTCGCTGGCCACAGGCCCCGAGTGGCGGTTGGCGGATAACCGGCGAGGCGGGAGCAGAGCTGGTGTTCGAAGGGGTGCACTTCGTCGGGACGCCGATCGCGATCGAGGGTGAGTTCAAGCGCGTGTCCTTCCGCTGCTGCACGCTCGACCCAGGCACGGCCGGCTCGACAACCGCCTACGCTGCGGCGGCCGATGGCGTCACGTTAGCGCCCACGCGACTGTTCGTGCACGCCGATGTGGGCGAGCTGAGCTTCGAGCGCTGTATTCTGGGACCCATCGACGCCCGGTCAGCCAACCTCACCACCCTCTCGATCAGCGATAGCATCGTGCAGTCCCTGCCCGCCGTCCTCGGCCAGAGCGCCGAGCCGGCGATCTCCACCACCAGTGGCGATGTAGTCCTGAACCGCGTCACCGTACTGGGCCGCTTGACCGTGCATCGTCTGGAGGCCAGCGACTGTATCCTGCAGGATCTGGCCGTGGCTGAGGACTTTCAGCACGGATGCGTCCGCTTCAGCGCGTACGCGACGGGCAGCCAGATCCCCCAGCCTTACGAGAGCGTCGGCATCGCGGCCGCCGCGCCGCTCTTTCGTTCGGAGGAGTTCGGCATGCCGCGGTATACCTGGTTGCGCGAGGACGTAGACACCACGATCCTCTCCGGCGAGAAGGGCGCCACCATCTCCACGGGCGCAGAAGACGGCTCCGAGATGGGTGCCTTCTCTAGCGAGCGGGTGGCACTAAAATCCCGTGGACTTCGCCTGAAGTTCGCCGAGTTCCTGCCTATCGGCATCGAGCCGGTCTGGGTCAACCAGGACTAAGACGGAGGGGTACATGCCGAGCGACCGGGCGCGCATCTCATACGACCCCGCGCGGCGCTACAGCGGTATTGTTTGGCAACAGGGACGCGTCTCGATGGAGGAAGACGCGAACGAGGCTGCGTTTCTCGCCGCCGAGACCCTGCGCGCGGAGACGGCGGAAATCGTGGGCGTGTGCGGTACGCCCGACAACGGGTACGAGGTTCTCCCCCGACCTCGGGAGCTGCACTTCGACTTCAACGTGGGCGCTGGCACCATGTACGTGGACGGACTGCGCGTGCAGACCGCCGCGACCGGCTACTTCGAACAGACGGAATGGCTGGATCGTTCCTTCGACCCACTGTGGGTGGACCCGAGTAGAAACGTCGTTGCTCCTCCGCAAGAGCTGGTTTACCTGCTGCTGCGCGAGCAGGAGGTTACGGCGACCGAGGACCGAACGCTGCGCGACGTGGCCCTGGGCGGCCCGGATACGACTGCCCGCAAGCGACTGGTCCAGCGCATAGCGCGCCGGACGATCGAGGCGCAATCGTGCGAGAAGGCGCTCATGGAGATCGACGAGTGGCTCAGCCGACGCGGCCTGTCCCTGGACGCGAACCGCCGGCTCACATCCGGTGCGACCCTCAAGGTGAGCTTCGGCGACCTGCCCGCCGCGGAGGACGACTGCGAGCCAGACGCCGAGCCAGGCTATCTGGGCGCCGATAACCAGCTCATCCGCGTGCAGATCACCGCTGCCGAGGTCAATTCCGGCCGCTTCGCCTGGGCCATGAATAACGCGTCCTTCACCTACCGAGCGAAGGGCCAGGGCAACACCCTGATCATCGAGGGAGAGCCGCTCGACGCCTACCATACGCCGAGCATGGGCAAAGTGGTGGAGGTGCTGGCGCCGGCCATCGACCTCACGGATGACGAATGGGTGGCCCAGCACGCGGGCGTCTTCGCACGCGTTACAGCCGAATACAACCCGAGGTCGCGGTCGATCGAGATCGGCGAGGACCTGCCGGAGGCACTGCAAAAGGCTTCGACGCTCTTCGTGCGCCTCTGGGAGGATGAGCTGGAATTCGAAGCAGGCAGGCCAGTCCGCCTCGGCGACACCAACCTGCAGGCGACGCTGGATCTCCATTCCACGGGCGGTCAGCTCAGCGTAGGGCAGTTTTGGGCCTTCGCCGTGCGACCCGGCGCTTTCGACCCGGACCATCCCCACGGCTACGTGTTGCCGCGCCGATACCTCGATGCGCCTCAGCCGCCCGACGGCCCGCGTCAATGGCTTTGCCCACTGGCGGTCATCGATTGGCCCCACAACGCCCTGCGGACGCTAGACTGTCGCAACCTGTTCGACGATCTGGTCACGATGACGGCAGCCAAGGCAGTGGAGGGCTGCTGCGTCATCATCTCTCCGAAGGACGTTCCTACGCCGGCTGCCTGGGCACGCCTCCTCGAGAGCGTTGCCGGGCGCCCCGCCACCATCTGCCTGCAACCCGGCAGCTATGAGCTCACGGCGCCTATCCGCGTCGGCGCCGCCAACGAAGGGCTGACCATCGAGGGCTGCCAGGATGGAGCGGTGTTCACGACGGCGCCCGGAATCCACGGCGGGCTCGAGCGCGGCCTCGTCGAGCTTGTCCGCGCGGATAACGTCACGCTGCGCCGCTTGCGCTTCCACCTACCCCACGCGCCGTTCCCCGGCCCTCGGAGCACTTTCAGGACGATGTCCATCGGAGTGAGAGTGATCCACTGCGCCGAGCTCCATGTAGAGGACTGTCTCTTCCGGTTCAATCTCCTGGATGGCGTCAGCACCTATGGCGTTGGCCTGTACATCAACAGCGAGTGCTGGAACCTGATGGTGGAGCGGAGCCGCTTCCTGCACGACGACGAGTTCCAGCGGCTCGACCCCCAACGGTTCCTGGTTGGCATCGGGGTCGCATCCGCCGCCCTTGCAGAGCCGGCAATCCGTGGAAGGCCTTCTCGAGAACGACGGGCGCTCGCGCTGCTCGAGAACGCGGTGATCAGCCACAACGAGTTTTCGGGCCTGACCAATGCGACGATCGTCTCGGCGGAAATGGGGCTGGCGCGCTGTGACAAGAACTTCGTCTGGGGTTGTGATGCTGGCTTCTACTTCGTGAACGCGGACTTCTCCCGGAAGGCGAACGTCCTCCGCGCCGCCTTGCGGGCCCGCCCGGCCATCGCGGGCACCCCGCAAGCGCTGGGCATGGCCCTGCTGTCGACCCAACCGGAGCTCATTTCGCGGATCGAGCTTCTCACGCGCAGCCTGCGGCTGCCGCCCGATTTTCGGCCGCGCGACGCCACGATTGTCACCCAGCCCAGCTCGCAGGAGACACGCGCCGCCCGGGTTGAGGGCACCCGCGAGTTCACGGCCCTTCGCCGCGCGATGCCCGCCGTGGCGATGCCCGCCGTGGCGCGGCCGCGCCCGGGTGACGAGGTTCGCGAAGCGCCAACTGCTCCCGTCTTCACCCTGAACACCGCTGCTATTAGCGCCCTGCTGCAACCGGTCGTCCCCTGGCACCGGACGGAGGTCGTGACGCGCCATTCGCCCGCCCTCCGGTTCTCCGACAACGAGGTCGTGCTACGGGACGACGAGCACTCGGACGACAACCCAGCGTCCTTGCCTGGAATGGCGATTTGGGCCAACTTCCTGAAGGAGGATCGTGCGAGCGTCATGTTGACCGGTAATCGCCTGCAATCCCGACCAATGTTCAATGCCGATGCCGTCGTGCTTTTGGACGGACCAGAGCAGGCCGTGGTGACCGGGAACCTCATCCTCAACCAAAAGCCCACGGTGTTTGGTGTCCCGATCTTCTCTCACAGTCTGGTGCTGCGCGCTGCAGAAGGCAATCCCCTGGTCTCAGTCATCGGCAATGGATTCAAAGCCCCGGCGCTCATTCAGCCGGCCCGCTTGGTGGCCCCCAGCCCGGGCTGGGAATTCCTCAACAGCACGATTCCTCTAGTCTGAGTCCGCGCGCTACCGCACAGCCCATTCGTGTCCGTTCCACGAGGTGTTCTGGGCGGCCATAGAGAGGTGCCGCCGCAGCACGCACCGCGACTCTGAGAGGCGACGAGGGGGACGCCGAGTGCCCCGCTCGCCCCGGCGATCAGGATTCTCACCTCGCTACTTGCAACGAGGAAGCCTCAGCGTTACGGCCGCTTCTTTGCCATCGTAACGACCGACCGTCCGGCGGCCCTAGCCGCGCATGCCTGGGCGAACCGGGTCACGGTACTCACCGTCTACGGTGAAGAACGCCCGGTATCCTCGCCGCTCGCGCGGAATCTGGATCATGGGCTCGTTCTTCGCGTGGTCCCGAACGACCGCCATTGGGTCATCTCCGCGCTGCACCGTCTCCATGTTGTCGAAGAGCAGCTTGTGGTAGAGGGCCACGCCGCGGTCGGACGTAACCAAGTGCTCCGCCGTTCGATCGATGACTGGTCCTTGCGCTACCCAAGCCAACATGTCTTGCGCTGGGATGTCGTCGGCCCAGCCTTTGATCGCACCGTTCTCCTCGAAGACCGAGAGGCGCTTTACGGGCACGTCGGTCCGTGGTGTAGCGCCCTCCTGTCGTAGGATGCCCTGGTAGCGCACGTGGAGCGTGTGGGTATCGTCGATCGGAACGCGGATCTGGTAGTTCGGGCGGCGTACGTCGCCGACGGACAGAATGTTCGGGAACAGGATAGGATGGCCGATCTGCCAGTCGTCGCAGTCCTCAGACTCGCCCTCCACCAGGCGGCGCTTGATGATTCCGTGCTCGAAAACGTCGAACTCGATCTTCAGGTGGCGGGCGGTAGTCAACATCGGCGGATTGCCGACGCGCTTCATGACGTAGTTGCCGTAATGGCCGTGGAGGTGCTCGAAGTGCACCGGGTCCACGGAGTTGTCCATGCACTGCAGCCAGTTGCACGGCAGCTCCACGATCTCGACGTTGCGGTCGAGATCATCACGAACGTAGAGGTCGTAGTGCGGCAGTAGCGGGGCCGGCTGTGGGCCGAGGTACGCGAAGATCAGGCCGCCAAGCGCTTCGACCGGGTAGGCCGTGATCTTCAGGGGTAGACACGCGGGCTCGAAGGGCATGTCCACGACCTGACCCTGCTCGTTGTAGGTCCAGCCATGATAGGCGCAGCGAAGGCCGTTCTGCTGGGGAATGCCGTACGCGAGGGAGATGCCGCGGTGGGCGCAGCGCTCGGCGATGAGCCCGATCTTGCCCGCTTTATCGCGATAGAGGATCAGGTTCTCGCTCAAGAGGCGGACGGGTCGAACTGGATCCGTGTCCAGATCGGCCGAAGCCGCGATGGGGTGCCAGTAGCGTCGCAGAAGCTCGCCCATCGGCGTACCGGGCCCCGTCTGCGCCAGTCGCTCGTGATCTTCTTTCGTCAGCATCAGCCCCGCTCCTTCAACCCCAGCGTTGGTCAATTGTATCTGGAGCCAGTGACGCGTGAGTCAGGCGCCGACGGGCCTCAGGTCCTGGACGGAGCCGTTGAGGCCGAAGGCTGTGTAGCCCTTCGTCTCGCGCTTGATCTCGATCATCGGCTCGTTCTTCGCGGGATCGCGAATGACCCCGATCGGGTCTTCTCCCCGCTTCACGCGCTCGACGTTCTCCAGCAGCATGTTCCGATACATGTGGATGCCGCGGTCCGAGGTCACGAGATGCTCGGTGGTGCGGTCCGAGACGGGTCCCTGGGCTACCCACGCCAGGAGGTCCTGGAGCACGACGATATCCGCGACGATCTTGCCGGTGCGCACCGCCTCTGGGTCGTGGAAGAGCGAGGTGCGGTTGACGCGTATCGGCCGGGGCGCGGCGCCATCCGCCGTCGGCCGGACGATGTAGGAGTAGTGCATCGTGTGGGTATCGTCCATCGGGACGCGGATTTGGAACTGCCGCCGCACGGCGTCGCCCTGGGCGAGGATGTTCGGGAACAGGATGGGATGCCCGATCTGCCAGTCGTCGCAGTCCTCGGTCTCGCCCTCGACCAGGCGCCGCTTGTAGATGCCGTACTCGAAGGTGTCGAACTCGATCTTCAGGTGATTCGGGGCCATCAGCATGGGCGGCCGGCCCAGCTTCTTCATCATGTAGTTGCCGAAGTGGGAGTGGAGGTGCTCGAAGTGGATCGGGTCGAGCGAGTTGTCCATGCACTGGAGCCAGTTGCACGGCAACGCCTCGACAGCGACTTCTTTCTCCTCATCCTCTTTGACGAAGAGGTCCCAGCGCGGCAGTAGTGGCGCCGGCGCGGGACCAAGATAGGCGAACACGAGGCCGCCCAGTTCCTGCACCGGGTATGCCGTCAGTTTGAGGGGCAGGCACGCAGGCTCGAAGGGCATGTCCACCACTTGTCCCTGCTCGTTGTAGGTCCAGCCGTGGTAGGCGCAGCGTAGCCCGTTCTCCTGCGGAATTCCGTATGCCAACGAGAGGCCGCGATGGGCGCACCGCTCGGCGATGAGGCCGAGCTTACCCGCTGCGTCGCGATAGAGCGTGAGATCCTCGCCCAGAATGCGGACTGGCCTCACCGGATCCTGATCCAGCTCACTGGAGATCCCCACCACGTGCCAGTAGCGGCGCAGGAGATCCCCCATGAGGGTGCCAGCTCCGACCTGGGTCAATGTCTCGTTCTGCTCTTTCGTCAGCATTCCTATTCCAATTCCAACCCGGCTTGATAGTCACAGGCGGTGCCCCAATTGCTCGGGCCACCGCCGCGTGCGTGCTGTTGGTAGCTTGTCCGCTATACGAGGTTGGGATGGGCCGCGCGGATCTCCTTCGACGCGATGCGACCACTGGGGTCGATGTCGTAGAGGTAGATCTCCGCGGTTCCGATCTCCAGGCTCGGTATCTCCTCGTCGCTGATGTTCTCGAGGTGTTTGACCAACGCTCGCAGGCTGTTTCCGTGGGCGACCACGATGACGTTCTTGCCGGCTCGCAGCTCGGGCAGGATGTGCTGCTCGTAGTAGGGCACGACTCGCGCGTGCACGTCCTTCAGGGTCTCACCGCCGGGGACGGGATAGTCCCAGCTTCGTCGCCACTTCAGGAATTGCTCCTCACCGTATTCGTCGCGTACCTGCCACTTGTTCTTGCCGGTGAGGTCGCCGTAATCGCGCTCGTTCAGCGCAGGAGACCGAGTGATCGGGATGCCGGTCTGGCCGAGCTCGCCGAGAATCAGGTTCAGCGTTTCTTGCGCGCGCTTCAAGTCGGAGGTGAATGCTGTATCGAACTTCAGGTCCTTCAGCGCTTCTGCCGCGACCTTCGCCTCGGCGATGCCGGCATCGTTCAGCTCGATGTCGGTCAAGCCGGTCCAGAGGCCGGCGGCGTTGTATTCGGACTGACCGTGCCGTGTGAGGGCGAGATAGGGCATCGTTACCCCGCGGCCCCGACCGTCTCGCGCAGGCCGCCGTACTGCTCATCGTCCACGCCCGCCTTGAACGCGCTATAGGTGCTGCCGCGGCGGATCGGGATGAACGGCTCGTTGATGTCCGGCTCCCGGATGACCGCCATCGGGTCCTCGCCGCGCTCCACCTTCTCGATGTTCTCGAGGAGGAGGTGGCGATAGAGGAGGATGCCCTTGTCACCAGTTGCCAGGTGCTCGCTCGTGCGGTCCGTGATCGGCCCCTGGCCGATCCACGCTGCCTCGTCCTGCACGACGATGTGCGGCGCGAACACACGGCCGAACTCGTCGTATTGGACCTCGTCGTGGCTGACCTTCACCTCGGGATCGACCGGCTGGCCGTCCTTCGGACGTGTTGCCTGGATCACAATGTGGGTCGTGTGAGTGTCGTCCGCTGGCACGCGGATCTGGAAGCTCATCTGGTCCGGTCCGCCCTGGGCGAGGATGTAGGGGAACAGGATCGGGTGGCCGATGGTCCAGTCGGTGCTGCTCTCGGGGTCTCCCTCGAGCAAGCGGCGCTTGTAGATGCCGTAGTCGAACACGTCGAAGTCGATCTTGACGTGGTGCGCGGGGTTCAGCATCGGGGGCTTGCCGAGCTTCTTCATGACGTAGTTGCCGTACATGCCGTGCAGGTGCTCGAAGTGCGTTGGGTCGAGGGAGTTGTCCATGCACTGGAGGAAGCTGCAAGGAAGCTGCGTGATGCGGACGGACTTGTTGACGTCGTCGCGAACGAGGATGTCCCAGCGCGGGAGGAGGGACTTGGTCTCAGGCGGACCCATGTAGGTCCATGCGATGCCCATCAGCTCTTCCACGGGATAGGCCGTGATCTTCAGGGGCAGGCAGGCGGGCTCGAAGGGCATGTCCACAACCTGGCCCTGCTGGTTGTAGGTCCATCCGTGGTACGCACAGCGGAGGCCGTTCTCCTGCGGGATACCGTACGCCAGCGAGATGCCGCGGTGGGCGCAACGATCGCCGATGAGGCCGAGCTTGCCCGCCTCGTCGCGGTACAGAATCAGGTCCTCACCAAGGAGGCGAACGGGTCGCACCGGATCCTTCTCGAGGTCGGCGATGGTGCCGACAGGGTGCCAGTAGCGCCGCAGCAGATTGCCCATCGGCGTGCCTGGTCCTACCTGAGTCAGTCGGTCGTTGAGTTCCTTGGTGATCATCCTTCGTCTCCCATTACCGCGGTCGGTCGAACGGCCGCGGCGACATTGGTCCCGCGGATGCTCCTTCGAGGGCACGTGTCTATTAAATGTTACA
>Ga0209726_10001744_pt1 | contig 34117 bp, 34 predicted proteins | sample Subgrocontami54m_FD_187453 | JGI IMG/M metagenome (GOLD analysis project Ga0209726, IMG submission 187453) | Subsurface groundwater microbial communities from S. Glens Falls, New York, USA - GMW46 contaminated, 5.4 m (SPAdes) (version 3) | ecosystem: Environmental > Aquatic > Deep subsurface >...
GAGTTCGGGCGTGAGCGGTGTGGACATATTTCTTTGTATTAAAACTTAAAGACATAGCGTTGGCCAGACGCTATGTCCATTATACGGGATACCTATCAATGCGCGGTGCTGCGACAGGCGGATATTTTCTCAAAATCCAAGCGAACGAATTCTCCCGATCGGTAAAAATCGTTCGCTTCCCCTAAAACTTTTTGTATGCATTCGTATCCAAGTTGTATCCAAGGAACCGAAATTTCCCGATCGGTAAATTTCGGTTCCTCCCAAAACGGTTTGCCATCCCATTACGTCTGTCCCATTACGTCTTTTAACTTTAGTCCAATTCTGCTATACTAAAATTATCCACAAGGAGGGACCACAAACCAACCCTCCTACGGATCAAAGGTGACCCATGCGAATCTCGCCCCTCAGTCTCATCATCTGGAACAACCCCGACGGCGGCCGACGCAACCCCATCGACGGTCAGCGCAAGCCCTGGGGAGTCGACATCGGCATGCGCGGCATCTGCCGCACGATTCTCACCGTCCGCAAGCCCGAGCCCTGCGCGCTCGTGGTCATGCTGTAGTCATGGACGACCCTACGCGTCCTCGCGGACCCAACGCCACCCCCGGCGCCCCGGTCGCGCAACCCGACACGTTGCCGGCCACCCCGCCGCCTCGAGGCGACATGATCGTCCTGCCTCGCCCGAGCGATGCACGTCCCTCGCTGCCCGACGTCGCACCTCTGCGCGTGCCTCACACCAGTCGCGAAGTCCCGCACGGCGATGACTGCAGTGGCTGCGCGCTTCCAAGCGACCGCTTCCGCATCGGCATGCGTGTTCCGATCACGCCCGACCTTTCCCGTGGCGGATGGATCGAGTCCGGTCGCCCCGCGACCAAGATCTACTTCTAGCTCCACGCTCCTTTCCGCTCTTTCGTCCGCCACGGAAACGTGGCAACCCCCGGCATCTTGCATCCTGCACCCCGCCGGATTTTTTTATTTACAAAAACAAAAAACAAGTCCCCTCCCTTAAGGTAAGGGAGGGCGAGGGTGGGTTATGAATCAAGCATTTCTTTAATCCTCTGCCATACACCCTCCAAATTCTGCATCACATCATTGTTTCCAAATCTTATAACTCTAATGTCCTGCGACGCAAGATATCGAGTTCGCGCATCATCATGCTTTTGATGTGCTTCCTCGGCATGCTGACCACCGTCAATTTCAATCGCCAATCTTAATAAGGGACAATACAAATCAAGCACATACATACCGACGCTGTATTGCCGAAAAAATCGCACACCCATTTGTTCGCCTTTCAATATACTCCAAATTTTTCGCTCCGCATTGGTTGGATTTTTTCGCAACTCACGCCGTTTGGCTTTTGTGATTTCATCATTATAAAAACGCTTCATAACCCCCTCCAACTCCCCCTTACCTTAAGGGGGAGAGATTGATTGTTGCAGGCGCGCATGCGCCTTCCTTATTACCCTCTGACTCTAATCGACTGCACCACCCCGTGCAGTAAAAAATTCGAAAGTATGGCAGAACCCCCAAGAGACACAAATGGCAACGGAAGACCGACGACCGGTAACAGCCCTATATTCATTCCAATATTAAATACCGCTTGCACGCCGACAATAATAAAAAATCCTACTACACAAAACGCGGCAAACCCGTCGCTCGTAGTGCGCATAAGAACCCAAAGCCGAAACGCAAGCGTCCCGTAGCATGCCCCAATAAGAAGCACTACAAAAAATCCAAGCTGCTCAGATAAGACCGCAAACACAAAATCCGTCTGCGCCTCGGGCAAAAATCGAAGCTGGGATTGCGAACCTTGTCCAAGACCGCGACCAAATATCCCGCCAGAGCCAACCGCAATAACCGATTGCCGAATATTGTATCCGCGCCCGAACGGATCAGACATGGGATTTAAAAAACTCCGCACACGATCTTTTTGATAATCTTTTAGAAAAAACTGCCACCCCAAAAGCGCGACCAAAACTGCCGCTACCATCCCGCCGACTACATATCGCCGCGGAACATTGGTAAGTAAAAGCATACCGATCGCAATGATAAGAATTACAAACGCCGAACCAAAATCCGGCTGCATAAGGGTCAGCGCAACATATCCACCCGTTAGCACCCCTGCCCCAAAAATCACCTTTGCGTCAACCACATGCGCACGCTGCGAAATATATTTTGCAAGTACAATTACCAAGAGTATTTTTGCAAACTCAACCGGTTGCACGGTAATCGGCCCCAGAGTAAACCAGCCCTTGGTCCCGCGAATCGTACTTCCAAACACAAGAACCCCAATTAAGAGCGCGCCTCCCAAAAGATACAGCAAACGACTTACCGAACGCAGCGCGTGGTAATTGATAAGCGTCATCGCCAAAGAAAGAAACACCCCGACGCTCACGAATATGAGCTGCTTTTTAAAATTCCAAAGTTGCCCGGGATCGCGTGCCACATCAACACTCCAAATAGCAAGAAGACCCAAACCGGCAAGTGTGAGTATAGACAAAAAAAGAATCCAGTCGATCCTCCGCAATGTATTTACTACATTTGTCATGCCAAGGTGTTAGGTGTTAGGTGTTAGGGATTAGCATTGAATTCACTCACTAGTCCCTAGAACCTAAAACCTAGAACCTAGAACCTAATCCCCCGGCTTGAGATACACTTCTTCATCCATCACATCAATATCCGGAACTATCTCGATATTTGATATTGCCCCAACTTGATCAAACCATGATACCTCGACTTGCCGCGTCTGGCCGCTTACAAATTGCTCAAGCACGGTTTTCTGTATTGCTAAAAGGCGCGACCCGCGATACAAAAGCACCAAAAATGCCGGCTCCAGATACGAGTACGCGCTCTTATTGGTAATTGTAAATTTGGCCCGACTTACGGTTTTATTGTTTTCGGAAATGACCGCGGGAATGAATTGTGCGTCCTTGGTTTCAAAATTAATTCGCTCGGCTCGCCATGTTTCAAAATTCGAAATCTCTTTTGGATTAATACGCCGCCATGTAACATTCTCGATAGTAAACACCACAGTCCCTCCCGCTGCCCGAATTGATCGAAACAACGTCCGTTCTTCTCCCGGGAGAAGAAATCCGTCCGTATTACTCTCTACATTGTCTCCAAGACCAATCGTATAATGAAACCGCGCATACCAACGGGGATTAGGATTGCGGACGCGCGCGAGCACATCAACAACTCCTCCTACGCGCAGAAGCTCAACCCCTCCAAGCTCTAGCTCTATAGGAGCCGACTCGGCACGTATCGTGCTCCAAGGGATTTGCGTTTTCAAAAGTTCCAAATCCTGCTGTCGTCGCGTTGGCAACGATGCAAAATCAAGTCCGGCCCCAAACAACGAAAAAAGTATAAGCGCAACATCAACAAGCATTATTGCGCCGATAAGCAACCGCTTTAAAAGCGTCTTGTGCGCAACATACCAAATAACCGTCTCAATATGTCGCTCGGTAAAATCTTGACCTTCTGCCATACCCGCCTAAATTTTCCCGCCTCTTAGATCGCAATGGGCGGCTTGTTAATTCTAATAATCTTTTACATTATGACGAATGCTCCCCGCTAAACATACTGGCTCTTGGATATGCCCCGGCATTGCGGGAAAACTTAGCGCGGGCATATGATGCTTGAATTATAGCATATGATATGGTATAGTGGTATACACTTAACACAGAAACCCTCTCTTAAGGTAAGAGAGGGTAGGGTGAGTTATGCCTGTCCGTCTTAGGCGGGAACGGTTCGTAACCCCTCCTGCCCTCCCCTTACCCTAAGGGGAGGAAAAAATCGTTTATGCCAAAAAACACAAAACCAAAATCCGGTTACGGGGCTGAACAAATTACCGTACTTGAGGGCCTTGATCCCGTGCGCAAACGCCCGGGAATGTATATCGGGGGAACCGGAATCGAGGGTCTACACCACCTTGTGTGGGAGGTTGTTGATAACTCCATTGACGAGGCAATGGGCGGACACTGCACCCAAATCGAAGTATATCTTCTTCCTGATAACGTAGTTAAAGTAACGGACAACGGCCGCGGTATTCCGGTTGACACGCATCCGCAATTTAAAGTTTCCGCGCTTGAACTCGTGCTTACCAAATTGCATGCAGGAGGTAAGTTTGGCGGCGGAGGATACAAAGTTTCCGGCGGACTTCACGGGGTGGGCGTCTCGGTTGTAAATGCGCTCTCGGAATGGACCCGCGCGGAGGTAAAACGCGAGGGACAACTTTGGATGCAGGAATATACCCGCGGCAAACCAAATGCAAAAGTAAAAGCAACCGGAAAAGCAAGCGGAACCGGAACGACCATCAGCTTTAAACCTGACGCGAAAATTTTTCCGGAAATAAACTTCGAGTGGGAGACGATCCTAACGCACTTACGCCAACAAGCATACCTTACCAAAGGAGTGCTTATCAGTTTATTTGACGAGCGCACAAAAGACGGACGCGCAACGTATTGCTTTTATTTTGAAGGTGGTATTGCTTCTTATGTTCGCCACCTTAACCACAACAAAGAAAAACGAAACGAAACGGTGTTTTATTTTGAAAAAGAAGTAGATAAGATTCATATTGAGATTGCGCTGCAATATACCGATGACTACAAAGAAACAATACTCACGTTCGCAAACAACATTACCAACCCTGAAGGCGGAACCCACTTGGTCGGCTTCCGAACCGCACTGACTCGCGTGCTCAATAGCTACGCGCGCAGTAAAGGATACTTAAAAGAAAAAGACGAGAATTTGACCGGCGAGGACGTGCGCGAAGGATTAACCTCGGTCATTTCAGTCAAAGTTCCCGATCCGCAATTCGAAGGTCAAACAAAAGCAAAACTGGGCAATCCTGAAGTACGCGGTGCGGTTGATGAATTTTTTGCTGCGAGTTTTGCCGCGGCGCTTGAAGAACATCCAAAAGACGCCGAAGCAATTCTTACTAAATGTATTCTTTCCGCGCGTGCCCGCGCGGCAGCAAAAGCCGCTCGCGAATCCGTACTGCGCAAAGGCGCGCTTGATGGATTTGCGCTTCCGGGAAAACTCGCGGACTGCTCGTCAAAAGACCCAAAAGATTCTGAGCTCTATCTTGTAGAGGGAGATTCTGCCGGCGGCAGCGCAAAACAAGGACGCAATCGCGAATTTCAAGCAATCTTACCGCTTCGAGGAAAAATTTTAAACGTGGAGCGTGCGCGGCTTGATAAGATGTTACAGAATAACGAGATTAAATCGCTCATCATTGCCCTCGGGACCAATATCGGCGAACAATTCAAACTAGATGATTTGCGCTATGATCGAGTTGTGATTATGACCGATGCTGACGTTGACGGCGCCCACATCCGCACGCTTCTTCTTACTTTGTTTTATCGCTATCTTCCCGAACTTATAAAAACCGGCCATCTCTACATTGCCCAACCGCCGCTGTATCGAATCCAATTTGGCAAAGAAGCAAAATACGCCTACAGCGACCACGAGAAAGTAAAAATATTGAAAGAAATTGAAGTCACGAGCGGAAAACAAATAAAAGATACAAAAGCTTCAAAGACTGCAAAGCATTCAAAGACAGCAGAAGAAGTTGAAGCATCTGAGGCAGATGCGGTAGACACTGAGGTACAAAAAGTCGGAACGATTACGGTTGGCATTCAACGCTACAAAGGTTTGGGAGAAATGAATCCTGACCAGCTTTGGGAAACAACCATGAACCCTGAAACGCGTCTTATGAAACTCGTAACGATCGAGGACGGGGAAAAAGCCGATCACATTTTTGACATTTTGATGGGAAGCGAGGTTGACCCAAGAAAGAGATTCATTCAGACACATGCCAAAGCCGTAAAAAATCTTGATATATAAAAAAGAAGGCGAAGCGAACGCAGTGAGCGAAGTCCCGCGCCGAGCTTTGCTCTGGTGCGGGGCGGTAAAAAATCTCGACATTTAGGTGAGTACGTAGAACGTAGTAAGTTGTATGTAGTCAAATCCAGCCACCCGGCTGGATTTGACATTTTTTTCTAAAACAACTAACTTAAACTCAGGAGAATCCATGATCTACATAAAAGCGCAGCTCCTCGTCGTGGATGCGGTTGTGCTTTCTCTCGTGATGGGCTGGATCTACGAGCGTACCGCGTGCCGTCTACCCATCGAACTTCTTCCGCCGTCGTGCCACCTCTTCCTTCTCGAGCGGGTAACCATTACCCACTACGACCACACTACGTGGCCGCTTTGGAGGCAAATCGGCTACACCGCTCTTCTGACGCTCCTTGAGCTCTGTGCAGCGCCCTTCGTATTCGTCCTGGGCTTTCTCGAGTTCGGCATCCGTCTTGCGCTCAAGCGTCTTGCCCGCATACGCTCCGCCGCATGACCGACCCACCGTTCCCCGTGACCTCGCACCCTCGCGCCGCCACGGTTTTTTTATATTTAACGCCTCAACCGACGGTTGAGGCGTTAAAATCTATGACCTTATGACCTATTGTATCGCGCTGCATACAACGCGACGCCAGCCGCGACGGAAACATTGAGCGATTCTTTTTGCCCAAGCATGGGGATGTGGACGATTGCATCCGCGCGGGAAAGTACACCCGGTGAAACCCCGCTCACTTCATTACCAACCACAAGCGCGAGGGGAAATTTCGGATGCCACAAATGAATCGGCGTTGATGTAGTGCGACTTTTTAAGGTCGCCGATTGGCGAGGATAAATCCTCGCACTACTAATCGCTTGGCGAGGCTGAAGCCTCGCACTACTCCCTATTTCGAGTGCCACAACCATAATCCCCCGTCCCTGCAACTCCTCAACCAGCTTCCATGTTTGTGCGCGCTTCTCCCATGGCACTATTTCCTCTGCACCAAGCGCGACTTTTGAAATTTCTTTACGCGGAGGCGTTCCGGTATATCCGCACAAATACAATTTTGCAACTCCAAACGCATCCGCGGTGCGAAATAGTGAGCCCACGTTATGGAGACTCCTAATTCGGTCGGCAATGAGATAAATTTCCCTGTGCATACCCGCCTAAATTTTTCCGCCTCGTGTTCTCAATTGAGCGGATATATTATAAATATGCCTTGCATTACATGCTGATATTTCCGCCATGTATGATGATTCTTGCTTGTGCTCGCTCGCAGCGAGCATTGCGGAAAAATTTAGCGCGGGCATATGCCATATCTTATCCCCTCCCCCGGCATTTGACAATTTTACCAAGGTATTGTATAGTACATCAATCGCCCTGGGAAGGGGCTTTTTTAGAACAAAATATCCTATGAAACTTGGTCAATATATCAAGGAATCAAAGCAAGAAATGCAAAAAGTGGTGTGGCCTTCAAAAAAAGAAACCACCAATTATACCCTTGCGGTAGTACTTATCTCACTTGGGCTGGCGATATTTTTTGCGGTTATCGATTACGCATTCAACCTTGGCTTGGAAAAGATAATTTCAAGATAGTATGCCAAAACAAACCCTTGATCTTGGGCGCCGTTGGTACGCAATCCATACCTATTCAGGATACGAGGAGAACGTAACCTCGAATTTAAAGCAACGCGTTGAATCCATGGGCATGGAGGATAAAATCTTTAACGTGCTCGTGCCAACTGAAAAGAAAATAAAAATAAAAGCGGGCAAACGCAAAGTTACCGAAGAAAAAATATTCCCCGGATATGTACTGGTCGATATGATCGTTACCGACGATTCGTGGTACGTTGTGCGCAATACTCCCAACGTAACCGGATTCGTAGGCTCGGGAACTACGCCTACCCCCATTGCGGACGAGGAAATAAAAACGCTCCTGAAACGGATGCAAATCGAAGAGCCGAAGTATACGATCGACGTAACGGTTGGCCAACCGGTACAGATTACCGACGGGCCGTTTAAAAACTTTGAAGGAAAAGTTTCCGCAGTTGACGATGCACGCGGAAAAATAAAAGTAACCGTCAGCATGTTCGGCCGCGAAACTCCGGTTGAACTCGACTTCTTACAAATTAAAAAGATTTAAGCAACACAAAGGGGCTTGGATTGCGCTTCTCAACCCTAGACCCTAACACCTAGTCCCTATATCGTATGGCAAAAAAAATCAAGACCCTTATCAAACTTCAGATTCCTGCAGGAAAAGCAAATCCCGCGCCTCCGATTGGTCCGGCCCTCGGTCAACATGGGTTAAATATTGCTGAATTCTGTCAAAAATTCAACGCCGCAACCAATAAAATGGGGGACGATATTGTTCCGGTTGAGATCACGGTATTCGAAGACCGTACCTATACGTTCAAAACAAAAACCCCTCCGGCGTCTGATCTGCTCAAAAAAGCAGCCGGAATTTCAAAAGGATCGGGAAAACCGCTTCAAGAAAAAGTGGGAAAAATAAGCAAGGCGAAGATTCGGGAGATTGCACAACGCAAACTTCCCGATCTAAATACAAAAGACATCGACGCGGCAATGCGCATTATCGAAGGTACCGCCCGACAAATGGGACTTGAAATCACTAACTAAATGACTATGCCAGGCAAAAAATATCAAGCAGCTGAAAAACTAATAGACCAAACAAAACTTTATTCTTCCGAGGAAGCAATTGAGCTTGCTAAAAAAACCTCAACTGCAAAGTTTGACGGTTCGATTGAAGTTCATTGTGTGCTGGGCATTGATCCTGCAAAAAATGAACAACAGGTGCGCGTAACCGTGGCGCTCCCTCATGGAACCGGAAAGACAAAAAAAATTGCGGCGTTCGTTGACGCGGTGCACGAAAAAGAAGCCGAAGCGGCAGGGGCAGATATCGTCGCGACCGAACAGACCATCGCAGAAATTGCAAGCAGCGGTAAAATCAATTTCGATATTGCCATTGCCGTACCCGCGATGATGCCGAAGCTTGCCAAAATCGCAAAAATCTTGGGTCCAAAGGGCCTCATGCCTAACCCAAAATCGGAAACAGTAACGACAGATCTTAAAAAAACCGTTTCAGAACTCAAAAAAGGGCGCCTGACATTTAAAAACGATGATACTGGAAACGTGCATATCGCAATCGGAAAGGTTTCCTTTGAATCGGTAAAACTGGTTGAAAATTTTAAGGCCTTAATGGACGCACTGCGCCGATCAAAACCATCATCTTCAAAAGGAGTTTTCCTTAAGAGCTGCGTCGTAAGCTCCTCCATGGGGCCCGCAATACGAGTTCAACTATAACTGCTCACGCCAAACAAAACTCCTATGGAGCAAACACCCGCTTGCTTCCGTCCCAGTTGGGATGATTATTTTATGGCGATTGTGCGCATTGTGGCAATGCGTGGCACATGCGATCGCTTGCGCGCCGGAGCGATTCTTGTAAAAAATAATCGCATTATTTCTACCGGATATAACGGTTCGCCTCCCGGACTTGCGCATTGTGATAATGATGCCGGCCACCTTCTCGAAGAAGGACACTGCATCCGCACCATTCATGCCGAGCATAATGCGATTCTGCAAGCCGCCACGGCCCACGGAGTAAGCACCGATGGTTCAACCATGTATAGCAAATATAACCCCTGCATGCATTGCTCAAAATATGTAATCGCAGCGGGGATTAAAAGAGTGGTGATGGGAAAATTGTATCGCGGAGAAAAAGCAGTCAAATATTTAAAAGACGCGGGCTTACAAGTGGATTTGTACAAAGAAAATCCTACTTGGAATCAATCAGTGCGGGGGTTATTTTCCGGAGAAATTGAAAGTATAGTAGCAAAAGAAGGCAACGTACAGGTGACGCCGTAGGCGTCATCCCGAGCGTAGTCGAGGGATCTCATAGTTATGATTTTAAGCGATCGAGATATCAAAAAAGCCATTTCCAACGGTCGAATTAAAGTCGATCCGCTTCCGGATTATAAAACTCATCTTGGACCTTGCTCGCTTGATTTTCAACTGGGAAACACCTTGCGGGTATTTGAATACACAAAGCACCCTGTTATTGATCCGCGCAAAAAAGAACTCTTTGATAATCTCTCCCGCGAAATCGTCGTTCCCGACGGCGATAGTTTTATTATTCACCCGGGCGAGCTTATTATCGCCTCAACCGCCGAGTGGCTTGAAATATCAAATGATCTGGTTGGACGACTCGAGGGACGCTCTAGTCTTGGACGCATTGGGGTTGTAGTCCATTCAACCGCCGCGCGCTTTGATCCTGGCTGGCGCGGACGACCGGTACTTGAACTTGGAAACCTTGGACGTATTCCGGTCGCACTTTTTCCCGGCATGCGTATTTGCTCGTTTACGTTTGAAGAGCTTTCCTCTCCTTCTGAACAAGAGTATCACTCCCGCGCCGCATCAAAATATAAATTTCAAGAGGGTGCAAGCGCAAGCAAATTGGCAGACGAATTGTAGGGGCTAGGTTTTAGGGATTAGGGACTAGTATGATCAACTCTTACAAGGATCTCACGGTGTGGCAAAAATCCTACACTCTTACGACCGTGATATATGAGGTAACTCGTTCCTTCCCTAAAGAAGAGATCTATGGTCTCACATCACAAATTCGTCGAGCTGCTGTATCAATACCTTCAAACATAGCAGAGGGACATACTCGTGGCCACAGAGCAGAGTTTATACAATTTTTAAATATCGCATTTGCGTCAGGCGCAGAACTTGAAACACAGCTTTTGCTTGCAAAGGATTTACGCTATCTAAGTGAAAATGACTACGCACGGCTTGATTTGCTTCTCACAGAGGTAATGAAAATGCTCAACAGCCTTCTTGCAAAACTCAAATCTAATCCCTAGCCCCTAACCCCTAGTCCCTCACTATGAAAGTCCGTATCTTCCGCAAAGATCAAACTGTCGCAATCCCCGCCTATCAAACCGGGGGGTCGGTTGCGTTTGATTTATCACCCTCGGAAGACACGACAATCCCGTCCCGCGAGGTTCGGCTTATTCCTACAGGTCTTGTGATCTGTACCCCGCCCGGACACATGCTTTTGATTGCCGCACGATCCTCTACCCCGCTCAAACGCGGACTGATGATTGCAAACGGAATCGGGATCGTGGACCAGGATTACTGCGGACCGGATGATGAAATCAAACTGGCATTATACAATTTCACCGACAAACCGGTTGAAATAAAAAAAGGCGATCGTCTCGCCCAAGGACTCTTTTTAAAACTCGACCGGGTCGAATGGGAAGAAGTAAAAACACTCGACTCCAAAACCCGTGGCGGATTCGGAAGCACTGGCTAGCAGCCAATCATATTTTATAAACAACGTCTTTTCGCTCTACGCGGATCTCCCAACCGCGTTTTTTTGCTATTTTATACAACCCGCTTGAAGGGTTAAACGCGATCGGACGATCCATAACATTAAGAAAAGAAACATCGCTTTCCGTGTCCCCTACGCCAACCGACCCTTTGAGTGTTACCTGATATTTTGCAACCACGTGATCCACTAAAAATTTCTTGTCAAAAACCGAATACGCGTACTTTAATTTCCCCGTATAGCATCCTTTTCGATCAACCTCAAGCACAGACCCATATGTTCTATTAAATTTCAACGCGCGATTATACCAGCGCACGATTTCGTATGGCGATCCGCTAATCGCAACAATAAAATAGTTTTTCTTTTTTAAATCCTGAATCAAATCGCGGGTAAACCGATACACGCGCATCTTCTCTGTTGCAACCACGTTACGGCTGAGTTCGCGCACCTGCCGCTGCGGCACACCTTTAATATATTTTTGAAATACTTCTACCAATTTATTGATGTACGTATCATAATGGCCTACTCGGTTCACCCATGCGTCATACTCTCGTTGCACTTCTTTCTTTGCGCGTTTCGGAAACACCCCGTGCTCAATAAGCTTATAAAACAAACTCCTCGCAAGACTACTGCGAAATATTGTCCCATCAATATCAAATACCGCTAATTTCCGCTTGGTTGCCATAGTCATATACCATACCAAAACCTGACCAATTTGTCATCTTTACTCAATGTGCTATACTGGGAAACCGTATAGCATCTATTCTATGTCGTTTACTCCTGAAGAAATTCAACTTCTTTCCCAATACGTTACCGATCCTGAAGGTAATATTTTTGCGCTCAAAAATCTGAATGGTTTGGCGGGCGCGGTCTATGCGCGGTATAGCAGGGCCAAGGGTAGCTTCAAGCAAACATTGCTCAAAGAATTTCTCAAGGAGGGAATCGTAGACCCAAAACACGCCAATGAACTTATTGCGCGTATTCTTGTTGCCTATGGTGATGATAGCGTAGGAGAACTGGAGGGTGCGCATGTTTCCTTCGAACAGATTTCTATGCTCGCGACCAAAGAGATAGAGGATCGGCGTATTGGTGGCTCCCCTATTGAACAATCAACGCGCTATGTATTTTATGATCAAAAAGATGACAACGGCGGTTGGCTCTATTACCGCGGCGATGAGGTACTTAAGGCAAATTTTGGAAAACAGTATCTTGCGACCATGAATTTTATTTTTGAAACGTATGCAAGCATGGTTGAGCCGATGAAAGGATACTTCTCCAGACTCAAAAGCATGAATGATGCCGAATACGATATTAATGGCGATGGCATCAAAGAAAAACTTACCGATCTCAAAGAGGAAAAAGATATCAAGGCGTTTAGGACGACTTATAATTTTGATTTGCGTGCAAAAGCATGCGACACACTGCGTCATTTATTACCGCTCTCTACACTTACTAATGTCGGCATGTTTGGTAATGGGCGCTTCTATCAAACATTAATTTCCCATCTCTACACAACCGACTTACCGGAAACGCAAGATATTGGTAAAAAAACGTTTGCCGCGACAAGTCAAACTATTCCGCAATATGTCAGACGCGCCACACGTAACGACTACACCGCTAATAACAGGACTACGATGGTCGCACTGGCAAGTAAGCTTGCCTTAAATGATTCGGTAGAAACACCCGCGCAATTACCCCACGTAACACTCGCGGATATTTCTACCTCGCAAGAATCGCTGGATACCGCAATGATCGCAGCCATGCTATACCCCTATAGCAGTCTTTCGTGTAATACGCTCGTAAAAAAAGTAAACGAGATGAATGCGGAAACGCGCAAAAAAATTATGAGTACATATGTTGGCGAACGCAAGACACGACGCGATCGCCCTGGCCGAGCACTCGAGTATGGCTATCCCTATATGTTTGACATGGTTACCGACTGGGGAGTATATAAGGATTTAATGCGGCACAGAATCAATACTCAACAACGACAATTATTTACAACCAAGATCGGCTTTTTCCTAGCACCGGAAATTAAAGAAGCCGGACTTGAAGCACAAGTACAGGAATGCGTAGAAAAATCCGATGAACTATTCGAACTGATTAAAAAAGAAAATCCACTCTTTGCGCAATATGCCGTTCTTCATGGCCATTTTGTCCGCTGGTCAATCGGCATGAACGATCGCGAAGCCATGCATATGCTTGAACTACGTTCAACTCCGCAGGGACATCCTAATTATAGAAGGGTAGCACAAATGATGCATGAGGAAATCTCCAAACGCTCTCCATGGCGCGGCGAGATGATGAAATTCGTTGATTACAATGATTATTATTGGAGCCGAGCGGATAGTGAAGCGCGCCAGCGCGTCAAAGAACAAGAGCTGGACAAAAAATTTGGATCTTCCCCGCATTCAGTGTAACAACACTATGTCTATGTATGATCGCACTTGTTGCCGCGGTAGCAAAAAATTTAGTGATCGGAGTCAACAATAAACTGCCTTGGAATCTCCCGGAAGACCTTAAGCGCTTTCGGGCGATCACCAAAGGAAAAACCGTGCTCATGGGTCGGAAGACGTTCGAATCAATTCTGGACTATCGCGGCGCGCCACTCCCGGATCGCAAAAATGTTGTTATCACGCGGGACGCGGCGTACAAAGTTCCTCCGGGTGTTGATGTCCACACCTCGATCCATGAAGCCCTTGTCCATCACAAGGACGAAGAAATAATGATAATTGGCGGCGGTGAAATTTTTCGCCAGACCATTGATCAGGCCGATAAACTCTATATTACTCACGTTAATACCGAAGTCGAAGGCGACGTTTATTTTCCGCCAATTGATCCGAACATCTGGAGAGAAGTGTGGCACGAAGACCACGAGGGGTATTCGTTCGTAAATTATGAACACGCATAGCGTATGAAGGGAACATTTATTGTCTTTGATGGCATTGACGGGAGCGGTAAAACAAGCGCGCTTGAGGCGGTCGCTGTTGATTTTGCGCGCCGCGGGAAAAAAACTTTTACTCTTACTTCATGGAGCGAGGAACATCATGCGCTTCCCGATATCGAAACACTCAAACCCTATGATGTAATTATCAGCGCGGAACCTACGCGCGTCTGGGTCGGCGCTGCAATTCGCAAAGAAATGGTGCGTAACGGGACTAATTATTCCGCGCGCGATATTGCCGCAGCGTTTGCTCTTGACCGCGAGATCCTGTATACGCGCTCAACGCTCCCTGCCCGCGCGCAAGGAAAAATCGTACTCCAGGACCGCTCCATTACGACCTCAATGGTATACCAACCAATTCAAAAACCGCCCGTTCCTCTTCCGTATGTGCTTTCTCTTTCCGGCAACCAGCTCGCACTCAAGCATCCGCCGGACCTTCTGGTTATTGCCTCGTGCGCGGCCGATATTGCCTTGAAACGTCTCTCAGGTCGTACTGACAAAAAAGATAACGTAATTTTCGAGCGACTCGCATTTTTAAAGCAATCGGATCGCCGTTTCCATGCTCCGTGGTTTCAAAAATTCTGGCAATCTCGCGGCACGAAGGTTGTCTATCTCAATGCCGAGCAATCTCAGCCCCAAGTTGCCAAAGATGCCATAACCATAGTACAATCATTCCTCCGCGCATCTTTGCGCTAATCAAAGTTTCCTATGATTTCCTTAACCGACCTCCTCAAAAAAGCACTCGGATTCTACTCGGCTAATATCTCAAAGTTCATAGGCGCGGTTTTTGTGCTTGCCGTATGGAATGCCATTGCAAGTACGTTTTCCAAACCCCCCGACCTGCCATTGTCATATGGAGGGATTATTCTATGTATAACATTTCTGCTTTCCTCCTTTACCGAGCTCACGCTCGTGGGGATATTTTTACAGCTGTTCGAAGCAAAACCGATTTCACTCAAAGATGCCATGCGCTCCGCGATTAAACGCCTCCCAAAATTTTTAGTGCTCCTGGTCTTATTTGCGCTCCTTATGACGGTTGGGATGATATTTCTTATTGTCCCTGCAATCATTTTTGGAGTATGGTTTATGTTTTTGAGCTGTTGCTACCGTATCGAAGGACTGGGTATCCGTAGCGCATTCCATAGGAGTAAATTCTTGGCACAGGGAAATTTCTTCCCGTTGTTTCTCCGCATTTCTATTATCGTTCTTGGCGTCGTCTTCGTCGCAAGCGCCGCCGAGCAAGGTTTCTTTACAATTGCCGGTTTTTTTACACCTGCGACCATGCTGCCGCGACTTCAGGTAATAAGTAGCATGATAGGATCAATACTCGGTACCCTTCTTCTGCCTATTATTACGGGAACAATCGTAACATTATATTACGAGATGAAAAAAATAAAGCGAACATAGTATGCGGTACGAAGCGATTATAGGACTTGAAATCCACGTTCAACTGAAAACTAAAAGCAAACTTTTTTGTAGTTGCGATAATCGGAGCGAAGATGCACTACCTAACACAGCCATATGTCCGATATGTGTCGGCCATCCGGGCGTGCTTCCGGTATTGAACAAACAAGCGCTTGAGTTTGGACTTATGGCCGCGCTTGCACTCAATTGCAAGATCCCTGAGAAAGCAAAATTCGATCGCAAAAACTATTTCTACCCGGATCTTCCCAAGGGCTATCAAATTTCCATGTTTGATGAGCCGATTTGTCTTGACGGCCTCGTGCCCATTGAAGTTCCCGCCGCCGGTGAAACGCGCAAATATGCTGAGATCCGCATTACACGGATCCACCTTGAGGAAGATGCGGCAAAAAGCACCCATACAGACGGCAAGACTTTCGTAGACTATAATCGCGGAGGAACTCCGCTTATTGAAACCGTTACCGAGCCGGATTTCCGCTCTCCACTTGAGGCAAAAGTATTTTTACACGAACTTCGTCGTATCATGCGCTACATTGGTGTATCCGATGCAGATATGGAAAAAGGGCACATGCGCTGTGATGCTAATATTTCCCTGCGACCCATCGGACATACTGAGCTTTCCCCGAAAACCGAAGTGAAAAACATCAACTCATTCCGGGCGGTTGAACGCGCGCTGAACTACGAAATCCAACGTCAAACAAAACTATGGGACGAGGGAAAGCCGCCTATGATCACGACAACGCGAGGATGGGATGATGTGCAAGGCATGACCGTAGGACAACGGACTAAAGAAGATTCTGCCGACTATCACTACTTTCCCGAACCTGATTTGCCACCTCTCCTTCTCCATGAGATGGTGGACCTTGTGCGGCCTCGGATGCCCGAGTTGCCGCGTGCAAAGCGCCTACGCTTTATCGAAGAATACGGGTTCGCACCGGGTGAAACCATGATTTTGACTGAGGAAAAACCGATAGCAGATTACACGGAAAAAGTAATGATGGAACTGCGCGAGTGGATCCGTACACTTGAAATAGAAGGAACAGAAGAAGAAAAATGGGAAGCAAACAAAAAAAAGCTTGTGAAATTATTCGCCGGCTGGTTTATCACAAAATTATTCGGGCTCATGGAAAAGCACGCGATCGATATCCGCATCATCAAAATCACTCCGGAAAATTTTGCCGAACTTCTAACGCTACTTCACGGAAATCGAATTAACGCGACTGCCGGCCTACAGGTACTTGAGGAGATGATTCTTACCGGCGCGGATCCTCACCACATTGTGGAGGAGAAAAAATTGGAGCAAGTATCAAACGAGGGAGAAATCAGTGATATTGTACAAGGAGTCATTGAAGCGCATCCGCAGCCAGTTGCCGATTTCAAAGCAGGGAAAGCACAAGCGCTTCAATTTCTCATTGGACAAGTCATGAAAGCAAGCCGCGGCAAAGCCAACCCAGACATGGCCCAAAAACTCCTCAAAAAACTCCTCTCAAAAATGTAGCCGCAGGTCTTTAGCCTGCGAACCACCACCGTCTCTCAGTCGCACGACTGAGAGACTGTTAGTATAAAAATTCTTTCACAAGACGCACTGTTTCTCTTTTTTTCTTCATCCACACAATCCTCGCGTCTCTTTTAAACCACGTCATTTGCCTCCGGGAAAAATCTTTGATTGCGCCTGAAAGCTCGCGCACTATTTCGTCATACCCTATCTCATTTTCAATTTCGCGCACTTTTTGACGATCGACAAAATGTGCGCGCTTTTCTTGTGGACGACTGCGCAGATAGCGACTTATATATCGGTACTCAAGCCCGAACGATTCTAATCGTTTCCATGAAATGCCTTGTTTATGTAGCCGCGCGACTTCCTCTATCATCCCCTGCTGTAAACGCTCTTTTAAGCGCGCATCTATACGCCGATCAAGCACCTGACGCGCCGGGGAAAGCCCAAGCATAAGTACCTTATAGGGCGGCGCTTGCTTTGCTCGCTGTTTGGAAAGCGGGATACCGGTTCCAAGGCAAATCTCAATGGCACGTTCAAGCCGTCGGCGATTATTCTTGTCAATCACGCGATAGGTTATCGGGTCAAGTTTTTTTAATTGCGCGCACAGTTTCGAAACGGAAAGTTTGGCCAGCCCCGCGCGCAATTGTGGATCCGGTGGCGCATGTGGCAATACATATCCGTCCACCACTGCTTGCACATATAATCCTGTACCTCCCACCAAAATTGGCACCTTGCCTCGTTTTAAAATATCCTTAATCGCTCGATACGCCCGCTTCTGATACTGGGCCAAAGTAAAATTTGTACTTGGACTGACCACATCAATCAAATGATGCCGCACCGTCCCTAACACCTGGAACCTAACACCTGACCCCTTCCGATAGTCTTTCAAATCCTTCCCTGTTCCAATATCCATCCCCCGATATACTTGCCTTGAATCCGCGCTCACAATTTCGCCGTTAAATTTTCTCGCCAACTCCACCGCAAGACTTGTTTTCCCCGATGCAGTAGGCCCTACAATAACAATAAGTTTTTGTGTTCTCATATTCATTGCCATACATAGTATCATGTGTGCTATAATAGTGCCATGTCAAAATCTCACCCCACCCGCCACGCACGAAGCTCGCCTACAACGTCCCACTCAACCTCGCGCACGCTTCGCACCGCTATTTTCATGAGCATTGCGGTGGTTATAATCGAAGTCGCCGGTGGAATCTATACCGGCAGTTTGGCTTTGCTCTCCGACGCTAGCCATGCGTTTTCTGACCTAGTCGCCCTGACGATTACCCTTTTTGCCATACGCATTGCCACACTTCCCCCTACAGCCAAGCATACGTTTGGTTACCATCGCGCTGAAGTAATCGGCGCACTCTTAAATGGCCTGCTTCTTTTAGTAATGGCATGGGGGATAGGAGGCGCTGCTTGGAGACGACTGCAATCGCCTGCAGAGGTACATGGCGGACTTGTAGCGCTCATTGGTTTTGTGGGGATTATCCCGAATATCTGGACAGTTCTGCGTCTGCGCAAATCAACCAACCTTAATGTAAAAAGTGCAGCGCTCCATGCCATGGGTGATGCGGGTGCTTCGGTCGTGGTAGTAATAAGCGGTATCATCATTGCGTTTACGGGTCTTACGCAATTTGATGCCATCGCAAGTTTTATAATAGTAGCGCTCCTTATCATCGGGGCGGTACGACTCCTCAAACAAGTACTGGTGATTCTGCTTGAAGGTACCCCGCCCTCAATCGATCGCGAAAAAATCTCAAAAATTATTGCGGCGCTTCCTGATGTGTACGGCACACATGATCTGCACCTGTGGACCCTTTGCTCTGATGTCATCTATCTTACTGGACATCTGGTCATTGACGGGAAACCCGATCTTAAAAAAGCGCAGGAAACAGTAGTCCGCGCCACTCGTGCGCTCGATCATGCAGGCGTGCACCACGTTACGCTTCAAATAGAAACTCCTGATCATTCATGTGTCAAAGAAGAAGCATGCGAAATTGTGCATTGAGCACGACTCGTAACCCCTCCCCACCTCCCCTTACCCTAAGGGGAGGAATCGTCGATCGATCCCCCTCTTAAAGTAAGAGGGGGTAGGGGGGGGAGTTATGAAACTGTGATGCACATAACACGAGGTTGACACGGAAACTGGTAGACGTACAATGGAATTGAGGACAGGGTTGAAGAGGGGGGTTCACGTGAATAACAAAGACGCGAGAGAGGCGCGTGTGCATTATTCACCCGATATTTGAACCTCTGCACTTCACCCCCTCTCCCTGCCCGACCACCCCGCTAAGCGGGGTGAAAGGCACGCTCAGCGTGCCCATATAATGTAAACAAAAACGCCACGCTCAGCGTGGTGATTTCATTTATCCACCAAAAGTGGATAACCCCTGTGGAAAAATTGTGTCTAACTCTTCTGTTCAACCTCCTTTTTTATCTGCTTCACAAATGTGCTCACGGCCATATCTTTTTGCTCTTTCTGTCCGCGCATGCGCACGGTAAGCTTGCGCAATGACTTCTCCTTGTCACCAATCACAAGCATGTACGGAATTTTCTGTTTTTCCGCTTTACGGATTTTGTAACCCACGGTATCACTACCATCATCAATCTCAACCCTGATCCCCTCTGCCTCAAGTTTCTTGCCGAATTTTTGTGCGGCCGCCTGATGGGCCTCTCCGACCGAAGCAATATATACTTGCACAGGCGCAAGCCAAACCGGAAACGCACCTGCATGGTGTTCAATAAGGATGGACAAGAAACGTTCGATAGATCCCATGATTGCCGCATGAACCATCACAATACGCTCCTTCTCCCCTTTCTCATTGACGCAGGTGAGGTCAAACCGTTCCGGCATATTAATGTCGAGCTGAATGGTGGCTACTTGCCACTGCCGTCCAATGGAGTCTTTGGCGATAAAATCAACTTTGGGACCATAAAAAGCCGCCTCGCCCGGGGCCTCGAAATAGTCAACACCGCGCTCTTTTGCCACCGCCCTGATCTGATTCTCGGCATTCTGCCACATTTCCGGAGTACCCAAATAGTTCTCAAACGCTTTTGGATCATGCAGAGAAAGGCGCACTTGTAATTTACCAAAACCCGTTGCCGCGTAAAACGTATCAATAATATCCCACACTTTTAAAAATTCATCTTTTACTTGGCTGGCGCGACAAAAAACATGCGCATCGTCCTGTGTAATGCACAAAACGCGCGACAGCCCTGCGAGTTCGCCACTTTGTTCATCGCGATACACCATTGTGGTTTCGGCATACCGCTGAGGCAAATCGCGATAACTTTGACTCACCCTCGCATAAATTTGCGTGTGATGCGGACAATTCATCGGCTTCATGGCAAATTCGTGTTTTTCACGCGTGGTAATTCTAAATAAATCATTCTCGAACTTCTGCCAATGCCCGCTGGTTTCATATAAATCTTTCTTGGTGATGTGAGGAATGGCTACTCGAACATATCCGCGCTCACGACGCAGCGACCACACAAATCCATCAAGAATATTTCGCAGAAGCGTCCCTCTGGGCGTCCAGAGGGGCAGACCCGGACCGACTAAATCGGAAAAAGTGAACAAGTCTAATTCTTTACCTAATTTTCGGTGATCGCGTTTTTTTGCCTCCTCAAGCATGGCAAGATGAGCGCTGAGCTCCTGTTCAGTCAAGAAACAGACCCCATAAATCCTCGTGAGCATCTTCTTATTCTCATCACCCCGCCAATACGCACCGGCAACTTTCATGAGCTTAAAAAACTTCAGCTCGTGTTTGGGGTTTTCGCTATGACCACCTTTACATAGATCAAGGAAATTCCCGGGATTATTTTCGGTGATAGTCTTGCCCAACTTTCCAAATTCTTCAATGAGTTCCAGTTTATACGGATTATGCGCAAAATCTTTTCGCGCTTGATCAATAGATACTTCCCGCACATCAAATGGCTTCCAACTTTCAAGAATTCTTTTCATGCGTTTTTCGATCTTGAGAAAATCCTTTTCTGATATTTTTACATCTCCAAAATCAAAATCCTGGTAAAATCCCCCTTCTATGGAGGGCCCAATGGCATTGTGTGTTCCCGGCCATAAATCAAGAACTGCCGCAGCCAATAGATGCGCACAAGAATGACGAATATGTTCAAGTGAATTTTTTTGTTCTGGCATAAAATATATGGTCTTCCTCATCTCAAAGAGACATGGCATGGCAGTGTGGACGAGCAGCATTGGGAGCGTCTGCAGCCTTCCATCACAATGGGTTCCCTCATGAGGTGTGACGCCCATTGTGATGGGGCGGAAGAGGACCCTTGCTGCTGCGAGCACGCACTGCCGTGACATGTCTTACCCATTTTTTGCGTGAGGTGCCGGCGCGGAGTTGCCGCCCTCCCCTTACTTCTTTATCACCATTTTTATTCGATCCGGAATCGTGGGAATTCGTTTTTGCCAAGAAGGAAACAGTGAGATATCAACACGATCAACCGCATCAAAACTTTGAAGATACCGTTGCGCCTCCTCCGGTAACATCCCTGCGATTTTAACCGGATCCAAAATCGGACTCGCCGCGCTCAAGCGCACTTGCGCGTCCGCATATACCGAAAGCTGTACCTCTCCTGTTGTGGCATTCACATTCTTGATGCGAATAACCATCGCATCTTTATGAAACTTCGTAAGCTCGCGATCGGAAGGAACATTTGCAAGAATTTTTTCAAGTGCAATTTTTTGCAACGCGTCCGCATCGTAGGCAAGAACTTTTACTTTCACATTTGCCTTTGCGCTAAACGTTTGCCGCTCATCCCCTTTCTTTCCATCAGTCGTTACTCCGAGAACTTCTTGATCAACCGTAACGGCGCCCAAAGACGCAGCCGGCGTTTTTGCAAACTCCTCGCGTGCGCGGGAAACCGCTTTTTCCGCAACCTCAGTACGAGCGCGCTCAATATCTTGCGAAGTAATTACCCGAACGTTATGCGCACCCCCGGCGAAAGCGGCTTTACTCTCCCCATAAATCAATTTTTGTTTTGCTTCGTTGAGTCCCGGAATCGTAAACTGCGTTGGCCTAATATCTCCGGAAACGCCCGACTGATCCGCATGTACGGAAACATCAATGCTTCCCTTTGCCGGTACTACCGTACGATCTTTTGTCCGAAATAGAATTCCTTCTTTTGACAAGAAACGCGTTGTCGCTACCAGCGGCTGAGCAGCGCTCGTAGTATTTATAACCGTGATCGTACCTTCCGCTCGTCCTTGTTTTTCCGTTGTACCGCTTGCCTCAAACGTTCCTTCTTCCTGCACAACTTTTTCCAGGTACACTCCATTGATCGTTCCGGCTGAAACCGCACCTTCTGTGGGGGCGGGTTTTGCATTTACCAAAAATTCGGCGCTCTTAAGCTCGTCTTTGGGGACAACGGCAACCGTTGCTTTGGCAAGGGAAAAGAATACAATAATGCCAACCAAAAGCACAGTTAAGACCACAAACGAAATCGCAACTCGGCGATAAATTATTGAAAGCGGAGGAATAAACGATCCTGTTTTTTTGTGTTTTAAAGACATACCCGCCTAAATTTTTCCGCCCTTAGACCACAATGGGCGGTTTGCATGCTATGATAGACTATACCATATCGAGGATGTGTGTTCATAGATCTAGTGATTCCTGATCGTGCTCTCCGCAATAGTGCGGAGAGCATTGCGGAAAAACTTAGCGCGGGCATACCCGCCTAAATTTTTCCGCTTTTGCCAAAGGCAACAAGGGAACTACGAATTATGTGTGCTCTCCATGTGGTTAATACAATAGTCATGCAGGCATTATACATTGATGCGGAAAAACTTAGCGCGGGCATAGTATTCTTAGTATAGCATATCTTGTCCACAATACAAAAGACCCCAAAACGGGGTCTTTGATAATATACCTTACATGCCGATTATGCCGCAACACGTTCTTCAACCACCGGCTTCCTTACTGCTCGCCGCATGTGAGGAAGCGGTGCGGGAACTTCTCGCTTTGGTATCCCCGGTGCGGGAATCTCCGCCGGTTCAACGCTTCGCCCCAGCGTATCTCCTAACCCAAGCGCCTGACTCGCTCGCATCGCAGCCGCATGTAACGATTCCTCTGCAGCTCTCCATTGCATTTCCAATACTTTACGCTTCACATCTTGACCGGCTCCTTCTTTTCCTGTACCCAAAGCTGCTAACTCCTGCTGCGCTTTTCGCTGCTTGTGTTGTGCATCAACAAGTTGCTCAAGATGCACGATAACGTCCGGATGAGTTAAATCGCGTGCCGGACCTTTTTCAACTTTAGCCCTAGCAGCATCTGGCTTGCGGGCTACCCCACCATGCCAATCTGGCATCGACCTTGGCTCAAATTCTCCTCGTCTCATAATGTTATAAGATTAATACTTAGATATTATTATGCTGCGGCCCTTCCGGATCCTTGGGCAGGCGATCCTGGCGGTTTATCATCGTGTACGGGAGCCGGCGTTTCAATTGTTTTTCCTACTGCGAGTGAATAGTTAAAATGAGAAGGGGAAAGTCGCTCAACCGCCTTTAAGAAACGGCCGACTTTATCTATAATATCAGACTCGAATTTCATTTTTGTTTCTGTTGTGGCACGCGTGCGCGGATCCATCCCCCCTCCCAGTGTTTGCAGATGACCTTCGCGCCCGCTCTTTTTCACCTCATTTTTTGCGCGGGCAAATGCTTCCTGCAATGCAATCATCCTTTGATCCATGTCAGCAGGAAACATACCTTTCAAACCTTGCGCCACCTTTGCAAATTTCTCGTAGAGCTGGGGAATTGGACTAAACTCATCGTTCTCCACATGTTCGCTAAATCGCGAGAACCAATCATTAAAAGAACGCTGGAGTTCCAGAGATGCGTTATCTACTCGAGTTTCTAACTCCTTATCCGAAGGTGGTTTACTAAATTCTCCTCGCAACGCTCTTGCGGCTTGTGGAAAGTCGCGAAAAAATTTCTCCTCCCATGGCTCAAGTGACGCCCGAGGGGCTCCACGTTCCTTACGAATATTCTCGATAGTCTGCATTCTTTTGAGAAGAGGAGCGACTGTATCATGCACTCGGCCAAGACGATCTGCCGCAAGTGTTAATTCACCAAGCGCTTGTATGGCCTCCATCCGAGCGTTTTCATATTCGCCGGTTGGCGCTTCTACTTTTTCATTGAGATTACCTAAAAGCTCGTCGAGCTTCACTCGACTGCGGTTGATGTGGGCCTCTTCTTCCTCAAGTATCCGTGACCCCTCATCTTCTTTTTTTCGTCTCCCTCGCACCGCCGGCCGTACCCTTGTGCTCTCCACAGAAGGTGCAACCGCATGCCCTTCTGGCTTTGTCCGGATACTATCCGGATCCGGCCGATATCCCTGTTGTTCAAAAGACATATACATCAAAACACTCTTTAATCACCTGTTCTACAGTATAGCAGATTTTAGCTAAAATGTCAAGCCCTTGACAAACCTTTACTTATGTGGTAAAAATGAATGTTCTGACCCTGAAAAGGGAAAGGTGAACAAATGAACGATACTCGTGGCTTTAGAATTTTCCGAGCGCTCCTGGCGCGTCCTACTGAGGCAGAATACCTCGCAATGCTCATCCGCGTGAGCGATAGCGCGCTTGCGACGGTTCCGGCCAACCTCCAACTTGAGGTCTACTTGTCGGGCCACCGCGGAATGGAACTTCTCCGCGAGGATACCACTACACACCGTGCTACCGCACGCGATTGGCTCGTAATCGAGATGGTGGCAGTATGCCGACCACTCGAGCTTCTGAGTCTGGTCTCGCCGGATCAGGACTGCAGTCCGCATGTAGACCGTCTTGTGCTCCTGGCGGACAGGGAACGAATCTTGCTCCCCAAGCGGAGAAGCGGCGCGTTCTGGGACCCACGTGCTCTTTCCGATGCAGCATAGGAACGAAAGGGGGATGGTTGGGGTCGCTTTCACGCACCCCGCCTTTTTTTATCAAACAACTTTTACCGCACCGGCCCCTACGATCGATTCGATCGAAGCGATCACTGCCGCGTCCGGTTCAACATGAAAACTTGTTTCGACTGTGCGCTTCTGTCCGTTCTGATCAAGCACGATAAAGACCGGCGTACTGCCATGCGTAGAAGAAAAAAACGTGCGCAGCGTCTCAAGCGTATTGCGATTGTGGTTGGTAAGATGAATAAACAGTCGCGACGTACTTTTCTTTATGTCATTCTGAGGGAGTGAAACGACCGAAGAATCTCGTCCCGCCATGGCGGGATCTGCGCGATTGCGTGCATTCGCACGGGATCCTTCGCTGCGCTCAGGATGACCGATGTTCTCTACCGTCTCGGCAGTCAAAGGCATTGCGCGGTCGCATATAATCCGTTTCTCCTCCCCTCCCCCTTTTCCCCACACGCAAAGAAGTGCGCCATCCGTGAGTACATCCGCGTGCACTTTGTATGCTTTGGGAAATACGACTAACTCGCATGATCCTGCCAAATCCTGAAGCCGTGCCGTAAGCATTGCTTCACCATTTTTCGTAAATCGCTTTTTTGGCTCTGCAAGCACTCCCGCAATACATACCTGACTGCCGTCAGCAATCTCCGCAAGCATCTCAGAGGTAATTACTTTCCCTTTGAGGGCTTCCTCAAATGCATGAAGCGGATGTGAAGAAACATATAATCCTAAAAGCTCTTTTTCCCATTTTAATTTTTCGTCCTTTGATGCAGGTGGCACTTCTTTAAGAATCAACCTGTGTACCTGCGGAGTTCCCGAAAAAAGAGACGACTGCTTGGTTGGCACTTCTTGCACCGCGCGATTGAACGCAAGCATGGTTTCCATATTTTCAAGCATGGTTGCTCGATCGCCAAATCTGTCCATCGCACCTGATTTCACAAGCGATTCGAGGGATTTTTTATTGAGATTTTTATGCTGCACGCGTTTGAGAAAATCTTCAAGATTTGCGTATTGACCGCTTGCCTGCCGCTGCGCAATAATCGCTTCAACCACGTCCGAACCGAGATTTTTGATTGCAAGCAGTCCAAATCGGATATTAGTATCATCCACATACGTAAATCCGGTATTGCTTTCATTGACGTCAGGAGGCAATACCAAAATGCCCCCCTCACGCGCGCCCGCAATCACCTCTGCAATCTTGTCCGTATTGCCGGCCTCCGCGCTTAAAATCGCAGCCACGAATTCTGAAGGAAAATGCGCTTTCATGTACGCGGTCTGATACGCAACCATGCCATAGCTCGCTGCGTGACTTTTGTTAAACCCGTAGGCCGCAAACGGTTCGATAAGCGCCCAAAGCTGCTCAGCATTTGCGCGCGTCATGTCTTTCTTCACGCACCCCAGCAAAAATTTTTCCCGCTGTGCCATCATTTCCTTCGGAATCTTTTTACCCATTGCTTTGCGAAGTTTATCCGCTTCTTCCCAACTATATCCGGCAAGCTCAATAGCAATCATGAGCACATCATCTTGATACACCAGGATTCCGTAGGTACGTTCAAGAATTGATTTGAGCCGCGGATCCAAGTAACTGACCAACTTCGGATTGTGCTTACGCCGAATATATTCCGGGATTGATTCCATAGGCCCCGGACGAAACAGCGCGACCATGGCCATGATGTCGTGGATAGTTGAGGGTTTGAGTTCTTTGAGATACCGCGTCATGCCTGATCCCCCAAGTTGAAATACGCCCATAGTATCTCCGCGCGAAAGCATTGCAAATGTTTTTTTATCGTCAGGCGGCAACTTATCAATATCCACGTGCACACCTTTTGTCTTTTTCACAATTTCCACCGCATCGCCCAGAATTGAGAGGTTGCGAATTCCCAGCATATCCATTTTTACCAGTCCTGCAAGCTCAACCGCATGCATATCATACTGCGAAATAATATTTTCTCCTTGGGCTTCTTTTTGAAGCGGAGTAAAATCGGTAAGGGTTGTTGGTGCAATAACCATACCGGCTGCATGCACCGACGCATGGCGTACACACCCTTCAACCTTGCGCGCAAGATCAAACACCCGTTTCGCGTTTTGATCGTCTTTGTAAAGTTTCCCCAATTCCGGATTTTCCTCAAGCGCCCGATCAACCGTCATGTGAAATCCTTGCGCGCCCGGCGGGATCATTTTCGAAAGTTTATCGCCGAACGAATACGGTAACCCAAGCACGCGCGTAACGTCGCGCACTGCCGCGCGCGGGAGCATCGTTCCAAATGTAACAATTTGCGCGACTTTATCGCGACCGTATTTTTGCCGCACATATTCAATCACTTCATCGCGGCGATTATCAGCAAAATCAACATCAATATCCGGAGGACTTGGACGCGATACCGTAAGAAAACGCTCGAACGGTAATTTAAAATCCAATGGATTAACCGTTGTAATATCAATAAGATACGATACGATTGATCCTGCGGCTGAACCGCGAGTCGTAACCACAATGCCATGAGAGCGCGCCCATTTTACATAATCCGACACGATCAAAAAATATGTTGAGAAACCGGTTTTCTGAATTACCCCAAGCTCATACTCAATGCGTTTTTTAATTTCCTCACTGATCCCGGCACCGAATTTTTCCTCCGCTCCTTTCATCGTGAGTTCTCGTAAATATTCATCGTGATTCATCCCTTGCGGCGTAGGAAATTGCGGAAACGCCCATTTATTAAGCGTAAGTTCAAGGTTACAAAGCTCCGCAACTTTAACGGTATTTTCCACCACCTCGGGCATATCGGCCCACTGTGCGGAAATTTCTTCCGGCGACTTAAACGACAGATCGGTTTCCGTCATATTAAGTCGATCTTTGTCGGTCGTGAGCTTTCCGGTTTGCACACACACGAGCACATCTTGCGCTTCCGCATCATCATGATGCAAATAGTGGCTGTCAATGGTCGCAACAGGAATCATGTCCAATTCTTTGCACAGCTGAAAAATTCCTTGATTTACCGTTTCCTGCTTTGCAATTTCAGGATGCTTTTGAACTTCTCCAAAAAAATTCTCTTTCCCAAAAATTTCTTGAAATTCTTGAGCCACCCGCTTTGCCTCTTCATACTTACCCGCAACAATAAGTCGAGGAATTTCCCCGCGAAGACAGCCGGAAAGCGCGATAAGCCCTTTGCCGTGGGCACGAAGGGCCGCCTTATCAATGCGCGGCTTGTAATAATATCCTTCAAGATGCCCAATCGTCGTAAGCTGCATTAAATTGCGATAGCCCTCTTCGTTTTTTGCCAAAAGCGTTAAGTGATGATAGTCGCTATCGACGTTTGCGCGCTTTTCTTCTTTGGTGCCAAGCGCCATGTACGCTTCCATCCCAATAATGGGTTTAATCCCCTGCTTTTTACATTCTTGATAAAACTCCAGCGCGCCATACATAACGCCATGATCCGTAAGCGCAAGCGCAGGACATCCAAACTCTTTTGCCTTCGCAACCAGTTCCGCAATTTTAGGAAGCCCGTCAAGAAGGGAGTAGTGAGAGTGCGTGTGCAAGTGTACAAAATTACTCATAATATATCAGCGGAGTAGCGAATGAAAGCTCGCGCTCAACGATCTGTCATTGCGAGGAATCCCGACGTCGCAGTCGGGATGACGTGGCAATCTCACACCTTGTCCATACCATGCGCCTGCCATCTGAATCGTATGAGATTTCTCCACTCGTCCCGCCATGGCGCGGCTCGGTCGAAATGACGAACTTTTAATGTCTCGCGTGTTCCATGCCAATCCTACCACACCGTCCTTGACGGAGCAACCATAGAGGCGTAGTATCGAGATAGGAGGACTCAAGTGAAAAATCTGATCAACAGCGTGACCCACGCCATAAACCACCTACCCGATACTGACGGCTTCGACTGGCGAGTAATCAGGTTGCTAGTAGTACCTGGCGTGCTTGGACTGCTCATCTCGTGGAATAGCGCATGGGGATCCCTTCTGCCCTTGCTGGGGATGCTTGAATACCTAGCTCCCGGCATCCGCGACTACTACAAGAGCAAGCCAACGGGTCCTAAACCACAAACACCTCGCCTCACATGACCGCTCCCCGCTCCTTCTCGCCACGGCGAACCGCGCAAGCACTTGCTTCGCACCGCTCGCCCCATTCAAAAAACCATCTCTTGTCGAGGTGGTTTTTTGATTTGTTGGTTTAATGTAAAAATCTAGGCAACTTTGAGCTGTAACTTGATCCGATCAACATCTGCTTCGATGCGCTTCACCCGCTCTATCGTAAATAACCGCTCTTGATCAAGACGCTGAAGAATTACTCCCTGCTTATCCAGCGTACTCATCACCCGATCGCTAAATTTATCAAATTTTTCATTTGTGACAAATCGCTCAATTTTCGCTTCGATGTCTACGAGTTTTTGTAATACTTTATCATCATTCATACAAATCAACTATAATATAACACACCACACGTGTCAAACCTCAGACTCTCCCTCGGTTTCCTCCTCATTCTCGACTTTCGCCTGTTTCTTTTTCTTTGATGGGGATTTGCCCACAGCGCGACGCTCCGATAGATAGCTACCCACGTATTTGATTCCTTCCGCAATTCCGGAAAATACATGAAGCGAGTGTTCGAATTTTTCTTTGAGTGCTTCAAATCCGGCGGCAATACGATTCAACCGATCGCGTACGTCCTGCGCCATTCCTCGCGCCTCGCGCATGATGGCAATAAAATAATACAAAAGCCAACAGACAAAAATCGTAAACCAAAGCACACAAAACGCAAGTACAAGGTATAAAATATCTTTGGCGTCGGTAATCATATCGAGGGACTAGGTTTTAGTATCTAGGGATTAGTCGCGTATCTTTGCGTTAAATTTTGTTTCGAGCATCTTCACCAATTTCTCATGCACTCGATCCGCTTCTTGCGCGGTAAGAGTTCTTTCAGAACTTACATAGCTAATGTGAAACGCAATGCTGCGATGGCCTGCGGGCACGCCTTTGCCCTCATACTGATCAAACAGCTCGACACTATACACGAGCGAATCCACCTTGGAGATAGTCGCATGCAGCGTTGCATACTCTACCTCTTTGTTTACCACAAACGCAATATCGCGTTTGACCGGCGGATACGCAAGTGGCGCTCGATATGCTCTGCCGCTGCCAATATGGGGCAACAGCACCTTTACCTCCCATTCAAGAAACGCCACTCTATTGGCTATGCCATACGCCCTAATGAGCGAAGGGTGGAGTTCTCCCACTACTCCCAGTATATCACGTCCGGTTTTACACAACAAAACCCTTGAAGGGTGGTAATGAGTAACCCAAGGGCCATTCCCTGCTCCGGCTACTTTTTCAAAGCTGAGCGCGGGCAAATGCAGCGCAGCTGAAAGATGCTCGGCAATCCCTTTTACGGCAAAAAAGAAATCTCCCTCATACTGTTCCGTCCCAGCGCACGCCACAATCAACTTTTGCCGTTCATCAGGAAGCTCAGCGCCCCGCGGGTGATATTCGTTTGATAATTCAAACAACTGCATCCGCGCCCGCTCTTTTTCATTTTGTGCTACGGTCTTGAGCATAGAAATGCCAAGCCATGGCCGCATATGAGTAAGCTCAGAGGTCAAAGGATTGCTGAGCATAAGAGCGTCGTGAGCCGGATCAAGTGAAGCGCGCCTTATATCATCGGCAGATACAAACGAATAGGTATAGACCTCCGTACACCCTGCACCACGCAATACTTCTTTTATCGCGTGCTCATGGACGAACTGTATATTGGGTGCTTCATCCGGAAGCACACCCGGAGGCAACACGCTTGGCAACGTATGGTATCCATGCATCCGCGCTACCTCCTCAACAATATCGGCAAGCCCTCCGGCTTCAACCTCGCGCCAATACGGAAATGTTATTGTCCATGTGCCTGCGCCGCCCGCCACCTTGAAACCAAGCGCGGTAAGATATTTTTTCATCTGCGCAGGAGCGATAGAAACGCCAATTCGCTCTGCAATCTCTTTTGGTGATACTTTTACATTTTTGTCATTCTGAGCGGAGCGAAGAATCTCGCGCGGATGCGCGTCAACCACTTGTACCACATATCCTCCTGCAATCTCTCCTGCCAACTCAACCAATCGCCCTGCGGCAAACTCCGGCAACTGCACAGGTAATCCTTTATTAAACCGCGTAGAACTATCTGACGAAAGTGCCAGCTGATGCTCACCCTTCCGCACCGTGAGCGCATCAAAATTCGCAATCTCAAATACAATCCGATTTGTCTCTGCATGCACGCCGGTTTCCTCTCCGCCCATAATTCCCGCAATCGCCACTGGTTTTTCCGCATCCGCAATCACCAATATTTTTTCATCCAAATCATACGCCTTTCCATCCAGCGCTAAAATCTTCTCGCCCTTCTTCGCCAGGCGCACCACAATCGTAGGTTTCAGGTTTCGGGTGTCAGGTGTCAGCTTGGTATGGTCAAATACGTGCGTTGGCTGACCGTATTCAAGTAACACATAATTGGTAATGTCGACCATGTTGTTAATCGGTCGCACACCGCTTGCGATGAGTTTGCGTTGTATCCACCAAGGCGAAGGTCCTACTTTAATCTCGTCCATCGCAACCGCAATATACCGCGGGCACAATTTGGGCACCTCGACTTTAACATCCAATCGATCTCCTCCCCTTAGGGTAAGGGGAGGTCGGGAGGGGTTACGCCCACTCTTTAATCTTAAATCTTTAATCTTTAATCCAATCCCAAATATCGCTCCCACCTCCCTTGCCAACCCAATCATCCCCATTGCATCAGGCCGGTTGGTCGTAATCTCAATTTCAAAAATGGTGTCATCGAGCCCAAGCGCTTTGGTTACTGACACACCAACCTCAACACCCATCGCGGTCAAATCCAAAATCTCTCGCTCTTTGTGTGGAAACATTTCAAACAATCCAATCTCATCAGCCGTGCAAATCATGCCCTCACTTTTCACGCCACGAATTTCTGTGGGTTTCAGTTCCACAAGCTCACCTTGTCCATGCCAACGCACTTTCGCACCGGGTAGCGCTACCGCCACAAGCTGCCCCTCACATAAATTCGAACCACCACACACAATTTTCACTTCCTGATCCCTAACACCTGAAACCTGGCACCTTACAACCCGCAATTTATCCGCATTCGGATGCGCTTCAATCTTCTCAATACGCCCAACCACCACAGCAGGGTCCAGCCCCTCATCCATCCGCTTCCATCGTTCAACAGAAAAAGAATGCAGCGATAATTTCTCCGCCACCTCTTCAGGCGTTGCCTTCAACCCGGGCAAATATTCGCGCAGCCAATTGTATGATACTCGTAGGTCCATACTAAAATTGCTCCGAAAAACTCAAATCATTATTGTACAATACTCGAATATCCGGAATGCGGAGTCCTGCTTTCATCATATAACTTCGCTCAACTCCAAAACCGAATGCAAACCCGCTCCATACCTTGGGATCAAGCCCTCCGGCGCGCAATACGTTCGGATGTACCATTCCTCCCCCTGCAAGCTCAACCCATCCGGATTTGCAAAGTCTACACTTCTCATTCTTCATTCTTAATTCTGCATTCTGCATTATTCCTGTTCCATGACATACTCCACATGATACATCTACTTCAAATGATGGCTCAGTAAATCGAAAATGGAACGGTCGTAGTCGTATCTTCCGCTCCGGTCCAAAAAATGCGTGCACAAAATATTCCCAGGTGCCTTTAAGATGCGTGACTGATATATTGCGATCCACCAGTAATCCTTCGAACTGATGAAACATCGGCACGTGCGATACGTCCGATTGCCTACGATAACATTTTGCAATGTTAATCATCCGAATCGGCGGTTTACGCCTTTCCATCTCGCGGACCTGACCATTTGAAGTATGCGGAGTAAGTACTCTCTTGCCCATTTTTTCATGCATAGATCCCGCGATAAAGAACGTCTCCCACTCATCGCGCGCAGGATGGTCTTTAGGCATGTTTAATGTTTCAAACGCATAATGATCCCAGTCTACCTCAGGATAGCGCACGCGGTGAAAACCGATCTGTGAAAAAATTCTCGAAATCTCTTCGATCGCTGCGGTCGTGATATGTAAATGTCCCTGCGGCGGCCGCGTTCCCGGAAGCGTTACGTCCACCTTTTCATGCACTGCAAGCTCATCCAACGCGTCTCCCTGCAATTCCGCCTCCTTTTGCTGCAGTGCTGTCATGATGTCCTGCTTGAGTGTATTCAGTTCTTGCCCGCGCCGAGCGCGTTCTTCACCTTGCAATTTTGGTAACTGCGAAAAAAGCTCGGCCACAATCCCCTTGCGGCCAAGATATTTTATGCGCATCTCCTCAAGCTGCTCTGTCGAGCCCGCCCGAGAAATATCTTTTAGTGCTTTATCCAAATCCATACGCAATCGCATCTCCCTCCATTAAGGTAAGGGAGGGTAGGGTGGGTTATGCCTGCCCGCCTTGGGAGGGAAACATCGAATGCTTCAATCTATGTGTGAAGCATTAAATACTCGTAACCCCTCCTCACCTCCCGTAAAGGGACGTGGTCCCCACGGGACTTTACGTTCCCTTACCCTAAGGGGAGGAATAAAATTCGTGCCTCTTCATTCTACACCACCCCCTCTTGACAATCAAGCGACTTTGTGCTATCATTAACACTAGGCAATCATGCCTAAGAGTTGAAAGTGAGGACACCGTGAATCGAATTTTCGCCCTTTCCGTGCTGCTGGCCACCGCCTGCAGCGACTCCACCTCCACCACGCGCCCGGATCTCGCCGCGGTCAACGTGGAGTGCTACGAAGGCAACGCCACGGCCGACACGATGCAGATCGGGACCTATCCCGACATCTGCGCGTTCCGCGACGGCATGGCCCCGGAGGTCAACGACAACACGTCCATGGGACGCCTGATCCTCGGATGTGACTCGTCCAAGGTCCGCGTCGAGATGCGCTACCACGACGACGAGGAGTTCGCCTCAGTCGCCTGTCACGATGAAGTCGACGCCGAGTTGATCTGCAACTGGACCACGAGGTTCAAGATCACCTTGACAAGTCCCCCATTTAGAAGACACCTGTGGATAGGTGGGCTTTTTTGTTTTTAACCGGGGTATACCAAAATTCCTGTGCCTGTTCCCACCTCTGACGCGGAGTCATCTTGAGCACGGTGTGAATT
>Ga0209726_10001745_pt1 | contig 34112 bp, 33 predicted proteins | sample Subgrocontami54m_FD_187453 | JGI IMG/M metagenome (GOLD analysis project Ga0209726, IMG submission 187453) | Subsurface groundwater microbial communities from S. Glens Falls, New York, USA - GMW46 contaminated, 5.4 m (SPAdes) (version 3) | ecosystem: Environmental > Aquatic > Deep subsurface >...
AGAAGACAAACTAAACAATACTCCAAGAAAATGCTTAAACTTTAAAACACCACATGAGAAAATGAAGGAAGTCTTAACGTTAGGTGTATAATGTGATAAGTGGTGCGATAGAGATAAGAATGTACCCCTCCTCTACCCCGCGGAGCAAAATGACACAGTAAGCTTTTTAATATAACCTGTGGTTTAGATGGGTGTTATTGAACAGTATAGGGGATTTCTTTTTCAAAAACACCGTTTGTATATACTTTTACTTTGTATGTTCCTACAAGATGCATTGCTTCTGGTTTTTTTAAACTCCACACAAAACTTGTATTTGTCACACCCGCTTTTAATAGTTTATTAGCACCACTATCCAAGTATTTTCCGTTCAGGTATCTGATGTATTCTATTTTCGTTCCCAATTTCGGATTATTCAGCGTTAATACAAGATAAATATTTTTATCTGTCTTTGCAAAGGTTGTCGCAGAAACCATAGCCTTACCCTGGGCGTCAAGAGAGGAAGCTGTTAGAACATTGGTAATAACCCCTGGTGCTTTACTACGAGGCAAGGTAGGTTTTGGTGTAAGTGTTGGCTGCTGCACTGCCGGTTGCGGTGTTGGAGGAGATGTTGTTGATTTTTGCAGAACAGCAAAGAGTCCACCAATGAGGAGAAGCACTGCTATCCCGCCACCGACATACAGCAGAGTCTTTGATGAATGTGGGGGTTGAGTCTGAGGCGCTTGAGGCTGTGTTGCCTCCTCTGGTGACGGCGAAGATGCCATCTCAGGATGAATGTTTGGAACTGGTTTGGAATTATCTTTCATAGCCTATTATTGATTACTCTCTTGCTGATTACCACCATTTGTTGTTTGGTCTTGTTGAGACGAATTGCCATTTGTGTTTTTTTCATTATTACTTGATTTCTCTTCTTCACTTTTATCTTTCTCTTGCATTGAGCCCTTATTGTCTTCACCTTCTGTTTCTTGATTTAAGTCATTATCTGATTGTTCCATATCTTTCTCATCAATTTGTTCAACGTTATTTTCTACTTCACCTTGCTCATTGACGCCAACATTTTCATTGTCTTTTTGGTCTTTTTGATTCTGTTTTGCTTCCTGGTCGTTGGCAGTAGCCTTTTGTTCCTCCTCCAGGTCAACTGCGAAATCACTTTTTACTGTTGCCGGTGTTGGAGCTAGCGTTGGACTGCCGGTTGAAACAACGGGACTTTGTGCGTGAATATGAGTAGTATAGGAAGAAGCCAAAAGCAAGGCGGTAACAATAAAGGTTGGTAAAATTAATTTCTTCATTTTCATACTAATGTTTATCTCTACTATCAGTGTATTAAATAAAAGAGAGAAATTCAATAGAAAAATAGTTATTCCTTATTAAGGATTTTCTGATAATTATCCTTAAGGCAATTTCCCAGCAAATGAGCCTATTGTATCGCTTCCACCAATGCGTATTCTAGGAAGCGTAAACATACTATTTGTTGATTGATACATCCCATGATTGGTTCCAAACGCTCCTACATATCCTGTTTGTTGGGCAATATTTGCAACAGTTTCGTTAACATTCCCGTACGGATACGCAATCCAATTGACTTGATATCCCTGCGAGGCAAGATAGTCCAGCTGCTGGTTAAAGTTATCTGGCGTAACAGAGAGATTAAAAGGTTTTAAAGAGAGAAACGGATTTCCAACAGAAGTAGCAGTATTACGATATAGTTTGGGATTGCCCAAAGCTGTTTATGAGGAGTTTGGAGAAGGTCAACATGTAATTCTTCCAAGAGTACACGAACCAAACTTACCTGTAATCATTTAAAGGAAGCTCGATTCAAACATCCTCTATGCCTTGGACAGAATAATTTTTTAGTTTATTGATCCTCGTAACCCGGGAAGTAGTCGGTTTTTATATTTGCCGATTTAACACCCATATCCCGAATCAGTTTTTTATAGGCGGTGATCATTGGCTGAGGTCCCGAGAGATAAAAGATCCGTGACTTATAATCAGGTACATGCTTTTTTATCATCTCCGGAGTGAGGCGGCCGATTTCACCTTGCCAATCCTTTGGCGGATCTTCACTCACCACATGGACAATTTGTAATCCGAACTTTTTCTTGGCTTTTTCAAAAAGCTCGTCAAAGACAAATTCCTCAACATCGTGAGCTATGTAAAAAAGTGTTACGGGGTGGTATATATCGTTATCAAGCATATACCGTATGATGCTTCTAAAAGGAGTGATGCCTATTCCACCGGCAACGAAGACATACGACGTATCCGGTTTGTTACTCAAGACAAACTCTCCTTCAAGATTTGTTGCGTAGATCGAATCACCTGGCTTGAGGTCTACGAGAGCCTTTTTATAACTGCTTGCTTTATCAGGTACTCTAACTGCAAGCATAATTTCCTTTTCTGTCGGACTTGAGGCGATAGTAAAGTAACGACGATACCCTCTGTTATCGGCCTTTGGGTGGGGAAGCGACCATTCCAAAAATTGTCCGGGGATAAAGGGAATTGGTTTGACAGGTGTAAAAAGAAATTCCCAAATTTCCCCAGCAATTTCTTTTTTTTCTTTGAGCTCAAACCGATATTTGTTGCTAAAACTGACAATCCGTCCTACAAGATTTGCCGACAAAAGGGAAAGTTCCATAGAGTAGGGAATCTTTAAGAGTACTTGATAGACTATAAGCATAATTCCTGTAAAGACCCCAAAATACGTACGGAGTTTTTTATTGGCAGGTGAGGTGATCGGTTCCGTAAGCATGACAAATGTGAAAAAGAGTGTAGCCGGGTTTACTAGATATGTTGATAGTTCTACCAATTTAATTTTATTGGATTGAAGTAAAAGCATGGATAGAGAAGAGGCTACCAGAAATCCAATGACGAGATTAAGCCTGGCGATTTTGCGAAGGACAAGCAATCCGCCGGCAATAATCAGAGGAAGCATTATATTATCTCCGGCCCACCAGCTCGCGCCTTGATGAATAAGGATTCCTGTAATAAATACTGCAAATGCCGCGGGATTAAATATATGCTGTTTATTGAAAGCGATGAGATATTTTGACGCCATGGCCAAAACGCCTGCCAGTGTCAAAAATCCGATGTTTGGAAGAAAAGAGAGTGGGCCAATGATGAGGGCAAGGATGAGGCCTGTTATAAATTGAGACTCAAAATTGGGTTTGACTTTAAAAAAAGAAGCAAAAAGTTGATTTGCTACATAGCAAACACCGATTACATAGAGGCCGGGGAGAATAAAATTGAGAGGTTTATACGGGAGGAGTTTGATAGAGCTGAATACTATTGCCGCACCAAATAAGACTTCCAGGTAGTACAGCATGAGCCTGTACATCGTGAGTCTATTGAGGAATGCGTCAATGAAATTCATAGCTAAGTTACCTCTATTATATATGATAAAATACTAAAATGACTCATGAAGACTAACCCGAAGGGAAATAATAAAAGAGAGCTGATTTTATAAGATAAATTCCATTCCGTCTCTCGCGGCTGAAGTTTTGGGGAAAATTTTCTTTGCTACATTCTCTGCCCATTTTCTGTCCTTAACAGTTGTATATAAATTTGCTGAGAAATGGGTCAGGATTAATTGTCCAACATGCGCTTCTTTGGCCAGAGTCCCGGCCCGAACCGGATCAAAATGTCCCCAAAGATCAGGTTCTACTATTTTCTTACTTGAGCATTCACAAATTAAAAGGTCTGCATTTTTTGCTAGTTTTCTTGACTCATCCGTAAAGCCGCAATCGCCTGTGTAAGAGATGGTTTTTCCCTCAAGCTCTATTCTGTATCCATGATCTATGTATCCATGGTGCTGTTTGATTGCGCTTGCCTTAAATGGAATATTTTCGGGATCTTCTGAAAGTTCATGAAGCCGAATTTCCGTTTTTAAATTAAAGATATTCTCGGGCTTTGGCTTATATCCCACGGTAAAGGGAGGGTTAACCAACGTTTCAAAATCTTTTGATCGACCGCGACCAACGTAAACATCAATTCCCTGTTTAAAATTGAAATTATTTAATATATGAAGTCCTGAGGCGTGGTCAAGATGAAAGTGGGAGATAAACATCGAGATTGGCTTATCTTCCACAAGATATTGACCTATTTTATAAATGCCATTACCGGCGTCAAGAATTATATAGTGATCTTTGCTGTCAATTAAGATGCAAGGCGTATCACCAGTGGGAGTAGAATACCATCCGTTTGTGCCGAGAAAAATAATCTTCATGAGGTGATTATATCAGAGTCTCTAACAACTTTAATGAAATGAAGTGAAGATTATGGATTTGTTTTGACTGTAACGCTCGTCGTGGTTTTATTTCCCGCAGCGTCATATGCAACTGCTTTATAAGTAACTGAGGTATTTCGGAAACTTGATGTGTACATACTGCAAGAGTAGGTTGTAGTTTGTATGCAAATAAGACTGTTATTTCTATAGAACTGGATTTTGGTCACCCCGACATTATCGTATGCACTTGCCGTGACGGTTATATGAGTCCGGCGGGGAACAATTGCGCCATTTGCGGGTGATGAAATCGAGACCGTCGGTGGTGTTAAGTCTATCGGTGTGGGAGTCGGTGTCACAGTCGGCGTTGGCGGAATGAGAGTTGGTGATGGGGTGGATGTTGGAGTTGGTGTCAATGTTGCGGTAGGAGTCGAGGTCGGCGAAGGTGAGACAAGTGACTGCAAAAATCCTGCTATGCCGTTTGGTGTTCCCATGCCTGTTGGACCATCAAAACCGGCCAATGCGCTACACATACTTGTTGTGCATATGCCATTGGTGCCTGTTGTAATATCATGGGAGTTAGTAGATGCAAAACTCGAATAGATAATTGATGAGGCATCTGCGTTGTTGGTGATTCCTCCTGTGAGTGCAAAGATACTTGCTATGATAGGGGACGCAAGACTTGTTCCGCCAACTTGCCACCAACCTGAAAACCCGATGTATGGGGTAGAATCATACACTGACGCTCCGGTATTCGGATCTGCATCGGCAGCTACATCTGCACTGGCTCTTTTACTTAGACAATTTGTTTGGTCCCAATTAGAAAGTCCTGTTTGCCATGTATTTGCTGTTTCATAGCTGCTGCATCCGCTGCCTGCACCGCTCCAGACACTTTCCGATGCATACGTACTATCCGAATAAAGCTGTAATGTCGTTCCTCCGACGGAGACAACATACGGAGATGAAGCAGGGTAGGATGTGCCGTAGCCGCTATCACCTGAAGATGCTGTGACAGCAACGCCCGGATGATTGAAGAGGCCGTCCCAAGCCGTTTCCGATGACCATTCATTTGCACCATAGCTGTTTGAAATGGCAGTTGCGCCGAGATTTGCCGCCGTATTAACAGCTGCTGCGAGGTCCGAAATCCTGTTTGAATTGGCTTCAACCAAAAGTATCTTGCATGTCTGGCAGATCGCATGAGCGACTTCAATATCAAGTGATGTTTCAAGTGCCCAGCCACTGTCAACAATTGGAGGACGCGATGAGCCGCCGTTTTGATTAACAATCCGAAGACAGCCATTTGCTTGCGTGCAGCTCGGAAGGCCGTATGTTGCGCTATACACCTGTAAGTCATTTTCTATTGTCGGAGCCCTATATGCAACAACGACTGCAATTGTTTGCGGGCTCCAACCGGATGGCGTCTGGCAAATACTTTGAACAGGACCTCCGGGTGTACAGGGGAGGTTATATCCGGTATGGAATTGCACAGGACCCATACTGCCTACGTATGGGGTATTTGTGCTCTGCGGAGTACCTACGTCATTGGTCACAATTTCAGTATGACAGCGTGCGCGACCGGGATTGTTGGTTTGACAGACCGATTTATGCTTGTAGCGGATAATACTGCGAAGTTTTTTCGGCACAGCGTGTGTGGTCTGGACACCTTCGACCTTTACTACTACAAGTAGCAATGTGATAAAAAGAACGGAACCAATAAGAATAATCTTTTTTCGGGGCGAAAAAAACTTAGGCAGCACTTTTTTCATGGAGTATATCTATGGTAAATGATGAGATTTGTCTTTGTCAAATTTACTGCAGAGAAACTATTTTGAAGAATACACCCCAGGAGTATGCGAGAAATGCGACAAGGAGTACAATTGCCATAAACTCTTTTTTGAGTTATTTTTTCTCAGATATGAAATGAAGGACGAACACCTCACCTTTATAGGTAATTGGTACCATTATAACTCCTGTTTGTATTTTTTTACCGTCTTTTTTTGTCCAAGTTGCAGGCAAAGTTGAAGCTTTAAATTTTTCTGAAGCATCTATAAAGGCTTGAATTCCTTTCTCTCGATCCTTCTCTGCGATGTCTTCTACCGGAAACTCATTGGCAACCCATTCGGAAGGGGAAGAATATCCCAGCATATCTGCAAATTTTTTGTTGCATGTTTTGTGCTCATCATCGAGGTAAAGGTACATGCCTTGAGGAGAATTGGAAAAAACCGGCTCCAACTGGTCTGCCAGTTCTTTAACGAGATGTTCATGGTGAATAGCATGCGCCATAAATTACAACTAAATACAAATGCACTATAACAGCTGAGCATAAGGAATTTGTAAGAATTCAAAAATAAGTGTTAAAGAAATAACGCAGGGATTCGTGACGGAATAAGAGTGAGTTTAGAACCGGCAACTTATTTTTAAGGTAGTATCCTCATGGATCGGGGCTCTAGTCCTCTTGCTTTTACGGCTTCAACAATTAGGGGAAGAGCGGCAGCATCATCTGCGATTGCATGGGTTAGTATGATGCCTCCTTTTCCTTTCGTTGATAAGTCTTTGGTGACATTATTGAGTGAGTAATTTATAGCCTCCGGAGTTGCATTTCTCGCTCCCATCATCCAACCATTTGAATCGATGTTCCAAATTGCTACATCCAGTTCAAGCTTTTGACAGGCTTCAATAATCCCTGGATACGGTGTCTCCAGTCTATTTCCATGATTATCCCATAAAATCCCATCTCCTCCGGGTGGTCTGAAGAAACGCTGCTTGATATTAACCCCAATTGCATCAGAGAGGGCAGTTTTCTGGTCTTCTATTTCGCCTATAATTTCTGCTGTTGAGGTATCTTGATAAATGATGTTGTGGTTAAACGTGTGGTTTTCAATTGCATGCCCACGGTTGAAAATTTCTCTAAAAACCTCCTCCTTACCTTGAATTGCCGTTCCCGCAGGGAAGAATGTTAGTGGGATTGCATATCTATCAGCGGTTCTAAGATCATCTTCTATATGTTGTTCGCTCCATCCATCATCGACTGAGATGAAAATATCGTTTTTCGTAAGATCCCCATGTGTATATATTTTGACTGGTTTTGCTGTAAGAGGCGGCTCGGTTATTGTAGTGGTGGGGCGAGATAGAGTAGTACTACCATCAGGAGCCCTAGCCGAGATTGGATTTTTTTTCTGCGTGGAGTGGTTATTGTTCACCTCATAAAGCACAGCTGTTGCTCCTGCCAATCCCATTAGAGCTAAGAATCTCCGTCTGCTTATTGTTTGGTGAGACTCTTTACTCATATGTTGAATTTCTTCATTCTATCACCAACACTCTTCACCATCAAATACTGTTTGATTACCCTCGTTAATTAATTAGCTTGATAACATTTTCATAGCTATTCGGAAAATAGTTGGGAGGGGCTAAGCAACTATGTTAGGACTTATTCTAGATTTTCTGGTGAAATAATTTGAGTTTTACCGAAAAATTTCATAGCTAAAAGTATTTTGTCACTTGTGATAAATAAGTCACATTCTGACTTTGCGGCGCTATGTAGTTGAACATTATCTTCAAAATCTTCAGATGGTCCTGCAAGTGCTTTTTTAGTTATGCTATGAGAGAAGTTTACAAGGTTAATGTCTAACAACATTTCCGATATAAGCGGAAAGGGCACCTTCTTTTTTCCTACATAAAATAATATGTGTGTTGAAAGCGGTGAAGTATACGTTTCATAATTATCAAATTTAGTCACAGGAATATTTTTCCTGTTTTCTAAAATATCAATAAGGATATTAGCGTCCAGAAATACCTTTGCCATATTTTTTCATAAGATGTTCACGATACCTCTTTTCACGTTCAGCATAGGTGGTAAGTGGTAGATTAAGAGCTGTAACTAATCGGGCAAATCTTTTTGCGTCGAATTTTTTTGGTTCTTCTTTTGCAGGTTTGATCACTCCTACTATTTTTGATCTATGAATCAGGGAGACTGATTCACCCCTTTTGAGGGAGTCAACAAGATTAGAAGATTTGGTTCTGAGATCAGTTGTAGTGACGAATTTCATATACATATAAATGTACATTTAAATATACATTATGTCAAGAGGCAAAGAAGAAAAATAGATCAAACTATATCAGCAGGGGTGCACGGACTCGAACCGTGAAAAGCAGTTTTGGAGACTGCTGTGATAACCATTTCACCACACCCCTATGTTTACAATTTTTCTTCTAATTGTTTCCGAATAGACACTCCACCTTCAATGGTTTTAATAAATCGTTCTCTTTTCAATGCCTCAGATTTTTCTTCGCATTCTTCATAATATATCAATTTTAATGGCCGCCGGTTTTTTGTTGACTGGACTTGTCCCATGTTATGTCGTATGACTCTCTTTTTTAAGTCTGATGTGCTTCCCTTATAAAGGTTGCCATCTTTAAGACTTTTCAAAATATAAACGTAGTGCATATCGAACCCCCAGTCTCCGTACGGATGGTTTACCCTGGCCCGTACGGGTAACCGATGCCCCTAAGTTAGTATCAAGTATAAAGTATTTGGTATTTAGTATAAAAGTGTATTTTAAATACTAGATACAATATACAAAATACTACTTTAGTTTGTCTGTCTCCTTGTGTTCCGTTACTTTTTTACATTGTTTGCAAAACTTCTTAAGAAGTAACTTCTCAGGCGTTTCCATCTTATTTTTCTCAGTTACATAATTTCTGTTTTTGCAAACAGAACAAACAAGACCGATTTTTATTCTATGTTCTCCCTTTTTTGCCATATATTCCTCCTTTCATCCCAAACTTAGGGCAGTCTACTCCTTGGAGCCCAAAGAGGGATTCGAACCCTCGACCTAGTTCTTACCCGCCTGCCTTGCCTTACTGAGCCGAAGACGGGAATCGGACCCGTGACCTAGTTCTTACCAAGAACTCGCTCTACCACTGAGCCACTTCGGCAAGTATGGCGGGCAGGCCAAGAACTCGCTCGGATCCTGTCCGCCTCTGGCGATTCTTCGCCATTTGGGCACTAACAATGGTGCTGGGGGAGGGAATTGCACCCCCGAAGTCCGAACGGACGCGTGGTCTACAGCCACGTGCGATTGCTACTCCGCCACCCCAGCTCTTCCTCACTTCGTTCGTCAGAGCAAGCAATTCACAATGAATAGTTTACACTGAGCGTTAGCGAAGTGAGCCGAAGGTGGGATTCGAACCCACGACTTGCTGTTTACCCGCCTGCACTTGACTGAGCCGTCTGTCGGATTCGAACCGACGACCTGCTGTTTACAAAACAGCTGCTCTACCACTGAGCTAAGACGGCTGCTCTGGCGGGTAGGCAAAACACCTGCCTGCCGGCAGGCAGGGCTACTCTGCCACTGAGTTACTTCGGCTAGTGAGCCTGATAATTTTACCAAACGCGAGAACATGGGGCAACCCTGAATAAGTTAAAGGGTAAAAAATAAAAAAAACCATCTCAGACTACTTAGGAATTCCTTTTCGTCGGTGAATGGTTTGATTGAAAAAATAAATTCTACTCTTCGATATGGGATTGGTTGGTATTTTCCCCGAGCTATTAACTAGGAAGATTATCTGCCATACCTCAGTATAACAGAAAACACCTCGTCCCCCGATTATATCGGGGTACCTCAGGACCTTTGGAATTGTAGAGGAAAAATAATCCACCCAATACTCCAATATCAAAGAGCACTCGTAGTATATTTCGGGAAGAATGAAAAGTCAATACAAGATTTTGTTATAGATTCGGTATTATGGGCTACATGAGGCAGGTGAAGCCTGGGTGGTTTTTATCTGCTTTGAAAAAACCTCCCCATTCAGTGACAGTGAAGCCTGAACGGTTAAATCCTGAAAGCTGCGGCGGGCTAACAGAGACCATTTTATCAACTGCTTTGAAATAAAGAGTTACTCTTAAAAGACTATCGGGAGCCGGTTGAACTTTAAGTGGAGCAAGTTGATTTACTTCAGACTCCGGCACTACCCCGACAAAATAGTATGGAGACTTGGGAAGGGCTTTGAGCCAATACGAACTAAATTCGGATCTTTCCTTCTCATTTAACCCAAGCTGAGGAAGAACAGTTCCAAAAAGTTCCGGAAGATCACTGTAGGCGACAACATATCCGTCTTGGGGCTGCTTTATAAGGTTATCAGGCAAGGATGCTTCCCAGTAGAGGTAGGGGTAGGTAGCGTTTTGATAGTCGATTTTTCCATCAGGATACGCGGTGACATCCCAACCATTCTTTGGATATTGCGGTATGGTTAGGGTAAACGCTCCTTTTGGCACGACCTCAACATGGACTTGAGTTTTTACTTTAGGGTATAAATTGATCGCCGGTTTACACCAAGGACTGAGCCATTCGGATCGCTGCTGCTCCTGTCTTACGGTGAATGTCTCAAGCTGGAGGTTTTTCCGGCCGCCTGGAGTCGGCACTCCGATAACCTGCTGCTGAGATCCTGTCACGTTACTCTGAGGTTTGGGACAATAACTCGCAATCTCAGGCGGTACAGCACCGTCTTTTAATCTGAAATAGACATCAAATGGAAGACGTCCTTTATTGACATCCTTAGCGCACTCTGCAGTTGTATCTTTGCAGACATAAATAAGCTCGTCATTAGGAATGCCAAAACAAACACGTTTGGGATTTGTAGGATCTTTGATCGCAATTAAATCTTTACCATGTTCACATCCTGGTTTGTCGGTATAGATAGCTTTCGTATCAGATTCGTTGATAAAGATTCGATGCCCGTCAGGAGTATATTGGGGAGGGGTAGCTGGAGCAATGTGGCCTGTTTCTCCCATATAAATTCCTGTTCTTAAGAGTCCATACGTATCACTGTTGTAAGTAATTTGGGTTTCAAGAATTGGGTGACAGGCAGTTCCATCACCTGAATCACAGCATGTATAAAGCGGGGCAGGCGGAGGAAGGTCTTGATGCTTTAGAAGTGTTGGTGCAACTCCCCCAGTTGTCACAACGCCGAAAAGGAGAACAACTCCAAGGATTGTAACCACATAGAGTGCGCCACTTTTTGCAGCGCCTCTTGATTTCCTTTTTGGTGCGGAACGACTTCTGCGGGAAACTCTTTTACTAACTTTTCTCCTCATGAAATAACGGAGAATAATCCCCTTTATCTATTGTTGTACCAAATGATTTTATTTGTCAAGTACCGAAGTATTTCTCTTTAATATGCAACAGTCGGTATTTTATTCGGTGGTTTCATGCCAAGACCGATATGCGGTCTTTTCTCATGGTAGTATAGCAAATATTGCTCAAGCTCTTTTGTGAGAGATGGAATCTGATGTGGTCTGAATTGTCCCCAGCCAAGACATTCTTTCCGTAAAGTTCTATTGAAACTTTCAATGTATGATTGTTCATTCTTCTTGTATGGTCTTGCTACTCTGAATCTATCAGCAAAGCTAAAGACATTACGCTTGAACTCTCCCTTAAACTCTGGCCCTCCATCTGTTTGGAGTAATTCTGTGTGGCCATATCTGCTTTGGAAGGCATGATTGAGAAAATCCAAACCATCCGTGCTTGTTAGTGTTGGGTAGAGCTTAACTGCAACGTCCCTGGCATATGTATCAACAGCAGTAAATGCAAAGACCATGCCAAAATGGACCGTATCCATTTGGATTACTTCTCTGGGTTTTGTTGCTTTTTCTATACTGCCTCTCTTTTGGTTTTTCTTCCATTTGCTCCTCAGCTTGTATTTTTCAGCAAGAATCTTGTAGATTGCGGTAACACCAAGATCCTGATTGTATTCCTCGTTTAGGAAGTATCGTATCTTTTGTCCGCAGCAGTCATTGTTGTCCTCGCGGAGTCTGTAGATACGTTTTTTCAACAGTCCATCAACCTTACGCTTTAGACGGGGACCTTTCTTAGAAGTGAGATACTGATCAAGAAACAATTCAAGTTCTCCTGCTTTTTGGATGCCTGAAATCCAACGGTAAACAGTTACCCGGTCAACACCAAGCTGCTTGGCTATATGACTTTGAGGAACTCCTTGTTCAAACAATTCCCAGCAAACAGTAATTTTTGTAATATTCAACACATCCATATTCTACTATGGACTGTTGCATATTTAAGGGAACATACCGGTACTTTTTAAAATCCAAGAAGTGACAGGGAGAAAGTTCGTAGACTAAAGACAATATCCATTATTGAGAAACCTCCTAGCGGGAAGAACAACAGCACCATAAGAAGAAGTCCGTTTGCACCAAGCGACAGATATACGGCAGCTTCTCTGTGTGGCAAAACAAGAGAAAATACTTTTGAACCGTCAAGAGGAGGAATAGGAAGGAGATTAAAAGTTGCCAGAAGGAGATTTATGTTAACGATTATGGTTAGGATAAATCCAGGTATCCCTCTCGATCCTATCAGGTCAAAACTCATTCCGGGATACAGTACATGAAGAAGAATACTCGCAATAACAGCAATGATTATATTTGTTAACGGTCCGGCAAGAGAGATAAGCGCGTAATCCTTCCTCGTATCACGTAAATTAAAAAGATCTACGGGGACGGGTTTTGCTCCGCCAAATATCGCCCTTCCACCGCTTGCAAGATATACGATAATCGGCAGTAAAACAGTAAAAAATGGATCAATATGGGGGATCGGGTTTAACGTAAGGCGTCCGCGCAGTTTTGCTGTCGGGTCGCCGAGCCGATAAGCAACATAGCCGTGAGCGACCTCGTGAAGAATTGCAGAAAAGATTAAAATGATAATGCTGAAAATTAACCCCATATGTTGTTAAGAGATCGGTAATATGATATCATACCTTGCTATGGGAATGAAGTGTGCTAACTGCGGCAAAGGAATCATGTATGGACACAATGTGTCCCACTCAAAAAGACGGACCCGTAAGATTTTCAAACCAAATCTTCATGTCGCGCGCATCCGTGTCAATGGCCGAAATGTGAAAATAAAGCTCTGTACAAAGTGTCTGAGACTTTTTAAGAAAGCAGTAAAACCTCAAGTTTCTGTTGAAAAAACTCCCCAAACTTCGCAAGCAATCGCTTAATGTTAATTTTTAATTCTTTTTGTTCTTTTTTGAAAAGAACAAAAACTTCTTGCAAGTGAAAGGTCGCTACATTCTTTCGTTCGCTGATCGGGGGAAATCCTCCCCCTCCGACACAAGGTCGGGAATCCCCCTGATAGCTCACTCAAGAATGTTTAACCCCGATCAAATCGGGGTTAACGCGCTGCTTTCAATTGCAATGAGAATGAATAAGATTGCGAAAAAATCATTCCTCGCTCTAGAGTAGTTTCTCCACTTGTCTTTTTAGCTCGGGATATCCATTCAGAAAATCTTTTATTCCCATCGGTTTTCCACCTTCGACTTGCAGTTTTTTATCCGGAAGAAACTTAATTCTTGATTCATGACCTTGCCTACCGGCAGGCCCCGATTTGATCGGGGCAGGCAGGTTCTTAATTCTTACTTTCGTCCAAACATTCGGCCAAGGATAGTATGCGCGTATCATCCGGTCCAATTGTTCTTTTGTCGGTGGATGTGAAAGATCAAAATACCCGTCCTGCTTGGTGAATTGTTTGGTGTAGGAGGCTTTTGACTCATCTTGGGCTTTAGGGTTCACACTGCCTTTTACATAATCTTCCATAACAGAAACAACAAGCCGTCCGCCAATTGCATTAAGAACCAATAAGAGAGAATCAGTTGTTTCATCAGGTTTAAGAGTATATTCTTCCTGCGCCAGGATTTCACCGGCGTCTACTTTTTCTGTCATTTGAATAATTGTGACACCGCTAACCTTGTCTCCTGCAAGTATTGCCGCAGGCGCCGGAGAAGGACCTCGGTACTTAGGAAGGAGAGAATGGTGGACATTGAGACTTTCGTATTTTGATGAGTCAAGAAGTTTCCCCGGGAGAATAAGACCATAGTCTTCAACTACAAGAAAATCTGAGTTAAAAGACAAAATGGTTTCTATAGCTTTTTCATCTAAGTTATTAACTGTAAACACGTCAATATTTTGTTCTATGGCAAATGCGTTAGTAGGAGAGTAAATGACATTGCCTTTTTTATCATGTCTATCTGGTATGGTAACGATATGTGAAATGCCGTATCGATCATGAATTATACTTGCGCCTATGACTGAGTACTTACTATTTCCGAAAAAGGTAACTTTCATACAATTCTGATTGTGTTAAATACCTGAATAATTTTTTAGTTCAATTAAGCAAGTTTAAACCTTGATTTCATCAAATTCTATTTCACCCTTTTCATTTTTAATTGAGCGGTAAAGCTTATTTTTTTGCTCAAGTACTTTCTTTGGAAAAAGGACACCCTGAAGATGATCAAGCTCATGCTGGATGATAACAGCCAAGAATCCAGCAAATGTTTTTCTGTGTTTTTGTCCCTTTTCATCAAGGTAGGACAGGACAATACCATGTGATCTTTTTACAACTCCCCAAATATCTTTAAGAGAAAGACAACCTTCAAGCTGGACTCCCTTATCTATGTTTGCTTTTTCTTTGGCTTTTGCCGTTTTTTTACTTTGCGTAGACACAGGTTTTTTTTCGGGAGGAGCATCAAATGTGGATTCAATCACAGGATTGATAAATGTTAAAAAAGGGGAGCGGGGAGTTTGCTTGACAATAAAAATCTGAAGCGACTTACTAACTTGCGGTGCGGCCAATCCGACTCCTTCCGGATCATGGGCACTCATTAAAGTTTTCTCCATCTGAAAAAGCAGGTGAAGGATTGATTTATCAACCTTACCAACCGATTTGGCTTTTTCTGAAAGGACTCGGTTTGGTGCTTGAGCAATTTTCAACATAAATTAAGATTTCTCCCAGCTTTTTAGTGTTTCTTTTGTTTGTTTATCATTTGGTGATATATGTTCAAGTATGTATCGGTACGTCTCGACAGCTTTTGCCTGCATTTGCGGATTTATGACTTTATTGTTTTTATCAACTGCCAGTTGGTGATAAAAAAGGCCGAGTGCAAAATATGCGTCCCTGTAGTTTGGCTTTAATGTAGTTGTGCGTTTGAGAGCTTCAATTGCTTTTTTCTGATCACCCGCCTGGCCGTAGAGGACTCCCAGATTGTAGGAAATTTTTGCGTCCTGAGGTGAAAGAGCGTATGCTTTAATGATGGCTCTGAGTGCTTCTCCCGAATACACTTGTTGATGGTCCGGATCGCCTTGTGCCAAGGTGTAAAAGAGCCTTACTCTATTTTTCCAATACACGACATTTTGCGGATGGCTCTCAACAACTTGATTGTTCAGGTTAATTGCTTGAGTTGCAAACTGTGCCCCGTTTGTAGAGTCTTTTTGAAGAAAAAGCCCGGCTGCAAGCGTTCCCATGTTGATTGAAAACTCGTCTTTATAAACCGGTTCATTTGGCTCCGCCTCTATTGCTTGTTTAAGTTGAGGGAAGGCTTCCTGATAACTTCCGATTTTGTCAAGGTTGTTACCAAGCGCATATGCAATGTCTGCATACCAATAGCGAAAAAGGCTCAAAAGAAAATAGACACAAATTATGATAAAAACCCCAACTACAGTCCATTGGTAGGGATTAATATATCCACCTTTTTTGCTGTGTTCAGACCCGAGCGAGAAAGTCAGTGCTTTACCTGGATTAAGAACTCCTTCAAGCATGAAAACAAAGACGGGGATGAGGAAAAAATATAAATTGATGATAACAACAGAAAATCCGAAGAAATTTGATACAAGTATCGATACAAAACCCGCAATTAGAGCTAAAACGAGTAGCGAGTTTTCGCGGGAAAGATTCTGAAGGTTGCGGAGGGCAACCCAGAGAAAAACTAAGATTATAAGTATATAACTTCCTAGTCCAAACAATCCTGTTGTTGCGAGGTAATTAAGATATTCATTATGCGCTTTGTTATACAAATAATCCCACTCCGATGTGAGATTATGCTCAGGTGATTTAAATTTATAGTAAGCAAAGGCAAATGTCTCAACGCCTGTACCAAAGAGAGGATTTGCCCTCCAAACATCAACCGCCCCTTTCCAAACCAAAAGCCGAATCTTTCCCGAGTCAGTTATATTGACTCCTCCTCCAAAATCTTCTGTCTGAGAAGCTCTCTTTTGAGTTGATTGGGATTTTTCAACCGATTGCGAGCCGGAATTGGATCGGTTAATCAGCTCATGAAAAGTAAATTTATCCAAACTTCCAATAGGAGCACCGAAGAAAAAATTACATAACAAAAATATGAGATGGAAGAAAAGAAAATACTTGGTAAATTGCTTTTTTGAAAATAGTTTTTTGACAAGAATGAGACTCCACAAGACAACATCTGCAAAACCGAAGGCGATAAATCCTGCCCTGGTGTTGGCAAAGATTAGGCAGAGATAGAAAAGAGAAGTAAGAAGTAAGAAGTAAGAAGTAAGATAGATATTCCCGCGGAACTCTTGATTCTTTTTATGGGTTGATTCTTGCAGTATTACATTTTTAAGAGCAAATGCCATTGTAAGCGGGATTAGAACTGCGAGATAGGCTGCCAGCCATGCGGGTTGTCCAAGTGTTGAAAAGACTCGGATTGTCGGTTTAAATGCCTCAGTCCAACAAGTTGTATCAAAATTGCCCCGAAAAACAAGGCAAGTTGGATCATAACCAAAATGAGAAGGTATACCCCACAAAACAACAATGAGTCCTGACAGGAGACTTACGGCAAGTAACCGCTTCACCAAAACCAATCCATCGATCTGCCAAAGATTGTGGGTTTGTTTATGAGACTCTGAAGCATTGCCATGCAACTCAACCCTAATATTTGAAACGAATGCGTAGTAGAGGAATATATAGCAGATCGTCGATAACAGACCTCCGTTAAATCGTGTGTAATAACCCCACCAAGAGACGTGCTGGTCAAGGGAGAAAATAGTTGAAAGAATCTGAGATAGGAGAAAAAGAGCAAGAGGTATATCGAGAGGTGTTCTCTGAATAAAAAATCTCCTTTGAAAAACCATCTTAGAAAACCAGGCCAGTGCGATAATAATTGTTATTGCAAACGTCAGCCACATTTTATTGAACTCAAAAAGCTCTGAAGTATTGCCCTGGAAGACGAGGGGGATGAGAAGGAAAAGAGCGTAGAAGGAGTATTCGATGGCCTTATTATAGTAAGAGATAAGCTTCATTAATTTCTAATTATTCTAATTTCTAATTGCCCTAAATAATACCTAAGTTTTAAATATCCAAATTTTAGAAATTAGGTTAATTAGAAATTTGATCTCATCCTATCATATTGGCAAAACATGGGCAAGCCACGTCAAAATGGTGTTTCTGTGATTGTTTGCGAGAATTTAAGATAACTTAATTTAGTAAAAAAGGAGTGTTTCCCTCTAGCATTTTGACGTGGCAAGCTGATAGAATGAGTTGAAAATGAATGTATTACATAAGTTTTATAGCTTATTCTCGCATGATATTGGTATTGATTTAGGTACTGCAAATACACTTGTTTTTGTCAAAGAAAAAGGAATTGTTATCCGCGAGCCATCAGTCGTCGCAAGGCAGAAAAAAACCAAGCAAATAATAGCAATCGGAGGTGAAGCAAAAAAAATGCTCGGCAAGACCCCGGCAGCAATTGTAACCGTTCGCCCGCTTCGGGGAGGAGTTATCGCGGATTTTGATGCAACGGAGGCAATGATCTCTTTTTATATCAAGCAAGTGCATGAGCTTGGTGGTCCACTCCCCAAACTTCTTGCCCGTCCCAAAGTTGTCATTGGTATCCCATCTGCTGTAACAGAAGTTGAGCGCCGTGCTGTCTGGGAGGCAGCGCTTAACGCCGGTGCCCGGGAAGCGTACCTTATCGAAGAGCCCATGGCTGCAGCGATAGGGGAAGGAATATCAATTTTTCAGTCAAAAGGGGTGATGGTCGTTGATATTGGGGGCGGAACGACTGAAGTTGCAGTAATCTCACTTGGCGGAATTGTCGTCGGGCAGTCTCTAAAACTTGCGGGAGACGAGATGGACCAGGGAATACTTCACTATATTAGACTTCGGCATGGTTTGTTGCTCGGTGAGAAGACAGCTGAGGATATAAAGATTAAAATTGGAAGCGCATACGAAACAAAATCAAAAATCAAAAATCAAAAATCAAAAGCCGAGGAGCAAAAAGATGCAACTGGAAAAGAATTAGAAGTTGAAGTGGATAAAGCTCGCCCGCTAACGCTTGAACGTAGTGATAGCGAGCGGGGGGCCCCACTTCGCCAAGGCTACGAGGGGCAAGAGAAAATGATAATTGTGAGGGGTCGGGATATTGAAACAGGGCTCCCACGAAGTCTTCGGATTTCAGAGTCTGAGATTCGTGAAGCGCTTTCACCTGTTCTGACACAAATTATCCAGGCAATTGCCGATGTCTTGGAGGAAACACCGCCTGAACTACTGCCCGATATTCTGGAGCAAGGGATACTTTTGACAGGAGGAGGCGCGAAATTGGCAGGACTTGACTCACTCATCGTTGAGAGAGTCCATATGCCTGTTGTTATATCCCAGGACCCCCTTACATCGGTAGTCCGGGGAACCGGCAAAGTCCTTGAAGACGAATCCCTCTTGTCACGGGTGAGAGTAATTGGGGGATTGAAGTAGGCGGGTTGCTAGAGAAGAGTAAACCTACTATACTCCTTCGCCCCCTCGAAGCTTTAGCGAAGTGGGGCTACGGCGCATATACCGCTGTTTGTAAATTCAAATCGATGTGGTATACAATACTTTTATGAAGAGGCGGGGGAATTTGTTTGCGGTATTCCTTATTTTTTTTATTCTATCAATACTTCTCTTTATCTCCTCAAGAACCACATCCGGAAAAGGAGTTAATGGATTTTTTGAACTATTGACTGTTCCCATTCAACGGTTGACTTTCGATGTGCTTCATAATAAAACAAATCTCAAAACAGAGAATAAACTTCGTGAGGAAAACGCCAAGCTTCTGGGCCAACTTGTGAAGCAGAAAGATCTGGAGCGGGAAAATCAGGCGCTCCGGGATCAATTCCAAACGGCAAAGCCTCCTTCCAAAAAACTTCTCCCTGTCAATGTCATCGGGCTCGTGTCATTTGTTCCGGGAAGCTCACCGGTTGACGAGATAATAGTCGATCGTGGGGAAAGCGATGGTGTAAAGACAGGGGATATTGCAGTTTTTAAAGATAACTTAGTCGGGAGAGTCACGAAGACATCCCCGCATCTTTCAGTTATCCATCCGTTAACCCGAAAAGACACATCTCTAACTGCCGAAACAGTCAAGACCCAAGCACTTGGCGTTATAAAGGGAAGAGACGGACAGGATCTTATCCTTGACAATGTGGTGCTCTCTGAGAGGCTTGAGAAAGACGATGTCGTTGTGAGCCGCGGCGATACTGACAGTAATGGAGCAGGTTTTCCGCCGAAATTGGTTATCGGTAAAATTGCTTCGGTGAATAAAAAGGCAAGCGCGCTTTTTCAGACTGCGGAGGTTGAGCCCTTAGTTGATGTATCGAGACTAACGATAGTTTTTGTAGTAATTTCTAATTAATCTAATTAACCTAATTTCTAAATAATTTTGGATTTTTTTTAGGTCAATTAGACCTGCCTGCCGGCAGGCAGGAATTAGAGCAATTAGTAGAAATTTTAAAATATGCTTTTGCTTTTGGGAACATTACTTTTAATTTCTCTTCTCCTCGAGGGGACTGTCACGACAATTCCTCTTGTACTTATTTGCCTATTATGTCTGGGCATAATCTGGCGGGAAGCAGTTGTTTTTCCGGTAGCATTTTTTGCGGGTATTATATTTGACTTATTAACGCTTCATAGTATCGGCGTAACGAGTCTTTTTTTTACCATTGTTCTTTTTCTGGTATTTCTGTATCAGCGAAAGTATGAAATAAATTCCCTGCCTTTTGTACTTGTTGCATCGTTTGGTGGATCGTTACTCTTTCTATGGGTATACAGATATAATAATATACTTGTGCAAGCTGTCATAAGCAGCGGACTAACAGCTTTGTTATTTTTAATTATGCGCTTCTTTGATTATACAAAATCAAGAACGATGTCATCCTGAGCCCTTCGGTCATCCTGAGCAACGCGAAGGATCTCAGGGCAGGCTCCGTGAAGGATCCCTATCAGGCTTGTAAAGAGCATGAGATTCTTCTCCGCCAGCTGGCGGATCAGAATGACAAAGGAACTTTTACTTATGAAACATGGGTTCGCTTTTGGAGAGCATATAAAAACTGAAAAAATCAAAAGAAGAAGGTATTATGATGCACCGCCATCAAGACGTTTGCGGGGCTTCTTGTTTCCGATTATTTTGATAATGTGTTCGCTTCTTTTACTATGGAAGCTTTTTTTTCTGCAAATTATCCATGGAACAGAATATCGAAAACTTGCTGATTCCAACAGAATAAGATCACAAGTAATTCATGCGCCAAGAGGCATTATATTTGACCGAAACGGGCTGCCTTTGGTCGTCAATATGCCGGGGTTTAGACAAATCGAAAAGCCGCAAAATGCAACCCCGAGTTCCCCCGATAAAATCGGGGTTCAATCGGGGTCAAAAAAGGCAACAGAGAGCAAAACCACACTTCTTAGCCGCGAACAAGCCCTCAAACTTATCGCAGCCGGCTCCCGAAATGTAGAAGTTGATTCACATCGGCAATATCCCCTTAAAGATGCAACGAGCCATATCTTGGGCTACATTGGGCAGATTTCAAAAGAAGAACTTACAGACAATGAATTTTCAAACTACCAGGCAAATGACTGGATTGGCAAAAGCGGAATTGAAAGAAAATATGAACACACGCTTCGTGGAGTTGACGGAAAACAACTCATTGAAGTTGATGCACTAGGGAAAAAGGTACGTTCTCTCGGGGTGACAGATCCAATTCCCGGGCGCGATGTAACACTAACTGTTGATAGTAAGCTTCAGGAAGCAAGTTTTAATGCGCTTTCGGATATTAAAAAAGGCGCTATTATTGTCTCTCGGCCCAATGGTGAAATTTTGACACTTATCTCAAAGCCGTCCTTTGACCCAAATCTTTTTACACTTGATGACACCTACAAATCCTCAACGACGAGCGGATACACTTCGCTTCAAGCAGTCTTGCAGGACAATGATAACCAGCCGCTTCTCAATCGGGCAATTTCAGGCGTCTATCCACCCGGCTCAACGTTTAAAATTGTAACCGCAGCATCAGGACTTGAAAACAAAATTATTGATGAAAACTATCATATTACGGACACAGGAGTTATAAAGGTCGGTGAGTTTTCTTTTGCGAATTGGTATTACACGGATTATGGGAGAACAGAGCAGGGGGAGATTAATGTCGTTCGGGCCCTTGCAAGGTCAAATGATATTTTTTTCTACAGACTTGCAGAGAAAGTTACTGTTGACAAATTATCTGCAATGGGCAAAAAATTCGGGCTTGGACAAACTCTTGGCATTGATCTGGATGGAGAATCATCAGGAACTGTCCCGACAAGAAAGTGGAAAGAAGAGCATATAAAAGAAGGCTGGTATTTGGGAGATACGTATCACTATGGTATCGGCCAGGGATTTCTTCTGACAACTCCGCTTCAGGTAAATACTTGGACACAGGTCATTTCAAATGGTGGGTCATTGTATGAACCCCATTTGCTCAAACCCCAAAACCCAAAGCCCAAAACGCAAAATGTTTTAACCGACAAAACTGTTTCTTTGATTCGTCAGGGAATGATACAGAGTTGTAGTACCGGAGGAGTAGCGTGGCCCTTATTTGATTTTAAAGTGAAAAATCCAAAACTCAAAATCGATGGAAAAAATTTCCTGCCGGTTGCCAGCGCATCGGCAGATTTCAGAAAAGTTACAGTTGCTTGTAAGACCGGGACCGCACAACATGGAGGAGAGCATACCCTTCCACACGCATGGATTACGCTTTTTGCACCGGCTTATAAACCTGAAGTCGTTGTAACGGTTCTTGCAGAATCAAGCGGCGAGGGGTCTAATTTTGCAGCACCTATTGCCAAAAAAGTCCTGGAAGCGTATTTTGGTAAGTAGGATGAAATTCTTTGCCTCACTTATTTCTTTTATCTTTTTTTTAATTTCCGCAGTACCTGCCTTTGCACAAAATAAAAGCTTTTATTTCCCTCAGGTCGCAATTGACATGAAAATCAACAGCGACGCAAGTCTTGATGTTTTGGAAAAGCGGACTTTCTCATTTGAAGGAGGTTATACATATACAAGGGTATTTTGGGATATTCCGCTTAAGGACAATCAGGACATCACAAAAGTATCCATAGCTGATGAAAGTACAGTCTATGTACAGCTTCCAGCCACTGACGAATCACGACCAATAAGCAGTTTTGCTGCAACTAGAGAAAATGGAATCGAGCATATTGAAGCGTATCATGAGACAAAAGACGCAACAAAGACATTTCTTCTCTCATACCATCTCACAGGTGCTATTAAAAAATACGAGGATGTTGCGGAGCTTTATTGGAAGGTAATCGGTGATAAATGGGATGCCAAGACGGACACTGTTGATATAACAGTCCACCTGCCTCAAGCTGTAGATAAAAACTCAATTTATGTCTGGGGTCATGGGCCGACGAATGGAAAGGCCGAGATTGTTGATGGGCAGACAACACGTTTTACAGTATCCAATCTTCCGGCAAAACAATTTGTTGAGATCAGAGAACTTTTCCCGCCAAGTCTTATTTCGGGACCAACAATCAATGAAACGGCATTACCAAGGATACAGAGAGAAGAGAAAGGATTTCAAATGCTTGGAGTTCTTAATGTAGTGCTTTTTGTCCTAATAGTTTTATTTCTTATTGGCTGGATCGTTTTCTGGTATAGAATATGGCAAAAGCACGGAAAAGAATATCGGACAGTAGATGTGCCCGAGTACGTTAACTTCCCGCCTAGCAATATGTCCCCTGCGCTTGTTGAAGCCCTTTTATCACAGGATCAAGAAATTACCCCAGATTCATTCTCGGCTACAATTCTTGATCTTGCACGGAAAAAAGTTATCAAAATCGAAGCACAAGAGGAATATAAAAAAGGAATACTCGGTTTTGGAAGCGGTTCTTCCTTTAAGTACACATTACATCTTATTGATGAGCATTACTTCTTAAACAAAAATCTTGCTTCTTATGAAATAAGTCTTTTAGATTTTATTTTTAAGAAAGCAAGTAATAAAAAAATGATAACAATTGATGATCTAAAAAAATATATGAAGGAGAGTAAAATTGAGACTAAATCATTTTTTGATTCCTGGAAGGATGACGTTAAAGAAGCTGCAGATAAGGTCGAGTTCGTAGAACCTGAAAGTAAAAATTGGCGGACAATGTTTATGGTAAGCAATATTATTTTATTTGTCTTCATTTTCATTTTGTTAGTTGTACGATATCCTTCCTATGATAATTTACGTTGGTTAGCTTACTCATCGATCTTTTTAATTGCCGGACTGGGTTTTATTGCCGGGCCTTACCTCCGTTGGAGTAAAAATGTTGTCTTTCAAGTAGAAGAATGGCAGGCATTCAAACACTACCTTAACGATTTTGCTCATTTTAAAGATGAAGTACCTCATGCTGTTATTATTTGGGAGGAAATGCTGGTGTATGGAACAGCATTCGGGATTGCAAAAAAAGTTTCCAAATATTTGCCGGTCATTTTAAGCCAGCCCGGTGTGACGTATCCGTATTGGTATAGCTATTCTTCATACGATGGCGGTATAAATTCATCTGTACGAGGAATAAATGTAGATTTTGGGACAAATTTGGCAACAAGCATTTCCGATCTGACGTCGACATTTACTTCCTCTTTCAGCTCCGGCTCAGGTGGTGGATTCTCGGGCGGAGGCGGTGGAGGTGGAGGAGGAGGCGGCGGCGGTGCGGATTAGCCTAATTTCAAAATATCGTGTTTAATATCAATTCTTGGTAAAGGCATAGCTCCATACTTATTAACGACACTGTCACCGGGCCAGAAGGTCAAGTACAGCCCAACAAATTCTCCCACAATAGGAATAAGGCTTAATAGCCAATACCAACCGCTTTTTTCTGTGTCATGAAATCTTCGTGCAATTAAAGAGAATAAGTAAAAAATTAATAAAGGCACATAGACGATATCTAGTAGTACAAGAATAATAATTGTCCCTCTATAGACCAGACTGTTATATGCAGGGTTAGGTTGAGGGGCTGAGGAGACTGTCCCAAGTGAATCGTTTGGAGATTCAGTATATCTAGGGAGAGCTAACTGTGACTGTGGGCCATATATAGCATTCATACTAAAATTTAGTAGGAAAAACAGAACAAAAATTATTATAGCTGGAAGAAGCGCTGTTAATAGACCAATTATATAATTTCTTCTATTTAATCTTCCCTGAAATAATCTTGCAAAGTATGAAGATTGTTTAGCGTTGGGAGCAGGTTGCTGTGGCTGCATTTGCGGAGGCATTGGTGGAGGCGTTTGTCCCGCAACCGGTGGAGGAACATTAGATTGATTTCGATTTCGGATCTATAAGCTTAGTTTAGGGAAAATTTTGGATCTTGTCAATTAGCTTAAGCTGCGTCCGGGCCGGGAGATTGAAAATTTTGGGATCTTACAGATTGAAGGGCAACGACTTTACCTTCTAAATTCGAAATTTCCTCTTCTTGTGATGGCTTACCTTGACTGTTTGTAGGAGTGTGTTCTTGAAATACATCCATTGAATTTATCCCCGATTGGTCTTTTTTACCCTTTCGAGTTTCATGTGCTCTCATCCATTTCGAAGCATCGGAAATATTTGTAGATTTTGCTTCATTTAGTTTAACAGGTTCGGGATTTACTCCCGGTTCTGCTTGGTCGGGGGAAGATCTTTTTTCCTTTCCACCACCCCAAGGTACTGAGAATATATTGAACCTGCGTATTCGTCTCGACTCATGTACTGGTTCTCCAGGTTTAGATCCTACAAATACAACTCCACTTTCGGCAAGCCTACTTTTTTGGGTTTCTTGACTAGCGACTCTAACTAATTCTTTTGATTCTTTTCTTCGATCTATCATATTTATAAAATCTTCTTCCCCTACAAAAAACCCTTCCTATTTGGAAGGGCTGGTAGTTTCTCTAATTTTTACTTTCTACCGATCCTTCCTTAATGTATAAGGAATAGCAAGCCGCTTAAGGGTAAGAATAATAGAAAAAATCATAGTATTAAGTTGAGTATAGTACTTCTATGGCTGTTGTCAAGAGGAAAAGTGGCTTGGTGACTGATTATTTGTTCTGTTCGGGGTCCTGCCACAACTTTCCTTCCCGCAGTGCTCGTCCGTTTGAGAAACGTACTGCGCGCTGTCGGGATCCCTTCCAGTTGTGTCACCCCTCACAAAGCTTGCGAGAAAAATTTATTCCTCGCTCTCAAGCATCAAAATCTCGTGGTACTTGTGATACATATGATACTCATGATACTTTAGATTAATGGACGAGAGGTCATACTGGCTTGGGTTTTCTGCGGCTTACGGAATTGGTCCCGCACGATTTTCCCGCCTTTTAAAACAATTTGGTTCTGCAAAAGACGCATGGAATGCTTCGCTAACTGACCTTTCAGTCATTGGAGAAAAAACTGCTTTGCAGTTTGACAAATTCCGAAATGATTTTTCAATCCCGGAGTACGAGAAAAAGCTGAAAGAACAGAAAGTAGGTTACCTTACACTTCTAGACAGTGAATATCCGAAGGATCTAAAAAAGATAAAAAATCCTCCATTTGTTCTATATGGCAAAGGACAATACCGAAATCTTCCGACTGAAAAAGTGATCGCGATTGTCGGAACAAGAAAAATCACAGAGTACGGCAGGATGGTCACCGAACTTTTAACTCGGGAACTTGTCGAAGCAGGATGCTCGATAGTATCGGGATTGGCACTTGGTGTTGATGGGGTTGCTCATAAAGCTGCACTTGATAGTGGAGGTACAACTGTCGCGGTCCTCGGATGCGGTGTTGACTGCTGTTATCCTTTAGAGAATACTCATATTTATAACAATATTCTTAAAAGTAACGGTGCAATCATCTCAGAATATCCACTCGGTGCAACACCTACGAAAGGCTCATTCCCATCCAGAAACCGTATCATTGCAGGTCTATCCCTTGGAGTGTTGGTTACGGAGGGGGCTTTGGATAGCGGTAGTCTGATAACCGCCAAGGACGCTTTTGAAAACAAACGAAAGGTATTTGCCGTGCCTGGCCCGATCAATTCAAGCTTGTCAAACGGGCCATATAAACTTATCCAGCAAGGAGGAAAATTAGTAACCGGGGCACGAGATATTATTGATGAATTAGGTATCAATCATTCCGAGTTCAGAAAAGCAAAGGGTATAAGGAGTGGGGACACAAAAGAAGAACAAAAAATTATTGATTTGCTTAAAGATCAAGACTTACACTTTGATGAGCTTGTAAGAATGACTCGTATGGACGTATCATACATCGGGAGTATTCTTTCTGTTATGGAAATGAAGGGTTTTATTAAAAGCGTCGGGACCGGATCATTTTCACTAAACATATCTTAAGCATCTTAGGAACTAAAATAGGTTGACAAAAAAGCTACAGTTGAGTATAGTAGATTCATAAATCAAGAGTGGTGGAAAGGGAATTGGCCCGATGACCCACCCAGCAACCCCTTCACTACGTTCAGGGTAAACTCTTTCGAGAGAAATCGAAAAAAGCTTGCCCTGACGAACGGAGTGAGGAAGGGGTGCTACACCCAAACCCTGCCTGCCGGCAGGCAGGCCGGTCCGCCTAAACGGCGAGACAAAGTAGGGAAGGATTAGTCCTGATTGAACCCCGATTTGATCGGGGGAACTCGGGAAAACACATAACACCTCTCTACGGAGAGGTTTTTTTATTGATTATATATGGTTGAAGGAAAGGAATTTTATCCTAAAATTACTCCAAAATACTCGGTTGAGGGAGAATCGGTTTTTGAGAAGCCGGATCCTGTAACGCTGAGTATATTGGGTCTAATTAAGGGTAGGGTTCTTGAAGTTGGAGCAGGAGATGGACGGTACACTCTCCCCATGGTTTCATCCGGGCTGACTGTTGTCGCATCGGATGTTGATAAAGAAGCTCTGACAGTCCTTAAAGAAAAAACTCCACAAAACCATAAGCAGAGAGTAAACACTGTAATATTTGATGCTTTTCAAACATTTCCGTTCCCGGATCAAACATTTGATGGTGTCGTATGCACAGCTTTTTTATACCTTTTCCCAGAAGAATACCTTAAAAGATTTGTGAGTGAAGCTAATAGAGTTCTTAAAAAGAAAGGGCGTCTTGCTATTGATTTCCTTACAGACAGGAAGCGTCTCGACAAAGAAGGAAATGAAATTGTAGGAGAGAGAGAAGTGCAATACGATTTTCAAACGGGAAATAAATTAGTCAGAAGGGTTTTGAAAGGATCATTCAAGGATGTGCGTCAAGGTGTTTCAGAAGTAGACCAAGATCTCCGTGCTACGGCCGGATACAAGTTGAAAGGCACCAAAATAAGTTTTCTTGCTAAAAAAAGATGAAAAACGGGATATTGGGAAGATTACAAAAAGGAACAGTTCTCGGAGCCGAGGGGTATCTTTTTGAGCTTGAAAGAAGAGGTTATATAAAAGCCGGCGCGTATGTGCCTGAAGTTGTCTTGGACTACCCTAATGCGCTTCGGCAACTGCATCGGGAGTTTCTTCGTGCAGGATCCGAGGTAATGGTTGCATTCACGTACTATGCGCATCGAAGTAAGCTTAAGGTTATTGGTCGGGAGAAGGATTTAGAACCTATGAACAGACAAGCTCTCAGAATCGCCAAAGAAATCTCAAAAGAAGGCTTGTCCTCCGAAGCTTTAGCGAAGGGGGAGAATGCACTTGTCGCTGGTAATATCTGCAACACCTGGGAGTATGATCCCGATAACAAAAAAAAGTCATCAGAAATTGTCCGAGCGATGTATGAAGAGCAAGTGCGCTGGGCTGTTGAGGAGGGGGTAGATTTTATCATTGCAGAGACTATTGAGTATGTCGGAGAGGCGCTCATAGCGCTTGAGGTTATTAAAAAATCCGGTCTTCCGGCTCTTGTGACCTATGGCGCAACGTATGATAAAAGTAAAGACGGGTACGAATGGATTGAAGGATGCAAAATGCTTGAGGCCAACGGCGCGGATGTTGTCGGATTCAACTGCATTAGAGGGCCTAAGACAATGCTACCGCTTATTGAAAAATTGCGAAACAAAGTTAATTGTTATATTGCAGCGCAACCTGTCCCGTATCACACAACGAAAAAGTTCCCGTCGTTTCAGTTTCTAAAGTATGAAAAAGCAAATGCATTTCCACTGTATCTGGACCGATTTTTGTGTACGCGGTTTGAAATGGCATCTTTTGCCAAACACGCAAAGGACCTTGGAGTGGATTATATTGGTATCTGCTGCGGAGGCGCACCGCATCATGTCCGTGCAATGGCTGAGGTATTAGGAAGGACCACTCCTGCAAGTAAGTATTCTCCCGATATGTCTCTTCATGGACTACTAGGGGACGAAACAGTGGTCAAAAAACATGAGAAAAAGTTCTTAAAAAAGTGGAAGTAAATCCTTTATCTATCCTCTTGCTTTAGTTTATCTCGTACATTTCGAAGTGCATTCACTGCATTGTCGGCGCGTTCTGCTAGTGCTCTGTTTATAGTTGCTCCAACAGCATACATAACTCCACCGATAATAACAGCTCGTGTATTACTGGCTTCAATTCCTCCTCCCACTACTATTCCACCGGCTAATCCCATACCACTTGCTGAGATGAATTTCAATTCACTACTAATTTTTTTAGGTTTTACAAGGTCTTCAGGTATTTGGCCTGATAAATTTTCTTTCGCCATAAAGATTCACCCTCTTTCAATAATATGAATAGCTGAAGTAGTATTATATGAAATATTATAGGATATGTCAATAATTTCATCCGTGGCTATTTCATAAGAATTTTACGTCCAAAAATGAACATCTGTTTTAGTTTGCCCCTTGACCCTCCTAAGCTTTCTTCAAGCCTTTTCAGTATTATTCATACACGGCTTGAAGAGCGCTTAAGCGGCGGGTCTGCGCCCCAAAATGTATGCTGATTTTACTTTGGGGCTTGACAGCCCCTGTATAATCTACACTAGAATTGAAAGGTTAGACATAGTCATTCTGATCCGCCAGCTGGCGGAGAAGAATCCCAACCGCGACGAGATCCTTCCCCTTCGCTACGCTCGAGGGTCAGGATGACAACGGAAAGAGACTGTTATGAAGAATCTAGTGATAGTTGAATCACCAACCAAGGCAAGGACAATAGGTAAATTTCTGGGGAAGGATTATGATATCAAGTTCTCCATGGGACATATTATGGATTTGCCAAAAAGCAAGTTAGGTGTCGATATTAAAGACGATTTTTCTCCTCAGTATGAGATTATTCCTGACAAGAAAAAAATTCTATCAGAGCTCAAAACCGCTGCAAAATCCGCAGACTCGATCATCCTTGCAACAGATCCTGATAGAGAAGGAGAAGCGATCGCTTCGCATATCAAAGATATGCTCAGCTCAAATTCAAAGATCAAAAGTCAAAATTCAAGATTTCGGAGAATAGTGTTTCACGAGATTACGGACAGCGCTGTTAAAGAAGCGTTGAAGTCTCCAAGGGATGTTGATTCCCACCTCGTTGATGCCCAAACCGCAAGACGGGTTCTTGACCGGTTGGTCGGTTATCAACTCTCACCGGTGTTATGGAAAAAAGTCAGACGGGGACTCTCGGCAGGCCGTGTACAAAGTGTCGCGCTGAGGCTTATTGTTGAGAGAGAACGGGAAATTGAGAAATTTAAAAAAGAAATATACTTCACCATCCATGCACTACTTCTGAAAACCACTCCCGTCATTGCGAGCGCTAGCGAAGCAATCCCAAGTGAGATTGCCACGTCGTCTTCGACTCCTCGCAATGACAAAAACGTTGAGTTCGAGCTTGTTGAAATAAACGGGGGCCTGCCCGCCAGTCGCCCGACGGCTCCAGCCGGATGGCAGGCGGGGAAAATAGAATCCAAAGAGACACTCACTTTGTATGATGGAGAGTATACTTTTTCCAAAACCACAATTGATACACAAGATAAAGCACAGGAGATTGTGGAAGATTTGGAAGGCAAATCATTTATTGTATCGGATGTACTCCAAAAACAAACAAAACGAAGTCCTTACGCTCCTTTCACAACGTCAACTCTCCAACAGGATGCCGCACGCAGATTTGGATATCCGGGCAAGAGAACAATGAGTTTGGCACAGAAATTGTATGAGGAAGGATTTATTACCTATCATCGAACCGATTCCACAACGCTTTCATCTGCCGCAATACAGGGTATTCGCTCTTTTGTCGAGAAAGAATACGGAGCAAAATATAGGCCTGAGAAACCGCGAATGTATTTCACCAAACAAAAAAACGCGCAGGAAGCGCACGAAGGAATCAGGCCAACAAGAGTTGAGAATGGAGAATTGAAAGTTGAGGGTTCGTTGGGGAAGGAGTATGGGAAATTATATGATTTGATTTGGCGAAGAGCAGTTGCGTCGCAGATGGCAGATGCTTTAATTGAGTCAACGACAGTTTACGCTGACGCTCGGGGTCCTGTCATCCTGAGCACTAGCGAAGGATCTCGAAAAGATTCTTCGGCTTCGCTTCAGAATGACACCCGATACCGTTTCAAAACAAACGGCTCTGTCTTACTGTTTGATGGATTTTTACGGTTGACTCCCCAGGCGCTTGAAGATAGAAAGCTTCCGAAGTTTGAGTCGGGAGAGACTCTTTCCCTTGAAAGTCTTCGAACCGAGAACCATGAGACTACACCTCCTCCAAGATATAACGACGCATCACTTATCAAAACGCTTGAGGAAAAAGGAATCGGGAGGCCTTCGACATATGCTTCAATCATCTCGACAATCACGGACCGGGCGTATATCGAGCGGGTTGACAGGCGTTTTGCTCCGACCGCAGTCGGAATCGCGGTTAATGATTTTTTGGTTAAAAACTTTTCTACAATTGACGATATTCCTTTCACCGCGCAGATGGAGGACAATCTGGACGATATCGCAAACGGCGAGAAGAAGTGGGAAGATATGATGAAAGATTTTTACACGCCGTTTCAGAAAAAGCTCAGTGAAGTTGAGAAGGCAGACCGGGTGAAGATCGCAGTTGAGGAAACGGATGAGGAGTGTCCCGAGTGTAAACAAGGCAAACTTGTCATCCGGTACGGTCGTTTTGGAAAATTTTTCTCCTGCAGCAGATTTCCGGATTGTAAATTCACAAGGCAGTTTGTCGAGGAGACCAATCTAACTTGTCCCAAAGACGGAGGCCTGCCTGCCGGCAGGCAGGGAAAGGTTATCATTAAAAAAACCCGCAAAGGCCGCAAATTCTACGGCTGCTCCAATTATCCCGCCTGCAACTTTGCTGCTTGGAAACTGGAAGACATAAAGAAGGCAGGCGAGGCTCGCCCATAGGGCGGCCAAAGTGCGATTTTGCGGCATGGAAGCTGGAGGATATTAAAAAGTCTTCTTTATCAACTTGAGCCGCTCGGTCTATAAGCCATACCTTATTGGTGGAGGTGGAGTTGGGCAATAACTGCCATAAGGACAGGTAGTTGTCGGCTTTGGAATAGTTTGTGTAGGTGTCGGACACCAAGTACCTGAACACGGATTAAATGTTGGTGTCGGAATATGTGGTGTTGGGTATGGACACCAGCCTGCCGAAGGTTCGGGAATCAAGCAGCGGGGAATACTGTAAACACATGGTGGCGGTTGTATGCAAGTTGGTTTGACAGCACATTTGCGACATAAGACATTAACATCTTGGTTAATACTTCTTGCATTGCGACAGGTGGCTCTATTTGCTTCAACGTTGAAACAGATAGTGTCTTTTCCCTGCGCAACACAATCCGAACAACTTAGGGAATCATTATTTCTCATTGCCGGAGTCGGGTATACAACAAATGTTGGGGCAACTTTTGCGGGCAGCACCATTCCGTTTTGAACATTATTTTGTTGTTTTTGGACTAGGAGTACAGTTAACGGTAGAGTAGCAGCAACAACAGCAACCATCAAAACTTTTACAGATAATTTCATATCTCATATTACAATAGCTGAGTAATAAATCTATTGTCAAGGGGAAAGAGTTATTTGGGGCATACCGCGACTTCGCTGCGTGCCCCGATGGCCGAAAGCCATCGAGGATCCCGTATGGAAACTACCATCGGGACTACCATCGGGAGAAGTTGGAGGATATTAAAAGCGCGGGGAATGACTCAATAAAAGCGTGAAGAATAATTATCTTATCAGGTAAGTATCCTAATGACTTACAAAGGCTCAGCTGATTTACGGGCTTCAAATATTCGAGGATTCCAGTGTCTTTATAAAGTCATCTATCAATTTATCTGTATTTGGGTCATTAAAGTTGAGTGAACCCGGACCCCCACTCGCGCTCTCCCAACGATACAGCATTATAAAAAGCAACTTGTTTCCAAACCGGAATGAGCATGCTGAATTTTGTGTAGGGGGGCAGGAGCTAGCATAAATATTTGAATCGCTTTTAGCAATATATATCGGTGTTCCCTTAGTAGACGCTGTAGTTTTCAGTAGGGTTAGGTTGCGAGCATCGGCTCCTCCCCTCTGGAGAAACTCTTCATTGTTCAGTTGAAAGCTCATTATATATGTCGTGTCATTGATTTTCTTGCTAAGACCTTTTTCGTCCCAGCCTTCTGGTAGAGAAACACGAAGCGAATTCTTTGAGGGGGAAATGCCGCCCTCACTATAGTTTAAGCTGACCTCCGTTTTCCCAGCCGTGAATTTGAAGGTGGAGAGGATTTGATTTACCTCTTTTGATTGATTTAAGAATACTGAACTGGCTCCAATATACAAAAAGTCATCCATCTTATTATCCCATTTTGATAGCGCATCTCTTGAATCCTTAAGTGCTTTATCTAATTCTTCTTGTAATTTCATTTGCTCATTGCTCCATAAAAATAATCGAATTGTAATTATGTTGCCTTTATCATCTAATGCTGCAATTACATATTGTAGATTCGGCCCATATCCATTACCGTCTCTCATAAAGAAGGACACACCTCTTATATTGCCATTCTTAGATTCTACATAGGTCATTTTTGATTTTTTTGCAATATTGTTTCCGAAGAAATAGCCATTCCTTACCGGAGGTGAAAACCCTTCTACAGATTTTTTCGAATAAACATTGTTTAGAAAAGAATAAGTATCTTGATAACTCTTGCAGCATCCTTTATCTACAAGAGAAATAAAGTCTTCTTTTTTGACTAATTCAATGTAATTAAAATTATTAAAATTTTTATCTCCTGGAAAGCTGGAAAAGTTATATTGCACGGATTTTGGTCCCCTGAAATAGGCGTCTTGTTGCTCATTAATTATCTTTGTAATATCACCATATTTATTAGGATACGAAAAAGACAATGAACCATCCATGTCCATGTATGTCTTCCAACTTGCAGTCGGGTCGGGGGTTGGGGAGAGAACGAATGGAGTAGATGTTGCTGTTGGGTTGAGAGAAATGTTGGGAGTTGTTGCTTGTTTTGAGCTGATTAAGCTAAAAGAACCAAACCCCAGTAGAATAAGTGCAAGAAGTAAAAGCGCTATTCTTTTCCAGTGCCATTTATGAGGAGGCGGAGTTTGCGTTGGTTGGATCACCGGTGGGACAGGCGGTTGGGGTATTTGATTTGTTTGATTTTCGTTATCCATACCTCAAGTATTTCATGGGTAAAGTGGGGTTGTGTAGAGGCCGGGTACATCGGTAACAGTTTGAAGAAGGTATCCTCAGCATATTTGAGTGGAGTTTTAAAGTCAAGGGCTTGATGAGGTCTTTTGGTGTTGTAAAAGATTATCCACTCGGTAAGTAAGTTGTTCGCTACTTGCAGATCATCAAGCCCTTGTTCACAAAGAGCAAGCCATTCTTCCTGGACTGTTCTGTTAAA
>Ga0209726_10001746_pt1 | contig 34105 bp, 33 predicted proteins | sample Subgrocontami54m_FD_187453 | JGI IMG/M metagenome (GOLD analysis project Ga0209726, IMG submission 187453) | Subsurface groundwater microbial communities from S. Glens Falls, New York, USA - GMW46 contaminated, 5.4 m (SPAdes) (version 3) | ecosystem: Environmental > Aquatic > Deep subsurface >...
GGCGGGCGGCGTCACCTTGTCCCGCAATTCGAGGACGAGCCGTTCGGCCGTCTTCTGGCCGATGCCGGGCACGCGCCGCAGCACGTCGGCGCGGCCGCCGGCGATGGCGGACGTGAGGTCCCCGTAGTCGAGCGCTGCCAGCAGGCCCAGCGCGACGCGCGGACCGACGCCGCTGACGCCGATCAGCTGCTCGAACAGGACCAGATCGTCGCGCGTGGAGAAGCCGAACAGGGTCAGCGCGTCCTCCCGCACGTGCAGGTGCGTGAACAGCGACGTTTGCTCGCCGGCGACGAGTGCCTCGGCCGTCGTCGCCGGCACCGAGGCGAGCAGGCCGATGCCGCCGACGGCGACGATCACCCAGTCGTCGCCCTTCTCGTCGACCACGCCGCGCAGTCGCGCTACGGGCATCGCAGTGCCGTTGCAGGTCTGATCTGCGTACGTTGGATCATGTTGGCCGGAGTATAGGAGAACCGGAAGGTAATCGATAACCGGGGGCGGGCTTCAGCCGGCGAGGCGCTCATCCTCGGAGGCCGGCTCTACACCGGCGGCGCATTCGTACACGCGCACCTGGTCGAAGCCAGCCGTCCGGGCCGCGACCAGAGCCTCCTCCGCCGCTCTTAGCAGTTGTTCCGTGGAATCGACCCCCGGTACGGGAGCGATGGCGATGCCCTGCGAGACGCTGAGCCCGATAGCCGCGCCGAAGCGCCGGCCGAAGAACTCGTGCGCCCCCAGCATCGATCGCGTCTTCGCGGCGACGGTACGCGCACCGGCAGCATCGGTCTCCGGCAGCAGCACGGCGAGCGTTTCGCCGCGGTAGCGGCAGCCGATATCGTGTGCCCTCAGAGACGAACGCAGAATGGCGCCGATCTCCGAGAGCAGGTAATTCTTGCTGAGCTTGCTCGCCGGATGACCGAATTGCTCCGTGTCATCAAGCTCGATCAGCAGCAGCGAGAGAGGGCGGCCAAATCGCTCGGCGCGCTTGAACTCGAGGTCGAGGTTCTCGTCAAAGTAGTAACGCGTGTTGAGTCCGGTCAGGTCATCGACCGTCGACAGGCGGTCGATCTGGATCTCCTTTCGGACGAGCTGTGCGTTCAACTCGCTGACCTCGTCCTCGGCGGCGCGGGCGTGCCGGAGATCCCACGCGATGTACACCGTCATCACGAAGCCCGACACCAGCGCGGGCAGCGCGATGCTGGCGACGGTCGTCGCGCTGAGATCCGGGCGCGCACCCTGCCCGACGAGCACGGCGACATACGAGAGCCCGACGGCTATCCCGGATGCCAGGACGAAGACCATGCGCTTCACGGTGTTATGTTCGGCAACGAGACGGCCAGATATGAGTCTCAATTACCCGAATAAAAGCGCCGCCCACGTGTTATGTGAAGTCTGATGGCCGAGCGAACCGCCCCTACCAGGCAGCGATGGGCCGCAGAATCTGGTCGGCAACGTACTCCAGCGTCTCCGGGCGCTCGACATCGGGCATGTTGAAGACCGGCTGCTGGACGCCCAGGTCGTAGAACCGGCGCAGGAGGCCAAGCGCCCCTTCGGGCGTCAGCCAGCGGCCGCCGCCTTCCGGACGCACCATCAGGGTGAGCAGCACCGTCTTCTCGATCTGTTCGTAAGGCCGGCCCTCGCGCTCGCAGTGCTCCTTGAGCACGGCCAGCTTGTGGCGCACGGTCTCCACGCCCTCATCGCTCATCTGCACGCCGACGAGGTTCGTCGCGTCGGCGTACTTGGCGACGAAACGGAGGGTCTTCCTCTCGCCCTGGCCGCCGATCAGGATCGGCGGGTGCGGCTTCGAGAGCGGGCGAGGCACGCAGATGGTCTCCGCAAGCTGATAGTGCTTGCCATCAAACGGCCCGACTTCCTCGCCCCACATCTGGTGAGCAATGCGGAGCGTCTCCTCCAGCCGCTCGAAGCGCTCCTTCATCGGCGGGAACGGCACGCCGAGGCCGGTGTGCTCGCGCTCGAACCAGGCCGCGCCGATGCCGAAGTAGGCGCGGCCGCCGGACAGGACGTCGAGCGTTGTGGCGGTCTTCACGAGAACGCCGGGGTGGCGATAGGTGACGCCGGTCACCATCGTCCCGAGCTTGATGGTGGAGGTGCGTGCCGCAGCGAAGGCGAGCGCGGTGTACCCCTCGAGCATATCGAGGTCGGCCGCACCGAGCCCCGGCAGCTGGAAAAAGTGGTCCATCACCCAGAGGCTGTAGAAGCCGGCATCCTCCGCGCGTCTGGCCACGTCTCCAAACGCCTGGCCGAGCGACTCCGGCCCGGACGGCCACGTGAAGTAGGGGACCTGCAGCCCTGCTCGCATCTTCGCTTCCTCTCTCTCTCGACACGACGAATAGTCGGTGGTGCGGCGCCTCAAGAACCTGCCGTATGGCATAGGGTACAGGGGCCAGAGTATGCCGCGCGATTCCTTGAACGTACGCAGGGGCCGTGATACGTTTCACATGCCTCTGGAGGGCGGATGATTATCGCATCCCGGCTCCCCCGCCATCGTCCGATTCCGAGTCTCTCTTTCCGCACCGGCCGAGACTCCGGGCGCGCGTTCACAGACATCCCGCCGCTCGCCGGCGTTATTGGTTCCCACTCCCACCCGCACCACGCAAGGCACGACGCAAGAAGGAAGGTGTAGACGCATCATGGCTGTCTACGAACACGACGTCCTCGTCATCGGAGCCGGCCTCGCCGGCATGCGCGCCGCTATCGCCGCCCAGCAGATGGGCGCCGATGTGGCGATGATCTCGAAAGTGCACCCGGTCCGGTCGCACTCCAACGCCGCGCAGGGCGGCATCAACGGTCCCGGCGTCGGCGAAGACGGCGGGCCGTGGGAAGAGCACGCCTACGAGACTACGAAGGCATCGGACTACCTGGGCGATCAGGACGCCATCGAGGTGCTCGCCAAGGAGGGCGGGCGCGAGGTGCTCCAGACCGAGCACTGGGGCGTCGTCTACAGCCGCAAGCCCGACGGCAGCATGGCGGTGCGCCGCTTCGGTGGCATGGGCAAGGCGCGCACGTTCTTCGTCGGGGCGATCACCGGCCAGGCGATCCTGCACGTGCTCTACGAGCAGTTGATGCGGCCCAGCGTCTACAAGGCGATGCGCAACTACGAGGAGTGGTTCGTCACCAGCCTGATCATGGACGAGGGCCAGTGCCGCGGCGCGGTGGCGATGAACATCCGCACCGGCGAACTGCACGCGATCACGGCGAAGGCCACCATCGTCTGCACCGGCGGTCTCGGCCGCGTGTACGAGCCCTCCACCAACGCGCTGATCTGCACGGGCGACGGCATCTCGCTGGCGTACCGAGCGGGGGCGCCGATCATGGACATGGAGATGGTCCAGATCCACCCGACGTCGCTGAAGGGCTCGGGCGTGCTCATCACGGAGGGCGCCCGGGGAGAAGGCGCCTACCTGCTGAACAAGGACGGCGAGCGCTTCATGACGAAGTACGCGCCGAGCATGATGGAACTGGCGTCCCGCGACGTTGTCTCCCGCGCGGAGCAGACCGAGATCGACGAAGGGCGCGGCGTCGACGGGTGCGTGTTCCTGGACATGCGCCACCTGGGCGAGGACCTGATCAAGGAGCGCCTGGAGGAGATCTACGAGATCGCGCGCGACCTCGTGAACATCGACATTGCCAAGGAACTGCTGCCGATCCTGCCGGGTGTGCACTACATCATGGGCGGCGTCAAGACCGACGTCGATGGCCTGACATCGATACCGGGGCTGTACTCCGCAGGCGAGGCAGCCTGCGTGAGCGTGCACGGCGCGAACCGCGTCGGCGCAAACTCGCTGCTCGACACGCTGGTCTTCGGCCGGCGCGCCGCCGACCACGCATGGCCATGGATGCAGGGCAAGACCTTCAAGCCCATCCCGGAGAGCGTAGTCGAGAAGGACCGCGCGATGATCCGCGGCATCATGGACCGCCCCACGAACGGAGACCGCATCGCGAAGATCCGCCGCGACATGGGCATGTCGATGAGCGCCAACGTGGGCCTGTTCCGGACGCCGGAGCGCATCCAGAAGCAGCTCGACACCCTGAAGGAGCTGCGCGCGCGCTACGAGAAGGTGGGCGTCGAGGATAAGGGCAAGGTGTTCAACACCGACCTGCTCTTCCACATCGAGCTCGGCTACATGCTGGACTGCGCCGAGATGATCACGAAGAGCGCACTCGAACGGAAGGAGAGCCGCGGCGCGCACACGCGACTGGACTACCCGAACCGCGATGACGTGAACTGGCTGAAGCACATCGTGCTCACCCTACAGCCCGATGGCAGCGAGAAGATGACCTACCAGCCTGTGACGATCACCCAGTGGCAGCCGCAGGAAAGGAAGTACTAGATGAAGATCAAGCTGAAGGTCAAGCGGACTGACCCGGAGAAGGGCACAACGGGCTACAGCAAGTATGAGATCGAGGCGCCCGAAAGCACCACGCTGCTGGACGCGCTGATCCAGGTGCGCGAATACGAGGACGGCTCGCTCGCGCTGCGCTGCTCCTGCCGGAGCGCGATCTGCGGCTCCTGTTCGATGCGCGTCGACGGGCGCGCGCGCCTGGCCTGCCGGGCGAAGATCATCGCCCTGACGCGGGGCGACGAGAGCCACGAACTCTCCGTCGAGGCGATGGGCAACATGCCGGTGATCAAGGACCTGGTGAACGACATGGAGTCGTTCTGGGCCAAGATGCGCTCGGTCGACCCCTACCTGCGTCCTGTCGGCCCGGAACCGGAGGCGGAATACCGCGTCCCGAACGAGACGATGATCGACCTGACGCACACGATGAACTGCATCATGTGCGGGGCCTGCGTCAGTGACTGCACGGTGCTGGAAGTCGACAAGAGCTTCATCGCGCCGGCGGCACTTGCCAAGGCGTACCGCTTCGCGGGCGACCCCCGCGACGGCCACACGCACGACCGGCTGGAGAAGCTCAGCGAGGCCGGCGGCATTTGGGACTGCACGCGCTGCAACATGTGCGTGGAGGTCTGCCCGAAGGGCGTGGCGCCGATGAACCGCATCCTGCAGATGCGTGAGATGGCGCTCGAAGCGGGACTCACGAACAACACCGGCGCACGCCACACCAACATCTTCACCAAGTCGATCACCGACGGCGGCCGCCTGAACGAGATCTGGATGGTGCCCGGCTCGGTGGGCATGTTCAACCTGCCGCGCATCCTGACGGAGATGCCGGGCGCGCTGAAGATGGCGCGCGTCGGCAAGCTGCCGTTTAACCAGATGATCCCGCCGGGGATGCCCGGCTCCCACAAGATGCAGGGGATGGACCGCGTGCGGAACCTCATCCGCAAGTCCGCTTCCCTGAAGGCGCCGAAACCGGAGGTAAAGGACTAATGGCAATGAAGTACGCGTTCTGGCCCGGCTGTGTCGCGAAGGGCGCCGCGCCCGAACTGTATGTTTCGATGAACCGCGTCGCCAAGGAACTCGGCATCGAGCTGGTCGAGCTCGACCAGGCGGCGTGCACCGGCGCCGGCGTGATCCAGGAACAGAATCCCGAGATGGCGGACGCGCTGAACGCGCGCACGTTTGCGCTCGCGCAGCAGCTGGGCCTGCCGCTGATGAACATCTGCTCGACGTGCCAGGGCATCGAGAGCATGGTGCAGGACAAGCTGTCCAAGAACCCGGAGTACCTCGCCAAGGTCAACGCGATCCTCGGCGACGAGGGGCTGACGTACACCCCCGGCCTGGAGATCAAGAACTTCCTCTGGGTGCTCGTCGAGGACTTCGGGCTCGACAAGCTGAAGAGCCTGGTCAAGCGGCCGCTCACCGGGCTGCGCGTGGGGCCGTTCTACGGCTGCTACATCCTCCGGCCGAGCCAGCTCCTGGGCAAGGAAGAGCATCCGGACCGCGACCACTACCTGGAGCAGGTGATCGAGGCGGTTGGCGGCACGGTCGTCGACTACGAGGGCGCGAAGAAGTGCTGCGGCTTCCCGATCCTGACGATCAACCGCGAGAACTCGCTCAAGCAGACCGGCAACCACATCCACGAGGCGCAGGACCTGGGCGCCGACGCGCTGGTATCGCCGTGCCCGCTCTGCCACCTGAACCTCGACGCCCAGCAGCCGGCCGCGAAGGCGGTGACCAAGCACGAGATCGAACTGCCGATCCTGCACCTGCCGCAGCTGATCGGTCTGGCGCTCGGCGTAGCTCCGGCGGACCTCCGGCTCGACCACCACGTCGTCTCGACGAAGAAGATGCTGAACAAGCTCGCGGCGCCAGTCACGGCGTAGCGGGCGGAAGCAACGGCAACACGGGGGGCGCAGCATTTGCTGCGCCCCTTTGCTTATCGAGTGAGTGAGAATGGATGTCGCGAAATCCGTCCACGGCGTACCGATCCGCCTGACCGATGAACGCTGGGAGCACATCGTGCTCGGCCACCCGGAAATGTCGGGGCGGCGTGGCGAGATCCTTGACGCGGTCGCCAAGCCCAGCATCGTCGTCCGGGGGAATGAGGGTTCACTGCTCGCTACGCGGCGCACCGCCGGCGGCATGCTGGTTGTAGTAGCATATCGGGACGAGCGCGTCGGACGGGTTCATCCTGACCGCCTTCCTGACGCGGCGCGACCCATCCCGGGGAAGAGACATCATATGGACCTCAGCATAGTCGACGAAGTGCGGCGCATCGTCCCTGACCTTGTGAAGCTCCCGTCGTACGTCGAGTCGACCTACGACCAGGAAGCCGACGTGCTCTACCTCACGTTCGCGCGCGACGCCGAAGCCGACGATTCCGAGTTGACCGACGACGACATCCTCCTGCGCTACAAGGGCGGCGGCCTCATAGGGATCACCGTCCTGCACGCAAGCAAGCGCGCGGGCGTCCGACTCCCGAGCTGACTGCCTCCGGCCGTTTGCGCGACGCCGCGCATCGGCCGACAATGCCCTCATGCCCGCAGCCGGCCGGCCGAAGAAGCAGCGCCTCGATGTCGCGCTGACCGAGCGAGGCATCGCGCCTTCGCGTGAGAAGGCGCGCGCGTTCATCCTGGCGGGCGATGTCTCCGTCGACGGACAGACGGAGACGCGCGCCAGCGCCCTGGTCAGTCCCGACGCGTCGGTCGCGCTCGCGCAGCCGGCGCGCTTCGTCAGCCGCGGTGGCGAGAAGCTCGACCACGCCCTCACCACCTTCGCGATCGACGTCGCGGGGCGCGTGGCGATGGACGTGGGTGCGTCGACGGGCGGGTTCACGGACTGCCTGCTGCAGCGCGGCGCAGCGCACGTCTACGCTATCGATGTCGGCTACGGGCAACTCGACCAGCGGCTGCGAGCCGACGAGCGCGTGGTCGTGATGGAGCGCACGCACATGCGCGACCTCGCATCGCTCCCCGAGCAGCCGGACGTGGCCACGATCGACGTATCGTTCATTTCGCTGACGAAGGTGCTGCCGGCGGTCGTGGCGCTCCTTCGGCCCGGTGCCGACATCATCGCGCTAGTCAAGCCGCAGTTCGAGGCGGAGCGGGGCGAGGTGAGCCGCCGCGGCGTGGTGAGCGATCCGCTCGTACACGCCTCCGTCATCGGACGCGTGGCGTGGTGGTGCGTGAACAACGGCCTGCGCATCGGCGGGCTGACGACGTCGCCACTGCTCGGCCCTGCCGGCAACAAGGAGTTCTTCCTGTGGCTGCGGCCGATAGCATCCTGACTTCGAACATCCAGACCCACATGTTACGCACTGCCACTGTGATGCCTTCTCGCTTTCGATGCGCCCGTGCTATCGTTTCGGCAACATGAACAAGATCGGCGTCACGTACCACCCGAAATCCGAAGCGGCGCAGAGCGTCGCTGAGGAAGCGCGCCGCCGCATCGCGCCGAAGGTCGGCGAGGTGTGGATCGCATCGGCGTGGGACGACGAGATGCGCGAACAGCACGTGCCGGGCACAAATCTGGTCATCTGCTGCGGAGGCGACGGCACGGTGCTGCGGGCCGCGCGCGCTGTCATCCCGCACCCGGTGCCGCTGCTCGGCGTCAATCTAGGCCGCATCGGCTTCCTGACGGAGATCACCCCGGCGGAGTTGTTCGAGAAGCTCGACGAGATCGTTGGCGGCGCGGGCCGCATCGAGACGCGCGCGATGGTCGAGACGGAGACGCTGCGCGGGGGCGAGGAGATGCGGGAGCACTTCTACGCGCTCAACGACGTCGTCGTCGGGCGCGCGGCGATCGGCCGCACGGTGCAATTTGCCGTCCGCACGGACGACACGACGATCGGCAGCTACCGTGCCGACGGCGTCATCGTCGCTACGGCGACCGGCAGCACCGCCTACTCGCTCAGCGTCGGCGGGCCGATCCTGCACCCGGAGTCACGCGAGATCATCGTTACGCCGGTCGCGCCGCACCTGGCGCCGGCGAACAGCATCGTGCTGCCTGAAGGATCGCTGGTGGAGGTGCAGATCGCACCGCGCCAGAGTGCGATCCTCAGCATCGATGGCGAACCGGACATGGACCTCGGCGGCGGCGACATCGTGCGCGTCCGTACAAGCCAGCACCAGGCGCGCTTCCTGCGTCTGGGGCCGCCCGGCGACTTCTTCATCCGGGTCGGGCGGCGTCTCAACTGGCTCAACGAATAACCCGCTCGCGGACGCGATCCTGAACGGATACATTGGACAGGCGGGCGCAATGCCCGCCTCGCCGATCCCGCGCACGGGCCGACGAAAGGACACACGCCCACATGACGGCCTCCACGTACCAACTGGTGCGGGCGTCGATCGCGGACGCAAAGGCGATCCACGATCTCGTCAACATCTTCGCCGCCAAGGGCGAGATGCTGCCGCGCACGATGACGGAGGTGTACGAGAACCTCCGCGACTATTACGTCGTGCGAGACGGCGCGGGCGAGACCGTCGCCTGCGGCGCGCTGCACATCCTCTGGGAGGACCTTGCGGAGATCAAGTCGCTTGCCGTGCGCGAGGACCTGCAGGGCCAGCGGCTCGGCGCGCGCATCGTCGAAGCGTGCATGGACGAAGCGCGGCAGATCGGGTTGACGACGGCGTTCGCGCTGACGTACCGTCCCGGTTTCTTCGAGAAGCTGGGGTTCACGCAGGCCGACGTGATGACGCTGCCACGCAAGGTGTGGGGCGAATGCTACCGCTGCCCCAAGTTCCCCGGCTGCAACGAGATCGCGATGGTGCGCGCGCTGTGACGACAGGACGTGAGTTGATGGATATCCCACAGGTCGTGAGCAGCGACCGCATTTTCGACGGCAAGCTGATCAACGTGCGCGTGGACCGCCTCGGGTTGCCGGACGGCACGTCGTACACGCGGGAGATCGTCGAGTACGGCGTCGCCGTCGTGCTCGTGCCGGTCGACGCGGACGGCCGGCTGCTGATGGTGTGCCAGTACCGCCATCCGACCGGCGCGTGGCTGCTGGAACTGCCGGCGGGCGGCGTCGATAGCACCGACGCGTCATTCGAGGCGGCGGCCCAGCGCGAGTTGCGCGAGGAAACGGGGCATCGCGGCACGCTCACCCGGATCGGCGGCATGTACCTGGCGCCGGGGTACTCCGAGGAGTACCAGCACATCTACGCCGCGACCGGCCTCGTCGAGGACGCGCTGGACGCGGACGAAGACGAGGACCTGGTGCTGGAGCGCGTGCCGCTCGACGACGCGCTGGCGCTCGTGGACAAGGGCGAGATCAGGGACGCGAAGAGCATCGCCGCGCTGCTGATGTACCTGCGCCACATCGGGCGAGCGTGAGGCCACTGCTCTGCTGACAAGAAGAGAACCAGGCCGCTCCCCCGCGTCTGGTTCTTTCGCTTGACGACGTTGTGGTGCGACCGACTACCGCGCCGGCCTCCGCGTGCCTAGCTGCCGCCCAGCACGTCTTCGATGACGACCGAGCCGCCCGCTACGGGGTGAATCACGAGCCGCAGCGGGTTGCCCGGGTGAACGCTTGTCCGCGCGGGCAGGTCCACCGTGAGGAGGGCCTGCTCGCCGGGGTCGAGGATCTTGTCGCCGTTGCCGGCGGTCCAGGTGACGGAGTAGCGGGCCGGCACCGCCGCCGACGCCGTGTCGCTCATCGCCGTCTCGGCGCGCATGCCGCCGTTGTCGTCGACGAGGGCGATGCCTTCGTTGCCGCGGACGGAAAGCGGCACGACGAGGCGGGTGATGACATTGTCGTGGCTTTCGACCTGCACCTGGCCGGCCACCTTCAGCGAAGGAGGAAGCTCGGCGCTGGCGCCGCCGCCACCGCCCGAGCCGGCGTTTCCCGCCCACGGGACGAACAGCCACAGAGCGAGGCCGCCGAATGCGGCCAGCATCAGCATCGAGACGGAGCGGGTCGAGTAGGTCGCGGAGTTCAGAGCCATTCGTTCCAATTCCTCGGGTTGGCCTTCACGTCGGCCGTTCAAGGAGTAGAACGCGGCACGCCCGGGGCCGTTACGCCGTCAAGAACGGCGATTCTGAAGCTGAACCGGGGATAGGTTCAGCTTGAAGCCGCGAGAAGGGCCGCGGCACGATGCTGCATCGCGTGGCACAGCGCGACGGCGAGCGCGTCGCTGGCGTTGAGGTCATCCGGGGCCTCGGCCATACCGAGTTGCAGGCGCAGCATCTCGCGCACCTGCGCCTTGTCGCCCTGGCCGTAGCCGGCCACCATCTGCTTGATGCGCGCCGGCGGGTAGTGGAAGACAGCAATGCCGGCGAGGGTCGCCGCCAGCATCGCCACCGTGCGCGCCTCGCCGATGGCCATCGCCGAGCGCACATTGGTGCCCACGAACGGCTCTTCGACGGCGACCGCGACCGGCTGAAAGCGGGCGATGACCTCGCCAAGCTCAGTGAAGATGCAGGACAGCCGCTGCTCGATGGGCAGCTTTGCGCCGGGAGCGATCACATCGCAGGCGATGGCGCGCGGCTCGCTGCCTTGCATGGCGACGACGCCCCAGCCGGTGACGCGGGTACCCGGGTCGATGCCGAGGATGATGGCAGGCGGTCCCTCGCCCGGCACGGCCGTCAGCTCGTGTACGACGCGAGCACGTCGTCGCTGAACTCGGCGTTGAAGTAGACCTTCTGCACGTCGTCGAGCGCCTCGAGCTTCTCGACGAGTCGCAGCATCTGGATCGCGGACTTCTCGTCGAGCTGCACCGTGGTCTTCGGCACGCGCGCCGATTCGGCGGACTCGACCGTCACCTGCTGGTCCTCGAGCGCCTTCTTTACTTTCTCCAGATCCGTCGGCACGGTGTAGACCTCGATCGTGTCGCCGCCGACCGAGACATCTTCGGCGCCGGCGTCGATGGCGTAGAGGGCCACCTCGTCAGGGTCCTTGCCGTTCGCCACGACGCTGATCACGCCGCGCGAGTCGAAGTTCCACGAAACGGAGCCGGATTCGCCCAAGCTGCCGCCCGCGCGGGCGAACACGTTGCGCACCTCGGCCACCGTGCGGTTGCGGTTGTCCGTCGTCACTTCGACGATGACCGCCGTCCCCGCAGGCCCGTAGCCCTCGTAGGTGATCTCGAAGAGTTCGGTGCCCTCGCCGCCACCGACGGCGCGCTTGACGGCGCGATCGATGTTCTCGGCCGGCATGTTGTTATCGCGCGCCTTCTGCACCGCCAGGCGGAGCCGGAAGTTGGCCGCCGGGTCGCCGCCGCCCTGCTTTGCGGCGATGATGATTTCCTTTGACAGTTTGGTGAAGAGCTGGCCGCGCTGTGCGTCTGCGACGCCCTTCTGGCGCTTGATCGAGGACCATTTGGAGTGGCCGGACATGCTGCGATTAGCTCCCTTATGTGAAGATGGCGAGACCCGGCGCGTGTGGGTCCGGGTGCCCGCGCCATTGTATCAAGCGGGGTCGTGCAGCTTCCAGACGCGCGCGGCACGCCGCGCTTGCGCGGCCAGGGCTACGGCGCGCCGAGCGCCGTGTTGTCGATGAGCCGCGTCGCGCCGAAGCGCACCGCCAGCAACACGAGCGCCGGCCGGTCGATGCGGCTCAGCTCCCCCAGCGACTCCGCATCGGCAACGCTCACGTAGTCGATCGACGCGAGCGGCTCGGCCGAGATCAGGGCCGTCATGCGGTTGCGGATGGCGGTCGCGTCGCGCTCGCCAGCAGCGTACGTCTCCTCGGCAAGGCGGAGCGACCGCGACAGCACGAGCGCTGCCTGGCGCTGCTCCGGCAAGAGGTAGACGTTGCGACTGCTCATCGCCAGCCCATCCGGCTCGCGGACGATTGGCATGCCGACGACCTCGACCGGCACATCGAGGTCGCGCACCATGCGGCGCACGACGGCGAGTTGCTGCGCGTCCTTCCGGCCGAAGTACGCCCGCCGCGGCTGCACGATGTTGAAGAGCTTGAGCACGATGGTCGTCACGCCCCGGAAATGCGTCGGACGGCTGCGGCCCTCCAGCACCTGCGTCAGGTTCTCGACGGTGACGTAGGTGCTGAAGCCGGCCGGGTACATCTCTGCAGCCGTGGGAGCGAAGACGGCGTCCACGGCCTCGGCCTCCAGCAGTGCGAGGTCACGCGCTTCGTCGCGCGGATAGCGATCGAGGTCCTCAGACGGGCCGAATTGCGCCGGGTTTACGAAGATGCTGACGGCGACGTGCGCGTTGTCCGCACGGGCAGGGCGGACAAGCGAGAGATGGCCTTCGTGCAGGTAGCCCATCGTTGGCACGAGGCCGAGGTCGCCATCGATGCCGCGGCGCCATGCACGAAACGCGTCGATCGTGCGGAAGACCTGCAACGCGGCGTCAGGAATCGAGGCCGAGCGCGTGCCGGCGGTGGATCGCGTCGGTGCGGGAGGGGCGCAACTCCTCCAACGACGCCGGGTCCATCTTGAAGCTCTCCTTCGCCGTGGGGAAGGCGCCCGAGCGCACGTCCGCGGCGTACTCAGCGACGGCGTCTCGGATCACGTTCCCGGCCTCGGCGTAGCGCTTCGCGTGCTTCGGCAGGAACGCATCGAACATGCCGAGCATGTCGTGGAAGACCTGCACCTGACCGTCACAGTGGACGCCCGCGCCGATGCCGATCGTCGGCACGCTGAGCCGCTGGGTCAGCAGCTCGGCGAGCGGCGCCGGGATGGTTTCGAGCACGATGGCGAACGCGCCGGCCTGCTCGAGCGCCTGCGCGTCGTGCATCAACTGCACCGCGGCGGCGGGAGTCTTGCCCTGCACCTTGAAGCCGCCGAACTGGTTCACCGACTGCGGCGTCAGGCCGATGTGGCCCATCACGGGGATGCCCGCCTCGACCAGCTTCTGCACGATCTCCGCCGAGCGCACGCCGCCTTCGAGCTTGACCGCGCCGCAGCCCGCTTCCTTCATGAAGCGCGCGGCGTTCACCATCGCGCCCTGCCAGCCGGTTTGGTAGCTCATGAACGGCATGTCCCCGACGACCATCGCCCGCTGCGAGCCGCGCACGACGGCCTTGGTGTGGTGGATCATGTCCTCCATCGTCACCGGCAGCGTCGAGTCGTAACCGAGGACGACCATGCCGAGCGTGTCGCCGACGAGGATTGCGTCAGCACCGCCCTCCTCGACGAGCCGCGCCGAAGGGAAATCGTACGCGGTCATCATGACGATCTTCTCGCCGCGCTTCTTCATGCCGCGGATGTCGGTCGTGGTGATGCGTGCCATCTTCGTCTCCCCGTTCGTGTTATGAGAGGGCGGGTACCGGGTCGATGTGGTTGCCGATGCGGGCGATGTGATTGAACTCGTCGACGTAGATCAACGACGGCGCCAGGGCGCGCGCCTCCTCGTCCGTCGCGGTCTTGTAGGTGAGGATGATTACCGTGTCGCCGGGGCTGACCAGTCGCGCTGCCGCGCCGTTGATGCAGATCTGGCCGCTCCCGCGCGCGCCTTCGATGGCGTAGGTCGTCAGGCGCGCGCCGTTGTCGACGTCGAGCACCTGTACCTGCTCGAAGGGCAGCACATCCGCCGCGTCCATCAGGTCCGCGTCGATGGTGATGCTGCCCTCGTAGTGAAGGTCGGCCTGCGTCACCTTTGCGCGATGGATCTTGCTCTTGAGTACCGTCCGCACTCGCGTCCCCTCCCGCAACAAAAACGCCTCTCCGGAATGTCCGAAGAGGCACGTGGAGACGCAGAATGTCTCGCCGCATGTGCCGTCTCGGTCCAGTCCGGATCCAAGCAGCCTGGTTCTGTTCGTCCTACCCCTCGCGCTGACCGTCCGCCTCGGCGGATCGATGGCGCGCCCCAAGATAGATCGCTGGAATCGAGGCTGTCAATGTGGCGACGAGTTCACAGTTGACAGTGGTCAGTTCACAGCGCGGGACTGCTCCCGATAGCTCAAGGCTCTCCGCATCGAAAGAACTGATCACATTTCTGATCGAGATCTATGGTCAGACGCGATCGCGGAGGGTATACTCGCCGACGAATATGGGAGAACTAAACCGCGCGACCCGTGGCGGGGTGGGTGCGGCAATCATCGGACTCGCGCTGGTAGTGCTCGCGCTATCGGCCGGCTGGGCATCCGGTGCCGTATACGATGGCCGCCTTGCGCCGGACAGCTGCGACGGCTGCTCCTCTTCCGTCTCGCCTGCGCACGCCAGCGGCGCGCCGCTCCTCGCCGGTGAACCGACGCCCGAACCGACGCCGCCGCCCGGATTCCCTTACGTCAGCGCCCGCTCGTTCGCGATCATCGAAAGCGCCTGCGGTGCGCAGATCTACGGCCGCGACGAGCACCTGCGCCTTCCGCCCGCCAGCCTCACCAAGCTGATGACCGCCGCCGTTGCCACGGACCAGGCCGACACGGACAAGATGATCACGTCGAATGTCGACGGACCCAAGCTCTACGACGAGACCGGCTCAACGATCATGGGCCTCCAGCCAGGCATGGAACTCTCGCTGCTCGACCTGCTGTACGGACTGCTGCTCCCGTCCGGCAATGACGCCGCCATCGCCATCGCCGAGGGCATCAGCGGCTCGCAAGAGCAGTTCGTGGAGCTGATGAACGAAAAGGCGAAGTCGCTGGCGCTCGAGGACACGCACTTCACGAACCCGCATGGGCTCTACGACAAGAATCTCTACTCCAGCGCCTACGACATGGCGATGCTGGCGCGCTACGTCATGCAGAACGAGACGCTCCGGCAGATCGTGTCGGCGGTCTCGTGGCAGCCCCGATGGGACGGGCCGCCCGTCTGGAACGGCAACCGGCTCATCGGCAAGTATCCCGGCGCCGACGGCATCAAGATCGGCTACACGGAGGAATCGCAGCAGACGATCGTCGCCTCGGCGACGGAGGGCGGCCGGCGCATCATCGTCTCGCTGATGCGCAGCCAGGACCGTTACACCGACGCAGAGCGCCTGCTCGACTGGGCGTTCGCGCAGGACTCCCCCTGCCCGTGACGGAGCCTGTGCAGTGATGGTTGCCGGAAAGCGCCACTTACACCGTCATGGAAGCAGGCGCTGCCTAATCCGTTCCGCCACCTTCAGGCGATCGTCGAAAGGCGCGATGGGGTGTGTCGCGATCTCCTCGGGAACCGGCTCGGTTCCGTAGCGCGGAATCACGTGGATGTGCGCGTGCGGCACCGATTGCCCGGCGGTGACTCCGTTGTTCTGGATCAGGTTCAATCCCGCCGGGCTGAATGCGGCCTCCATCGCACGCGCCACGCGCACGGCCAGCTTCATCATGTCTGACGCTTCTTGGTCGTCGAGCTCCATGATCGTTGTCACGTGGCGCTCCGGGACGACCAGTGACGCGCCGGTCTCGTATTGCCGCGGATTCACAAACGCCAGCGCCACCCCGGCACGGGCGATCACGGCGCACTCGCGCCGGCCAGCGACGTTCTCGCAGAACGGACATGGATCCCGCTCGGGCAGCACCATCGTCACCGTCAGATGCCCTTGCGCTTCTTCGCTGACCCGATGTCCCGCGCGGAGGGGTAGCCGCCGAGCGACTCCGCCGCCAGCACGCCGCGCACGATCGCGCGCTCGACGGCGCGCGTCGCGAGCGCTTCGACGATGCGATAGTCCGCGCCGTCCATCGCATGGTCACCGGTCGCCAGCGCGAAGACGACGTCGCCATCGCTCGGCGTGTGCGCCGGCCGCACGGCGCGCGCGAGGCCGTCGTGGCACACAGCGGCGAGCCGGTTCACCTGTTCCTTCGTGAGCGCGGCGTTCGTCGCGATGACCACGAGCACCGTGTTCTGCTCCGCGATCTCCGGCTGCCACAGGCGCCCTTCCCGCAGCACCTCGGTCGCCGGTTCGATTGCGCCGCTGTCGCCGCGGGCGCCGGCGATGATGCGGCCGGTCGCCGGGTCGATGATCTCGCCGGCGGCGTTGACCGCCGCGAGCGCACCCGCGATCAGCCCGTTGTACGAGTGCTCGCTCGCGCTGCCAATGCCACCCTTCATCCCCCGCTGCGGACCCAGCGCCTTGCCGACGGTCGCGCCCGTGCCGGCGCCGATGTTGCCCTCGGGCGTGCGCCGCTTCGCGTTCGCGCAGGCGCGGTAGCCGGCATCCGCCGTCGGCCAGCGGTCGGCGCGGCCGATGCCAAGGTCGAAGAGGATCGCCGCCGGCACGATCGGCACGACGCCGCGGCCGAACGGAAAGCCGATGCCGCGCTCGGCGAGGTAACGCATGACGCCGGACGCGGCCTCAAGCCCGAAGGCGCTGCCGCCGCCAAGAAGAACGGCGTGCACGTGCTGCACCAGGTTGCCGGGGCGCAGCAGGTCCGTCTCGCGCGTGCCGGGCGCGCCGCCGCGCACGTCGACGCCCGCGACAGCTGGGCGATCGGGCAGCACGACCGTGCAGCCGGTGATCGCGCGCCGGTCGGTCCAGTGCCCGACGCGTATGCCGGGAACGTCCGTGATCGAGCCTTCGTCCATCGCCGGGAGTGTAGCTCAGATGGGGGAGTTGGAGATTGAGGGGTGGGACGCGAGGGGGAGCCTTAACGGCGGGACGCGGTGCGCTCGCCGAGCCTGCGCGCGCGCTCCTCTTCCTGGTACATCGTCAGCACGCCGTAGATGAGGTTGCTCGATGCGTTGGTCATCGCGTCGATGACGCCGACGATGCTCTGCAGGCGCTTCTCATCGACTGAGATCGCCGTCACGCTGACGGTGCGACGGCGCTCGTCGATCGCTATCGATGCCACCTGGTCCGGCCGCAGGCCGACGTTGTCGAGCCAGGCCGACTGCTTCACCAGCGCGCCGCCCGCACGGCTCTCTCCGGCCATCTGCGCCAGTGTGATCGCCGCGGCCTCGCCCATCTCGCCGGTGCGCTTGAGGTCGCCGAGCATCCGGACGAGCGCCTTCTTCAGGTGCTTGACGTCGCCCTTCGGCAGCGACGGGCAGCGGCGGGCGATGTCGTCCGGCGACGGCAGTCCCAGGCGCGCCAGCAGTTCGACACCGGTCGTCGTCGCCATTTCGTGGAAGAACGACAGCGCCGACGTGCGGTCGAGCGTGAAGCCGAGGAAGGCGCTCATCAGCGGCTCGGCGCCGCGCTGCCTGACCGCGCGGTACAGGCCGACGAGGTCGCTCGCCGCGAGGACGTACTGCTCCATGATGTTCATCGCCAGCACCTTGCGATGCGGCGGCGACGCCATCACGAGCGCCCGCAGGCACGTTTCGGCCATGATGCGGCGGCTGGCGACGCCCAGTTCGGCGTAGCTGCCCAGGAACTCGGCGTCGCGCGTGCGCATAAAGCCGTCGAAGCACGCCGGGCAGCGCGCCGGCGTGGCATCGCCAGCGTGGAACGACACCGGTTGGCCGCAATCGCGGCAGACAGATTCGAGAGAGAATTCGCTCACATGCCCCGCCGTTCAGCCGCCGCAGGCGTCGTGGCATCCAGCCTGAGCCGCCGCCGTCGGGAAGTCAAGCCCGGCGCGAAAAGGCCACTGCGGCGGTTCACGCCACAGGCTTCGCGTGGAGCCGCGGCTTTGGCAGCCTGCCCGGAGCCGCGCCAGCCGTTGCGCCGCGGGGCGGCGGCTGGCACTTGGGGCAGAAGACGCTGCTGCGTCCGCCGACCTTGATCCGCCGCATGACCGCGCCGCACTCGTAGCACCCCTGACCCTCGCGCCCGTACGCGCGTAATGTCTCCTGGTTCTGGCCCGGCGCGCCATCGACGTTGATGTGGTCGCGCAGCGTCGTGCCGAGGCTGCTGCCGCGACCGGCGATGCCCATCCGCAGCGCGGCGATGATGCCGGCGTGCAGGCGCTCGAACTCGGCGGGCTTCAGCCTGTTCGCGGGCCTCAGGGGGTGGAGCTTCGCGTGGTGCAGCGCCTCGTCCGTGTAGAGGTTGCCCATGCCGGCGAGCACCGACTGGTCGAGCAGCACCGACTTGATCGGCGCGCTGCGCTTGCCGGCGCGCTCGCGCAGCACCCGCGGCGTGAACTCGGCCTCCAGCGGCTCCGGGCCCAGTGACTCCATGACCATCGTCGCGTCCTCGACGAGCCACATCGTGCCGAACTTGCGCAGGTCGGTCCATCGCAGCTCGTGGCCATCGTCGAGGCCGAACACGGCGCGCACGTAGTCGTCCGGAGGGTCTTCCGGCCGCCGGTACAGCACGTTGCCCGACATGCGGCGGTGCACCACCCACGCGCGCCCGTCGTCGAGGTCGACGATGAGGTACTTGCCGCGGCGCCGCAGCCCGGCGATCGTACGGCCTGTGAGCTGACGGCAGAACTCGGCCGGCGTCAGCAGCTGGACGAGCCGTGTCGTATCGGGCGCAACCCGGCACGACGTGATCTTGCGGCCGATGACCAGCCGTTCGAGGTCGCGCCGCACCGTTTCGACTTCGGGCAGTTCCGGCATCGTTAGGGCGTGCCGACGTCGGGCGTCTCGATGCCGAGCAGCGCCAGGTAGTGGAAGATGTCGGCCCGGTGGTGGATGTCGTGCTCCAGCAGGTGGAACGCGATCCAGTGGCCGCTGATCTCGCCGCCGCCATCGCCCGGGTAGGTGGCATCGAGCTTCTTCGCGTCGCCGAGAAACGCCTGCAGCCGCTCCCACGTGCGCCTGTACGCCTGCTGTATCTCGGCCTTCGAGCGCACCGTCAGCCAGACGTTTGGCGCCTCGACTCCGTCCCGTACATCATCTCCCAGCCAGTAATCGCGCGTCGCGGCGATGTGGAGGAGGATGCCGCGAAAGTTCCACAGCTCGGGCTTGGGCGACCAGTTCATCTGATCGTCGGGCACGTAATCGACGAGCCGGATCAGGTCATCGTTGAAGCGCGCCCAGATCGGGGTGATGTCCAGGGGCGGGTGTGCGTCCATCATACCTCCACGAACTCGAAGTCGGCCTCTTCCGTCACAAGCGGGCCGCGGGCGACCTCGAGCTCGCCCCAGTTCGTGCCCGTCTTGATATCGATCTTCAGCGGCACCACCAGGTCCAGCGATGCCGGCATGACGCGCAGGCACATGTCGCGGATGGCGTCGAGTTCCGCGCGCGGGCCTTCGAAGATCAACTCGTCGTGCACCTGCAGGATCATCTTCGTCTGGAGCCGCTTCGCCGTCAACTCCTCGTCGATGCGGTTCATCGCCACCTTGATGATGTCGCTGGCGGTGCCCTGCACCGGCATGTTGATCGCCATGCGCTCGCCCGACGACCTGATCTGGTAGTTCGGCGACTTGATCTCCGGGATGTAGCGCCGCCGCCCCATCAGCGTTTCGGCGTAGCCCAGCGCGCGGCAGCTCTCGATGGCGCCGTCGCGCCAGTCGCGCACCTTCTCGTACCTCTCGAAGTAGCGGCGGATGAACGTCGCCGCTTCCTCGCGGGGGATGCGCTCGCGCGAGGAGAGGCCGAACTCGCTGAGGCCGTACATGACGCCGAAGTTGAACACCTTGGCCCGCCGCCGCTGCTCTGTCGTCACCTCGTCGAGCGGCACCTGGAATACGTTGGAGGCCGTCGCCGCGTGTATGTCCTCGTCCTGGCGGAACGCCTCGATCAGCGCCGGGTCCTGGCTGAGATGCGCCATGATCCGCAGCTCGATCTGCGAGTAGTCGGCGGCCAGCAACACCGGGTCCTTGCCGATGTCGCGGGCGATGAACGCGCACCGGATCTTGTTGCCGTACCCCGTGCGCACGGGGATGTTCTGCAGGTTCGGGTCGTTCGACGACAGGCGGCCGGTCGCGGCCGTCGCCTGGTTGAACGTCGTGTGAATGCGGTGCGTCGTCGGGTGGATCAGCGCCGGCAGTGCGTCGACGTAGGTCGATTTCAGCTTGGCGATGCCGCGGTAGCGCATGATCAGGTCGACGGCTGGATGCACGCCCCGTAGCACATCCATCGCGGCGGCGTCGGTCGTGTAGCCGAGCTTGGTCTTGCGCGTCTTCGGCAGCCCCAGTTCCTCGAACAGTACGTGCGACAACTGCTGCGGCGAGCCGATGTTGAACTCGTGACCCACCGTGGCATAGATCTCGCGCTCGATCTCCTGCAACTCCGCGTGCATCTCGCGCGACATCTCGACCAGCGGCGCCGCGTCGACAGCGACGCCGGTCAACTCCATGCGGGCCAGCACGTCCATGAGCGGCATCTCTACGTTGTCGAACAGCGGCCAGAGGTTGCGCTCGCGCAGCTCCCCGGCGAGCACGTCGGCCGCCTGCAGTTGCGCGTCGGCCTGCAGGCAGCAGTAGTCGCGCGCGGCGTCGATCGCCACCGACGACATCGTGACCTGGTTCTTGCCCGCCTTGCCGATGAGGTCGATTAGCACGGGGATGCGCATGTTCAGGCGGTCGAACGCAAGATTCTGGATCGAGATGTTTGCCTCGCCCAGCAGGTACGCCGCCAACAGCGTGTCGAAGCGCATGCCGTGCATGACGACGCCGTGGTTGGCGAGCACCAGAAAGTCGAAGTGGCCGTTGTGCGTCACCTTCGGTAGCGCGGCATCCTCAAGCAGTGGCCGCAGCGCGTCGAGCACCGTGTCGAGCGACAGCTGCTGCGCGTCGCCGAGGCCGAGGTTGTGCCCGACGGGGATGTACGACGCTGCGCCCGGCTTCGTCGCAATCGCGATGCCGATGACGACGCCGCGCATGCCGTTGCCGTCGCTGTTCTCGACGTGCAGGGCGATGCGGCCGGCCGCCCTTGCGTCCTTCACCAGCGCCTTCAGGTCCTTCTCACCGGTGATCGTGCGGTACGCGTGCGCCGCCTCGGGCTCCGCAGCGGCGGCGGGCTTCGACGCGGCGCCCTCTTCGACCCCGAGCGACGCTGGCAGCCGGTTGACGAGCGAGCGGAACTCGAGATCGTGGAACAGCGTTTCGACACGGGCACGGTCGAAGCCCCGCAGCCGGCACGCCTCGATGTCGAGCGTCGCCGGCACGTCGCGGTGGATCGTCGCCATCTCGGTGCTGAGGCGCGCGGCGGGCTCGTTCGCGCGCAGGTTCTCGCGCAGCTTCTCCGGCGTCACCTCGCCGAGGCGCGCGTAGATTGCGTCGACGGTGTCAAACTCTTGAAGCAGCTTCGTCGCCGTCTTCTCGCCGATGCCCGGGACGCCCGGGATGTTGTCCGAGGCATCGCCCTTGAGCCCCTTGAAGGCCGCGATCTGGTCCGGCCGGAGCCCGTACCGCTCGATGACCGCCGCCTCGTCGTACTCGACGGCCGGCGCGCCCTTCATGTACGGCCGGTACAGGAACACGTCGACGCCCGGCTCGACGAGTTGCAGCAGGTCCGTGTCGAGCGAGACGATGCAGACCGCCACGCCCTGCGCCTTCGCCTGCTTCGCGAGCGTGCCCAGCAGGTCATCGGCCTCGAAGCCCGGCTGCTCGAACACCGGCATGTTGAACGCATCGATGACTTCACGGATGCGGACGCTCTGGCGGCGCAGGTCGTCGGGCATGGCAGCGCGCGTCGCCTTGTACGTCTCCTGCTTCTCGTGGCGGAAGGTCTTGCCCGGCGCGTCGAGGCAGATCGCCGCCAGCGACGGCTTGAGTTGGTCGAGGATGCTCAGGAACACGCTCGTGAAGCCGTAGACGGCCGTGACGATCTCGCCGGTGCGGCGGATCGTGAACTCCACAGCCCCGGACGTCCGGCTCCCTTGGAACGCGAAGAACGACCGGTAGATCAGGCTGTGGCCGTCGATGAGGACGAGGCGCTGCTTGTCATGTGGCACGAGGGGATTATACGACGGACACCGGGCGGGCGGGCGCATTCCGTGTTACTCGCCCGGCCCGCATAATGAGTCCGTCCCGATATCTCGCTTTTCCCGGAGCCCAAGGAGCGCACGCCGATGTCCGATTACGAGCACATCCTGTACGAGAGCCGCGGCGCGGTGGCGCTGATCACGCTGAACCGGCCCGAGCGGCTCAACGCGTGGACCTGGCAGATGGAGAACGAGTTCATCGACGCGATCGAGGCCGCGGCGGAGGACGCCGCGATCGGCTGCGTCGTCGTCACCGGCGCTGGGCGCGGTTTCTGCGCGGGCGCCGACATCGGCGGCTGGGGCGGCGGCGCCAAGGGCGTGATGCCGCGCAACATGTCGAAGATGCTCGTCGAGGGCGGCAGCCCGGAGGTGCCGATGGCGCTTTCGCGCGGCAAGCCGATCATTGCGGCGATCAACGGCGTGAGCGTTGGCGTCGGACTGACGATGACGATGGCGTGCGACATCCGCATCGCCTCAACGGAGGCGCGCTTCTCGGCGCGGTTCGTGAAGGTGGGGCTGACGCCGGAGTGCGGGAGCAGCCGCTACCTGCCGCTGGTCGCCGGCCTGCCGAACGCGCTCTTCCTGACGCTCACCGGCCGCATCATCGACGCGGAGGAGGCGCTGCAGCGGCGGCTCGTCGACCGCCTCGTCGCGCCGGAGCAACTGATGCCGGAGGCGATGAAGCTCGCGGAGGAGATCGCGGCCAATCCGCACGAGGCGGTGTGGCAGGCGAAGCGCCTGCTGCACGTCAACGCCACCGAAAGCGACCTGCGGCGCGTCACGACGCTGGAGTGCTATTCGATCCGCGAGCGCCAGGCGGAGCCCGACCACCGGGAGGCCGTGCAGGCCTTCATCGAGAAGCGGCCGCCGATCTTCAACCAGTAACAGGCGCACCGAGCACGGCGCCCCGAACGAGGGAGCACGCAGCGTGACCGAACCTCAGACACACGAAGACGCCGTCGCGCGCTTCGTGCACCAGCTCGACGTCGAGCCCGCGGGCATCGACCGCTTCACCGGCGCGTCGGAGGCGGACGAGCGGCACACGCGCGTCTTCGGCGGCCTCGTGCTGGGCCAGGCGGCCATCGCCGCCGGCCGCACGGCGCCGGATCCAACGCTCCACTCTCTCCACGCGTACTTCCTGCGCGGGGGGCGCGCCGGTGTGCCGATCGAGTACACCGTCGAGCGGGTGCGCGATGGCCGCAGCTTCACGGCGCGGCGCGTGCTGGCGCGCCAGGCCGGCGAGCCGATCTGCGACATCACGGCCAGTTTCGTCCACCCGGAAGAGGGCATCTCGCACCAGGAGCCGATGCCGGAGATCCGCGGCCCGGAGACGCTGCGCGACGCGCGCGAGGAGTATCCGCTCGATGACGGCTCGTTGTGGCCGCTCGGCCCAATCGAATGGCGCGTGCTGGAGCCGTACGACAAGATCGCCGGACCCGGTGAGGAGGCGGTCGTGCATGAGTGGTTCCGCATGCGCGCGCCGCTGCCCGATGACCAGGTGCTGCACACAGCTGCGCTCGTCTTCGTGAGCGACGATGGCTCGTTCAACGCGATCGAGCGACGCTACGGGTGGGACGGATTCAGCAACAAGGCATCGGCCAGCCTGGATCACGCGCTCTGGATCCACCGGCCGATCCGCTGGGACGGCTGGTTCCTGATGACGACGCGCAACCCCGTCGCCCACGCCGCGCGCGCCCTGACCGTGCGCGAGTTCTACACGCGGGACGGCATCCACGTCGCCTCGATGGCGCAGGAGGCGGTGGCGCGGCGCGAGCGCGGGTGAGGTACGCATGCCGGCGCGACACCGCGGCGGCACACGGGCCTGTTACTCTGCCAGTATGGACAGCTACGACTTCCTTGCCGACCCGAGGATCGTCGCCGTTGCCGATGATGCGGCGGCGCGCATCGCGCAGCGGGTGGCGGGCGGCGAGCAGGGGGACGCGCTGCTCGGCGGCTGCATCGATGTGTTGCGAGCGGGCGGCTACCTGTCGCTGACGATACCGGAGCGGCTCGACGGGATGGGCGGCAGCGTGCTTGACGCCTGTGTTGCGCAGGAGAAGGTGTCACGGGCGCTGGGCTCGGCCGGGCTCGCCGCGAACATGCACGTGCAATACATCGGCGCGTCGCTCGTGTCCGGGCTGTGGCGGCAGGAGATGCTCGACGCGTTCCTGCGCCGCGCTGTCGAGCGGGGTTACCTCATCAACAACTGCCAGGCCGAAGCCGAGATGGGCAGCCCCGCGCGCGGCGGCCTTCCCGCCACGACGGCTACGCGCGCCGACGGCGGCTGGCGCATCAACGGCCGCAAGCAGTGGGCGACGGCGAGCAGCTTTCTGACGCACTACGCCGTCAGCGCCACGGTGCTCGCCGACCGCGTCCCCGCGCACCTCGGGCAGTTCCTGGTGACCGCCGGCACGCACGGGATCAGCATCGACCCGGCGTGGCATTCGCTGTCAATGCGCGAATCGGCGAGCCACGACCTCGTGTTCGAAGACGTGTTCGTGCCGGACGAGGACGTCATCCGCGTCAGCCCCACCGGCGAGACGTTCATGGCATCGCCGGAGGTAGCGCCGTGGCACGGGCTGACGTTCTCGGCCACGTACCTCGGCATCGCCGTGGCGGCGCGCGACTGGGCCGTGGGGTTCGCCGCCACGCGCGTGCCGACGAACCTGGGCAAGCCGATCGGTGACCTGCCGGCGGTGCGGGCGAAGCTGGGCGAGATCGAAGCGCTGCTGTTTTCCGCGCGGCGGCTGGTATTCGACGTCGCGCGGGATTGGGCCGAAGGACGCGCCGATCGTGCGATGCTCGCCGCACAGGTGCCGCTGGCGAAGTCTCACGCCACGAACGCGGCCGTACGCGTCACCGACCTGGCGTTGCGCGTTGCGGGGGGCGTCGGGCTGGCCGAGGCAAATCCGCTCGAACGGTGCTTCCGCGACGTCCGCGCCGGCCTGATCCATCCGCCGCTCGACGACGTCGCGCTCGAAGGTGCCGCGCGGCGTGCGCTGCGCGAGTTCAAGGAAACGAACGACGCGGGCTGAGCGCCCGCGTCATCGATGTAGTCCCAAAGGTGATTCGGCTAGAACACGCGCGAGTACGGCTTGAGGGACTCGTGCACCTCGGACAACAGCTGCATCCAGCGCAGGTTGTAATAGCGGGGATGCATCATCTCCTGGCCGTCGATCTCTTTGACGTGCGCCAGGATGCTGGCGATGGAGTCGGTGGGCGTCCGCATCGGCGTCCAGCCCGTCGCGGCGGTCAGGCGGGCGTTCGACGTGCGGTAGTCGCGCTTGCGTCCGGTCGCCGGCACCGACGTGATCTCGATCGGGCCGACGAGCGGCTGCACGGCGCTGGCGACGACGGTCGCGAGGTCGCAAACCCGGTAGTTCTCCTGCACGACGTTGAAGAGCTTGCCAGCCACGCTGGCGGCCGGCGCCTCGGCCGTGACGAGGTGTGCGGTGGCGACATCCTTCACATCCACGAGCGGCCGCCACATCAGGCCGCCGTCGTGGAGGAACAGCTGCTTCTTGAGCAGCGCGTCCTTCAGGAACGTGTTGACGACGAGGTCATAGCGCATGCGCTTGCTGAAACCGCCAACGGTCCCCTGCCGCAGCAGCACAACTTCAAGTCCGCGCTCCGCTGCGGCGAGCAGCCGCCGCTCCGCCTCGTACTTCGACGTCGCGTAGGCGCCGATGGGCTCCACTGGGGCATCTTCGTCCAGCACGTCGGTGGAGGTGAGGCCATCGTAGATTGAGCCGCTGGAGCCGAAGGTCAGGCGCCGGACGCCCATGCGGATGCAGGCGTTCGCGAGCTCCTCGGTGGCAACCGCGTTCATCTCCCAGTTAGCGTGGGGGTCCAGGTCAGCCGTCGGGTCGTTGGAAAGCCCCGCCAGGTGGCAGACCACATCGACGCCTTCGAGGTCGCCGTCGAGCATCTCGCGGACGTCGCGGGAGACAAGCTCTACGTCCGAGAGGCTATCGAGGCCGGCGGTGCCCCAGAAGAAGCGGTCGAGCACGCGCACACGGTAGCCGTGCTGCACGAGCTGTTCGACCAGCTCGACACCGATGTAGCCGGCGCCCCCGGTCACGCAGACGAGCTTGCTCATCATCCAATCCTCTCGCATCGAGCCGGCGCAGGGGTGGCTGGGTATGCGCCGATCAGCTTCCTAGATTCAAACGCCGGACATCGCCCGCCGTTTCGCGGACGGGCGCCGGAAACATCTCGCTGCCCGGCGGGTAGCCCCGTCCGAAGCAGCGTCGCGGCCTCCTTGCCCGAACGCGCCAGAAAGAATGGTCTCGAGAGGGTCAGACCAATAGGAGCCTGGCATCAGCCGGTCACGCGCCACCCCTGCGTTTTCGGCTTGCTTAGATGTTACTCCCTGGAGTCAAGTCCCTCCCGCCTCTTACTTGACAACATATTGGCCCGTGGCGCCATCTGGTGGAATAACACTTCGTACTGGTCTGTCACGGCCTCCCAGCTGTAGCGGGCCGCCCGGAGCATCGCGCTCTCCTGCGCCGGACGCCTCAGGTCCGGGTTCGATACCAGCTGTTGAAGTTGCGCCCGAAGCTGGCTCACGTCTTCGTACAGGAACCCGGCGCCGCCCAGCACCTCGCGGTTTTCGGGGGTTGCGTAGGCCAACACGCAGTTGCCGTACCCCATCGCCTCGATGAGGGCCGGGTGCGTGCCACCTACCTCCGTGGCCTGCACGTACGCGAAGGCGCTCTGCTGAAGGGCGCGGTAACCCTCACCGTACACGAACCCGAGGAACTTCACGCGGGGGTCGCGGGTCGCCTTCAGCTTGGCGATGTAGTCGGTCGCGTACGGTGCGCCGCCGACGATCGCGAGTTGCAGGTCCGTCTCCAGCCCCTCGAACGCCTCGATCACCTTGTGGGCGTTGTTCTCCGGTTCGAGACGGGAGACGTAGAGGACATAGCGTTCCGGCTCCAGCCCCAACGAGCGCACGACGGCCGGCATCGGCTCGCGGCCCACAGGCGTGCCGTACGGGATCATCACGGAGTCGGTGTGGTAGTGCTCGCGATAGTAATCCTGGATCACCTGTGCATCCGTCACCATCGCGTTCGGGACGATGGTCGAGAGCCGCTCGCAGAGGCGGTAGTATGCCCGCCCGGCGGCGTTCCACTTCTTCCGCTGCCGCTCGATCCCATCGACGTTGATGGTGACTTTCGATCCGACGATGCGCGGCAGCCAGGCGAACGGGGCGTTCGCGCCGTTGCACACCAGGATCGCGTCGTAACGCTCGCGGAGGCTGTGTGCGGCCGAGAGCGCCGTGTGAGCGACGGTATCGAAGTACTTGTGGCGGATCGTCGGCAGGACGACGAGGCGGACGCCACGGTAGGTCTTTGGCGGGTTCGCCACGTTATGCGAGCGGCAGTACACCGTGACGTCGTGGCCGCGCTCTGCCAGCCGCCAAGACAGCTCCTCGGCGAACGTCTCGAAGCCACCGTAGTTCGCCGGGATGCCGCGCGTGCCCATGATGGCGATCTTCACGGCGGCCCTCCTGCGAGCGGCGCAGTCGCGCCGGCCACCGGCACCGCCGATGCCGAGAGGACCCGCTCATACACGGACGTAAGCCGACGAAGGTACGCCTCGGGGGCAAAGCCGGCAGCCAACGTGCGCGCTTGCTCGCCCATACGCCGCATCTCGGCTGGATGCTCCGTGGCCCACGCCAGCCGCCCGGCGAGGGCGTCTGCGTCACCCGCCGGGTGCAGCAAGCCGGTCACGCCATCGGTCACGAGTTCGCTATTGCCGCCTATCGCCGACGCGATCACCGGCGTGCCGTTGGCGAACGCTTCGAGGATCACCATCGGCTGGTTCTCGTACCACTCCGAGGGCACGGCGACCGCCAGGGCCTCGCGCATCATCCGCTGCGCGCGCTCCGGCTCGACGCGGCCGAGGAACTCGATCCCGCCGGCGCCGCCGAACTCCGCCTTCAGCTCATTGAGCTGCGGTCCGTCTCCGGCGACCTTGAGTGCGGCTCCGGCCTGGACCGCGGCGCGGCAGAGCGTTCGCACGCCCTTCTCCGGCGTCACGCGCCCGACGAAGAGGATGTGCCCGCCGCGCGCCAAGTCTTCTCCTGCGGGCGACGCTACGGTCGCGCTCGGGTTCGGCAGCACTTCGATCCGATGCGGGAAGCCCATCTCGCGGAACTTCCCGGCCAGGAAGCTGCTGGGCGAGAGAAACAGCGAGACGGCGCGATACGACCGCAGCACGCGGTGCTGGAGATACGACTCCGCGGCCAGCAGCGTCGAGCGCGCCCGGCCGCGGCATGACGAGGTCATCGCACGGAAGTAGCGGCCGCCGCTGCAGCGCTCGCAGATGCGGCCATCCGCCAGCATCGTGTACGCGGGGCAGACGAGCTTGTAGTCGTGCAGCGTCATCACAGCCGGAATGCGCTCGTCGCGCAGCACACGGAGTATCGACGGCGTGAGCTGGTGATTGATGCTGTGCACGTGCGCGATGTCGGGGCGATGCTCGCGCACGAGCGCGCGCATGCGGCGGGCCGCCTCGCGCGAGTCGAGGAAGCGCACCGCGGTGCGGAGCGACGCCGGCGTCGGTCGCACGGATTGCAGGTCCACGTTCGGCGCGAAGTACGACGCGTACGGGCTCGGCCGGTTGCGGGGATCCTGCATCGAGAAGTCGATGACCTCATGGCCCGCGGCTTGCAGCAGGTCGCGGGTCAGAAAGAGCACCGTCTCGGGGCCGCCGTGATCGTAGAAGAACTTGTTGGCGAGCAGCACCCTCATCGCGACGCGACCGTCGTGCCCGCCGCGATGCGCCGGCGCGGCGCGTGCGCCAGTTGCCGCTCCTCGCGGGTCTTCCGGCGCGCGAAGCGGTCGTACACGCCGCTCTCTACGACGATGGCTCCCGCGAAGGCCCAGAAGTACCACTCGAGCACGACCAGCACCAGGATGTTGTCGGCCCCGGCCATCACGATGCGGGCGGTGAGCGCCATCATGAACGCCAGCATCAGGTCGCGCTCGTACGGCGTCGCGGCCTCGCGGTAGCCCCTCGTGGTGATGTCGAAGAGTCCCTTGTAAAGCAGGAACATCGCGAGCAGGCCAAGCGCGCCGGTCTCCACCAGCAGCCGCACGTACTCGTTGTGCGTGAAGTTGCCCAGCGTCACGTCCACCGCGCCCAACCCGGCGCCCACCGTCGCAAGCTGCGGCAGCGACGCGACCCGGAGCGCGTCCTCCCACTGCTTCTCGCGCCAGAGCACGGAGGACTGGCAGTTCGCCGCGCTCTCGCAAGTCCCGGTGTTGATCTCCAAGACGCGCGCGCGCACACCGGGCATGGCGAAGAACATCGCGCCGAGGACGAGCGGCACGAAGATCATCGTCCAGCGAGCGCGCACCCAGAGGAACACGATGCTCATGACGATGACGCCCACCCACGCGCCGCGCGTTTGCGTCGCGTAGATACTGAAGACGATCGCGGGGATCATCACGAACATCGCCACGCGCGCCAACCGAGACGTCGTGTGCAGGAAGATGACGAGCGCCAGCGGCAGCAGTTGCACGAGGTAGAAGGCGTACGGCGACGGGTGCACGAACGTGCCGAGAATGCGGTTGAAGCCCTCGGTGCCGTGGTCGCCGGTATCGGTGACGTACTGGTACACACCCAGCACAAGCGGCACGACGGACGACAGCAGGATTACCCGCAGCAGCCAGCGCCGGTCGGCCAGCCCGCGCATCATGTCGACGACCAGCACGTACACCATCATCGCCCCGAGGATGCGTAGCCAGTCCTGAAGCGCCCGGTTCTGGTCGGGGGCAAGCGCGATGCTCACAAACGTGATCGCGACGAACGCCGCGAACGGCTTGACCAGCGGGATACGCCAGATGTCGATGCGGTTCAGCGCGATGTGCGACAGCCCCAGGGCCACAACCAGCAGGCTCATGAGCGCGTTCGCATTGACGTTCGAACTGCCCGCCGCCGACAGCAGCGGCACGGTCGCGGTCACGTCCAGCGTGGCGCGCACCAGCACGAGGGCCAGCACGGCGACGCGCGTGTCGACGAGCGCCAGCAGCACGAATGCTCCGACCAGCGACGATGCCAGCGCCGCCTGCATCGGCAGCCGCATGATGAGCAGTGCGACGATGCCTCCCATCGCCAGCGCCAGCCAGATATCACTGCTCCGGCGCAGCGCTCCCAGCGGAGGGCCTCCGCCCCTGGTGGGCATCGGGATCACGCGTCCCGCCATCAGTTCCGCGCCATCCCTTCCGCTTGCGTCCGCACGCCGGCGCCGGCACGGCCATCGCGCGGGCGCAGCATCGGTTCAATGATGCTGGAAATCTGCTCCACGCGCCGGTCCCACGACTGCTCCGCGGCCTCGCGCTGTCGCGCCGCCGCACGTTCTGGCGAATCGTGCGTCATCGCCTCCTGGATCGCCGCCACGAACGCATCCGGCGTGCGGCCGATGGCGAGATGCTCCCCCTCGATCGGGCGCAACTCCTCCATGTCGGTCGCAACAATGGGCTTGCCGGCGGCCATGTAGTCATAGAGCTTGAGCGGGAACACGTGGTGCGTGTATTCGCTGAGGACGTAGGCGATCAGGCAGACGTCCATCGCCTTCAGGTAGCCAGGCAGGTCGGCCTCCGGCTTCCGGCCGAAGATGTGGACGTTGCGCAGCGCGCGCAGCGGCGACAGGTCGACGTCGCCCTTGATCAGCCCGACCAGCGCGAACGACCAGTCCGGCCGCTGCCGCGCCGCGTAGGCGATGAGATCGACGTCGGTTCGGAAGTCGATCACGCCGAAGATGCCGATGACCTTGCCGGGCAAGCGCGCGATGTCGTCCGGCACGCGCGTCTCGGGCAGCGACGATTTCGCGAACAACTCGACGTTCGCGGCGTTCGGGACGAAGTGGATGTTGCCGTTGAATTGCCGCCGCGACTCCACGAGCTTGCGTGCCGTGCAGACGACGATGTCGGCCTCGCGGCACGCCTCCGCCTCGCGCGCGCGCAGGCTGTCTGCCTGGTTCCACCAGTGCGGGATGGCTGAGAAATCGTCCACGCAGTGAAAGAGCGACAGCGCCGGATGCACAGCGCGCGCCAGGCCCGGAAGCGACGGCTGCGCGTTCCAATACAGCACGTCGTTGAAGCCAAGCTGCCGCGCCTGCCGGGACAGCCAGCGCCGCAAGATGGCGGCGTTGACTGCGTTCACGAGCTTGTTCGTCCGGAACGGCAGCACCAGCGGCGGTGCGCACGCCCACACGTTCTCGGCGACCACGCGCGGCCCCGTGCGCCAGCGCCGAATCTGCCGCATGACGACGTCACGGCCACGGATGCCCGTCAGGAACGACAGCGGCGACATCGGCTGCTCGACGTAGAGCACGCGGTTGCGCTTCGCCAGGCGGCTCATTAGCTGCTGCGGCGTGCCCCAGTGCTCGTCCCAGGTGACGAACGACACGCACACGATGTCGCGTCGTTCGATCATCCGGTCGCCTCCTGCAGCCCGGCCTCCGGCGCGACTGCCCCACCGCGACTCGCGAGCGCCAGCTCAAGCAACGCGCTGATCTCTTCGATACGGTGCTCCCACGAATGCTGCGCGGCGGTGCGGCGACGCGCGGCCGCGCGGTCCGGCGAGTCGTGCGCCAGCGCCTCGACCACCTTGTCGTGGAAGTCCTCGTGCGAACGGCCGATCGCCATCTCCTCGCCCTCGTACGCGCGCATCTCCGCCATGTCGGTCGAAACGATGGGCTTACCCGCCGCCATGTACTCGTACAGCTTGAGCGGGAAGATGTGATGCGTGTAGTCGTTGAGCACGTACGGGATCAGGCAGACGTCCATGGCTTTGAGGTAAGGCGGCAACTCCGGCACGGTCTTGCGGCCGAAGAGATGCACGTTCGGCAGGCCGGTCAGCCGCGCCAGGTTCTCGTCTTCCTTCACGGGACCGATGAGCGCGAACGACCATTCGGGGTGTCGTTCCGCCAGGTACACCATCAGGTCCACGTCGATGCGCCAGTTGATCAAGCCGGCGTAGCCGATGACCTTGCCCGGCAGAGCGGCGATCTCGGCTGGCACGGCAGTCTCCGGCGCGAGGGCCGTGGCGAACAGGTCGACGTCGGCCCCCTCGGCGATGAAGTGGGTGTTGGGATTGATCTCCTTGCGCGCCTCGACGAGCTTCCGCCCCGTGCAGATGACGATGTCGGCCTCGCGGCAGCATTGCGCCTCGCGCACGCGCACGCCGGACTTCGGGTTCCACCAGTACGGCGCCGCGGCAAAGTCATCGACGCAGTAGTACACCCGCAACGACGCATCGATGTCGCGGCTCAAGTTCGGGAACCATGGCTGGAAGCTCCAGTAGATCGGGTCGTTGAAGCCGAGCTGCCGCACCTGGCGCGACAGCCAGCGGCGCAGCACGGCCGTATTGACGCGGTTGCTGACGGGGTTGGTGCGCAGGGGCAGCACAGGCGGCGGCTCGCCCACCCAGATGTTCTCGGACACGTGCCGCAGCCCCTTGCGCCACTGGTTGATCTTGCGCGCCATGGCGCCCGGCGTCCGCATGCCGTGCAGGAAGTCGAGGGGAGCGACCGGTTGGTCGACGAAGAGCACCCGGTTCCGCTCCGCCAGCCGCGTCATCAGCTGCTGCGGCGTTTCGACCATGTCGTCCCACGCGCCGAACGTCACGCAGACGATGTCGCGCCCCTCGATCATCGCGGCCGCCTCGTCCGTGCGTTCGGGCATGGCCGCACGCGGAACTCGCTGGCCGTCTGCGAGCGCTGTCCGGCCGTTGTCATCCCCATCGCGGCGTTTCTCCAGAATGAGCGCGCGGCGCCTTCGCGTCCTACGGTGTCGTCGAGGCCTTCGATGCCGGGGCCGGCGCCTGACCGTTCGAGCCGCGGTTGTACTTCGGGTACGACTTCACACCCTCGACGACCTGCGCGATCTCGCCGTCGGTCAGCCCGGGGAAGAGCGGCAGCGTCACCAGTGTCTGCCACAGGCGCTCCGTCACCGGCAACAGCTCCGTGGCATACGGCTTGTACGCCGGGTGCAGGTGCGTCGGCACGAAGTGCACATGGCTGCCGACGCCGCGCGCCTTCAGGTGCAGGATCAGCGGATCGCGGTCCTCGGCCGGCACGCGTACGACGTATTTGTGCTGAGCCGTGAATGCGTAGTCCTTGACCACGGGCGTCTTCAGCCAGTCCAGCGCGGCGAATTCGCGATCGTAGATCGCCGCCACCTCGCGCCGGCGGTCGTTGTGCCGTTCGAGCTTGCGCAGCTGCACGATGCCGATAGCCGCCGACAGGTCGTTCATGTGATGGCGGAAGCCGACCTCTTCCGTCACGTGGTAGTAGTCCATCTCGCCCTGCGCGGCGGGCGTCCCGGGCGGACGCGCGTGGCCGAGCCAGCGCAGCTTGCGCATCCGAATGTCGTAGTCCGGATCGAGAAGCGTGACCATGCCGCCCGCTCCCGTGGCAAGGTTCTTCACCGGGTCGAAGCTGAACGTGTTGATGGGGCCGAACGAGCCGATGGGGCGGCCCTTGTACTTCGATCCACAGGCGTGCGCGCTGTCCTGCAAGACCGGCAGGTTGTGCCTGGCCGCCAACTCCATGATCGGGTCCATGTCGCACGGGTGGCCGCCGTAATGGACCACGCAGATCGCTTTCGTGCGCGGCGTGATGCAGCGCTCGATCTCGTCGACGCGCAGGTTGCCCGTGTCCTCTTCGATGTCCGCGAACACCGGGATGCCACCGCAGTACAGGATGGCGTGGTTCGTGGCCACGTACGTCAGCGACGTCGTGATCACTTCGCCGCCGGTAATGTCCAGCACGGCGAATCCAAGGTGCAGCGCGGCGGTCCCGGAGTTGGCGCCGACCGCGTGGGGCGCGCCGACATACTCGGCGAACTTGCCTTCGAACTCCTTCGTCTTGGGGCCGAGGCCGAGCCAGCCCTTCTCGAGCGGCTCCTTCAGCGCGAGCCACTCCTCCTGGTCGAGCGATGGCTTGAATACGGGGATCACGGTCAGCTCCTTGCCACTACGATACTCTTCGTCTGAGGATCGATGTGCGCTTGAGCCATCCTTGCTCTCCCGCCCTTCTGTCTCGCTACGCGCGTCTACGCCTGCGCCGCCGCGTCCAGCGGCTCCCC
>Ga0209726_10001751_pt1 | contig 34002 bp, 34 predicted proteins | sample Subgrocontami54m_FD_187453 | JGI IMG/M metagenome (GOLD analysis project Ga0209726, IMG submission 187453) | Subsurface groundwater microbial communities from S. Glens Falls, New York, USA - GMW46 contaminated, 5.4 m (SPAdes) (version 3) | ecosystem: Environmental > Aquatic > Deep subsurface >...
TATTATCGTCAAACAGCGACGAATCACCCCCGGCGGCGAAGTTCTTTGCCTCCCCAGCATGAAACACGACAGCCCGGACGTCCTCGTCATGATTAAGATCACGGGGAATCGACGTCATCTCTGTATGCATCTTGCGGTTTATCAGATTGTGAGGCGGGCGGTTGAGAGCAACCAGAGCTACTCCTTCCGGCGAGATCTTCACCTCGATATGTTGGTAATTCTTAGCGTAGTCAAACATATGTTTTCTCCTTTCTGTGTTACTGGTTTAGGGCCGATAATTAAGGGGCTTCGCGCAGCCGCTTTATGTCACCTGCGTCATGTCGCCTCCATCAGTTTTACGTTCTCGATTTTCTTAATCTGCCACGTTCCTTGCTGCTTCTGAAACTCGATGTCAAGTGCGCGAATGGAGCGGGCCACTCCTAGAGGTACAGGGCCTGTGCGGGGAACTCCGTCGTCGTACCAGAAAACCGTCATATATCCAAAGACCTTGATACTCCCGGCGGCCAGCTGTTCAGCATGGAGATTGGTCAAGAGATGGACGATCGTCTTCGTCCGAGGTATCTCGGCCAAATCCTCGATCAGTGTGGCGCCGGCTGGAACCGGCCTGCCATGCGGCCGAAAATAGACCCCATTGCGGGCCATCAACGCGTCCAGTTGCTGGTATTCACGCCGGTCCAGATGAAGGTAAAAGCGTCTCACCAGATTCAGACAGGTTTCACAATCAAGATTTCTTTCCACTAGGCTTCCTTCCATGACATTTCCTTTCCTGTCGTGCGTACATGCCCTATCAATCTGCCACGCTTTGTGCTGCCGCAACCCGCCATAGGCGCTATGCCCGCCCCTTCTAACGACTTGGCGGAGCCCTATCATTTCCAGCCAGCCGGACTGCTTTTTCCGCGAAACCGAGTATTTATGTGACGCAATCTCAATCACGAAGGGGAATATATTGTCTGACTGATCGTGCGTCTAATGCTTTGTCGACATCGGCATCATGCTGTCCGGGCAAACAGGACATAGCTGAAGTAGTCGCAGATCAAGAGATCGAGGCGATCCAGCTTCGCCAACTCCGCCGGCAAGCGCAGATCCCGCCGGGCGGCCTGCAGGCATTGCACCAAATCGCTGGTGCGCGAAAACGGAACACCGAATGTTTGCTGTATACTGACACTGGATATTCGTTAAATGCTATCAGATCATGGGGGCGATACTCAGGTGTTATTAATCCTGTAATGGAACTTCGGCATCTCCGATCATTTGTTGCTGTAGCCAAGGAAGCGCATTTTGGCCGTGCTGCCCGTGCACTTAACGTTGTCCAGCCGGCGGTCAGCAGAACCATCCGGGCTTTGGAGCAGGAACTCGGTGTGGTCCTGTTTGAGCGCTTGCCGAGGGGTGTGCGTCTTACCGACGCCGGACGGCTCTATTTGCGGGAAGTGGAGCGGATTCTGGCGAATGTTTCGGCGGCTTCTCGCCTGGCAAGGGAGGCGGCAGATGTTGGGCACGAAGTTACCACGGTCGGGTACTCAATGGTACTCAAGAGCCAAGAGGACATACTGGGCAACATTCTTGAGAGATTCTCCAAGACGCATCCGAAGTACATAGTGAATCTGCGATTTTTGAGTACGTTTGAGCAGCAGAAGGGAATACGGGAACGCACTGTCGATGTCGGCTTTGGTCATCTGTGTGGCGCGCCGATGGAGGGATTGCGGATCGTCCGGATCGAAGAGGATCCCTTTTGCGCCGCCCGAGTGGGCGTCGGGCACAGATCTGCCGGTCTGAAGCGTCTCAGTCTGTCCGATCTCAAAGACGATCCTTTACTGATATTTCGGAGAGCCCGGAATCCCGAGATGTTTGATTACGTCATGGAGCATCTGCAGGCGTCGGGATTCAAGGGCGAAATTATCCAGAATGCCGATTTTTCCTTCTGGAATTGGAAGGTCGAGTTGATGTCTAGAAACACGGCCTGGATACTGTCGAACCGCTCCTCATTGAAGGCGGCCATGGCGGGAACAGTGTGCCTGCCTCTGGGCAATTTCAAGCTTTCCTTCGGTATTGATTTCATCTGCCGCGAGGACGATGATTCGAAGCCAGTCAAAGCCTTGCTTTCCATAATCGGGGCTTCCCAGAGGAAATCGGGATGAAGCGGGCGTACTTGAGCCAACGGGTCTCGAGCTTGCGGCGAGAAGCCTGAACCGCACCGCCCGTTTTTTCAGCATCACCGTGTGATCCGTCCTCTGCAGCTCGAACCGATGCCTGCGAACGGAGTCTTCACGCCGGTTCATCGCACTACCCAGCGTTCCGGAAGTACTCGCTCTTCGAAACCCCGCAAACTGGCATACCCGCCAAGACGAACGGCGCAGGCGTCGCTCCCGGCGGCGGCAAAGTCATGGTGTTATTCCTCTATTGAACATTGCAGGACTCGGTGACACACGTCCCCCAAGGCGGCACACGAAGGACTTTGCTCACCCGACCTTCCTGATGTCCCCTTCCGGGGTCACCACGCCGAAGACGGATTTCCTCAGTTCAGTGAGCTGGTCGCGCGCCTGCGCGGCTTTTTCGAATTCCAGGTTCCTGGCGTGGTCGAACATCTGCTTCTCCAGGCGCTTGAACTCCCGCGCCAGCTGTTTCTCGCTCATGGTCTCGTAGCGCGCCTGCTCCTGCGCCGCCTTCAGGTCGAACTGCGCCTGGTCGCGGTCGTAGAAGCCCTCGAGGATATCCTTGATGCGCTTCGAAATGCCTACGGGTGTGATGCCGCGCTCCGCGTTGTAGGCGATCTGCCTGGCGCGGCGGCGCTCGGTTTCGCCGATCGCGCGCCGCATGGAATCGGTGATGCAGTCGGCGTAGAGGATGGCCGCGCCGTTGATGTGGCGCGCAGCGCGGCCTATGGTCTGGATCAGCGAGCGCTCGGAGCGCAGGAAGCCTTCCTTGTCCGCGTCGAGGATGGCCACCAGCGACACCTCGGGCAGGTCCAGCCCCTCGCGCAGCAGGTTGATGCCCACCAGCACGTCGAACTTGCCCAGGCGCAGGTCGCGGATGATCTCCACCCGCTCCACCGTCTCGACCTCCGAGTGCAGGTAGCGCACCTTGATGCCATGCTCGGCCAGGTACTCGGTCAGGTCCTCGGCCATTTTCTTGGTGAGCGTGGTCACCAGCACGCGCTCCTTCTGCGCCACCCGCAGGCTGATCTCGGACAAGAGGTCGTCCACCTGGGTCGAGGCCGGGCGCACTTCGAGCATGGGGTCGACCAGGCCGGTCGGCCGCACCACCTGCTCCACCACCTGGCCCGAATGCGTGCGCTCGTATTCGGCCGGCGTCGCCGAGCAGAAGAACGTCTGCTTCATCATGCCCTCGAACTCATCGAACCGTAGCGGCCGGTTGTCCAGCGCCGAGGGCAGGCGAAAGCCGTAGTCGACCAGATTCTCCTTGCGCGAGCGGTCGCCTTTGTACATGCCGCCGATCTGACCGATGGTGACGTGGCTCTCGTCGATGATCATCAAGGCGTCGTGCGGCAGGTAGTCGATCAGCGTCGGCGGCGGCTCGCCCGCCTTGCGCCCGGACAGGTGGCGCGAATAGTTCTCTATGCCTTTGCAGAAACCCATCTCGTTCAGCATTTCCAGGTCAAAACGAGTGCGCTGCTCTATGCGCTGCGCCTCGACCAGCTTGTTCGCCTTGACGAAGAAGTCAATGCGCTCCCGCAGTTCCAGTTTGATCGCCTCGATCGCGCGCAGCGTGGTCTCGCGCGGCGTGACGTAATGGCTGGAAGGATAGACGGTGAAGCGCGGCACGCGCTGGTGGATGCGGCCGGTGAGCGGGTCGAAAATCGCCAGGGTCTCGACCTCGTCGTCGTTCAGGCTGATGCGCACCGCGGTTTCGGAGTTTTCCGCCGGAAACACGTCGAGCACGTCGCCGCGCACGCGGAAGGTGCCGCGGGCGAACTCGAATTCGTTGCGCTGGTACTGCATCGCCGTCAGGCGGCCGATGATGTCGCGCTGCGACAGTTTCTCGCGCTCGCGCAGGTGCAGGATCATACCGTGATAATCGACCGGATCGCCGATGCCGTAGATGCAGGACACGGTGGCGACGATGATGGTGTCGTTGCGCTCCAGCAGTGATTTTGTCGCCGACAGGCGCATCTGCTCGATGTGTTGGTTGATGCTCGAGTCCTTCTCGATGAACAGGTCGCGCGATGGCACATAGGCCTCGGGCTGATAGTAATCGTAGTAGGAGACGAAATACTCCACCGCGTTCTCGGGGAAGAACTCGCGCATCTCGGAGTACAACTGCGCCGCAAGCGTTTTGTTCGGCGCGATGACGAGCGCCGGCCGGCCTTGGCGTGCGATCACCTGGGCCATGGTGTAGGTCTTGCCTGAACCGGTCACGCCGAGCAGGGTCTGATAGGCGAGCCCGTTTTCCACGCCCTCGATCAGCTTGGCGATGGCCTCGGGCTGGTCGCCTGCGGGTTCGAACTGCTGGTGCAGTTTGAACGGGCTGTTGGGAAAAGTGACGATCAAGGGGTACAATTATCGCTTCGACAAAACGTGAAAGTTTAGCACGATGAACGCCCCTCACTCCCCTTCCCTGCTCACCGGCGTGCAAATGGCGCCGCGCGATCCGATCTTGGGCCTGACCGAGGCCTATAACGCGGACAAGAACCCGAAAAAGGTCAATCTCGGCGTAGGCGTATACACCGGCGACGATGGCAAGGTGCCGCTGCTCGAATGCGTGCGCCGCGCCGATCGCCAGCTGGTGGAGCAGCCGGCCGCGCGCAACTACCTCCCGATAGACGGCCTGGCCGCCTATGACAAAACAGTACAAGCTCTGGTGTTCGGCGCCGACAGCCCGGCGCTGCAGGAAGGCCGTATCGTCACCGTGCAGTCCCTGGGCGGCACGGGCGGTCTCAGGGTTGGCGCCGATTTCCTGCGCCGCGCTGCGCCCAATGCCACGCTCTGGATCAGCGACCCGAGCTGGGAAAACCACCGCGCGGTGTTCGAGAGCGCCGGCTTCAAGGTCAATACCTACCCCTATTACGACGCCAAGACCCGCGCTGTCGATTTCGACGGCATGCTAGACGCGCTCAAGGCCATGCCGGCCGGGGATATCGTGCTGCTGCACGCCTGCTGCCACAATCCGACCGGCGTCGATCTCGGCGAAGCGCAATGGGCTAGAGTCGTCGAGGCCATAGCCGCGCGCGGCCTGGTGCCTTTTCTCGACATCGCCTACCAGGGCTTCGGCGATGGCCTCGATGCCGACGGCAGCGCGGTGCGCCATTTCGCCCGGAGCGGCCTGCCGCTGCTCGTGGCGAATTCGTTTTCCAAATCGTTCTCGCTCTACGGCGAGCGCGTGGGCAGCCTGAGCGTAGTCGCCGGAAGCAGCGAGGAAGCCGCGCGCGTCCTGTCGCAGATCAAGCGACTGGTGCGCAGCAATTACTCCAGCCCGCCCACCCACGGCGGCAAGATCGTGGCCACCGTGCTCACGACGCCGGAGCTGCGCGCGCTATGGGAGCAGGAACTGGGGCAGATGCGCGAACGCATCAAGTCGATGCGCAAGCTGCTGGTGGAGAAAATCCATGCGCGCGTGCCCGGCGCCGACTTCGGCTTCGTCACGCGCCAGCGCGGCATGTTTTCCTATTCCGGCCTGACGCGCGAGCAGGTAGTGCGCATGCGCGAGGAGTTCGCGGTCTATGCGATCGAGAGCGGGCGCATTTGCGTGGCCGCGCTCAACACCAAGAACGTCGACTACTCCGCCGATGCCATTGCCAAGGTGATAGCCTGATTTCTACACCCCGGTCCTCTACGGAAAGGGCTGTCTGCGCAGCGGGCGGGGCGGCATGTCTTGTTTCAATGCCCAGCGCAATTCCAATTGACCTGAATTGGCTCAAGCCTTAAAATACGCGCCTTCCTGAACCCGGCCCAACCGGGTTCACCGTTCCCCGATAGCTCAGCTGGTAGAGCGACGGACTGTTAATCCGCAGGTCCGAGGTTCGAACCCTCGTCGGGGAGCCAAATAATCAATGGATTGGCGCGGCAACATCAGATCAAAGGGTCCCGCGAGGTACAAATTTGGGACAACTGACGGCGAAATCGCTACCCCGCTCTAGTTCTCGGACCAGTTGAAGTGTAGCAGGGAAGTGTAGCAGGGATTGGCAATTCGGCGCGCATTTGCTATAATTTTCTTATTAGTGTTCGCGAATGATGCTTAGCCTACAGCGACGCGAAGTCGATCGAATCCTGGAAAGAGATCGATCGCGATCAAGATTCGACCATGACGACGCGGTCAGCTGGAATATGAAGAAATACTTGCGCGCCTTCGTCGAAAATTAGGGACGGAAAGTCATTCACGCGCAGATCGCCGCCAGGCCAACGTACGATATATGCGACGAGATCTCCGAGCAGTACCCGCCGGACTATCGTTGCTGGCCACACATTTTCCGCGCCCTGAAACGGCTGTTGCTGAAGCTTCGGGTAGACAGTCCGGACAATGATCGGCTGTGGCGAACCACGCCGGGCGACAACCCGGTCTACCTTCACGCGTGACAGGATTTCCGTGTCGCCGATTCTGAGCCGCGTATCGCCCGACTCTTTCATTCCAACGACTTCGGCAGACAGGACGTTTGCGGCGCCGATGAAATCTGCGACAAAACGATTCCGTGGCCGATCATAAATATCGAGAGAGGCGCCGATCTGTTCGATGCCGCCATCCCGCATGACGATGATGCGATCGGAAATCGCCATCGCTTCCTCTTGGTCGTGCGTGACGTAAACCGTAGTCAAGTTCGTCTGACGCTGGAGATCCTTGAGTTCTTCGCGCATGCGCGTGCGTAGCCGTGCGTCCAAATTGGACAGCGGTTCATCAAGAAGAATGGCCTGCGGTCGCACGGCATAGCTGCGGGCAAGTGCCACACGCTGTTGCTGGCCGCCGCTTAGATCCGTAGCTTGCCGGTCGGCGAATTCCCGCATGCCAACCATGTCGAGCGCTTGGTAAACCCGCTCATTGAGCTGCGCGCCACGCGGACCTTTGATGCGCAGGCCGTAGGCGACGTTCTCGAAGACCGACATATGAGGCCAGATCGCGTATGATTGAAAGACCATGGCGAGGTTGCGCTTCTCCGGCGGAAGGTTGATCCGATTTCTCGAGGAGAAGACCAGCTTGCCTCCGATCGAGATTTCACCCTCGAACGGCGTCTCCAGCCCTGCAATGCAGCGCAGGGTCGTCGACTTGCCGCATCCGGATGGACCGAGCAGGGATAAATGCTCTCCGGCTAAGACGTCGAAAGATATATTATCGACCGCAATTTTGCGGCCGTAACCGGCGACAAGCGTGCTTACCGAAATGAAAGGAGCGCTGCTTGACAAAACGGCAGCCGGTCTACCGACAGCATGGGATGATTCAAATTGCAATGGCGGGCTTCCCTTGCGTGATGCGTCGTACGGCAATCATGCAGACCATGATGATCAGCGCCTGCACAAGCGTAAGCGCGCTGACTTTTGGAAGTCCGCCAGAATCCCAGAAGTTGAGAATAGCTGGCCCAAGAACGGGAATTGCGGAACTTGCAAGGAAGATCGAGGCGCCGACTTCGCGCACAGAAACCATGAAGAGCAATGCCCACGTTGCAACGATCCCCGGCTGCAGGAGCGGCATCACAATTCGGACAAACGTCCGGCCCCATCCGGCTCCCGCGACACGGGAGGCCTCTTCCAAAGATGGGTGAATCTGCACCACAACACCGCTCATGCTGCGGTAGGCCAGGGGCATGAAAACGCACAGATAAGCAAGGAGCACAGCGGCGAATGTGCCATAGAGCTTGAACGGGAGGCTAAGCAGCGTCCACAGCAGCGCGAACGCGAAAATCAGCCGCGGAAAGGCCTGCGGAGACATCGCCAGCTGCTCCAGTGTGCCACGGCCGCGTCCGGATGAGCGATGCACCAGCCACGCGAGAAGCGTTCCGATGATCACGCCGAATATACCCGTGAAGAGTCCCAGGCCGATGCTGTTGAGAATGGCCCACCGCGTCGTGGGGAATTCGATCAGGATGTATTGGAAATTTTGCAGCGACCAGTATTCCGGCGCCCAGCGAAGCTCCGTCGTCATCTGAATCGCGGCGAATGCGAGCACGCCAACAGGAAGCACCAGTGCCACCAGGACGTAGAAGCACTCTATGGCGACGAGTACCAGCGTCCAGCGGCCGGTATCGATCAGACGCGGCCGATAATTCTTTCCACTCACGATCGCGAACGATCGACCGCGCAGGATGCGGTTATTTATCAAGGCTCCCGTCGCCGTGATCAACACCAGCACTAGCCCGAGCGCTGCAGCCAGGGGATAGTTCGGCGGGTATCCCTGAAACAGGACGAAGATCGCAGTAGTCGCGACATAGAATTGGGAGCTCGCCCCAAGAATGGTAGGAATCGCAAACGCGCCGAGCATAGATGTGAACAGAAACAGTGCCGCGCTCAGGATTGCTGGAGCCATCAGCGGGATCGTCACGCGCAAAGCGGTCTGCACCGTGTTGGCGCCGAAGACCGCCGATGAGTCTTCAAGGGCTGGATCCATACGCTGCATGGCGGCTCCGATCATTAGGACCGCAACGGGCGCCTCGGAAATCGCCAGGACGAAGATGATTCCCCATGGACTGGCGATATCAACAAGCGAAGAATCAGATCCCGTGACGGCGCGATAGGCGAGATTGACTATCCCGCCCTGCGGCGCGCCGAGCTGAAGCCAGGCAAGTGCACACACCAGGGGACCCAGCGGGTACGGCATTGCGATCAGCAACTCGAAAAGCCGCTGTGCCGGGGCCGTGGTCCGGTGCAATATCCACGCGAGCGTCACGCCCAGCGCCAGCGCCAGGACAGTCCCTCCTGAGGCAACAATCAACGTATTCGTAATCCAGCGGGTCCGATCGGTCAGTTCGACTATGTTTGCGATCCCGAACACTCGGGCGGGAAATTCGAGCGGGTCGCCGACATTGAACGCAGTCGTGACGAGAAGAAAGAATGGGTAGCCGAGAACGAGCACAAGCGCCGCGCTCGCACCGGCTACACCGGGATGTAGGCGCTTGCCAGGAATGGCACGCAGGAGTGGCCGTCTTTCACTCACTTAGAGATGCGGGAACCCGTGCGTTCTCAGAGGCCGATCACCTTGTTCCATAGTTTGTTGAATTCGACGTGGCGCTCGCGCGACGTGAAGTCCTTGAAGTCCTTCGGAACAAGAAGCTTGATGTCCTTCAAATCCAGTACGCGTGGTATGTGGACGTCGGCGCGCGGCGAGTGCGAACCTTGAATCTTATTCCAGATCTCCTGCCCCTCCTTTGAGAACATGAAGTCGATATACGCCTTCGCGGCGTTTGGCCGTTTCGTACTTGCAAGGATGCCCGCGATGTTAAGGCTGGACGGAGTGCCCTCCGGAGGATAAATGACCTTAAGATCCTGCCCCTCGCGCAGGCTCTTTACGTACTGAAAATCGCTAACCTTGCCACCCATTTTGAGCATGCCATTGAGCAGGTCTGCAACCATCTGCGTGGACGATCCGTAGGCGCGCGGCTTCTGTGCCCGCAGCTTTTCCCAATAATCGGCGGGAAGCACATTACGCAGGTTATACCACCAGTCGTACTGGCTACCTGCGGCCGCGGTCTGGAATCCGAGTTGGCCGGCCCAACGCGGATTGAGAAGGTCCATCCATGTCTTCGGCGCCGTCGCTTCAGGGACATGCTTTGCCGAATACATCATCGCGTTGAGGTTAATGTAATAGACAGTCCAGAACCCCGGCGGGTTGCTCTTGAACTCAGGAGCATATGCATTGAGATGCGGATGCTCATAGCGCATCAAGAAGTTCTGCCGTCGCAATTCCTCCATCATTCCTATGTCGGAGGAGTCGTAGGCGTCTATCTCAGCGCCACCCGCGTGCATTTCGGCCATCAGCTTCGGCATGGCAACCCCCGGCAGCACACGCTGGCCGATAGCCTTGATCCCCGTCTTTTCGGCGAACACCTTGTAGAATTCGACCTTATCGTTGTCCTGGTCGGCATGCCAGAGAACGAGTTGTCCCTCCTTCCGGGCAGCCGCCAGATTGGCGCCTTCCTGAGCCGCAACGAAGGAACCATACGGCGCCAGCGCGGTCGCGGCGGCGACTGTAGCCCCTCCTTTGAGCAATTGCCTGCGCTTGGTGGACATCAATCCGCTGAACGATCGGCAGTATGACATATGCAGTACCTCCTCCTATGATGATTTTGACTAACGCGCCTTGACTACTCCCCTATTTTGTTGTGCACACTGGCTTATTTTTCCCGTATTTTAATTGCCGATTTGATTAATTGCAAATGCTATTGTAGGCGCTGATTGATACTCGGACAGCATCATACGTTGTCGCTTACTTGGACTTCAACATGGAAATACGGCAGTTGCGATATTTTTCGGTACTCGGCGACGAGTTGCATTTTTACCGCGCCGCTGAGCAATTGTGCATCGCCCAGCCGGCTCTCAGCCGGCAAATCCAGCAGCTCGAAAGTGAACTCAATGTTGAGCTGTTTCGCAGGACTCGCCGACGCGTTGAGATCACTGAAAGCGGAAAGCTGTTCCTGGAGCGCACACAGCGTATTCTTGCGGATCTTGATCGCGCGGCCTCCGATGCGCGAAAACAAACCAGTGAACGAGGTAGGATTGGCATGGCGACCAGGGAATTCCAATCCTATCCGGCTTGCCTTTATTAAAGCAGCATTTCAGGCGGCCAAGACGCTGCGCGCGACGTTCCGTTGATCGATGATTTCAATCAAGCCCGAGCGCGGCCGCTCCGCCCCTGAGTAACGTAGTCGCGATACGAGAGCGTTGAATCTCCGATGTTCCATCGTAGATGCGCAGCACGCGGCTGTCGCGATAGAAGCGCTCGATCGGCAGGTCGCGGCAGACGCCCATCCCGCCGAAGATCTGCACCGCGCGGTCGGCAACGCGGTTCACCATTTCTGAAGCGAAGAGCTTCACCATCGAAACCTTCTCGCGACAGTCGACGCCTGCATCCACATCGGCCGCCGTGCTTAAGACCATAGTGCGAGCAGCATACATCTCGGTCGCCATATCGGCGAGCATCTCCTGCACCATCTGGAACTCACCGATCTTGTTACCGAATTGGTGACGCTCAGATGCATAAGCGGTGCACAAATCGAGCAGCCGTCCGCTCATTCCGACGGCGCGTGCGCCGATCTGCGCTAGGCGCACGCGCGAGACCGATGCGAATATCATCGGAAAACCTTGGCCGATCTCACCCAGAACTTGATCCGGTCCAACTTGACAGTTGGTAAAGTGGAGCTCGACGTGCCCGACGCCCCTCTGCCCCATCATCTTCTGTGACGAGCCGACGGTGAATCCCGGCGTACCCTTGTCCACGAGGAATGCAGTAATTCCGCCTTTGACGCGCTTTGCTCGGTCCGTCACAGCCAAGACGATGGCGTAGTCGGCGCGATCGCCGTCACTGATAAAGTGTTTGAGACCGTTGATCACGAAGCCGTCGCCTTTTGGCTCTGCAGTCGTCGTGATATTCGCGGCGTCCGATCCTGCATTCGGCTCCGAGATCGCCATGCAGCAGTTCCGCTCACCGCGCACGGTGGGGAGCAAATAGCGCTCCCTTTGGGCGCCTTTGCAGGCCATCAGCATGAGATAGACTTGACCAAAGACCTGGCGTATGAGGACTGGACTGGTGCGCCCGATCTGTTCCTCGGCAAAACACATTTCAAGCGTGCCAAGGCCGCCGCCACCAACCTCCGCCGGCATGTTCATCGCGTAGAAGCCCAGTTTCTTCGCCTTCTCGCGAAGGGGCTCGATGAATTCCGCAACTGCCTCCTGCATCGTTTCGATCCTGTGCTCCACAGGATGGAGCTCGGTCTCGATGAAGCGCCGCAGAGACCGCGTCAGGGCCTCAATCTCGGGGGTCTTCTGACAAATGCCCATCGTGAACATCTCCTCGCGTAGGATAGTTAGATCGGCACTACCGGCCGACAAAGTTGGGGGCTCGCTTCGCGTAATGTGCTTCAATACCTTCGGCGTAATCCTCGGTTGCCTCGAGGGGCCGCCGCAGGGCGACATTTAGTGCATCAGCCTGATCGATGGAGAGCGCTGCACTTTCCGTGACGAGCCGTTTGACCGCCGCGGCTCCGCCGGGGCTTACCTTCAAGATGCGATCAGCGAGCGCAAGCGCGCGATCCATCTCATGATCCGGTGCAACAACTTCCTGAACGAGGCCGATCTCAAACGCACGCGCCGCGGATATCCGGTGCTCGAAGAGCAGAAACTGCTTCGCTGCGGCGACACCGATGATCTTCGGCAGAATAATCGGACCGCCGGAACCGGGATAAGCGCCAAGCGTCATCTCCGGCCAGCCGAACGCGCTGTCATCCGTGGCGATACGCATGTCACAATACAAAGCCAGTTCTAGGCCGCCGCCGAGACACCAGCCTCGGATTACAGCGATGGTCGGCTTGGGGAAGTCGTAGAGCTTCCGGTTGACGCGCCACAGCGAGCGCGCCTGCTTCCACTTCCCCTCTGCGTCAAGCCCTCTACGTTCCTTGAGATCGGACCCAGCGCTGAAGGCCCGCCGGCCCGCCCCCCTTATGATGACGCATCGCACTGAGGCATCGTTTGCCAACATATCAAGCGTGCGCTCGATTTCGTTGGCCATCGCTTCCGAAATCGCGTTGAGACTGTCCGGACGATTGATCGTAAGTACGGCGGTTGCTACTTGCCGCTCGATGAGGATGAGAGACATTTGAAAGCGTCAGCCAACATGAACGCGGATGTGCGTCGCAACCGCAACGGTTTCGCCATGCTGATTGCGGCAGGTCACCTCCGCGTAGACGCGCTTCTTCTCGCGGTCGACCTTGGATACTTCATACCGCGTTGTGATCGTGTCCCCGAAACGAACACCCTTCAGGAATCGAACGCGGTCGTATCCCTGCGATACCGTGCGCCCGAGGTTCAGCGACGCAGCTGCCGCCGACATGAACCCGACGAGGAGCGTGCCATGGGCCAAGCGCTCTCCGTACTTCCCGTCACGCATGTATTCCGCGTTGATATGGTTGGGTGAAAAGTCTCCTGTTATCCCCGCATAGCCATAGACGTCGCACTCTGAGACCGTCTTGGTGAACGTCGCCGAGGCCCCCACGGTAATTCCAGGAAACAGGTCCGTTGCACTCTGCATGCGATTCTCCAGTAGACGTAAGGTTAACCTGAGGTCGATTTGCGGGACGGTGATCGCGCAGCATTCGACGTGCCCAACCATTCATTCACGACTTGCTCGGTATGTTCGCCGAACAAGGGGGGCGCCCGCCAATCGGCTGCCAGATCAACGTCGTTGTACTTGATCGCCGAGCCGATCAGGGAAACTCGGCCATACTCCGCGTGCTCGACGTCCCGAATCATCCCGCGGTGACGGACCTGAGGATCTTTGAAGACATCGCTCATCTGGTTGACAGGTTCGCAGGGAACCTTTGCCTTTTCGAGAAGCCGCATCAGCTCTCGTGCGGATACGTCGGCGACGAGTGTGTCGAGAAGGGCATAAAGCGCGTCCCTATTGTCCACTCGAGCATTGGGCGTCGCAAAGCGTGGGTCCTTCGCGATGTCGGGCCGCCTCAGCGCTTCTACGAAGCGCTCGAACAGGGGCTGCACAGCGGCAGCGATGGCCACCCAGCCGTCCTTCGCCTTAAAGGCCTTGTAAGGTACTGCCTGCGGGTGCTCTGAGCCCCACTTTTCAGGATTCTTCCCGGTGAGAAGATACTCAAGCCCGGCATTGATGAGAAAGGCGACCTGGCCCTCAAGCAGACTCGTCTCGACGTGGCGCCCCAGTCCAGTTTGCTGGCGCTGATAAAGCGCGGCCAGGATGCCTGAGAATGCGTGCAGCCCCGCGACGATATCGAAAGCGGAGGTGCCCAGTTTGATTGGCCTGCCGTTGCGCTCGCCGGTGATGCTCATGTAACCGCCGATCGCCTGCACCGTAAGATCGAATGCGCCTTTCTCGGCATAGGGGCCGTCCTGACCGAAACCCGATAAAGAGCAGAAGACCAAACGTGGATTCTTGGCCTTGAGTGAACTGTAGTCGAGCCCCAGGCGCTTCATCACCCCCGGTCGAAAATTTTCGACGATGACATCTGCCTGCTGTGCCAAGGACCTCGCGGTCAGCGCGTCCGCCTCGGCGTGAAGATCGAGTTTGATGGAGCGTTTGTTCCGATTGGCCGCGAGGAAGGTCAATCCCTGCCCGCTATGGAAGGGTGGTCCCTGGCGCCGTGTCGAATCGCCGCCGCCTGGCGGCTCCACCTTCACAACATCGGCGCCCATGTCACCCAGTAACATCGTGCAATACGGTCCGGCCAGCAGGTGAGTGAAATCCAAGACTTTGACGCCAGTCAGCGGTTTGGAGATTTTGGCCATTTTGGGGGTAGACTCCTGCTTAGGCTATTGGGACGGTTGAGATGACGGGTTCACCGTTCGAACCGCGCCGGATCCCCAGGTGCGCCAGAAAGTTGGCGTCGTCGAGTTGCGGGTAATCGAGCCGCTGATGTGCGCCGCGGCTCTCCTTGCGGGCGAGTGCCGCCACCATCACGCACTTTCCCGCTAGTACCATGTTCTTCGCTTCGAGAGCCGCGGACGAGTCCGCACCCGTAGCAAGACACATTCGGTTCTCGATCATCGAACCAAGCGCGGACAATGCCTGCATGCCTTTGCTGAGGCCGGCTTCGCTGCGATAGATCCCGGCGGATTCCGACATCACCCGTCGAATCGCCGCCTTAATCTCGTCCGCCGTGGATCCTTCTGCCACGAACGTTTGTGATTGCAGAGCAGTCACCGCAGCAGCGATGGTACTAGACCAGTCGCGCGCCTTGGCCGATGACAGGCCCGCGACAGCGCTACGCCCTGCGACAGCGCCGAACACCATGGCGTCGGAGCTGCCGTTGCCTGCGAGTCGGCTTGCGCCGTGAACGCCGCCCGCAGCTTCGCCTCCAGCATACAGGCCGGGCACGCCGGTCCACGCATTCTGGTCAATCTGAATACCGCCCATCTGGCTGTGCGCAGCGGGGCGGACCTGAACTCCTTCCCGCGCCGGTTCAATGCCGGCTGCTCGCATGCGCCGACAATGCGTAACGTAAGATTCGAGTCTATCCGGTGGAACTTTGGTCGTGTCGAATAGAACGCCGCCTTGCGGAAATCCCCGGCCCTCATCGATCTCCTTCTGGATGCATAAGGAGAGTCGCGCCTTCTCCATTCGCTTCTCGGCAAACTGCGGGTTGTATCGCAGCATGAAACGCTCGCCGCCGGCGTTGACTAGATGCGCGCCGTCGCCTAGCATCGCGGTCGGCATCTCCAGGCCGCGCAGCGCTGGCGGATCGCAGGCAACCGTTGGCTCGAACTGAACGAACTCCATATCGATCAAGGTTGCCCCCGACTCGAGGGCAAGTGCGTAGGAATCCGCGGAAACGTCCGGGGGGTAGGTGCTATCGGAAAAGAGTTGACCCAGCCCCCCGCATGCAAGTACAACTGCTCTTGCCAGTACGGGCGTGAACTCGCAGGTGCCGCGGCGCAAGGTGAGCGCCCCGCAAACCTCTCCATTATCATGAAGCAAGTACGTAGCCTTTCGACCGCTCAGTACTGAAACCCCGATAGAATCACAATATTTGGCAAGAAGCGCGACAGCTTTCGCCCCAAAGCCGTTCGGATGGTAGACCGAACGCGCATAGCGGTTGCCCGATAGATGCCGCTGCGAAAAATTCTCGCCGGATCTCGCAAGAGGCATGCCAATATCGACAAGCTCATGGATGCCATCCGCAGCTCCGTGTGCGAGCACCTCGACCAAGCGACGATCATTCAATCGATACCCGCCCTGAACCGTGTCGTCGAAATAGGCTTGGGGGGAATCCTCTTCATTCTCGTGAGCGAGCGGCGCGTTGCACCCAATGATGAACGGGGAGGCGCCGCGCGAGGGGTACACCATCGCGACCTGGGCGCCATTCGCGCGCGCGGCGATTGCCGCCCTTTGTCCTGCAAGCCCGCCCCCGATCACGAGCACATCAGTGTGAATCCGGTCGGACAACTTGACTGTGGCAGAATGCATTCAATACGCCTCAAGCGGGGCCGCGTGCCCTTGCAAGGCGTTGTGCGATAGCCTCGGCGCCGCGTGCCAGTAGTGATACGTCGCTGCCACAGGTCACAAACCTTACCCCTCGATCCATCCAGCGCTTTGCGTCGGCTTCATTCCCGACCGCGATCCCTGGGGATTTTCCGTGGGAGAGAATGAACGCAACCGCTTTCTCCATTGCCTGTACGACGTCTCCGGTACCCGGTTGCGCCAGAAAACCCATGTCGGCGGCCAGATCCTGTGGGCCAAACAGAATGGCGTCCACGCCGTCAACCTCGATGATTTCAGCGAGCGCTCGTAGGCCCTTTGCCGACTCGATCATCGCAACCACGCAGATCTCGTCGTCGGCACGCCGGTGATAATCCGCTATCGCGCCGTAGCGGCTGGCGCGGGCCGTAGTCGAAACGCCGCGCGTGCCCTTTGGCGGAAATACGGTGGAGGCGATAGCGCGTCGCGCATCCGCTGCAGATTCCACCTGAGGAACGATGATCGTCTGCGCACCGATATCCAACGCCTTCTTGGTGAGCACCGGATCATTGGACGCGATCCTCACGCAGGCAGATGTTTCGGTACCTGTCAGAGCCTGGAGCTGGAGCAACGTTGTGAAGGGATCGGCTGGACCGTGCTCAGTGTCGAGCACAATCCAGTCAAAGCCCGCATGACCGAGGATTTCAGTCGCGACGGGACTACCAAAGGTGCTCCAGAATCCGATCTGGCACGGCCCGGATCGGAGTCGCGATTTAAATTTGTTCTTGTACAGTTCAACCGGCATTTGACCGCCTCCCCTCAGGCTGCGCTTGTGTCGGATATAATAATCCAGTGCGTTCGATATTTCCAATACCATTCATATGTCCGTCCGATGCTTAAACCGCATCATGGGAATTGTTTGGCGTGTCCGCTTACACCGCCTTACGTCCAATAGCATCGGTGGCAACGAATAATCTCTTGGGCGATCTCACACCCGACGCCCACCCGCCCGCTCATGTCGGCAGCCATGTTGTCCTTGCCGTTGATGCCTGCCCGGCATCGATAGTTTGACCTGAAGGTATTGGACGGAATTAAAGCAGGATGGGACACTTGTCCATTATGCAGACCGACGACAAGCAAACTGCTCAGGCGATTCAATGGGTAGATTCGGTCCTGGAAAACGTGCGGCCGCTACACACTGATGTCCTAGTTCTCGGCGCTGGATTGGCGGGCCTGCGCGCAGCCGTACGCGCCAAGTCGCTCGGCCGCGATGTGGTTATGGCCTATGCCGGCCGCGGCGCTTCACCCTTCATCATTGGTTGCAACGCGCCTTTTGGCCATGCCGAACCCGCTGATACGCCCATGCAGTATGCGCAGGACGTGATGGCAGGCGGCTACGGCCTCAGCGACACCGCGCTCGTGCAGGCATTGTGCGACGGCGCAACTCGTGGCGTGCGCGAACTCGCTGCCTTAGGCGTGAACATCGCGCGCAACGGCGAGCGCTTCGCCCAGCGGCAGTTGTCTGGCAACTGGTATGCGAGGTCCGTTTTCCACCCCGCCGGCTTAGGAGCAGAAGCGCTGTCCACCCTAGCCACGCATGCGAAACAACTCGGCGTAGTCGCACTGCCTGGCCACCGGGCGTTAAAGCTCCTTTTGTCCGGCGAGCGGGTCTGCGGTGCCTTGCTGCGCGAGCAGCGTACGGGCGAGTGGCGACCGGTGCTAGCCTCAGCCGTCGTCATGGCGCTCGGCGGATTAGGGCAGCTTTACGAAGACAGTACCTATCCCGCCGACATCACATCGTCGGCCTATGCCCTGGGCTATGACGCCGGCGCGCCTCTGGTCGATATGGAGTTTGTCCAGTTCGAGCCGTTCGTGACATTCAAGCCCGAGGCGCTGCGCGGGCTGGAATTACCTACCTCGATGCTCGCCGAAGGTGCGCAATTGCTCAACAGTGCCGGGGAACGCTTCATGTTTCGCCACAACCCTTCCTGGGGCGAACGGCGCGTGGAAAAGGCGAAGCTGTCGCTGTGCATCCAGCAGGAAATCGACGAAGGGCGGGGCTTGGACGGCGGCGTGCTCTACGACGCGAGCCGTGTGCCGGCCGCCACCGTGGAGGGCTATGTCCGACATTGCCGCCGTTTGCGTAAGGCGGGCGTAGATCCGGCGAAGCTGCGCATTCCCGTGCGGCCGGCCGCCCATAGCCAGATGGGAGGGCTGTGGATCGACGCCACTGGATGCACGCCGGTGCAAGGCCTGTTCGCTGCCGGTGAGGCTGCCGGCGGCCTGCATGGCGCGAGCCGGATCGCAGGCAATGGCGCCACCGATGCGCTGGTGTTTGGCGACCTCGCCGGCGCCAGCGCCGCGGCATTGCCAGTGCCGCCGCCGCACGATTGGCGGACCGCGGTGCGTGAGGCGCTCGGGACGCTTGGCGCGATCGGCAGCGAGCACGGAACACTCAACGCGGACGACGTGCGCGCGCAGGTGCGGGGGCTAATGTCGCGCCATGTCGGTCTCTACCGCACTGCTGCGAGCCTACAAACCACGCTGCAGGAACTGGGTGCGATGACCGAGCGTTTTAAATGCGATGCGCGCGTGGCGAGCGATGCTGAGCGCGCGGAAGCGTTCGCGACACTGGGCATGGCCCGGGTTGGGCAAGCGGTTACCGCCGCGGCCCTGGCCAGAACCGAAAGCCGCGGCGCCCACCAGCGCCGCGACCATCCGCAGACCGACGACGCGGCGTGGCGCGTGCACGTGGTAGTGCAAGAAGAGGCCGGAGCGGGTATGAGCGTTGCCACACGGCCGCTGCGCTGAAAGGGACGAAGCATGGCGCGATTGGGCAGAATGAACGACAAGCTGCTCCATAGCATTAGGGTCTTAATTTCATCCACGTGGTCGCCGGCCCATGCCGGCACCACGCTGCTGGGTGACCTGGACGGCTACGCGCGGAAGGGAGCGTTTTGGCTGCCGCCGATCGAGGCCTCGCGGTGTCCCGACTGAACCGCTGCACAGCTTGGAATTATTCTCAAGGAGCAAATATGGATTTCTCGATTTCCCATGAGATGCGTCAGGTGCTCGACACCCTGCGCAAGTTCATCGACCAGGAACTGCAACCGATCGAAGGCGCAGTGGAGGAAGCCGGTAGCGGCGCTACCGAGCTGCTGGCTCCACTGCGCGCCAAAGCGCTGAAGATGGGCATGTTCGCAATGAACATGCCATCCGATGCCGGCGGTCCAGGTTTCAATACAGTCGAGAAATGCCTCGTGGACGAGGTGATCGGCCGCACCACCACGCCCATTGCGCGCCGTGTATTTGGTCACGTCCACCAAGCGCTCATGCATTGCCGCGACGCGCAGCGCGACGACTACCTGCTGCCGGCGGTACGCGGCGAGCGCGTCGGCTGCTTCGCACTAAGTGAGCCGGGCGCGGGATCTGACGCGGCTAACTTGCAGACCATGGCGCGTGCCGCCGATGGTGGCTATGTGATCAACGGCACCAAACACTTCATCACCGACGGCGATCTAGCGGATTTCGCAGTGGTGCTCGCGGCGACCGAGCGTGGCACGGGCAAGCAACGCCGTGTCACCGCTTTCCTGGTCGACAAGGGCGTCCCAGGTTTCCGGGTTGGCCGCGTGCAGCCCATGATGGGCCACGTCGGCCTTGGCCACGCCGAGCTGGTGCTCGACGACTGCCGCGTGAGCGCCAACAAAGTGCTCGGTGATGTTGGCCAAGGCTTCCAAATCGCAATGAATTCAATCTCCGCCGTGCGACTCGGGTTCATCGGAGCGCGGGCAGTTGGCACCGCCACCCGCTTGCTGGAGCTTTGCGCGGACTACGCAGGGCAGCGCATGCAGTTCGGCAAGCGCATTGGTGAATTCCAGATGATCCAGCACATGCTGGCTGACACGGCTACCGAAATTTTTGCCACGCGCATGATGGTGCTTAATACCGCCTGGGAGCTCGACCAGGGGCACGATGTGCGCGATAAGGTGTCGATGGTGAAGCTGTATTCGTCCGAAATGGTGAACCGCGTTGCCGACCGCGCGGTGCAGATCTTCGGCGGGATGGGCGTTTGCAGCGACCTGCCGATCGAGCGCTTCTATCGCGACAGCCGCGTGCTGCGCATCTACGAAGGCACTTCCGAAATCCACCGTGGACGTATCGGCGAGTCGATCGTGAAACGGGGCGTGGATGCATTGGGCATTACCTCACGCTGACGCGCAAGGATCTGAAGTGCGCAATTTCAGTTCCTCGCTGCTGGCGGGATTCGGCGCAACCACGGTCCACATCGCTCTGATGACCATCAAGCATCGCGCCGGGATTCTGCCCGATTTCGAGCCCTACGAGGACCTGCAGCGGCTGCTGTCGTCCATGACGGCGCGGCCTCTCGAATTCCCCTTCTCGTGGTTGCTTACGTACATCAATGGAGCATTAATCCTGGGTTTCGTGTTCGGAAAACTTTTCATCCATTTGCCTGGCCGCACGGCAATTGCCAAAGGCGGTGCATTCGGCTTTGCCGCGTGGCTGGTGATGGGCCTCGGTCTTCTCCCGCTGGCCGGTCGCGGGGTTTTCGCGCGCGAACTGGGGCTCGGGGGCTTGCCGGCCGCGCTGATGTTTGCGATGCTCATGATTTACGCGATCGTCATGAGCCTGCTCTATGCCTGGCTGACGGCCCCGCCCCGCGCGAAAGCCGAAGGCCACCATTAACGCAGTAATCGGAAAACCAAGTCGGAAGATATCCCGCCGCATACAGGCGCAGCCCAAACCAGCTAGGCGCATCGTCGGGGACCCATTAGCTCAGCGGCACCCTTAGCAACCAAGAGTTCTCACTTTTGACCCGGTCGGGAAGCCAATAACCACGCCGTTTTCGCCGGATTAGGCTGTTTTCAGTTTCAGGTTGGGGTTACGCCGGGGGTTGCATCCGCCGCATCTTCAAAGGCTGCCGATGGCGTGACCTCGAAGCCAAAAAGGCTTGATCGAGCCTCCGTGGCGGTGAAATCGTTTCACTCTCTATCAGGCGGTCCTGTACCATTGGCAAGTATGAGGAGTATTTAAGATGCAAGAAATCATGCAGTACCTGAAAATCCACGGTGAGCTGCTCGACTCGGAAATCGCATCAGGGACAGGAATCTCGCTTGCAAAAGTGAGTCGGAGCGTGTCGGACCTGTCCGCCAGAGGAGAGGTAATCATGTGCCGCCTGACTCGATTCACTGATGGCAAGAAGATCGAAGGCATGCTTTGCCGGGTGTCAGGCTATGTGCCTCCGGCGGCTCCCGGCAGGAAATCAAAGGCGCAGATGTAATCCATCTCCCCCTTTCCCGGAAACGAGCGATGGAAGCTAAATTGAACGAACTTGAGGCCAAGATGAGTCTCGCGGAAGACCTTCTCGATGCGCTCAACGCCACAGTGTTTCGCCAGCAACAGCAGATAGACCGATTGCAGCAAGACATTCGCGCCCTGCGTCGGCAATTGCAAGACGCCGCACCGGACGAATTCGCCAGTCAGGGCGACGAGATTCCGCCGCGTTACTGAACGCGCTCTACTGCCTCGAACTTGATCGCACGGTTCTACCCGGTTGGCGACATGTCGGTAAGTACAAGGAAAAGCATTCATGACCAAACGAGCAGAAGTTGAAGCTGCCCTCGCCAAAGCAGAGGCTGACTGGCGCAAGGCCGGCGACGACTTGGACCAGGCAGAAGCCGCCCGGGCCAAGGCACAGGCCGATTGGGACAAGTACGTCGCGGACCGGCGCAAGGCAGACGCCGACCGGCGCAAGGCAGCCACCATCTGGGACAAGGCATTCCCCGACCGGCGCAAGACAGTCGCCGACCGGCGCGGTGCAGACGCCGCCCGAGACAAGGCAAACGCCGACTGGGACCAGGCACGCGCCGAGCGGGCCAAGGCACGCGCCGTCTGGGATAAGGCACGCGCCGCCCTCGACGAATTGGAGCGGACGGCGAGGAAGCCATAAGCACAGGTGTGCGTTCGGCGCAGAGACAAGTCAGATCAAGCGGCAGGCCTACGCCGGCGCCGGTAAATCGGTCGCTTATTCTTCTTTCACCTGTATTGCCTCCACCCTCACGCGAGCGACGCCCTTGCCGTAAAATTCAAGCCTCTTTGCAGCGCCCATGCTGAGATCGATGATCCTCTCTCCTGACCTGGCATTGTGCTCGCTCGGGAAAGGTCCACGGTCATTCACCCTCACGATTATGATTTTCTTGTTTTCAAGGTTTGTCACCTTCACGAACGTGGGAATGGGCAGATATTTATGCGCCGCCGACAGGCCGTTGGGATTGAACACTTCTCCGTTTGCGGTCATCCTGCCGCTCTCATAGCCATACCACGATGCCAGGCCCTCCTCCCTGTAATCCTTCGCTTTTTCTGGCGACATAGGTACGTACTGCCTTCCTGCGACCACATAGGGTGCGGTTTTTACCCTTCCCTGGCGTATCGCCTCTTTGACCGGAAGACCATCGATGCTCTTGATTTCCTCGTGGGTCAATGCCCATTCGATGGGCGCCTTGACAACTTCATAGGTATATTCGCCAATTTTGTAGATTATTTTTGTCGTGCCTTCGGCAACCACATAGGTTTTTTTTACGACCCATACCCCTCCCTGCACCACATTTTTGGCTGCGTGATAAGGCGCCGTGAGCACAGAGCAGCCGTTTGAAGATGCTATAGCCGCTGAGCAAGCAAAAACCACCGCGAGTCGCCGCATCTGCACTCCGTCAGTTCTCGGGCTTCGCCCTTCTGTAGTCCCGCGGCGGGATGGGAGCGGCATCACCCCACCGATTCAGCGTAACACGATTCAGCGTAACATTGACATTATCTCGCAGCGGTACTACATTTTTACCGTATCCGTAATCGGTTCCTTGAAGAAAGCACTCAGCGTATGTCGGACCAGGGCGCAACCCGCATTCTCATCATCGACGACGACATCGAGTTTGCGAACTTGCTGCGCCTGCACCTGGTGGCGGTGGGCTACGCCGCCGTGGTGGCTGAAGACGCGGTCGAAGGCGGCAAGGTGCTGCTGGCCCGCCCGCCTGCCCTTATTCTGTGCGACATCAACATGCCGTATATGAACGGACTGGACTTGATGTCCCTGATGCAATCGGATGCACGTTCGGCATCGATCCCGGTGGTTTTTATTTCCGGCCGCACCGACGGTGAGACCATGGCCAAGGCCGTGAAACTCGGTGCCGCCGATTTTCTCGCCAAGCCGATAACCCGCGAGCAACTACTCGAGTCGGTTAAAGCTTGCCTGCAATCCGGCGGGCGCAGGGCCGCGATACCGGATTACCGTTTTCCGCCGGTCGTCTGAGCCGGTATGAACGGACAGAGTTCCGGATTTGACCCAGCAGCGGCCGGGGTAGCCTTGCCCGTCGCATGCGCCCGCGCGGGCAGCCTTATCCACGGCGCTCTGGACAAGACCAATCACCATGTTTAACCTGTGTATCCCGCGATTCGCGGTTGCGGAAGGCCTTTCATGTTCCGACACGTCCTAGTACCGACCGACGGTTCCAACTTTTCAAACAGGGCCGTATCGACGGCCGCACAGCTTGCGCATTCGCTGCACGCGAAGCTGCTGGTGCTCCATGTCCGATCCCCTATTGAGTCGCCGCACCACGTCGAGGGCGGCGCGCTAACCCACCTCGGCGGGAAGATCGTCATGCAGGAGATTGAAGACGAGGAGCGCAAGTTGCTTGACGCCGCCCTGAAAATAGCCGCGGCGGATGGAACGACAGCGGAGACGGCATTCGTTGCCGGTTATTCGACCTACGATGTCATAATCCGAATTGCCCGGGAGCAGGACTGCGATCTGATTGTGATGGCATCGCACGGTCGCTGCGGCATATCCGGTTTTCTCATCGGCAGCGAGACGCAAAAAGTGCTGACCCACACGACGATCCCGGTGCTGGTTGTAAGATGAAGTGAATGGGCCGCGCCCGCCCGCCGGGGTTCTGGCGCAACCGGAATCGGGGTAAGCCCGCATTCGCGGGGGATTTACGAGGGGCGCGCCCCTCTTTTTCGAGCGATAAGGGTTTTTCCCCGGCCGGAGACACAATGTTTGCTTGCGGCGTGTCCGGATCAGGGCTGCTCAATTTATGATCTCCCCCGATTTCTCTGCGTTTTTTCGAAGCACGCTGTATTTTTTACAGGAAAAATCCACAGGGTTATCCACAGAATCTGTGGATAGTTCTTGGCGCCACAATGTGAACCAGGCTGCGCAAGCAAGGAAACCGAAAATGAACCTGTCTGAAGCACTGCTGCACGCGCTCAAGGACCATGGCGCGCGCGCTGCGCGCTCTACACGGCCGGCGCGGGCGGTTCCAGATCATAGAGGCAATGGCGGCGCGCGGCGCAATGTCGCCGACGCTGGCGCGCTTCGTCGAAGGCGTCAAGAGCAAGCGCTAACAGAGAAAAATGGTCTGAAAAAGGTGATATTGCACGACGGTCTTGCGCGCAACTTATAGCGTGCCGGACTGGTGCGACAATGCGCGGCCGGTCACTGCTTTGCGTGCGCCTTCATCCATTCGCCCGCGCGCCGCTTTGCTTCGGCGATCTGCTCCGGCGTCATCAAGCGCTCCACGATGTTGCGGCTTTTCCTCGCTCTTTCTTCGCCGCTCGCCGCCGCGATATTCCACCATTTGTGCGCCTCAACATAGTCCATGGCGATGCCCTCTTGCCCGGTTTCGTATATCCGGCCCAGGTCGAATTGCGCCATTGGATCCCCGGCTTCCGCCGCTTTCTGGTACCAGAACACTGCCCGTTTGTAGTCCGGCGCAACCCCTTGTCCGGTCTCGTACATCAGACCCAAGGCGGATTGCGCCCATGTATGTCCCTGTGCTCCTGCCTTCTCGTACCAGAAAGCCGCTTGCTTGTAGTCCTGCGCAACGCCCTGCCCGGTCTGGTACATGCGGCCCATGTTGAATTGCGCCTCCGCCAATCCCTGATCGGCTGCTTTCTGGTACCAGGACACCGCCTGCCTGACGTCCGGCGCAATGCCCTGCCCCTTCTCGTACATTGAACCCAGATTGATTTGCGCCGCCGAATACCCCTGGTCTGCCGCCCTCCGGTACCAGGACATGGCCTGCTTATTGTCCAGTGTCACGCCTTCCCCCTTTTCGTACATGAAACCGAGCGTGAATTGCGCCGGCGCGCTACCCTGCGCTGCCGCCTTCTTCCATGAAATTAACGCACTTGCGTAGTCCTTGCCTCGATAAAATTTCAGTCCATCCTCAAATTCGCCCGCAAAGGCAGCAACGGCGGACAATGCCAGGATGATCCCAATCGCTGCCAATACCCGCATGGTGCTCTCCTTATAGATGCTGCGCCACCGGTCGCCCTTGGCGATTCAGATTCACCGGTTCTTAAACCGATGATAATCCGTATGGCAATAGTAGGAAAAATTGCGATTATCTTCTACAATGAGGGTGCCGGTTCGCGCGATCCGGGTTACACCGCCTGACGCCTGCCGTTTCACCACGATTCCGCATCCAGCAGCATCAGAACCTGAAGGATTCATCATGGCCCTATCCATGTACCAAGCATCAGTTCCCGTTTTCGTCAAAACCCTGGGCAATCTAACCGCGATTCTGGACAAAGGCGCAGCCTTCGCCGCAGCCAGGAAAATCGAGCCGTCCGTGCTGCTCACTTACCGCCTCGCTCCGGACATGCTCAACCTGACACGCCAGGTGCAAATCGCGGCGGACCACGCCAAACGCGCACCCGCCCGGCTTGCCGGCATCGAGCCTCCCGTGTACGAAGACAATGAAGCCAGCGTCGTCGACCTCAAGGCCAGGATCGCCAAAACCATCGCCTTCATCAATACCCTGAAGCACGGGCAGATCGACGGCTCGGAGGCGCGCGAGATCACGCTGAAAATCGGCGGCGGCAGCCAAACCCTCACCGGTCAGACCTACCTGCTGCACAACGCGCTGCCAAATTTCTTTTTCCACGTCACTACTGCGTACGCGATCCTACGCCACTGCGGGGTGGACGTCGGGAAGAAAGATTTCATCGGCCAGATCTAGCCTGCGGGCATGCCCGCGACCGCGGTCAGCATGCCCAGAGAACCGGCCTCGTATCCGTCCACGGCGAAGGCCATGGTCTCGTCCTCGGCCTGCAGCGCGGCGATGTAGAGCAGCGGCAGATAATGCTCGGGCGTCGGCACCGACAGGCGCGCGTCCTCGCCCAGCCGCTCGAAATCGATCAGCACCAAGTGGTTTCCGGAGGCGAGCGCCTCGCGCACCTTATCGTTGAACCGCTTCGCCCAATCGAAGGCGGGCACGCCTACGCCGCGCCGCATCAGCATCAGGTTATGCACGACATTACCGCTGCCGACGACGAGGACGCCCTCCTCGCGCAGCGGCGCCAGGTGCTTGCCGATTTCGTAATGAAACTGCGCCGGCTTGGTGCCATCCATGCTCAGCTGGACCACAGGTATGCCGGCATCGGGAAAGGCGTGAGTCAAAACCGACCAGGTTCCGTGGTCCAGCCCCCAGGACTCATCAAGGAGCACCTCGACCGGCGCCAGCAGGTCGCGCACGCGCGCGGCTAGCCCGGGATCGCCCGACGCCGGGTACTGGACATCGAATAGTGCCTGAGGAAAACCGCCGAAATCATGGATCGTTCGCGGTTTGGCCATCGCCGTCACCGCCGTGCCGCGCGTGAACCAATGCGCCGAGATCGCCAGAATCGCCTTCGGCTTGGGCACAGTTGCACCGAGCTTGCGCCAGGCCTCGGTGTACCAGTTGCCGGCGAGCGTGTTCATCGGGCTGCCGTGGCCGAAGAAGATGACCGGCATGCGTGCGCTGGTTGCGCTGCTCATCGGTAGTGCCTTTCAACGTTGGAAACGATTTCCACGGCGGATCCTCTGGTGGAAAGTCGTGAACTGAAATAGCGCCAGGCTGGGTCTATCGAAAATCGGGCTTGCGTCGTGGTCGGCATGCGTTCATCCGCGAGGGGGGGCGCCCGCCCGGGCGCGGTGCTCCTGGGCGCGTCCGAGCGCGAGGGCCAGCACCAGCCAAGCGCCCGCCAGCGGCACCGTCGCCAGAGAGATCGTTGACAGTTCGATCCCCGGCCCGCGCAGCACTGCGAACAGCCAGCCGCTCAGCGCATCCGCACCGCGGAACACGACGACGTCGATCACGTTCTTTGCCTTGTACTTCTCCTCGCGCTCCAACACCGTAAATAAGACTTCCCGCGCCGGATTCGCGATGGCAAAGTTGACAGTTCGCTGGATCGCCTGAAACGCGATGACCACGAACAGCATGGGCGCAAAGGCCAGCGCCAGAAAGCCGAGGCTGAAGACCAGCGGCAGGGCCGCAGCCGCCCATCCGACACCAAAGCGCGCGATCAGCCGTCCCGTCGCGAAGAACTGAACGATGATCGTCAGCAAACCGATCGAGAGGTCGATGGCAGCGAAAATGCGCGTGCGCACCGCCGGGTCGTCGGACGCTGCCGCAACGATGTTCGCCTGCTGGAAATAGAGAAACGTTCCGGCGAGGGACAGCAAAGATACCCACAAGGCGATGCCCGCGAGATAAGGCGAGCGCAGTACCATCGCGATGCCGGCAAGCCAGCCGCCGCCTAGCGCCGTGGACTCCGGGCGCTTGCGAAGCGCGGGCTCAGCAGTCGCCGCGGCCAGCGCGCTTGCGGCTGACGGTGCTACCGACTCCAGCCGCCGCGCGCACAGCACGGCTAGCTCCAGAAACAGCGCCGCGACAAAGAGCAGATTGATCGGGCCGAGCGGCACCGCCAGCCCCACCGTCAGCGCCGGGCCGAGCAGCGCTCCTGCGGAACCGCCGGCGGCAATGAAACCGAACAGCCGCTTGCCCTGCCCGCTTTCGAACAGATCCGCCATGAACGACCAGAACACGGACACCGCGAACAGGTTGAACACGCTGATCCAGACGAAGAACACCCGCGCGACCTGCACCTTGCCGACGTCGAAAGTCAGCAGCAGCCAGAAGATCGCGATGTTGGCGACGAAGAAATGGTAGACCAGCGGAATGAAGCGCCGGCGCGGCAAGCGCGCGACCATGGCGCCGAACACGGGCACCGCGGCGAGCATCGCGACAAAGGTTGCCGTGAACAGCCACTGCAGGTTGCGCACGCCGCCCGCGATGCCCATTTCGTCGCGCAAGGGCCGCAGCACGTAGTAGCCTGCGAGCAGGCAGAAAAAATACGTGAATGACCACGCCAGCGCCCGCCCCTCTCCGGGACGCAGCGCAACCACCCGTTCCAGCCAGCGTTGAACAACCGCATCGCTCACCATCGAGCCTTGCGCAGCGTTCTGTTTCCGGCGTCGCTTACAGTGCGATGCAACATGGTCGCTACGAACTGATGCCGAGCAACCGGCGTACCTCTGCCGCAGTCCGTGGCTTGCCGCAAATCGGCGCGCCGTTGTCGAAATCTTTCGCCCGGGCAGTCTGGAGAAAGCGGCGGCGGCTTTGCTTCAAGGTGCCATTCGTTTTCATCAGAAATCTCCCGAATAGGGTGGTTCATGCTATAAGTCGGCCGGCGCAGGCCCAAGCTATTGTAGGAGATAACCGCGGTTTTCTCCTAGCTGCACCAGAACTTTTGAAAAACGCGCGAACTTTCACAGCCCGATGAATCCTGCGACTGCAGTCACTTTACAAAACGGAATTGTTCGCGCGATTTCCCGGGAAGAGATGGCGAAACTCCCGATCCGCCGCTATGAGGGCGAGGTGTGCCTGGTGGCAACGTCTGGCGACCTGGAGCGCGCACTGGCGGACATCCGGCAGGAAAGCGTCATCGGCTTCGACACGGAGACGCGGCCCGCCTTCAAGAAGGGCGAGAGTCATCTGCCCTGTCTGGTCCAGGCGGCCACCGCCCGCACCGTGTATTTGTTCCAATTGCGCCAGCTAGACGTGTTCCAGGTTCTCGCCGAATTGCTGGCGGAGGCGCGCACCGTCAAGGTCGGTGTGGCGCTGGCAAACGATCTGCGCCCGCTCAAGCAGCTGTTTCCGTTCATGGAGCAGAATGTGCTCGATCTGGGCGTTGTCGCCAGGCGCTACAGCCTAACCCAGACCGGTTTGCGCAACCTCGCCGGTATCTTTCTCGGCTTCCGCATTCCCAAAGGCGCCCGCACCTCGAACTGGGCCGCGCCACACCTGTCGGCGGCGCAAATCATCTACGCCGCCACGGATGCCTGGGTCTGCCGTGAATTGTTCCTACAGTTCCAGAGCCTCGGACTGCTGCCGGCAAAAACGAGCGGCAGGATCGACGCTTCGACCGCTCCTGAATAAAGCCGGCGAATGCGCTGACACCAATTGCGTCAACTGCCGCTAACATAGCGATTTTTCTGTTATAATTCAATCAGATTATCCATTACCCCAGTCTAAGTTTGGCGAATGTGGAATGCTTGCCTAAGGAAACTTTGATTTAATCTGTGGCGCAATCGGGGCCTCCTCTGACTTGGGGGATTTACGCCCCGAAGGTCTCGATCGCCCTTGAGGGGAAAGTCCCCTTGGGGGACAAGGGGCAAGGTGGGAAGAGAAGGGTCCCACCCCGTCCCTGCGCCCCCTTGTTCGGACCGGCGCTAACCGAAAAGGAAAACACACATGAATGTGATTTGGCGTTTCTACCTGGATGGGGGCCATCGATGGAACTGGCAGCAGATTGGTGCGGGTCAGGCAATCGTGGCGGAATCATCGAAGGGTTACAGCAATTACGAAGCATGCCTGGCCAATGCAAAGGACCGGGGTTACGTGTTTCTGCCGGCGCAGGGCAAACAAGCTCCGCGACGTTAGAGCATGGAAAACCGTTATGGCTTTGGCAAGTCCGTGGCCATGAGCTTCGACGAAGCGATGGCCAAGGTCACTGCAGAGTTGCAGAAGGAAGGTTTCGGCATATTGACCGAGATCGACGTTGCGGGGACCTTGAAAAAGAAACTTGATCACACCATGCCGCCGTGGAAAACCCTGCATCGCAGTTCAACATCTAACGACCGTCATTTTTCTGTCCAAATCGGTGGAGCCGCCTCTCTTATTGTGCCTACGCCGGGCGGTCTGGTCCTCGCTGCCGAGCAGATCGCAAAGGCGCTCGCCGAGCGCAAAGGCAAGGTCACGGTGTTCATTCCCCACTACGCCATGAGCGGCGGCACCCTGATCCCGCTCGCCGCTGATGATTTTGAAACAACGGGTAGGCCGCGCGGAGAGCAGCGGGGATGCGGCGCCGGTAGTATTTCATGCCGCCCTTGCCGCGAACGCATAAGTTTTCTGAGATCTGTTTCACGCATCTGCTCCACGCGTTTGTGTAACCGACTGTGTAACAACCCGTACTTATATCCGCGGCCAAGACCTTGTGCTATAAGCGAAACAAGGACTTACCTTCGCGTGGAAGGGGGATGGGGTGGCTGATGGGGCTCGAACCCACGACAACCGGAATCACAATCCGGGACTCTACCAACTGAGCTACAGCCACCATTGAAACAATTCTGGCGTGCCCGGCGGGAATCGAACCCACAACCCCCAGCTTAGAAGGCTGGTGCTCTATCCGGTTGAGCTACGGGCACCCCCATCGGGCTACGCACAACATACCCGCACTAGGCGTAGCGGCGGGTAATCAATTGGTCGGGGTGGAGAGATTTGAACTCCCGACATCCTGGTCCCAAACCAGGCGCGCTACCAGGCTACGCTACACCCCGAGCGGTTGCGTATGGTACTCTGGCGCTCGCTGGCGGTCAACGCAGAACGCGGTGGCAGAACGCGGTGGCGCAGGACTGCAAAAGATAATACACTTGCCCCCCGCTTGGATTTCTGATATTAAAGCGCCTTCGTTTTTTGAACTGAGAGTGGTTTGATATGCCTGCAGAACAACTGTTACGCCATAAGACCTTCCCTCCCTATGCCTCGAAAAAGGGCGAGGAGTACATGAACAAGAAGCAACTCGCGCATTTCCGCAATATCCTGGAATCGCTTAAGGTCGAGTTGTCGCAGGATATCGATCGCACCGTCCACACCATGCAGGACGAAGCCACGGTATTTGCCGACCCCAACGACCGCGCCAGCCAGGAGTCCGATATGGCGCTCGAGTTGCGCAACCGCGACCGCGAACGCAAACTGATCAAGAAAATCGAGGAGACGATCGCCAAGATCGAAAGCCAGGACTACGGTTATTGCGAAAGCTGCGGCGTCGAAATCGGCCTGAAGCGGCTCGAGGCGCGCCCCACGGCGACGCTGTGCATAGACTGCAAGACCCTGGATGAAGTGAGGGAAAAACAACTGGCGAAGTAGCACTTCGCCAGTTGTTTTCGGCGCAGACATAACATCGCGCGTTGCGCGATGTTATGTCGAAGCCAAAAACAAAAAACGGCGGCTCGATGCCGCCGTTTTTTATGGTGGAAACGGGAGTGAGATATGAAAAAGGACGCGTTGGCGTCCTTTTTTAATTACCGCGCGCCCGTTGTTAGCTGGGCTGCGCTGCGCCTGGTTGGTGCGCTTCCGCCTCCACCGCCTTCATCGACAGGCGCAGTCGGCCCTTGTCGTCGGCTTCGAGCACCTTGACCTTGACCACTTGCCCTTCCTTGAGATGGTCGGCGACGCTGGCCACACGCTGCTGGCTGATCTGCGAGATGTGCAGCAGGCCGTCCTTGCCGGGCAGCACGCTGACGATGGCGCCGAAGTCGAGCAGCTTGAGCACCGTGCCGTCATAGACCTTGCCCACTTCCACGTCGGCGGTGATCGCCTCGATGCGCTTGCGCGCCAGTTCCCCGCCCTCGGCGCTGATGCAGGCGATACTGACCGTGCCGTCGTCCTCTATATCGATAGTGGTGCCGGTCTCCTCGGTCAGCGCGCGGATCACCGCACCGCCCTTGCCGATCACGTCGCGGATCTTGTCCGGATTGATCTTTATCTTGATGATGCGCGGCGCAAAGGATGAAATATCCGAGCGCGACGAAGGCAACACGGCTGTCATTTTCTCCAGAATCACCATGCGGCCTTCGCGCGCCTGTGACAGCGCGACTTGCATGATTTCCTTGGTGATGCCCTCGATCTTGATGTCCATCTGCAGCGCGGTGACGCCGTTCTCGGTGCCGGCAACCTTGAAATCCATGTCGCCCAGGTGGTCTTCGTCGCCGAGGATGTCGGTGAGCACGGCGAAGCGGTTGCCCTCCTTGATCAGGCCCATGGCGATGCCGGCCACGTGCGCCTTCATCGGCACGCCCGCGTCCATCAGCGCCAGGCTGCCGCCGCACACCGATGCCATCGAGCTGGAACCGTTGGATTCGGTGATCTCGGACACCACGCGCATGCTATAGCCGAATTCCTCCACCGAGGGCAGCATCGCCAGTAGCGCGCGCTTGGCCAGGCGTCCGTGGCCGATCTCGCGCCGCTTGGGCGAACCGACGCGGCCGGTTTCACCGGTGGCATACGGGGGAAAATTGTAATGCAGCATGAAGCGGTCTTTGTACTCGCCCATCAGCGCATCGATGATCTGCGAGTCGCGCGCCGTTCCCAGCGTCGCGACCACGATGGCCTGGGTCTCGCCGCGGGTAAACAGCGCCGAACCGTGGGTGCGCGGCAACACGCCGAGACGGATGGTGATCGGGCGCACGGTGCGCGTATCGCGGCCGTCGATGCGCGGCTCGCCGTCGAGGATCTGGTTGCGCACGATTTTCGATTCCAGCGCGAAGCAGATTTCCTTGGTGGCATTTGCATCCGGCCCGCCTTCAGCGCCGACGCCGATCTCGGTGAACACGCGCTTCCAGATGCCATCGATGGCCTCGGAGCGTGCCTGCTTTTCCTGGACCTGGAACGCTGCGCGGAGATCCGCTTCAGCTAGGGAGGCGACGCGCGCAGTCAGGATTTCGTCCTTGACCGGCGGCTGCCAGTCCCACATCGGCTTGGCGGCGGCGTCCCCGAACTCGTTGATCGCCTGGATCGCGGCCTGCATCTGCTGGTGGCCGAACATCACCGAGCCGAGCATCACCTCCTCGGACAACTCCTGCGCTTCCGATTCCACCATCAGCACCGCATGCTCGGTGCCGGCCACGACTAGGTTGAGCTTCGAATCTTTCAGCTGGGTGGCGGTCGGGTTGAGGATGTATTGGCCGTTGGCGTAGCCGACGCGCGCGGCGCCGATCGGGCCGTTGAAGGGAATACCGGCCAGGCTCAATGCCGCCGAAACGCCGATCAATGCCGCGATGTCGGGATCGACTTCAGGATTGACCGACATGACCGTCGCCACTACCTGGACTTCATTGTAAAAGCCCTCGGGAAACAGCGGGCGGATGGGGCGGTCGATCAGGCGCGACGTCAGGATCTCCTTCTCCGAAGGCCTGCCTTCGCGCTTGAAAAAACCGCCGGGGATCTTGCCTGCGGCATAGGTCTTCTCGATGTAATCGACGGTGAGGGGGAAAAAGTCCTGGCTGGACTTGGCGTGTTTGGAGGCAACCACGGCGCACAGCACCACCGTATCGTCCATGTTGACCATGACCGCGCCACCGGCCTGGCGCGCGATTTCGCCAGTTTCCAGAGTGACTTGGTGGGCGCCGTAGGTGAAAGTTTTTTTGATCGGATTCAAGGCAGGGTCCTTTGCGTGGCGGCGCGTAGGGCGCCGGCGGTCATACGAGGGAACTGGGCGGCATCTGCAACAGGGAACCCGCCCGCATAAATACAAAACGCCCGTCGTATTACGGACAGGCGTCGGTTTGCTTACTTGCGCAGACCCAGCCGTTCGATCAGGCTGCGGTAGCTGTCCGCGTTCTTGCCCTTCAGGTAGTCCAGCAGCTTACGCCGCTGGCTGACCATTCTCAGGAGACCGCGGCGGGAATGGTGATCCTTGACGTGGGTCTTGAAATGGCCGGTCAGCTCGTTGATGCGCGTCGTCAGCAGGGCGACTTGCACTTCCGGCGAACCGGTGTCGCCCTTGGCGCGCTGGTAATCGTTCATGACTTGCGCT